>ENA-OWPP01000395-OWPP01000395.1-human-gut-metagenome-genome-assembly--contig:-NODE-395-length-51287-cov-7.242680_pt1 | contig 51287 bp, 55 predicted proteins | sample MGYA00248265_ERZ651848 | MGnify/ENA primary metagenome ERZ651848 (study PRJEB26924, sample SAMEA4378233) | human gut metagenome | biome: human gut; feature: human-associated habitat; material: faeces...
CGCCGAAAATGATTGCAGTTCCTTTCGCGCCCATAGGGCGCGAAACTCTGCGAGGCTTTTTCGACAAGCTGAAGGCTTCGGGTTTAACCCGAAGCTTTTTTGCTCCCGCGAGCTTACAGCTCGCCGCCGATGAAGATGTAGCCGGTCTCCTCTCCGGCGCGGTAGCAGAGCGCCGGGAGCCCGCCGCCGTCAGTGGCGCCGGCAAGCAGCCTGCCTCCGCTGAGGAGGTACGCCTCCCCGGCCGCAGTCTGGGGCGCGACGCTGCCGGCAAAGCTCAGCACGACGGCGCCCTCCTCCGGCAGGCCGAGCACGTCCGCCCATCCGCTCTCCTCCAGCTCGCGCAGAGCCCCGGCAAGCTGCGGCAGAGATATGACGTCCGCTCTCGCGCCGGCCTCCCGCTCTCCTGCATAGAGCTTGCCGGAGTTCGTGACCTGGAAAGGCCGCCCGGCGTCTCCCGACACCGCGGTATAGTCCACATTCAGGAACTGTCCGTCCATAAAGGCAAGCTCGAAGCTGCCCACGTCAACTCCGTCCGCCGAGCCGAAGTCGTCATCCACCGGCTTCTCCAGCAGCACGGCGGCACGGGACACGTCTCCGACGCCGAAGGGCTTGAAGCCGTCCACCACGCCCAGGTTGTTCACTCCCCAGGCTATGAGCGCCAGAGCGCCAACGCCGGCGACAAACACCACGCTGCACAGCGCGGTCACACGGTATCTGTGCTTCTCCTGGCTCTTAAGGCCGGAGATTATGTGCATGAGCAGGATCGCGCCCATAACGACCGCCAGCACGACGGCAAGATAGACTACATTATCATAGTCTCCCATTTACATTATCCCCCCAAGGTATAGTGCGTATATTCTACCACTCTTGCCGGTGCGATACAACAGCAAAATGCAAAAGAAGCGCGAAAAGCGCCGTTTTCGCGCGTATAGGCGCAGGTAAAGGCCGGAGCATCATTTTTCATGCTCCGGCCTTTACGCCTTCTGTGCGCCGCTCAAGGGCGTGCACAGGTCTTTTATTTCGCGCTCAGCGCCTCGCCGTCACGGCGTACGAACGAGTTTTTCAGCCTTAGGCTCAGATAATCGGCTATCATGGCTATGAACTCGCTGTTGGTCGGCTTGCCCTTTATGTTGCTGACGGTGTAGCCGAAGAACTTCTGCAGCACCTCGATGTCGCCGCGGTCCCAGGCGACCTCTATCGCGTGGCGTATCGCGCGCTCCACGCGGGAATCGGTCGTGCCGAACTTCTTGGCCACGGTCGGGTAGAGCACCTTGGTCACGGCGTTGATGATGTCCATGTCGTTTATCGCCAGGATTATGGCCTCGCGCAGGTACTGATAGCCCTTTATGTGCGCAGGCACGCCTATCTCGTGGATTATCTCGGTGACCATGGTCTCCAGATCCACGTCGCTCACGACGCTCTGGCGCACGGGAGGGAGCGCGGCGGCCGGGTGCGCCAGCATTCGCATGGTGTCTACAAGGCTCGTCGTGTCCACCGGCTTGTTCATGAAGTACACCGCGCCCAGGTTGATGCACTCGTTGAGGATGATGTTGTTGCTGAAGTTGGTTATGATTATGGTTTTGGTGTCGGGAGAGGCCTCGCCCATCCGGCGCAGCAGACCCATGCCGTCCAGGTTCGGCATCAGCAGCTCTGTCAGCAGGAAGTCCGGCCTCCACTCGGCCAGGAGAGGCAGCGCCTCGTTCCCATCTTTTGCCTCCGCAACGATTTCAAGGTCGCTCTCCGCATCCAGCTGCGTCCTCAGCGTGTCACGGAACTGATCGCTTGGATCCGTTATCATAACGCTTATTTTGGTTTCCATAATCCAACCTCCGGTGTTTTTACATTAACGGGCTGCAATATATCTTATAAACGCTAGAGCTCCGTTGAAACTATAAATAATTTAGCACACCGGCGATTATAATGCAATAATAAGCTTCTTAATTAAGGTAATTTTTTTGCGACATTATTCGACATCGCTCGACATAACACCTATTGTTTTTCTCTTTTGCGTCCCCTTGCGTCACCATTTTTTGGCGCTCAGCGGAAAACCTCGGCGTTCTTGATGAAATACTCCACGCCCGAGTACACGGTGGTCAATACCACAACTATCCAGCAGGCGGTGACCAGCGCATCCGGGATGGGCAGCATCATCAGGCAGAAGCAGACCATGGTCGCGGCGGTCTTGATCTTGCCCGACCAGGCGGCGGCGATGACCTTTCCGCTCTCCACAGCTATCAGGCGCAGACTGGTTATGGCCAGCTCGCGCGCGACGACGATTATGGCGACCCAGGCGGGCATCAGCTCGAAGTCCACGAACACGAGCATGACCGAGATGACCAGCAGCTTGTCGGCCAGCGGGTCTATGAACTTGCCGAAATTGGTCACCTGGTTGTAGTGGCGGGCTATGTATCCGTCCACAAAGTCGGAGCAGGACGCTATTATGAACACGGCCAGCGCCCAATACATGTGCCCGGTGAAGTCCACGTACATGAGCACGAGGACGACCGGGATAAGTATCATGCGTACAACCGTGATTTTACTGGCGGTAGTGAGCTTCATTGGTTCCTCCATTCCGCCGTTATGGCGGCTATAGTGTATGCGTTCCCCCGCGGAATGGGGGCGCCGCGCCCGGCGCGGCTCAGAGCACTTGTCCTTTCAGGACTCCGTCTTCGGCGGAGATTATTTTGACCGGCGATATGTCTCCCGGCGAGATCTCGCCGACGAACTCCATCATGCCGTCCACGCCGGGCGAGTCGAAGTACGCGCGCCCCATGGGCACGCCCGTCTCGGGGTCGTAGCCGTCGCACATGGCGGGTATGACCTGTCCGGCCAGGGAGCTTTCCCACTCGTCCATTATCTCCGCCTGCAGCTCCTGGATCTTCGCCGCGCGTGTGCGCGCGGTCTCGCCGTCCACGTGCGGCATGGCGGCCGCCGGAGTGCCCTCCTCCGGCGAGAAGGGGAACACGCCCGCGCGCTCTATCCGGTACTCGCGCAAAAACTCGCACAGCTCCTCGAACTCGGCCTCGCCCTCGCCGGGCAGTCCGGCTATCAGGCTTGTGCGCAGCACCAGGCCGGGGATGCGCTCACGCAGCTTTTTGATGAGCGCGCGTATCTCGTCCGGGGTGTCGCGGCGGTTCATCTTCTTGAGTATTCCGGCGTTTATGTGCTGTATTGGCACGTCCAGGTACTTGACTATCTTCTCCTCGCGCGCGATGACGTCTATGAGCTCGTCCGTCAGCTCGTGCGGGTAGAGGTAGTGCAGGCGTATCCAGTCGATGCCCCTTATCTTGACCAGCTCCGTGAGTAGCCTGGCGAGGTTCCAGCCGGGGATGTCCTTGCCGTAGCGCGTGAGATCCTGCGCCACGAGGATTATCTCGCGGTAGCCGTAGCTTGCCAGCTTCTCCGCCTCGGCGAGGATGTCCTCCGGCGCGCGGGAGCGGAACCGGCCGCGTATGCTGGGTATCAGGCAGTATGAGCAGCGGTTGTCGCAGCCCTCGGCTATCAGCAGATACGCCCAGGCCGGACCCGTGCTTATAAGGCGGCTGCACTCGGACACGGGCGCGTTGTTGTCGCCGATGACCACGGGCTTCTCTCCGCGCGAGGCGCGCTCGAGCACCTCGCATATCTCCTCGCAGGAGCCGACGCCCACGACGGCGTCCGTCTCCGGCAGCTCGGAGAGCACCTGCTCCTTGTAGAGCTGAGCCAGGCAGCCGGTGACGAGCAGCAGCTTGAGGCTGCCCTCGCGCTTGAGCTGAGCCACTTCCAGTATCGTGTTTATGGCCTCCTGCTTCGCGTCCTCGATGAACGCGCAGGTGTTGACGACTATCGCCTCGGCCTCCGTGGCGTCCGTGACTATCTCGTGCCCGGCCTCGCGCAGGAGATGCAGCATCTGCTCGGCGCTTACCTGGTTTTTGGGACATCCCAGGGATATCATTCCGACCTTCATTCTTCAAACTCCATTTCTGCCAAATAGCGGTCTGTTGCGGCCTTTACGGCCTCCCATGTGAATCCGCGCCGCACCAGGGCGGCGCCGGCCTTGCGTATTGTGTCCCTGTCCGCGGCCTTGCCGCGCAGCTTTGCGCGCAGCAGCGCGTCCACGGTCTCGTCCGGCTCCGGCAGCTCCGCGAGCGCGGCGTCCCACAGCTCGCGGTCGAGCTTCCTGCGCCGCAGCTCCTCGCGCACGCGCCCGACGCCGTAGCCCTTCGCGGCGTAGTGCCGGACGACCATCGCGGCGTAGCGCGCGTCGTCTATGAACCCGACGCGCACCATGTATCGCACCGCCGCCCTGGCCTCGTCGGGCTCGGCGCCCTTCTCGACCAGCTTGGCGCACAGCTCCTCCGAGCCGTAGTCGCGCCGCTCAAGCAGGCTGAGCGCCTTCTTGCGCGTCTCCTCGGCAGTCATCAGTCGCCTTCGTCAAAGTCGTCGGCGCTGATGTCCACGGCGCGTCCGGCGGCGATGGCGGCCTTGCGCGCCTGCGGGCTCATCAGCTTGTGGGCGTTGGCGCGTATCTCGGCCTCCAGCTTGTCGCAGGCCTCCGGGTTCTCCTGGAGGTAGGTCTTGACGTTGTCGCGGCCCTGGAAGCGCTGGTCGCCCACCGTGAACCACGCGCCGGCCTTGTCTATCAGACCCAGCTTGACGGAGAGGTCGATGATCTCGCCTATCTTGGATATGCCCTGGCCGTAGAGTATGTCGAACTCCGCCTCCTTGAACGGGGGCGCGACCTTGTTCTTGATGACCTTGGCGCGAGTGCGGTTGCCTATCATCTCGGTGCCGTTTTTCAGCGTCTCGATGCGGCGCATGTCTATGCGCACGCTGGCGAAGTATTTCAGCGCGCGGCCGCCGGGGGTGGTCTCCGGGTTGCCGTACATGACGCCTATCTTCTCGCGCAGCTGGTTGATGAAGATGACTATGCAGCCGGTCTTGCTCACCACGCCGGCCAGCTTCCTGAGCGCCTGGCTCATCAGGCGGGCGACCACGCCCACGCTGCTCTCGCCCATCTCGCCCTCCAGCTCGCTGCGCGGCAGCAGCGCGGCGACGGAGTCTATGACCACGACGTCCAGCGCGCCGGAGCGCACCAGCTGTTCGGTTATCTCCAGCGCCTGCTCGCCGGTGTCCGGCTGGGATATGAGCAGCTCGTCTATGTTGACGCCCAGTGCGCGGGCGTACGCCGGTTCAAGCGCGTGCTCGACGTCGATGTACGCGGCCTCGCCGCCGTTCTTCTGCGCGCTGGCCACTATGTGCAGCGCGAGGGTGGTCTTGCCGCAGCTCTCGGGGCCGTATATCTCGACTATGCGCCCGCGCGGCACGCCGCCTATGCCCAGCGCCAGGTCGAGCGAGAGCGAACCGGTGGAGATGGCCTCCACGTTCACGGGGATGTCGTCGCCCAGGCGCATTATGGCGCCCTTGCCGTAGTTCTTCTCTATCTGCGCTATCGCCGTCTCCAGAGCCTTGCGCTTGTCCGCCGCCGCCGACGGCGAAGCAGCCGCAGCGGCCTTTTTCTTCTCAGCCATGTTTACACCTCTCTGATCGTTACAATGAATGTTTTAGTTATTCTGTATGCTCGTTATATGCTCTGATCCCGGCTGACATACGTCAGCTCGGCTATGCCTCCGCTCTCGGACACGCCGGTCAGAACCAGCCGACGCGTACCGTCCAGCCCGTCAAAGAGCCGCGTTCCCGCGCCGAGCAGCGCCGGGATCACCGAGATGCGGTATTCGTCCACCAGCCCGGCGCGCACGAACTGCATCGCCGTGGCCGCGCCGCCGCATATCCAGATGTCTTTCCCGGGCAGGGCTTTGAGCCGTGCTATAAGCGCCTCCGGCGCCTCGGCCGCGAAAACCACCCCGGGGGCAGGCTCACAGCTGCGGTGCGTGAGCACATAGCAGTCCATGCCCACGTAAGGCCACACCCCGACGCTCAGCTCGATCGTCACCTGCTCATAGGTTCGGCGGCCCATGATGACCGTGTCTACACCTGCGGCGAAGCTCTCGTATGTGCCGCCGCCTTCGCCGGGACTGTTGCCGTAGAGCCAGTCCACGCCGCCGTTCCTGTCCGCGATGCAGCCGTCAAGGCTCATCGCGATGTAAAGCGTCACCCTGCGCAAAGCTCACTTCCTCGCTTTGACCACGCGTTCGACGCCGCGGGTGTCAAGGACGCTGACGGCGTCGTGCATTCCGTGGGCGCGCATGATGGCCTTCACCTCGGCCGCCTGCTCCTCGCCCACCTCGAACATAAGCATGCCGCCCTGCCGGAGCGAGGGCAGCCAGTTGTCGGCTATAGCCCGGTAGAAGTCCAGGCCGTCGTCCCCGCCGTCCAGCGCCCAGATCGGCTCGTAGTCGCGGACGGACGGGTCGAGCGTGAGTATGTCCATGGTCGCGATGTAGGGCGGGTTGGACACTATGAGGTCGAACATCCCGCTCATGACCGGCGGAGCCTTGGTCGCGTCGGCGAGCATGTAGCTCACCCGCCCGGCCAGACCGTTGCGCGCGACGTTGCGCCGGCTCAGGTCTATCGCCTCGGCGCTGATGTCGGCGAGCACTACGTGCGACTGCGGCAGCGCGTCCGCGATGGCGCAGCCTATGCAGCCGGTGCCGGAGCACAAGTCCAAGACCCGCGCCTCGCGCCGGTTTTGCAGCAGCCAGTTTATCGCCTCGTCCGCCAGCACCTCGGTGTCCACGCGGGGTATCAGCACGTCCGGCGAGACCTCCATGGGCAGGCCGCGAAACTCCCACACGCCGGTTATGTACGCCACAGGCTCGCCCGCCAGCCGGCGGCCGAGCATGTCCGCGGCCTTTTTCTCCACGGCGTCCGTGGCGTACAGCCGCATGTCCTGAAGCAGCTTGGCCGTGGTCTTGCCGGAGGCGGAGGCCACGATCAGCCGCGCCTCGACATTGGCCGCCTCCACGCCCGCGTCCCGCAGGGCGTTGCGCACGGAGATATACAGTTCGCTGTATGTGCGCGGCATCGTCTCCCCCCTCTTTGCTGACCTGCTGCGCAGTTGATTTGGATTTTCCGCCCGTACCCGTCGCCCCGTCGGCGCGGGGTCGTCGGACTCACCAGGCGTCCTTGCCCTTCTCCTCGGGTATCACAAGCTCCATCGCGCGGATGGCGCACTCTATCATGCCGTCGTCCGGCTCGTTGGTGGTCAGGCGCTGGAGCTGCTTGCCCGGCCAGGTGACTATGCGCGACACGATGTTGGTGTCGTGCCTGCCCGCCCAGCGGTTCAGCTCATAGGCCACGCACACTATCACGGGCAGGAGCAGCACGCGCAGGCCGATGCGCAGGAACACGTTGTCCACCTGTATGAACAATCCCACGAACAGTCCGAGGATGATGACGACCAGCAGGAAGCTGGTGCCGCAGCGCGGATGGAACCGGCTCTGTGGCCGCACGTTCTCCACCGTGAGCGGCAAGCCCTTCTCGTAGCAGAAGATGGTCTTGTGCTCGGCTCCGTGGTAGGAGAACAGCCGCTTTATCTCCTTCATCTTCGCCACCAGTCCGAGGTAGACGAGGAAGATGACGATCTTGATTGCGCCCTCTATGACGCTCCTGGCCGTGTAGTGCCCCTCGATGCCGGGTATCAGCCCGGCGATGAGCGTGGGCACGAATATGAACAGCGTCAGCGCCAGCAGCACTCCGAGCACCGCCGCGAAGCCTATTATATACTTCTCGGCCTTCTCGCTGCCCAGCTTTTTCTCCAGCCAGAGGTCGAACTTGCTCGGCTCCTCCTGCTGGTCCTCCGGCAGGAGGCTGGCCGAATAGGTCAGCGCCCTCATGCCCTTTACCATCGAGTCCGCGAAGGTCACTATGCCGCGTATGAACGGCCAGCCCAGCACGGGGTATTTGTCCTTTACCAGGTTGAGAGGCTCCACCTTCTCAACCAGGCCGTTTTCCGTCCGGCAGACGATGGCCTGCTTGTCCGGGCCGCGCATGAGGATGCCCTCCATGAGCGCCTGGCCGCCGATCATCGTGCGAAAGCAGACCTGGTCATTTTCCTTCTTTGCCATTGGTTCTTCCTTTGCTTATTGAGTTTCTATGGGCAGCAGCACCGTTATCAGCGCTCCGCCCGCCGGGGCGTTGTCGACTATCAGCTTGCCGGAGTGTCGCGTGACTATCTCCTCGCACACCGCGAGGCCGATGCCGCTGCCGCGCTCCTTCCCCCGACCCTTGTAAAAGCGCTCCTTGACGTGGGGGAGGTCCTCCTTGGCTATGCCCGGCCCGTGGTCGCGCACGGATATCTTCACGTACTCGCCCTGCTGAGCCGCCGACACCTCCACCTTCTGTCCGCCGCGGCCGTACTTGGCGGCGTTGTCGAGGATGTTCAGCACCACCTGCTTGAGCCTGCGCGGGTCGCCGGTGACGAAGGGCAGGTCGCCCTCCGGCGGCTTGTAGACCAGCTCCAGCCCGTCGTGGCGCAGCAGCTCGCTGTAGGTGAAGCAGACCTCCTCCATCAGCGCGGCCACGTCCACCTGCTCCAGGTTCAGCGTGAAGCGCCCGTCGCGCATGCGCGTGAACTCCAGCAGCTCCTCGACCATGCTCGTAAGCCTGCCGGCCTCGCGGGAGATTATCTCTATGCCGCGCCGGGAGTCGCCCTGAAGGGCTTCGTCGTACAGCAGCGTCTCGCTCCAGCCGGTTATGGCCGTCAGCGGGGTGCGCAGCTCGTGCGACACCGAGGATATGAACTCGCTCTGCACGCGGTCGGCCTTGCCTATCTTCACGCTCATGTCGTTTATGGCGTCGGTCAGAGCGCCTATCTCGTCGTCGCGCAGCCGCTCGGCCAGAGTGCCGTAGCTGCCGTCGGCTATGTGCCTGGCCGTGTCTCCCAGGCCGAGTATGGGGCTGGTCACCCGCTCGCGGAACCAGAAGTTGCTGGCCAGGAATATCAGTATCGCCGCTGCCGCGAAGACGCACGCCCACACCACGCTCCAGAACAGGGCAAACAGCAGCGACAGCAGCACGCAGAGCGCCCCGGCGCAGCTCATTGCCAGCCACACGCCCTTCAGGCCGCTGAGCGACTCCGGGCGCTCGCCGGAAAGGAGCCGCCCCACGGCGCCGCCGTGCTCCGGCTCCGCAGGCGCGCCCTGAGCCGCCGGAACGGCCGCGGCCTCGCGCCTCGTCTCCTTTTTCTCCTCCATGCTCACGAGCCCCACTTGTAGCCGTATCCCCAGATGGTTGTGATGTACTCCGGCGCGGTGGGGTTGTCCTCGATCTTTATGCGCAGCCTCCGGATGTTGACGTCGACTATCTTCAGCTCGCCCTTGTAGTCCGTGCCCCAGACGTTCTCGAGTATGTCCTCGCGCGAGAGCGCCTTGCCGGGGTTGGACATGAAGAGCTTCATGATGGAGAACTCCGTCTGCGTCAGCTTGACGCGCTCGCCGTTTTTGTCCAGCGTGCGGTTGCGCGGGTTGAGCAGGAACGGCCCGCTCTCCAGCTCCGGCTCCTCCGGCTCCTCCGACGCGCCCATGCGCCGGCACAGCGCGTCCACGCGCGCTATAAGCTCCGCCGGGGAGAAGGGCTTCGTCACGTAGTCGTCCGCGCCGTTCATCAGTCCGGTGACCTTGTCCATCTCCTGCCCCAGCGCGGTGAGCATTATAATGCCCATCTTGGAGCCGGAGGCGCGTATCTTCCGGCAGACCTCAAAGCCGTCTATGTCCGGCACCATCACGTCCAGCAGCGCAACGCTTATGTCCGGGTTGGCGGCGATGGCGTCCAGAGCCTCGCCGCCCGTGGCCGCCTCTATCGGCTCATAGCCGTTGCGGCGAAGATTTATTACGACAAAGCTGCGTATGCCGCTCTCGTCTTCAAGCACAAGTATCTTTTTGATAGAGCACACGCCCCTCACATCTGTAGAATTTTCTGCACACCTCGGGCAGTATAAATCATTATAACACAAGCTTCGCAAATGTGGTAGCTTTAGATTACTAGATGTAGTATAATTTAGAGGAAGAACTCGCAATTTCGGGAAAATGCACTATCGGAGGGAGGTGCGCGCCTTGCGCGTTTACTTTGCCGCCACGGCGCTCTTTGACCCATCGCGCGCGATAGCGCCGGGGCGGACTGCCCGCCCGGAGAGCGCGGCGGCCTGGTCGCTGCTCCTGTGGGCGCTGCGGCGCGACTTCGGAGCGCAAACTCTGCCGGGCATCGCCGTGAACGCGGCGGGCAAGCCGTATTTCCCGGCCGAGCCGGGGCTGCGCTTCTCCCTGAGCCACACCCGGGGCTGTGTCCTCTGCGCCCTCTCCGACACCGACGAAGTCGGGGCGGACGTGCAAGTCATCTCGCCGAAGGATGAGCCCTTCGCCGCGCGGCTGATGAGCGAGCGGGAGCGCGCCGATTTCACGCTGCACGAGCTGTGGTGCCTGCGCGAGGCGGCGTATAAGCTCACCGGCAGCGGGAGCCTGCGCAGCATGCCCTTCCGGCGCGAGGGCGGGCGGATCGTTCCGCCCTTCGACGGCGTCGAGTGCCGGCTGTACGGCGGCATACCCGGCTGCGAGGCGGCCGTCGCGGCCTTCCCGCCTGAGCCGCTGCCGGACAGAATCGAGGAAGTGGGCGTCCGAGAGCTGCAAAAAGGCATTGTTATAACGCCCGGCAGTTGATATAATAGTACTGCGCCGTTCACCCGGCGGGAAATGGGGAATTCATATGTGGTTCAACCGAGCTGCGCTGAAGGCCGAGGCAAAGGCCTGTATGCGCCAATCCACGGCCAACCCGTATATCACGGCGCTGGTCTACACGCTGATAAGCTTCATTTTGGCCGAGCTGTCCTCGCGGCTGCTGTTTCCGTCCGACCTCGTCTATTTCTCCGTCGACACACAGAACTACACCGTGCACTTCGAGGTCTCGCCCTATTATTTTGAGCGTATCTACCGCGAGCCGCTGGCCTATCTCATCGACTTTCTCGTCGGGATAGCGGACTACATGCTGGACGTGGGCATGATAATCTTCGCGCTCAACGTCGCCCGCCGCGCCGAGAGCGCGATCGGCAACCTGTTCGACGGCTTTGCCCAGTTCCTGCGCGTCATTCTGCTGTACCTGCTGGAGGGGCTGTTCGTCTTCCTGTGGGCGCTGCTGTTCATCATCCCCGGCATCGTCGCCTCCTACCGCTACAGGCTCGCAATCTACCTGCTGCTCGACCACCCGGAGATGGGCGTCATGGACTGCATCCGCGAGAGCAAGCGTCTGATGAACGGCCGCAAGGGCGAGCTGTTCGTGCTCGACCTCTCCTTCTTCGGCTGGCTGCTGCTGACCGCCATCCCGCTCGTCGGCCTGGCCGTGAGCATCTATGTGACGCCGTACATCGAGACCACCCGCGCCGGCTTCTACCTCGCCGTCACCGGGCTGGACTCCCGCCGCGACGAAGGCGGCCGCTACGGCCACGAGTACGAGCGGCAGCGCCGCTACGAGGAGCAGTACCGCGACCGCGACGGCCGCGACCCCTGGGACGACTGAAACCGAAAATCATTCCAGTCCCTTTCGCGCCCATGGGGCGTGGAACTCTGCGAGGTTTTTTTACAAGCAAAAAGGCCGCCCTCACGGGCGGCCTTTTGCACGCGGCATGACAGCCGATGCCCCCGGCGGCTCAGCGGCCGCCGGGGGCGGTATTTACCGATCGCTGCTTTCAGTGTCGGCACTGCCAAATATGAGATCGTCGATGTCCCGATCCATCTCAAGTCACCTCCGAATAAAACAGCATATAATCAATATATGCGCGCCTCCCCGGAAGTATGACTGCGGCTGAAAATATTTTTTTACAGAGCTTCTATGTCCGATATGAGAGCGTCCACGTCCTCCGGCCTGGTGGCCCAGCTGGTGCAGAAGCGGACGGCGGTGTGCCCCTCGTCTATCTTGCCCCAGTGGCTGAAGCTGTACTTCTCCGCGAGCTTCTCCAGCGCTGCGTCGGGGACTATGGGGAACTGCTGGTTGGTGGGCGAATCGTAATAGAGCGGCCAGCCCTTGGCCTCAAAGGCCGCGCGGAGCTTCATAGCCAGCTCCACCTCGCGCTTCGCCGTGCGCTCGTAGAGGCCGTCGCGCATCAGCGCGCCGAACTGCACGCCCAGCAGGCGGCCTTTGGCGAACATGCCGCCGCGCTGCTTTATGATATAGCGGAAGTCCCTGGCCAGCGCCTTGTTGGTGATCACCACGGCCTCGCCGAACAGCGCGCCGAGCTTGGTGCCGCCGATGTAGAACACGTCGGTCAGCCTGGCGAGGTCGGCGAGCGTGGCGTCGCCGCTCACGAGCGCGGTGCCCAGGCGTGCGCCGTCCACGAAGAAGATGAGCCCCTTCTCGCGGCACACGGCGCCGAGCTCCTCCAGCTCCGCAAGCGAGTAGAGCGTGCCGTTCTCGGTCGGCTGGGAGATGTATACCAGCGCGGGCTGCGCCATGTGCTCGTGCGTGGCGTCGTTCCAGTGCGCTTCCACGCACTCGCGCACCTGTCCGGCGCTTATTTTGCCGTCGCCGCTTTTGAGCGTTATGACCTTGTGTCCCGTGGCCTCTATGCTGCCCGTCTCGTGCACGGCGATGTGCCCCGTCTCGGCGGCGATCGCGGCCTGGTGCGGGCGGAGCGCCGCGGCTATGACTATCATGTTCGCCTGCGTCCCGCCGACGAGGAAGTGCACGTCGGCCTCCGGCGCGGCGCACCTTTCGCGTATCAGCGCGCGGGCCTCCTCGCAGTATTCGTCCTCGCCGTAGCCGGGGGTCTGGGCAAAGTTGGTGTCGTTAAGCGCCTGCATGACCTCCGGCAGCGCGCCCTCCAGGTAGTCGCTCTCAAAACGAATCATTTACTCGGCCTCCACGTTTATCTTGTCGCCGTCAGCGGTGAGGCGCACGCCCCTCAGGTCGCCGTGGCGCTGGTCGACTATGACGGACGCAACGGCGTCCTCGATGTCCTTCTGTATCGTGCGGCGCAGGTTCCTCGCGCCGTAGGTGAGGGAGTAGCTCTTTTTCACAAGGTAATCCAGCACGCTGTCGTCCCAGGTGAATTCCATGCCCTTTTCGCGCATGAGGTCGCGCACCTCGCCGAGCATGAGCGCGGCTATGCTCCTGAAGTTCTCCTCCGTGAGCTTGTTGAAGCAGATGATCTCGTCCACGCGGTTGATGAACTCGGGGCGCAGAAACTCACCCAGCGCCTTCATCGCGCGGTCGCGATCCTTGTCCGTGGCGCTGCCCACAAAGCCGAGGGAGCCGCTCTTGGTGTTGCTGCCGGCGTTGGTGGTCATGATGATGACCGTGTTCTCAAAGTTCACCGTGCGCCCCTGCGCGTCGGTGATGCGGCCGTCGTCGAGGATCTGCAGCAGGATGTTCATGACGTCCGGGTGCGCCTTTTCGATCTCGTCAAAGAGCACCACGCTGTAGGGTCTGCGGCGTATCTTCTCCGTGAGCTGGCCGGCCTCGTCATAGCCCACGTATCCCGGGGGCGAGCCGATGATGCGCGAGACGGAGAACTTCTCCATAAACTCGCTCATGTCCAGCCTTATGAGGCTCTCGGGGGAGTTGAACAGATCCGCGGCGAGGCGCTTGACCAGCTCGGTCTTGCCCACGCCGGTGCCGCCGACGAAGATGAAGCTGACCGGCTTGCGCTTGGCCTGCAGACCCACGCGGCTGCGCTTGATGGCGGAGCAGACGGCGTCGATGGCCTCGTCCTGGCCGACGATGTGCTCGCGCAGGCGCTCGCCCAGCTTGCTCAGGCGGTCGTACTCGTCCTCGGTTATGGAGCTGGCGGGGATCTTGGTCCACAGCTCTATGACGCGCGCGAGGTTCTCGCGGGTCAGCGTCGGCTCGTGCGCCTTGAGCTGGTTTATCTCGTCCGTGAGCTGCATGACGGTCGTGCGGATGACGGCCAGGCGCTCATAGTGCTCGTTCTCCGTGTCGGCGAGCAGTATCTCGCGCTCGCGGTTGAGGTCGTCTATCTCCTTCTGAGCGATGTCCATGCGCGCCAGGCTCTGATCCTTCAAATTGACGTCCGAGCAGGCCTCGTCTATGAGGTCTATGGCCTTGTCGGGCAGATAGCGGTCGGTGATGTACCGCTCGCTGAGCAGCACCGCCTCGCGGCACATCTCGGGCGGTATGCGCACCTGGTGGCACTCCTCGTAGTAGTGGGCGATGCCCTCGAGTATCCTGACGGAGTCGTCGATGCTCGGCTCGGCCACGGTGACAGGCTGGAAGCGGCGCTCCAGCGCGGCGTCCTTCTCGATGTGCTTGCGGTACTCGGTGAAGGTGGTCGCGCCTATGACCTGTATCTCGCCGCGGGAGAGTGCGGGCTTGAGGATGTTTGCCGCGTTCATGCTGCCCTCGGCGTCGCCCGCGCCGACGATGTTGTGCACCTCGTCTATGACGAGGATGATGTTGCCGGTCTTGCGTATCTCCTCGATGAGCCCCTTCATGCGGCTCTCGAACTGGCCGCGGAACTGCGTGCCGGCGACCAGCGCGGTGAGGTCGAGCAGGTACACTTCCTTGTCGCGCAGCTTGTACGGCACGTTGCCGCCGGCGATGCGCTGCGCCAGCCCCTCGGCGATGGCGGTCTTGCCGACGCCGGGCTCGCCGATGAGGCAGGGGTTGTTCTTCTGGCGGCGGTTGAGTATCTGGATGACGCGCTCGAGCTCCTCCTCGCGGCCTATCATGGCGTCGAGCTTGCCCTCGCGGGCGCGCTCGGTGAGGTCGATGCAGTAGTTGTCCAGGAACTTGCGCTTGCCGTTCTTCGGCGGCGCGCTCTGCGCCTGCGCCCCGGACTGCTGCCCGGAGCCGCCCCCGCCCTGCGCGGGCAGGTTGGAATTGGAGTCCTGCCGCTGCGGCTGGCCGCCCATCTGTCCCATCAGGCGGTTCAAAAACGGGAAGGTCGCCGTCTTTCCGTCGTCGTCGCTGTCGGACTCGGAGTTTTCAATGTCCATGAGGCCGTCGGCGTTGCCGAGCGCCTCCATCATCTCGTTGGTCAGACCGTCCAGCTCGTCGTCGGTCAGACCCATCTTGTTTATCACGTCGTCCACGGGCTTTATGTGCAGCTCGCGCGCGCATTTCAGGCAGAGCCCCTCGTTCTTGGGCTCGCCGCCGTCCATCCTGGTTATGAATATTACAGCTACATTTTTCTTGCAGCGTGAGCAAAGGGTAGGTTGCATAGTCAAGTCTCCTGTTTATTGCAATAATTTCCATCGACAGGGCGCGGAAAAGAAAATTAGCACTCTTTTTATACGAGTGCTAATTTATCACTAAGCTTGTCGATTGTCAACACCGCCGGGGCGAAATTGACAGTTTGTTCATATTCACCCGGCGTATGCGGCGTCAGATGCCCACGCCGGCGGTCAGCAGGTCGATGGCGACGAAGAAGCGCGCGAGCAGCGTGCGTCCCAGCGTGTCCGTGCCTATGATTATACCCAGGAAGCGCAGCGCCCAGCAGATAAGTATGCAGTAGCACACGCCGTTTATGAAGCCCATGGCGGCGCCGCCCGCGTCGTTGAGGACGTCCATGTTCGGTATCCTGTACGAGAGATTTGGGATATTCGCTATCGCCATGAGCGCTATGAGGAAAATCAGGAACATCAGCGCCACGCCGGCCACGTAGGCGGCGCGCTGGCAGAATATCTCTATGACGGCCTCGCTGATGGAGACGCTGTTCTCGTCGGCGTAGGTCTCGGCCTCGGTGGCCATCTGGTCGGCGGCATCATCGTATATGCCCACGCTGGTGTAGCTGGTGTAGCAGAACTGGTGGCGCAGCTCGCTGTCGTTGGCGAGGATGTCCTCGTAGCTGAGGTCGGTGTTGCTTATGCCCATCTCCTCAAGCACGGTGTCGTTCATCTGGGTCTCGACATATCCGCTCACGAACGGGCGCAGCACGGGCACCACGTCATAGGAAAACGCGCCGGAAACCAGCACCGCCGCGTAGAGCGACACCACGATGCCCAGCAGATTCGCTATGCCTATGATGAAGCCCTTTCGGTAGCCCGACCAGACACAGATTATCAGTATGGCCAACAGCACGAGATCTATGACTATATGCACGGCCTTGTCCTCCTTTTTATTCCACGGCGCCTGTAACGGCGTCAATATACAGCTCCTCGCCGCCGCCGAAAACGCGCAGCGTGCCGGCGTCCGTCCACTCCAGGTCGTATCGCGGCGAGTCCAGAGCCACCGTCCAGCTCTCCGCCGCGCCGGGCAGCGAATATGCACTGACCGCAAACCCTCCGGCGCCCGCCGTCAGCAGCGCGAGTGTCCGTCCGGCGGCGTCTATTCCCGCCGCCACAGGCCAGGCGTCCGGCGAGATGCTCAGCACCTCGCCCAGCGCGGTGCAGACGCTGACACGCACCTCGCCGCGCTTCTCGCTGACCACGGCCAGCGCGCCGCAGTCCGAGCCGAACACTCCGCAGACCGCGCCGTCTATCAGCACGCGCCTGCAGCCGCCCTCGCCCAGCAGCAGTATCTCGCCGCCCTCGCTCCACGCGGCGGCGCCCTCGCCCGAAGCGGTCAGGGCGCGCCGGGGATAGTCGAACCCGGCGGAGTAGAGAACCTCGCCTTCTCTCGTCACAACTTCCACGTTTTCTGACGAAAACCGGGCGTAAGAGTTCCCCACGGGCGTATAGTTTCCCGAAATTACCTCATTCTCCGGCGCACGCGCGCTCGCGAACCAGGCGACGGCCGCGACGGCGAGCAGAAGCGAGCAGAACGCAAGCGTTTTTCCGCGGCGCAGCCGCGCTTTGCTTTGCATGGGCGACACTCCTCATTCGAGCATCAGCCTCCCGACCTCGCCTTCATACCAGACCCTGTTGAGATACAGCCCCTGCGGCGGCATCGTCGGACCCGTGAGACGCCGGTCGCCCTTTTCCAGCAGGGCGGGTATCTCCTCCGGCTCCAGCTTGCCGTGCGAGGCGTAGACCATGGTGCCCACGATGGCGCGCACCATGTTGTACAGAAAGCCGTCCGCGCACACGGCGACGGTTATCTCGTCGCCCTCACGTTCGGCGCGGCACCAGTGGACCGTGCGCACGGTGGTCTTTGTCTGCGTGCCCACGCTGCGCACCGCGGCGAAGTCGTGCGTGCCCTCAAAGGCGCGCCCGGCCGCCTTCATGCGCTCTATGTCCAGCGGCGCAGGATAGAAGCACACGCGCTTTTGCAGAAAGGGGTCGCGTATGCGGGTGTTCATTATGCGGTAGACGTACTCCTTCTTCACGCAGCTGAGTATGGCGTTGAAGTCGTCCGGAACCTCTATGGCCGCCAGCACGGCTATGTCGTCCGGCAGGCGGGTGTTCACCGCCAGCGGCAGCCGGTCGACGGGGATGCGGCTTTCCGTGCGGAAGTTGGCGCAGTAGTTCAGCGCGTGGACTCCGGCGTCCGTGCGTCCGCAGCCGGTGACCCTGACCGGGTGGCCGCAGACCTTGGAGAGCGCCTTTTCCACCGTCGCCGCGACGGAGACGTCGAACTTCTGCACCTGCCAGCCGTGGTAGGCGCTGCCGTCGTAGCGGAGCTTGAGGGCTATGTTCCTCATATGCCGTACACGTTCATGGCTATCATGGCGCCGAGGACTACCGCCCCCGCGAGGAAGGCGAGCACGTCGCGCCGAGCCATGCGCAGGCTGTTCATGCGCGTTCTGCCCTCTCCGCCGTGATAGCAGCGGCTCTCCATTGCAACGGCCAGCTCGTCGGCGCGCCGGAAGCTGGAGACGAAAAGCGGCACCAGCAGCGGCAGCAGCGCCTTGGCTCGGTCGGTTATCTTGCCGGTGGAGAAGTCCGCGCCCCTCGCCTTCTGGGCGGACATGATCTTGTCCGTCTCCTCTATCAGCGTGGGGATGAAGCGCAGAGCCATGCTCATTATCATGCTCATCTCGTGCACGGGCACCTTTATCTTCTTGAGCGGGTTGAGCAGTATCTCCAGTCCGTCCGTCAGCGCGATCGGGCTGGTGGTGTACGTCAGCAGGAAGGTGCCGGTGATGAGCAGCATTATGCGCACTACCATGAGGAAGGCGCGCTTTATGCCCTCGGTGGTGATGGTGAAGATCCACCAGTCGAGCAGCACCGTGCCGCCCTTGGTGTAAAAGAGGTTCAGTATGCCGGTGAAGCAGATGATGAATATCAGCGGCTTCAAGCCCTTGAGTATGCTCTTGAGCCTGATGGTCGAGACCTTGATGCAGGCCGCCGTCACGAGGAACATGAACGCGTAGCTTATCCAGTCCACGGCCAGGAACAGCGCGACTATGAACACGATGACCAGTATCAGCTTCGTGCGCGGGTCGAGCTTGTGTATGACGGTGTCGCCGGGGAAGTACTGGCCGAGTGTTATGTCCTTCAGCATCAGTCAGCGCCCCCCTTCCTGAGCGGCGCCAGCGCCGCCTCGAGCTGCTCAAGCGTGTATATGGATGCGGGCAGCTCCACGCCGCGCTCGCGCAGCGCCTGGGCTATGGCCGCGGCCTGGGGCACGTCCAAGCCCATGGCCGTCAGCTCGGCGGGTCTGGAGAAGACCTGGCTCGGCGTCCCGTCCATGGCGATGCTGCCCTCGTGGAAGACCACCAGCCGGTCGGCTATGCGCGCGGCGTCGTCCATGCTGTGCGTGACCAGCAGCACCGTGGAGCCGGTCTGCTCGCGGTAGTCCAGGATGTTGCGGATTATCCCCGCGCAGCCGCCGGGGTCGAGCCCCGCGGTCGGCTCGTCGAGTATGAGCACCTTCGGGCGCATGGCTATGACGCCCGCGATGGCTATGCGGCGCTTCTGGCCGCCGGAGAGCTCCAGCGGGCTGCGCTCAAACAGCTCCTCGCCCACGCCGACGAAGCCCGCCGCCTCGCGCACGCGCTCGTCTATCTCGCTCTCGGAGAGCTTCATGTTCTTCGGGCCGAAGGCGATGTCCTTGTACATCGTCTCCTCAAAGAGCTGGTACTCCGGGTACTGGAACACCAGCCCGACCTTGAAGCGCACGTCGCGCGTGGCCTCCTTGGTGGCAAAGATGTCCTGACCCTCGCAGTAGACGTGCCCGCTCGTCGGCGCGAGCAGGCCGTTCATGTGCTGCATGAAGGTGCTCTTGCCCGAGCCGGTGTGGCCTATGACGGCCACCAGCTCTCCGGGGCGGAAGTCCACGTTTATGTTGTTTATCGCCGTCTTTTCAAACGGCGTGCCCACGCTGTAGGTGTGCGTGAGGTTTTCGACTCTTATGACAGCGTCCATTGGCGCAGCACCCTTTTTCCTTATCTCAGCGCGGCGGCTATGGCGTCCGCGCACTCGTCGACCGTCAGCGCGGAGAGCGGAAGGCTCCAGCCGGCGGCGTCCAGGTCGTATATCAGCTCGGTGGTGGTCGGGACGCTCAGCCCCTCGCTGCGCAGCAGCTCCACCTGGGAAAACACATCGCGCGGCGTCCCGTCGGCTATCACGTTGCCCTCGCTCATGACCACCAGCCGGTCGGCGCCGACGCACTCCGACATGTGGTGCGTGATGAGCACGACGGTGATGCCCTCCTCGCGGCAGAGCCGCGTGACGGTCGAGACCACCTCACGGCGGCCTACGGGGTCGAGCATTGCGGTCGGCTCGTCCAGGACTATGCACTTGGGCTGCATGGCCAGCACGCCGGCGATGGCCACGCGCTGCTTCTGTCCGCCGGACAGGAGGTGCGGCGCGTGCAGGCGGTACTCGTACATGCCCACGGTCTTGAGCGCGGCGTCCACGCGGCGGCGTATCTCCGCCGGGTCGACGCCCAGGTTCTCGGGCGCGAAGGCCACGTCGTCCTCGACGACGTTTGCGACTATCTGGTTGTCCGGGTTCTGGAACACCAGTCCGACCGCAGCGCGCACCTGCAGCAGCTTGTCCTCGTGCGTCGTGTCTATGCCGTCCACCAGCACGCGCCCCTCCGTCGGCAGCAGTATGCCGTTGAAGAGCTTGGCCAGCGTGCTCTTGCCGGAGCCGTTGTGGCCGAGGATGGCGACAAAGGTGCCCTCCTCTATCTCCAAGTTCACGCCGTGGAGCGTCTCCTTCTCGTCGCCCTGGTAGGTGAAATGCAGGTTGTCCGTCTTTATGATAGGCATAGCTTACCTCCCGCTCTCCCAGCGGCAGGCAGCGCCCGCCGGCAGGCAGAGCCCCGACGCCGTGACCGGCAGGCCGAGCTCGTCGCTCTCGCTCCGGCCGCCGAAGCGCCGCGTGAAAATGCTCTCGCTTATATAGGTCAGCACCGAGGGCGCCAGACCCGTGGTGTAGGAGTTGATGATGACAAACAGCGGGTCGTCGCTGAGCACTCCGGCCGTGAGGCTGACGAAGTCCCACAGGCTGTCCTCCAGCTTCCAGACCTCGCCGCCGGGGCCGCGTCCGTAGCTGGGCGGATCCATGATGATCGCGTCGTAGCGCCGTCCGCGTCTTATCTCGCGCTCGACAAACTTGGCGCAGTCGTCCACTATCCAGCGCACCGGCCGGTCGGCCACGCCGGAGGCGGCCGCGTTCTCCTTCGCCCAGGCGACCATGCCCTTGGCGGCGTCCACGTGGCACACGCTGGCGCCCGCGGCGAGCGCCGCGACCGTGGCCGCGCCCGTGTAGGCAAAGAGGTTCAGTACGCTTATCTCCCGCCCGGCGGAGCGGATCTTGCGCATGATGAAGTCCCAGTTCGCCGCCTGCTCCGGGAAGATGCCCGTGTGCTTGAAGTTCATGGGCTTGACGTTGAAGCGCAGATCCCCGTAGCCTATCTGCCAGCTGGCGGGCAGGGAGTGCTTGTCCCAGGCTCCGCCGCCGGAGTGGCTGCGCTCATACCTGCCGTCGCTCTCGCGCCAGCGCCTGTCGCGGCGAGGGGTCTTCCAGATGGCCTGCGGGTCAGGCCGCACGAGGGTATAGTCCCCCCATCGCTCCAGCTTCTCGCCGGACGAGCAGTCTATCAGCTCATAGTCCCGCCAGTTTTCACTAACCCACATGCCGCGCTCCTTGTATCAGTTGATTTTATAGCTTTCTATTATACCATGCCGGACTTGCGCAGGTCAAATAAATTGCCGCATTCCCGGCCGGATTTGCGCCGTTTACGCGCCGAAGCGCTGTATAGCCGTGCTGCTGACCAGCGCGGCGGCCGCGTCGCCTGAGTTCACGGCGTCCAGCAGCGCCTGGAGGCCGCCCGTCAGACGCTTGATCTCGCCGAAGCGGTTCATCAGGCTCTCGTCGGCGCTGAGCAGGGTCATGTACTTCTGCTCCACGGAGATGGCCAGGCTCAGCCCTTTCAGGCCGCGCAGGCTCTTTGCGCCGGTGTCCGCACGGGTTATTATGACCAGCTCGTCCGTCAGATACGGCGTGAGCACGGTGTAGTCGGTCGCGCTCGTGTCCAGGGCCAGGCCGCCCCAGGCGCAGTCGACGTTGCCGCTGGACAGCTCTACGTAGGCGTTCTCGCTCTTTATGGCGATGAACTGCACGTCCCAGCCCAGCCGCTCGCACACGGCGCGCGCCAGCTCCACGTCGAAGCCGGTGAACTGGCCGTTCTCCTGATAGCTCAGCGGATAGGCGTCGGGGTCGGCGCCCACCAGAAGCGTGCGGCTCGGTATGCCCTCAAACTGGGCGAGCGCGTTGCTGCGCGACACAAAATAGGTGTTGTCCTCTATGAACCACGAGTTTGCCAGGCCGCTTATCGTGCCGTCCGCGGCCAGCTCCTGCAGAGCCGCCTCGACATAATAGCGCACATAGTCGTCATTGCGGAAGCCTATGGCGTAGCTCTGCTCGCCCAGCGTCTCGACTATGCGGTAGCGCCCCACAACCTCGCCGCAGCCTGTCAGCGGCAGCATCAGACATAGGGTGAGCGCCAGTGCCAGTATCTTTCTCGCGAGCTTCAAGAGCCGCACCCCTTTCGCAAAATTGCGCGTGTCAGCAGATGACACGCGCAATAATGATACGTTAATTCAGCCCGTTATTCAATAGTTATTTTGTAAAAAATAATGCCGCCGGGCGTTTAAGCCGCCATCACGAATGACGGCTCGGCCTCACTTTCCGTAGCTGCTGAGGAACTTGCGGGTGCGCTCCATCTTCGGGTCGGAGATGACCTCGCTGCCGCCCTGCTCCACGATGAAGCCGTCGTCCATGAATATGACGCGGTCGGAGACGTCGCGCGCAAAGTTCATCTCGTGCGTGACGATTATCATCGTCGTGTGCTTCTCGGCCAGGGAGCGGATGACGCGCAGCACCTCGCCGGTCAGCTCGGGGTCGAGCGCGCTGGTCGGCTCGTCAAAACAGAGTATGTCCGGGTGCATGGCCAGCGCGCGGGCGATGGCCACGCGCTGCTGCTGTCCGCCGGAGAGCTGGTGCGGGTAGTGCCCGGCGCGGTCGGTCAGGCCCATCGCGGCGAGCAGCTTGCGCCCCTCGTCCTCTATCCCGGCGTTTATCTCCTTCCTGCGCGCTTTGTAGTCCTCCCGTTCCTTTGCCAGCAGCTGGGGTGCGAGCGTGACGTTTTGCAGCGCCGTGTACTGCGGAAAGAGGTTGAAGCTCTGGAACACCAGGCCGAAGTGCAGACGCTTTTTGCGCACGTCGGAGTCCTTGCGCGAATCCGGGTCGGCCGCGTCGAATAGGACTTCGCCGTTCACGCTGATGCTGCCGCCGTCCGGCGTCTCGAGGAAGTTGAGGCATCTGAGCAGCGTGGTCTTGCCGGAGCCGGAGGAGCCGATTATGGAGAGCGCCTGACCCTGCTCGAGGGTGAAGCTGATGTCGTTCAAGACCTTGGTCTTGTCAAAGTGCTTTTCAAGGTTTTTTACTTCAAGTACGCTCATGTCGCCGCCCCCTTATCTGAAGAATTCAAGCTTTTTCTCAAGCCTGCCGAGCAGGAGCGTAACGACGCCGGTGAATACCAGGTAGTACACCGCCGTGAAGAACAACGGCCACATGAGGCCGCTTATTCCGCCGGCGCCGCCCTTCATGAAGCTCTCACCCATCCAGATGACCTCCTGCAACGATATGACGCGAGCGAGCGAGGTGTCCTTGACCAGCGTTATTATCTCGTTGGACATGGGCGGGACGATGCGCTTTATCATCTGCAGCAACGTGACCTTGAAGAAGATCTGGCCCTTGGTCATGCCGAGTACCTGCCCGGCCTCCTGCTGGCCCACAGGTACGCCCTGAATGCCGCCGCGGTAGATTTCGGAGAAGTAGCAGGCGTAGTTGATTATGAACGCCACGCAAGCCGCGGCAAAGCGCCCGCTGCCGCTGGGCCAGTTGAACCACTTCATGAGACCCGGACCGTAGAATATAATTATGAGCTGAAGCACCAGCGGGGTGCCGCGCACGACCCAGACCACCAGCCGGCAGATAAGCGAGACCGGCCTGAACCATGCGAAGCGCTTCGCGCTGCGCTCCAGTTTTCTGGCTCTGCGCTCCAGAGCTTCGGCCTCGGCGCCGCCGCAGTTCTCGCTCTGCTTGAGGAGCTGCTGGCTCGCGGCCAGCTGCCTGCGGGCTATGAAACCGAACGGTGCCCAGCGGTTCATGGAGCCGAAAGAAATTATGAGCCCCAGCGGCACCGCTCCCAGAAGGGTTATGCAGAAGAGCTCAAGCGTTACGACAAAACCGCTGTTGAGTGCGCCCAGCACGGTCTGCGTGGTCTGTGAGCTGAAAAACTCAATCATTAAACTACGTCCTCTCTGTCTTTATGGTAAGGGGATTGGAGCATTATACCGCGTTCAAAGGCAGAGAGCAAGAGCAGCTCTCTGCCTTTGGGTATTTTGTTTTACTTCCTTGCTCAGTCGAGGATGACGGCGTCCTGCAGGCCGTAGGTCGTGGCAACCTCCAGCACGGTGCCGTCGGCAACCTTTTCGGCCCAGAAGGTGTTGAACTCGTCGACAAGGTCGCTGCCCTGACGGAAGCCGACGCCGTACTGTTCGCTTTCCAGACCCTGCGCGTCGTTAAGGTTGAGGCTGTAGGCGAGGTCGGCGTAGCTCGTGCCCTCGCCGGTCATGGCCGCGGCCATGAGCACGTCGATGACGGCGCAGTCGCTGGTGCCGGCCTGGACTTCCATGAGGGTGTTGGCCTGGGACTGGACGGGAACCGTGGTGGCGCCGAGGGCAAGAGCGGCATCCTCACCGGCGGAGCCGGACTCAACAGCGACGTTCAGACCCTCAAGGCTGGTCAGGTTCTCGAAGTCGGCGGCGCTGGCGGCGGGGTAGACGAGCACCTGGTAGTTGGTGCAGTACGGGGTGCCGATGCTCATGGTGGAAGTGACCTCATCAGTGATGGTCATACCGTTCCAGACCACGTCAATCTGGCGGCTGTTGAGCTCTTCGACCTTGTAGTCCCAGGTGATCTCCTGGAACTGAACCTCCACGCCGAGGCTCTCGCCGAAGGCCTTGGCGAGGTCGGCGTCGAAGCCTATCCACTCGCCGTTGGCGTCCTGGTAGTCCATGGGCTCGAAGTTGGTGATGCCGACTATGAGCGTGCCCTTGTCCTGGACGTAGGCCATGTCGCTCTCGGCGTTACCGTTGTCGCTGGGAGCGGCGCTCTCGGCGGTGTCGCTGGTGGGTTCGGCGCCGGGCGTAGTGGCGGAGTCGCTGTCGCCGCAGGCGGCGAGGGCGAAGACCATGACCAGCGCAAGCATAAGTGCAAGAAGCTTTTTCATTTTCATTTAGTCCCCTTTGTTCAGACTTACGATGCCGTGCTATCTGCGCGGCGTGTTAATATAGTACCACATTATCGAAATAAAGCAAGAGTTTTTTTCAAACTCGGCGCAGAAATTTTTCGCGCGCTTGATTTACGCCCCGGTCTGACGTATAATCGCGGCATGAGAATTTACGAAGCCGGACAATGCGATATAGTAGTGATAGGCGCGGGCCACGCGGGAATAGAGGCCGCGCTGGCCGCCGCGCGGCTGGGCTGCGCCACCGTCTGCCTGGCCATAAACCTCGACAGCGTGGGCAACATGCCCTGCAACCCGGCCATAGGCGGCACGGGCAAGGGGCACCTGGTGCGAGAGCTGGACGCGCTCGGCGGTGAGATGGCCAGGGCGGCGGACTTATCCTGCATCCAGTACCGGATGCTCAACCGCGGCAAGGGGCCGGCCGTGCACTCTCTGCGCGCCCAGGCGGATCGCCGGCGCTATCAGGCCGTCATGAAGGAGGCGCTGGAGCGGCAGGAGAACCTGCGGCTCATCCAGTCCGAGGCCGTGGAGATAGGCGTCGAGGGCGGCGCCGTGGCCTATGTCACGACCGCCACCGGCGCGCGCTGGCGCTGCAAGGCCGCCGTCATCTGCTCCGGCACCTACCTCAAAGGCCGCACGATAGTCGGCGAGGTGCTGCGCGACTCGGGACCCGACGGTCTGGCGGCCAGCGGGCCGCTCTCCGACTGCCTCAAGGCTCTGGGCGTGCCGCTGCGCCGGTTCAAGACCGGCACCCCTCCGCGCGTGAACGCGCGCAGCGTGGACTTTGACAGGATGGAAGTCCAGGAGGGCGACGCGGAGCCGGAGCCGTTCTCGTTCGGGACGGAGCATCCGCCCGTCAACCGCGCCATGTGCTACCTCACCTACACCAACGAGCGCACTCACGAGATAATCCGCGCCAACCTCGACCGCAGCCCGCTCTACTCCGGCGTCATCACCGGCACCGGGCCGCGCTACTGCCCGAGCATAGAGACCAAGGTCATGACCTTCCCCGACAAGCCGCGCCACCAGCTGTTTATAGAGCCTATGGGTCTGGACACGCTGGAGCTGTACGTGCAGGGCTTTTCAAGCTCGATGCCCGAGGACGTGCAGATTGAGATGCTGCACACCGTCCCCGGCCTCGAGCACGCGGAGATGACGCGCAGCGCCTACGCTATTGAGTACGACTGCGTCGACCCGCTCGCGCTGCGCCCCACGCTGGAGTTCAAGGAGATCCCCGGCCTCTACGGAGCCGGGCAGTTCAACGGCTCGAGCGGCTACGAGGAGGCGGCTGTCCAGGGCTTCATGGCCGGCGTGAACGCCGCGCTGAAGCTCAAGGGGCGCGAGCCGTTCGTGCTGCGCCGCAGCGAGGCGTACATCGGCGCGCTGATAGACGACCTGGTCACTCGCGGCACCAACGAGCCGTACCGCATGATGACCTCCAGGAGCGAGTACCGGCTGATACTGCGCCAGGACAACGCCGACGAGCGGCTTGCAAAGTACGGCCACGCCCTGGGACTGGTGAGCGATGAGCGCTACGCGGCCGTGCAGGCGAAGTACGCCGCCGTGGACGCGGAGCTGGAGCGGCTGGAGCGCACGCACGTGCCGCCCTCCGGGGCGCTCGCGGCCAGGCTCGAGGCGCTGGGCACCGCGGCGCCGAACACCGGCGTCAGCCTCGCGTCGCTGCTCCGGCGCCCCAGGGTGGGCTACGACGACTTGGCGGAATTTGACCCAAACCGCCCAGTTCTGACGCGAGATATCACGAATCAGGTCGAAATCCGGCTGAAATACGCCGGTTATATAAAGCGCCAGCTCAAGCAGGTGGAGGACTTCGCCCGCATGGAGGACATGGCTCTGCCCGCGGACTTGGACTACTCCGACGTGCCGGGACTTCGCACCGAGGCCAGGCAGAAGCTCGCCGAGGTTCGGCCGGACAGCTTTGGCCGCGCGGGGCGCATCTCCGGCGTCTCGCCCGCCGACATGGCCGCGCTGGCGATGTATCTGGGGAGGCGCAGACGATGAGGCCGCGCGTGGTGCTCGGCTTCTCCGGCGGCGTGGACAGCGCCGTTTCGGCGAGGCTTTTGACGATGCAGGGCTGGGACGTGCGCTGCATCTATCTGGAGACCGGCTCCGGCGAGGGCGAATACGCCCGCGAGAGCGCGGAGCGCATGGGTCTGCCCTTTGAGTCCGTGGACGCCCGCGCACTGCTCGAGCGCGAGGTCTGCGCGCCGTTTGAGGCCGCGTACCTCGCCGGAGCCACGCCCAGCCCCTGCGTGCTGTGCAACCGCCGCGTGAAGCTCAAGCTGCTGTGCGAGGCGGCCGACGCGCTGGGCATAGAGCGCATCGCCACCGGCCACTACGCCGCGGCGCGCGCCGGAGCCATCTTCCGAGGCCGGCCGGAGAACGACCAGAGCTATATGCTCTGCCTCGTCACGCGCGCCCAGGCGCGGCGGCTGGTGCTGCCGCTGGGCGGGTATATAAAGCGCGACGTGCGCGCCCTGGCCGCGCAGTTCGGCCTGAGCCAGGCGGAAAAGCCCGACAGCATGGAGATCTGCTTCATCAAAGGCGGCGACTTTGCCGGGTGGATAGACTCCCGCGGTCACGCCCCCGGCGAGGGCGCGCTGATATACAAGGGCGAGCGCGTCGGCACCCACGGCGGCGTGCACCGCTATACGCTCGGCCAGCGGCGCGGCCTGGGCTTCGCCGCTGGCAGGCGCGTCTTCGTCAGCGAGATACGCCCGGAGACCAACGAGGTGGTGCTCTCCGACGGCGACGGGCTGTATATGGAGCACATACGCACCGGCGAGGCCAACTGGCTGATAACGCCGCCGCGCGGCGATTTCCGCTGCGAGGTGCGCGTGCGCCATTCGCGCGATCTGACTCCCGCCACGGCGCGAGGCGTGGACGGCGCGCTGGAGATAGACTTTGACAAGCCCGTGCGCGCCCCGGTACCGGGGCAGGCGGCGGCGCTCTACGCCGGCGGGATGCTGATAGCCGGCGGCATAATCGCGCCCTGAGGCGCGCAAAGGAGGTTCCAATGGCGGCACGAAAAAGGCGGCGCTCCGGCGCTCCGCGCGGCGCGCTCGGCACGCTGCTGGCCATACTTGCGGCCGCGCTGGCCTTCGCCGGGTCGCAGCTCGGCTGGTTCGACTCCGTCCGGCTGACCCCGGCGGCGACGCCCCTGCCCGGCGAGGGCGTATATGTCACGTACATAGACGTGGGTCAGGGCGACAGCACCCTCGCCTACTGCGAGGGCGAGACGCTGCTGATAGACGCCGGAGTCCCGGAGGAGGGCGAGAGCGTGGCCGCGTACCTGGACGGCATCGGCGTGAGCGAGCTGGACTACGTGGTCTGCACGCACGCGCACGAGGATCACTGCGGCGGGCTGGACTACATTCTGGAGAACTACTCCGTGGGTACGCTCTTTGCCCCCTACACGGAGTTTGACGCCTCCGGCACCTTCACGCACTTTGAGGACACCGCGGCGGACGCAGGGCTGGACATAACGGTGCCGGAGCCGGGCATGAGCTTCACCCTCGGCTCGGCGGTGTTTGAGTTCATCGGTCCCGTCCGCGACTGGGACGGCGACGTGAACGACTCCAGCCTGGTCATACGCCTCGACTACGGCGACGACAGCTTTCTTTTCACCGGCGACATCTCCTCCGGCGCGCTGCTCGACTGCGCCTACATCGGCGGCTACTCGATAGACTGCGACGCGCTCAAGCTCGGCCACCACGGCAGCCGCACGTCCACGGACGAGGAGGTGCTGCGCCTCGCCGGCCCCGAGGTGGCGATCGCCTCCTGCGGCGAGGGCAACAGCTACGGCCACCCGCACGACGAGGTCGTGGAGCTGTGCGAAAAAGAGGGCGTACTCTTGCTGCGCACCGACCGCGACGGGAGCATCACCCTCCACTCCGACGGCGCGGAGATAAACCGCGTGGCATGAACAATACGCAAAACGCCCCCGCCCGGTCAAACCGGGCGGGGGTCATTCTATGCTTCGGCGCACTTTCACGCACCATTCGTACGGCGATGGCGCAGCGCGAGGATGTTCGGCAGCAGTATGCCGCAGAGGATGAGCGCCGCGCCGCACACCCCGGCCAGCCCCAGCTGCTCGTCCAGGAATATCACGCCCAGCGCGCTCGCGCTCAGGGGGCTGAGCGCGCAGAACATGGCCGCTCGCTCCGCCGTAGTCCCGCTCTGCGCCACGGGCTGGAGCGTGAAGCCGAAGACGGTGCACACGACGGCCAGGGCGAGTATTATCCCCCAGTCGTGCGCCCTCGCCGGGAGGGTTGGTTCCTCGAATATCAGCGCCGCGACCCACGCCAGGACGGCTATCGTGCACACCTGGGCTATGCCCATCGCCAGCGTGTCGCAGCCGGAGTGGCTCATGCGGTCGGTGGTGATGATGGCGCAGGCGTACAGCAGCGCGGTCAGCACACAGATGCACTCGCCCGGTCCGAAGCCTCCCACGCCGGAGCGCAGCGTGAGCAGCGCCACCCCGGCGACGCTCAGCGCCGCGCTGAGCATCGTCACCGCGCCTGGCGCTCTGCGCGTGAGCGCCGCCAGCAGCAGCGGCACTATGACCACGGCAGTGTTCTCCAGAAACGAGGTCGTGGACGTCGCCGTGAACCGCAGCGCCGTGGACTCGCTGGCCAGGACGGCGAAGAACACCGCGCCTATGGCGCATCCGCGCAGCGCGGCGGCCCGCCCGGCCGCGCGGATGCGCCTGTGGAACAGCAAGAGCAGTATCGCGCCCGCCGTGGTGAAGCGCAGCGCCATAAGCGTGAACGTGCCCATGTCCGCCAAACCCAGCTTCAACAGCAGCAGCGAAGTGCTCCTGGCCACTATAACGGCGGCGAGCAGCGCCTCGCTGCCCCGCCGGGAGAGCCTTGTCTTCATACCTTCACCCCTTGACAGCAGTTTACTCCGTGATATACTTTGAGTAAATAGCGAATATATCACAGTTAACTTGCGCAATCGTCAAGTAAGGGGGCATAAAAATGGACACGGCCAAGTGCGCGGCGCTGCTGCTCGCGGTGGAGCTGGGCAGTCTCTCGGCTGCGGCGGAGAGACTGGGCTACACGGTGTCCGGCATGAGCCGGATGATACTCTCGCTGGAGGATGAGCTTGGCTTCCGGCTGCTGAACCGCTCCCGCGCCGGGGTGGAGCCGACGCGCGAGTGCGCGCTGCTGCTGGGCGCGATGCGCGAGCTGACGCGCTGGGGCGAGAGCTGCCGCCAGCTCGCCGCGCAGGTGCGCGGACTGGAGACCGGCCGCGTGCGCGTGGGTATGTCCTACCCGGCCTACTACCCCGTGCTGACCGAGGCGGTCACGGGCTTCTCCGGCGAGCACCCGGGCGTGGAGATAGAGCTGGTCGAAGGCACGAGCAGCGTATTGAGCGGTATGCTGGAGCGGCACGAGGCCGATTTCTGCATCATGAGCCGCCGCTCCGGCGCGCACGCCTGGACGCCGCTGACCTCGGACAGCCTGGCCGTCTGGCTCCCCGCCAACCACCCGCTGGCGAACCGGGAGAGCTACCCCGCCGCGGAGCTTGCAAACGAGGCGTACATAGACATCTCGCCCGGCGAGGAGACGGACAACTCCCGCTTCCTGGCCGAGCGCGGCATAAGCGTGCGCCGGAGAGCGTCGACCTCGGACATATACGGCGCGCTCTCCCTCGTCGGGGCGGGGCTGGGCGTGGCGCTGGTGAACACCCTGCTCGCAAAGGACGTGGACGGCTCGGGCCGCACGGTGCTGCTGCCCATAGACCCGCCGTACACCGTCGAGATAGGCGCCGCGTACCAGCCGCGCGGCGAGCAGAGCCCCGCCGCCGGGCGCTTCACGGACTACGCTCTGTCCAGGCTCCTCGCCGGAGCGCGCAAATAAAAGGCCCGGAATCCGTGCCGAAAGGCCGCGGATTCCGGGCTATTTTCTTACACGGCAGGCGGCGTCATGGGCTGGGCGCTGTTATACTCGCTCAGGTCGACCGTGACTCCGATGTTTTCCACGCTCATGGCGTCGGCGCTGACGCCGGAGTCGGCGAGCAGGCCGGTCATGTACTGACCCATGGCGTCGGTCATGTCCAGGCTGATGCGTTTGGGCAGGCCGCTGTCCTTGTCCAGCCAGAACGAGATGGGCGCGTCGGGCAGCGCGGCGCCCTCGGGCACCTCGGCAAAGCCGGAGCCTCCGGACATGGCCAGCGCCTCCGTGAGCTGCTCGCCGGGGAACACCCCGTCATAGCGGACGCAGTCCACGCCGTCAAGCGTCTCGTCTACCGCCTCGCCGAAGTTGGAGGCGAACTCGAGGTAGAAGCTGACCATAGCTCCCGCGTCGGTGCCGACGCTGTAGTTCCCGCCGCTTGTGAGCTGTTCTTCCGTGAGGCCGGTCTGGCTTTCCCAGGTGGAGCCGCCGTCCGTCGAGAGGTAGATGTCATAGGCGTCGCCGTTCTTCTCGACTATATACGTGACGGTTATGGGGAAACCGAGCATGGTCATGGTAAGCTCGCCGCTGGTCAGGTCGCCTGCGGTGTCCATGCCCATGTCCATCGCTATGTCCATGGAAGTGCTCTCGCCGAGCACGTCTACGCCGAAGGACATGTCGAGAGCCATGTCGGCGTGCACGCTCTCCACGTTCTGCATCTCGCGCAGGGCGCGAACCATGGCGCTTTCAAACGAGTCGCCGCACGCGGCGAGCGTAAAGGCGAGCAAAAGTGCGAGGGCGAGGGCTAAAAGCTTATTCAGTCTGCGCATTTTGTTCTCCCTTCAGTCTCTCGTTCCGGCTCTTGACGACCTTCAGGCGCACGAACTCCTCGCGTTCCTTCTCCTCAAGCGCGTCGGAGATGCGGAAGATCTCGTCCTCCAGACCGGGGATGACTATGTTTTTGAGGGCGTTGGCGCGCTTTTGCGCCTTTTTTATCGCGTAGGCAAGCCGGTAAATGCTGTTTTCCGTCTGGGCAAGCTCGCATATGAGCGCCTTGACCTCCCGGAATTTGAAGTAGGCGTCGTCCAGGTCGGAGCTGGTGAAGGCCAGGCCGTAGGGCGGCCCGTCCGGCTCGCTGCACTTGTCCGCGACGTACGGCAGCTCGACGCCCATCACGCTCTTGGAGCGCAGGGAAAAGCCGTCGTCTACGGGCACGCTGTCCGCGGCCAGGCGGGCGCTGCCGCCCATGGATATCTCGGCCATGCGCATCGAGGCGTAGGCCTCGGAGAAGGTGGCGTCTATGCGGTCTTGCAGCTCCCTGGCGTCGTCTATCAGCGCCATGAGCTCGCGTATGAGTATGTTGCGCTTGCGGTCCATCAGCTCATAGCCCGTCGAGGCCAGAGTGCGGGAGCGCTTGGCTGCGTTAAGGTTGCTTTTTGTGGGCGCTGTCTGCGGCAAGGTATCGCCTCCCTCCGGCGCAATGCGCCTAATTAGTTAGCCGTGCCCGTGTAGTGCTGATCCAGCACCTTGTCGGAGACGCGCGACAGCTCGCTCCTGGGCAGTATGCTCAGCAGCTTCCAGCCCATGTTCAGCGTCTCGTCCAGGCTGCGCGGCTCGTACATGCCCTGGTTTATAAAGTCGTGCTCCAGCTCGTTGCCGAACTGCAGGTACAGCTTGTCGCGGGCAGACAGCTCGTCTTCGCCTATGACGGTGGCCAGGCTGCGCGCGCTGGACACCTCGCTGTACGAGGCAAAGAGCTGGTTGGAGAGGTCGGGGTGGTCGTCGCGCGTGAAGCCCTTGCCCGTGCCGTCCTTCATGAGTCGGCTGAGGCTGGGCAGGATGCCGACGGGCGGGTATATGCCCTTCTGCGCCAGGTCGCGCGAGAGGACTATCTGCCCCTCGGTGATGTAGCCCGTCAGGTCGGGTATCGGGTGCGAGATGTCGTCGCCGGGCATGGTGAGTATGGGCATCAGCGTCACGGAGCCGGGCTTGCCGTGGATGAGTCCCGCGCGCTCGTAGATGCTGGCCAGGTCGGAGTACATGTAGCTCGGATAGCCCTTTCGCGAGGGTATCTCGCCCTTGGAGCTGGAGAACTCACGCAGAGCCTCGCAGTAGAAGGTCATGTCGGTCATGACGACCAGGACGTGATAGCCGAGGTCGAAGGCCAGGTACTCCGCCGCCGTCAGGGCGCAGCGCGGCGCGAGGATACGCTCTATGATGGGGTCGGAGGCCATGTTCAGGAACATGACCGTGCGGCCGAGCGCACCGGACTCCGAGAAGTCGCGGCGGAAGAAGTCGGCGGTGTCGTTCTTTATGCCCATGGCGCAGAAGACGATGACGAACTTGGCGTCGTCCCTCGTGCCTATGACGTGCGCCTGGCGCACTATCTGCGCGGCCAGCTCGTTGTGGGCAAGGCCGGCGCCTGAGAATATGGGCAGCTTCTGCCCGCGTATCAGCGAGCACGTGGCGTCGATGGAGCTGATGCCGGTGAGTATGCAGCTCTGCGGGTATTCGCGGCTGACGGGGTTGATGGCCGGGCCGTTGATGTCCCGGCGCTCGGCGGCGTAGATCTCGCCCAGGCCGTCTATGGGTCTGCCTGTGCCGTCAAACACGCGGCCGAGCAGCTCCTCGGACAGGGGCACGGTCATGGGCTTGCCCAGGAAGCGGGTGCCCGTGTCCTTCAGGTCTATGCCGGAGGTGCCCTCGAACACCTCGAGCACCACTCTCTTGCCGTCTATGAGTATCACGCGGCCGTGGCGGCGGCTGCCGTCGCGCAGCGTGATCTCGGCCAGCTCGTCGTAGGCCACGCCGCTCACGTCGTCGAGGGCGATGAGCGAGCCGTTTATCTCAGAGAGGCCGGTATATTCTATGCGCATGCGCTCACCTCCTTTAAGCGTTGGCGCGGCGCACCTGCTCCAGGGCGTCGTCCACCTGCTGCTCGAACTCCTCGGGCTTCGTGCCCTCGCCGAGGCCGAACTTCATGCGCTCGAGCGTGGCGAAGATGCCCGTCTCAATGAGCTGGCGCAGCGGTATCCCGTTTCCTACCAGCGCCCTGGCGCCGTCGTAGAGGCGCAGGATTATGCGCAGCATGGCCATCTGGTTGGCGGGCACCATGTAGGTGTCGTGCTCGTGGAAGGCGTTCTGCTGCAAAAAGCCCTCGCGCACGACCTTGGCCGTCTCTATGACCAGCTTCTGGTCGTCCGGCAGTATGTCGGAGCCGATGAGCTTGACTATCTCCATCAGCGAGCTCTCCTCGTTGAGCAGCGCGATTATGCGCTCGCGCAGGTCGGTGAAGTCCTCGCCGAAGTTCTTTTTGTACCAGGGTATGAGGTCGTTGTAGTACTCGCTGTAGCTCGTCGTCCAGTTTATGCTGGGGAAGTGGCGCGCGTATGCCAGCGAGCGGTCGAGCGCCCAGAAGCACCTGACGAAGCGCTGGGTGTTCTGCGTGACCGGCTCGGAGAAATCGCCGCCCTGGGGCGACACTGCGCCTATGACGGTGACGGAGCCTTCGCCGCCGGCGAGCGTGTCGACATAGCCCGCGCGCTCGTAGAAGCCGGCCAGGCGGCTGGGCAGATAGGCCGGGAAGCTCTCCTCGGCGGGCATCTCCTCCAGGCGTCCCGAAATCTCGCGCAGAGCCTCGGCCCAGCGGGAGGTGGAGTCGGCCATCAGCGCGACGTGGTAGCCCATGTCGCGGTAGTACTCGGCTATGGTCATGCCCGTGTATATGCTCGCCTCGCGGGCGGCGACAGGCATGTTGGACGTGTTGGCTATGAGTATCGTGCGCTCCATCAGCGGACGGCCGGAGCGCGGGTCGCGCAGCTCGCGGAACTCGTCGAGCACCTGGGTCATCTCGTTGCCGCGCTCGCCGCAGCCGAGGTAGACTATCATGTCCGCGTCCGACCACTTGGCCAGCTGGTGCTGCACGACGGTCTTGCCCGCGCCGAAGGGGCCGGGTATGGCCGCGCAGCCGCCCTTGCCCACGGGAAAGAGCGTGTCTATGACGCGCTGACCCGTGACCAGGGGACGGTCGACGGGCAGCCTCTCGGTGAACGGCCTGGGCGTGCGCACGGGCCAGAGCTGGCTGAGCGTCAGCGCGGTCTTTTCGCCGAGGGCGTTCTCCACGTAGGCCAGGGGCTCGGTGACGGTGTAGCTGCCGTCTTCCACCACGCCGCTGACTTTGCCGGAGAGCGCGGGCGGTACCATGGAGCGGTGCTCTATCATGCCGCTCTCCTGCGTGACGGCAAAGGGCTGGCCGCCCTTCACCTCGTCGCCCTCGCGTATGAGCATCTTCACCGGCCACTTCTTGTTCTCGTCCAGGGCGCCGATGTTGATGCCCTTGGAGATAAAGTCGCCGGCGATGGACTGGATCTGCACCAGCGGGCGGCCTATGCCGTCAAAGATGCCGCCCACGAGGCCGGGGCCGAGGCGTATGCTCATCGGCTCCATCGTGGGGTACACCGGCTCGCCGGCGCTCAGCCCGCCGGAGTCCTCGTATATCTGCACGACGCTCTCGTCGCCGGCGGAGGACACGACCTCGCCGAACAGACGCTGCTCGCCCACGTACACAAGGCTCATGCGGGGCAGGCTGCGCCCGCCGCGCACGTGTATGACCGGTCCGTTTATACCGTAAATGTAATAAGGCGTCTTATTTTCCATCTGCACCCTCCATGCCAAAGCCGGTTATCTCGGTGAACCGGCCGGACAAATCCTCCAGCGCCGTGTCAAAGGTGAGGTCGGCGCGGCGGTGCTGCACCGGGAACTCTATCATCATCCCGCCGAGGAGGAACTTGCCCTCGGCAAAGCTGAGCTCCACGCCCGGGGCGGCGGCGCGCAGGTGCTCCGCGTGAGCCATGTCTGCGCCTCTGAGCAGCACTCGTGCGCTCCTGGCGTCAGGCACCGCATTCAGGCCGCGGCGCAGCAGGTTGTCAAGCGTGCCGGCGTAGCCCGGCTCGCCGGGGTATGCGGCCAGCCGCGCGCGGACGTCCGCTATTACCATCCCCGCGCACTCCTCGCGCAGAGCCAGGAGCGAGCGCCTCGCGGCGAGCGTCTCCGTCATCACGCGCTTGTCCTCGCGCGCTTTTATCTCCGCCTGAGCTATGGCGCGGCGCTGCTCGCTGCGCGCATGGGTCTCCGCGCGGTAATTCTCTATATACGTCTTCTCCTGCTCGTCGGCCTCGGCGTGCACGGCGTCAGCGTGCTCGTTGGCCGCGTCGAGTATCGCGCGGGTAAAGGCCTGGAGCTTGCCCTTTTTCTTCACTTCTTCCATTTGCCCGCCTCCTAAAACTTGATGCCTATGGCCTCGTTGATGAGGCGCATAATGGAGTCCGACCCGCTTGACGCCGTGCGGCTGTCCGACACGACGTTCACCAGGGGTCTGGCCGCGGAGAGCTTCAGCTCATCCAAACGCTCGCGGCTGAGCTCATAGCAGCCCTCGGTGACTATCAGGACGGCCACGCCGCTGTCTGCGCAGGCTCTGGATATGGCCATGTCCACCTCCCGCTTTGTGGAGGCCGCCACGCCGTCTATGCCGGCCAGGCGCATCCCGGTGAGGACGTCTGGGTCGTCGGAAATGCAGAAGCAGCGCATCAGAACAGGAGGATGATGATGGCGACGAGCAGGCCGTAGATGGCGATGCCCTCGGCCAGGCCGACGAAGACTATGCTCTTACCGAAGGTGCTCTCGTTCTCGGTCAGGGCGCCGATGGCGGCGCAGGCGCTGTTGGAGACGGCGATGCCGGAGGCTATGCCGGAGATGCCGACGGCGAGGGCGGCGCCCAGATAGGCGAAGGCCTGGGTCCAGTCGGTTCCGCCGCCGGCGGCAGCGACCTCGGCGGCCTCGTTGGCGGCGGCGACGCCCTGTCCCAGGAACACGCAGCCGCACACGGCAAACATCACGAAGAACATGGCCAGGTTGGCGTAGAGCGGCTTCTTGACGCTCTTGCCCGCCTTGGCGCGGCGGTTGATGAGTACGAGGGGCACGATTATTACCGCGAGGGCGGCGAGAGCAGCAACAATGATAAGCATTTTGAATACCTCCACGTTATTGGATATTTTTATTTTATAATGACGCTGTCGGGGTTTTCAGGCGGCGTGTCCCGCGCCGTAGTCCACGGACACGGGCTCGAACGGGATGCCGCGGCCGGTGTAGAAGCGGCTGAACAGCTCGTAGAACTCCAGCCTGAGCGACTGGATGCAGACCAGCGCGGCCTCGATGAACATGACGATCACGTTGCCTATTACCAGGCCGAAGATGCTGTAGCCTCCGTCGGACTGAGCCGAGAGGTTGTAGACTATCATCATCATTATCGCGTGGCAGACGGCGTAGGTGCCGACACGCAGGAAGGAGAGGCAGTTGGAGAGCCACGAGAGGAAGCTCTCAAACAGCTCGAAGAAGCCCTCGAGTATCATCATGCCCACGCTCTTGTGCTCGTGGTGACCGTGCTCGAGGTGCAGCAGGTGCACGATGAGCTCTCCGAACCAGATGCTCAGCAGCAGCGCCGCGAGGACTATCCAGTAGGCCGTGCTGGAGAGCACGGGGATACCCAGCCCCAGCGTGAGCCCCGCCCCGCCGACCAGCAGAGCCAGGAACAGCACGCCCGTGACACCGTTGGCGGAGAACAGCGCCTTGCGGTAGTCCCTCTGGCGGAAGCCCGCCATTATGTTCAGCACGCCCGTGAGCAATATGAGCACGACTCCCACGCCCGCAGTGACAAGCAGGATGGTCACGACGCCGTTCCCCTCCAGTACCTTGAAGCCGGGGAGAAGGTGCTCGTTGCCGAACACGCTGCCGTAGACGAAGCCAAATATAGTAGCCGTCACGCCGACACAGGAGAGTATCCCTCCCAGCCACATGCCGCGCTTTTTATACATGTACAGCCCCACGAGAATCAGTACCACGCCCTGGCCGACGTCACCGAACATCAGGCCAAAGAGCAGACAGTACGTAAGCGCGAGAAACAATCTCGGGTCGGCCTCACCGTAGGCCGGAACGCCGTACATCTCCACGAAAGGGGCAAAGACCTGAGCAAGCCTCCCCTTTTTGAACTTTACCGGTACTTTTCCGGCGTCCATCACGCCGGGCTTCTCGAACCTGCATATGCAGCCCAGGCTGTCGCAGGCGGCCTTGAAGCTGTCGCGCCCGTTCTCCGGCAGCCAGCCGCAGAGGTAGAACACGTTGCCGTCCGTGCCGGCCATGCGGCGGAGCGCCACGCCCTCGCTCATGTACTTGAGCCAGGAGTAGCGCGCGAGCGCGTCGCCGGAGAGCTTTTCGGCCAGCGCCTGGAGCTGCCTTGTGAGCTCCTCGCCCTGGCGGCGAGCCTCCGCGGCCTCGTTCCTGAGCTCGGCGATGCGCTTGCTGGGCACGCCGGTCAGCCCCGCGGCGTTGGGGAAGTCCTCCAGCACCAGACCCGCAGAGCAGAGCCGCTCCTCCGCGAGCACGCTCTCGCCGGGGAGGGTCAGCAGTATGCAGTAGACCTTCTCCTTTGTAAAGCCGCTACGGAACAGGAACGCCCCGTTCTCCTCCTCGGCCTCGCGCCGGAGCTCCGGCCAGTACTCCATCTCGGTGCTGCCGAAGTGCAGCCTCATGCTTTTCATGTCGAGCAGCTCCTCGAGATCCACTTCCAGCAGGGAGAACGGCTCCAGCCGGCCTATGAGCTCCTCGTCGTCGTGCGCCAGGCTGAGCGCGCTGTTGCGCTTCGTGGCCAGGCGCGCCACCTCTCCGGTGTAATCGGCTATCGCTTTCTGACAGTTTTCAAGCGTGTAGCCCGCCCCGGAAAACTCCCGGAACGCCGGCTTTACGCCGAGCTTGCCCAGCAGCGCGACCGCGCTGTCGAGCACAGGTCGGTAGACGTCGTCTGTATCCGGCACCTGCAGCTCTCCCCGGCCGCCCAGCGTGGTGCTGGCCTGAAGCGGCTGGAACTCCCGGTCGAGCATAAGCGCCCGTATGGCGTCGTCCATTGCTGTCAGCGGGCCTGATATGACGGCCCTTGTCAATTTTTCAGTTGCCAAGTATCTGCCCCCCTTATTAAAGGCTCAGGTGTTTATATGAATTGCGGCAGTCAATCCATGAACTCCGCCGGGTCGAGGCCGTAGCGGAGCGCGACGAAGACGCGGCGGAGCATCTCTCCCTCGTACTCCTTGAGCGTGAGGAAGGCGTAGACCACGGCGAGGTTGAGCTGTCCGTGCAGCACCTTTTTGAAGTACGCCTCCTGCGCCTTGCGTATCGCGGCCTCAGGCGAGGCCGCCGGCTCCTCCGGCAGCCACTTGCCGGAGCGGTTGGCGCGCAGCACCTCGAAGGCCTCGGCGTCGCTCCCGGCCTCCAGCGCGCGGCGCACGGTCGCGGCGGTGACGGAGCCGCGCAGCGGCAGCAGCAGCTTGTCGGCGCGCTCTCCCGGGGTGTTGAAGCGGCGCAGGCGCATGATATACGAGATGTTCAGCATATCCGCGCGGAATTCCACGGCCTTCTCCAGCTCCTCGCGGGCAGGTCCGTGGTAGCCGGTGTGCATGTACTCCCTCAGCGCGTCGAAGAAGCGCCCTTCCATGCCCACCAGTGCGTCCGAGAGCTTGGGAAGCCCGGTCTTCTCGTCCAGCTCCAGCGTGGTGAGCACGCCGGCGTAGATGCTGCCCGATACGGCCGCGGAGATGTCCTCAAACGTCCTTGCGCGGCGCAGCCGCTCCAGGTTGTGTCCGGGCATGTCTCTCAGCACCGTCGGGAGCGAGTCCGGCGTCTCCTCCGCCGCCGGCGGGGAAATCAGCCGGCGCAGGGCGGCCATGATGGCCTGCAGCTCCACGTCCAGGGTGATGAACTTCAAAAACTGCCTGGACATCTCGTTGGCAAAGCGGTACAGCTTTTCAAAATCCGCCCAGACACAGCGGCCTATAGCGTCCGAAAAGCGCAGATCGGTCAGCTCTCCCGACTGGAGCATCAGCGCGGCGTCGTGCCACGCCTCGCTCCGCGTCAGCAGGCTTATCAGCTCCTGCACCGAGCGGAGCTGACCCATGCGCTGCTTCTCGTCGGCCGTCAGCAGTCCTGCGTACATGCCCCTCGCCTCGGTGGCGAGGGCTATGTCCATAGCGCGGCGGGTGGTGTTATTCATCTTCCTCACCGATCACAAGACCGAAGACCTTGTCCGCGTACTCGGCGCGGCGTGCCTCGAAACGCTCGAGTATCTCCGCGCGCCTGGCTTCTATCGCTGCGCGTTCGGCGGCGATCTGTCCGTCCGCGCGTTTGGCCGCCTCGGCGGCGTCGCTTTCAATGAGCTTATTTACCTCGGCGCGCTCGGCGGAGTCTATGTCCCGCACAGCCTCCTGGAGTCTCCACTCCACGCCGACGCCGTAGTCGTCGGCCGCCTGCTCCACGCCCCGGGCCTGCCTTTCAGCGTCCATGAGCACGCGCAGCACTGTCATATCCGCCTCCGTCTCCGCGCTCATGCGCTTGCGCAGAGCCTCGAGCTCGAGCCTTACGCGCTCCGCTTCGGCCGCAGCCTGCTGTGCTTTCTTTGCGCTTTTGGGCAAAACAATCCACCCCCCGGTATAGTTTAAGATACAGGTGCATCATAACACAAAGCCCTGAGAAGTTCAACACTTAATTAGTTATATCTTTCACAAACATGCCGCATCCAAATTGGACATTATTATAGCATTTACACTTTAAATGTGTCAAAACATGCGCTATAATATATTGGTGTGTACATTGCCATGCACATTCACACAGATTCACGGAGGAACACGCATGAAATATATACTCATCATAGGCGACGGCATGGCCGACGACCCCCTGGAGGAGCTGGGCGGCAGGACCCCGCTGGAGGTCTGCAGCAAGCCGTATTTCGACTCGCTCAGCGAGCGCGGGACGCTCGGCCTGGTGCAGACCATCCCCGAGGGCTTCCCCCCCGGCAGCGACACCGCCATAATGAGCATCTTCGGCTGCGACCCGGCCAAGTACTTCTCCGGCCGCGCGCCGCTGGAGCTGGCCGCGAGCGGCGGCGTCATGCCCGAGGGCGGCGCTTGCTACCGCTGCAACATGGTCACGCTCGGCGGGGACGAGAGCCTGCCCTTCGCCGAAAAGACGATGGTGTCGCACAGCGCCGGCTCCATCGAGGGCGAGGAGAGCGACGAGCTTATTGAGTGGCTGTTCGGCCACGAGGAGTTCAAGCCCATGGCCGAGGCCGCGGGCATGAGCGTCCGCCCCGGCTCCAGCTTCCGCCACCTGGCGGTGCAGGAAAACGGCGACATCGCCGGCATAGTCCTCGCCCCGCCGCACGACCATCTGGGCGAGCAGATAGGCGGCATACTCCCCGCCGGGAACGCCAACGCAAAGACCCTGCTGGCGCTGATGGAAAAGGCCAACGCCCTGCTTGAGCACCACCCGATAAACGAAAAGCGCCGCGCCGAGGGGCGCCTGCCCGCCAACGGCATCTGGTTCTGGGCCGAGGGCAAGGGCGCCAGGCTGCCCAACTTCACGGAGCACTACGGCGCCACGGGCGGCGTGGTCTCCGCCGTGCCGCTCTGCCACGGCATAGCCGTGCTCGTGGGGCTGGAGCCCATATCCGTCCCGACCGCCACCGGCGAGTGGGACACCGACTACGAGGCCAAGACTCAGGCCGCGCTGGACCAGCTCATGGCGCACGACTTTGCCGCCGTGCACCTGGAAGGCCCCGACGAGGCCACGCACAACCACGACCTCGAGCACAAGATATACAGCGTGGAGTGCCTGTCCGAGCGCGTGGCGAAGCCGCTGTGCGAGACGCTCAGGGCGCGCGGCGAGGACTTCCGCATGCTTATTCTCTCCGACCACCGCACGTTCATGCGCAACGGCGCGCACGGGGCGACGCCCGTGCCCTTCATGATCTACGACAGCCGCGAGCTCACGCCCGGCTCCGGTCTGGGCTACAGCGAGGCCAACGGCGGGCACGGCCCCTTCCTCGGCTCCGGCGTCGAGCTCATGCCGCTGCTGTTTGAGCAATGAGCGGCGCGCCGGTAAGGGCGAGGGCGAAGCTGAATCTCTCCCTCGACGTGATGGGCAAGCGCGGCGACGGCTTCCACGAGCTGCGCATGGTCATGCAGAGCTGCTCGCTCGCTGACGACGTGAGCGTGGAGCTCGCCGGCGCGGGCGACTTCTCCGCGCACACCAACCGCGTGTACATCCCCACCGGGGACAAGAACATCGCCGTCAAGGCCGCGAGAGCCTTCTACGAGGAGCTCGGCCGCGAGGGCGGGGCGCACATAAGGATAACCAAGCGCATACCCGTCTGCGCGGGGCTGGGCGGCGGCTCCACCGACGCGGCCGCCGTGCTCAACGCGCTGAACGATCTGCACGGCGCCGCGCTGAGCGCGCGGCAGCTGCACGCCGCCGCCATGCGCGCGGGGAGCGACGTGCCCTTCTGCCTCGAGGGCGGAACGGCGCTGGCCGAAGGCCGCGGCGAGGTGCTCACCCCCCTGCCGCCCCTGCCGCGCACGCCGATAGTCATCTGTATGCCGCACTTCTCCTGCTCCACGCCCGAGCTTTTTGCGCGCATCGACGCGAGAAAGAGCCGCTGCCACCCGGACACCGCCGGGCTTATAGACGCGCTGAATGCCGGGGACGTGGCCGGCGTCGCGCGGCGCATGTACAACGTGTTCGAGGACGTGCTGGAGCCGCGCGCGGCGAAGGCCGTGAACGAGATCAAGCTCTCGCTGCTGGATAACGGCGCGCTGGGCGCCGCGATGACCGGCTCGGGCAGCGCCGTGTTCGGGCTGTTCCCGGACGAGGAGACGGCCCGCCGGGCGCACGCCGCCGCAAAGGAGCGCTGCCGCGAGGCCTTCCTTGCCGTGAGCGAGTGAAACGGAATATAGAGTCAGCCCCGCAGGAGATGCCTGCGGGGCTCAGCTTGTCGAAAAAGCCTCGCAGAGTTTCGCGCCCTATGGGCGCGAAAGGGACTGGAATCATTTTCGGCGGCAGCGTGTACGTTGCCGAAAATACTTCTTTCTGGGCGTGGTCAATATATCAGAGGCCGCTTTTCGCGGCGGCGGCGCTGCGTGGAGTCCGGCAGCTCGACCAGGATGATGTCGTCGCCCAGGCGGGTTATGCAGCCCCAGGGGATGACGTAGTCGTCGTCGCGGCCGAGCAGCCCTCCGGCGCGCCCTGCGCCGGGCACGATAAGCGCGCAGATCTGGCCGCTGCAGGAGTCGAACTCGGCGTCGCAGACGTAGCCCAGCCTGGCGCCGCTTTTCAAATCAATGACCTCTTTGCTGCGCAGGTCGGAAAAAAGGCAATTCATGCTCATCACCCCTTAGAGCATATGCCCGCGCGCAGCGCGTTATGCAAGGCGCAGCTCGCACACCCTCAGCACGCCCAGCGCGAGCAGGGCGGCCAGCCGCAGCCGCTTCGCCCGCGGCAGGCAGGCGTACTTCTCCGGCAGGCGCGTGAACGCCTCCAGCCCGGAGACGCCCTCCCAGCGCTCCACGGCGCCGGAGCGCGGCAGGTAGGAGCGTATGCCCATCGAGGACGAGAACAGCCGCGCCGGGGCGCCCAGGGCGTCAAAGCCCACCCTTGCGCCCGGGAAAGCCCGCGCCAGGGCGCTTATCAGCGCGCGGTTTTCGTCCAGCGTGAGGTGGCAGCTCAGCCCGCTCATTACGATGTACACCCCGTCCGCGGGGTCTATGCCCTCGAAGCGCGGCAGCCCCAGCGCGTCGGCGGCGACGTACTCCTCGCGCTCGCGCGCGGGCAGGAGCTTTTCGCGCAGCGCCATGGCCTCGGGCAAGTCTACGTAGATGCGCCGGCAGCAGCCGTTGTCCACCCGGCGCAAGAGCGTGTCCAGCCCGCAGCCCAAATCTATCAGCACGGCGCGCGGGTGGGACGCAAGGTACGCCTCGAGCCGCGAGGCGAGCATGTCCTGGCGCAGCGCGTAGAGCAGCGGCTCGCTCTGGCGTGCGGCGGTGAAGTCGGCGCGGAGGCGCGACACCGTCTCGGCGTCGTCCTCGCCGACGCCGAGCTGCGGGTACAAGACCCTGCACTGCGCCCGGCACCAGAGCGGGATGACCAGCGAGGAGACGGGCGAGCCGCGCTCTATCACTGGCATGTCAGCCACGTCCCACCGCCCCTTTCAGCGTGCTGCACCGCAGCAGGTCATATTCGCGCAAAAACGCGCCAGGCTCCGCCCCACATTCGATGCTGGCGAGGAAGATGCGCGCGCAGGCCTCGGCGTCGCTCCCCGCGTCGTGGTGGTCAAGCTCTATGCCCAGCGCGGCCGAGAGCGTGTCCAGCCTGTGGTTCGGCAGGGAGGGGAAGGCCTGCCTGGCCATGCGCACGGTGTCTATGTACGGCGCGCGCTCGCGCCAGCGTATGCCGTAGGCGCGCAGGCACTTGGAGAGCACCGCCATGTCAAAGGGCGCGTTGTGCGCCACCAGCACGCCCTCGGAGAAGACCTCCTCCAGCTCGCCGCGCCAGAGCTCGGCAAAGCACGGCGAGCCATAGGTCGCCTCCGGCGTGATGCCGTGCAGCATGACGTTGAAGGCCGCAAAGTCGCACTCGGGGTCCACCAGACGCACAAAGCTCTCGGTTATCCGGCCGTTTTCCACCACGCTGACGCCCATCTGGCACATCCGGTCGTTGCGGGAGTTGGGCGTCTCCGTGTCAAAGACGACGTAGCGGCTCATGCGTGCGCGTCCTCGGCTATCAGGTCGCTGTGGTACTCGGTTCTGCCCTCGAGCACCTCGCGGTAGAAGCTCTCCTTCCAGGCGATGAAGTCCAGGCTGTCCTGGAGCTCGGCCATGCGCGCGTGCAGCGAGCGCTTGTAGCTCTCCAGCAGCTCCATGCGCCGGGGTATAGTGCTCTGCCCCTGCAAGCACAGCGCCAGGTACTCCTTCATCTCCTGTATGCTCATCCCGCAGCGCTTGAGACAGGCCAGAGAGCGTATCCAGTTCACGTCGTGCTCGTCAAAGACGCGGTAGTTGTTCGCCGCGCGCTTGACGTTGGGGACAAGCCCCTCGTTGCAGTAGAACTTCAGCGCCTCGTAGCTCATGCCCGTGGCCTCGCAGCACTGCTTCATAGTTAACAAATTGTTCATAGTTACACCTCTTGACTCGGTAGTTGCTACCGGGTCTATATTATAACCGTAAGGAAAACAAAAGGCAAGCGTTTACCCGAATTTCAAGGAGGCACACAACAATGAGCGAACTGTTCACCTATCGCACGGCGGAGGAGGTCGCCGCCGAGAGCACCCACAACGATAACCCCTTCGGCCTGGTCTACTCCGGAGCCATCACCGAGAACGTCCCCGGCAAGGTCAACATCATACCCATCAGCTATATGCTGGACGGGCTCAGGCTCGTCGCCAACGTCTACGTCCCGGCGGGCTATGACAAGGGCGCGGAGAAGAAGTACGCCGGCGTCGTCGTGGCTCACCCGAACGGCGGTGTCAAGGAGCAGGTTGCCGGGCTCTACGCCCAGCGCCTGGCCGAGAACGGCTATGTCGCCCTCGCCTTTGACGCGGCGTATCAGGGTCACAGCGGCGGCGAGCCGCGCAACACGGACAAGCCCGCGCACCGCGTTGAGGACATCCACCGCGCCTGCGACATCATCCGCGTGTTCCCGGGCGTAGACCCCGAGCGCGTCGGCGTCCTCGGCATCTGCGGCGGCGGCGGATACACCATCAAGGCCGCGCAGACCGACAAGCGCTTCAAGGCCGTGGCCACGCTGAGCATGTTCAACACCGGCGTCGTGCGCCGCAACGGCTTCCTCGACAGCGCCACGGCGACCATACAGCAGCGCCTGCGCGAGGCCTGCGAGGCGCGCGAGCTGGAGCTGAGCGGCAAGGAAGTGCGCTACACCGCCAATATGTGCGAGATGCCCGAGTCTGAGGCCGACAAGCTGCCCTATGACCTCTACCGCGACGGCTACTATTATTACGGCAAGACCCACGCCCACCCGTGCAGCAGCTTTGCCTACACGGTCAGCAGCAACGTCGACCTCATGAGCTTCGACGCCGTGCAGGGCGCGGAGCTGATCGACGCCCCGCTGCTGATGATAGCCGGCAAGAGCGCCGACACGCTGTACATGACCGAGCACGTCTTCGCCGCCGCCACCGGCACGAGCGACAAGGAGCTGTACCTCGTCCCCGGCGCGACACACATCCAGACCTACTGGGTGCCGGAGTACGTGGAGCAGATCACGGACAAGCTCGTCGAGTTCTTCGGCGCCAAGCTGTAAGCCCCGCGAAAAGAAACCACCCGCGCCGCTTTTGCGGCGCGGGTGGTTTGCTTATTTCCAGCGCAGCGTCTTCAGATACGCCTTGGTCTCGTCGGGGATGCGGCGGGATTCTATGGATTTTTGTATGGCTTTGTTGTGTGTCCAGCGGCTGAGGCGGCGGTTTTCTATGTACGGCAGCGCGGCCTCGGGCTGCTTGGCCAGAGCCGTGGCGAAGTACCAGGCGACCATCATGTTGACGTAGTACTCCTCGCAGCAGCGCTCCGCCACCGCCTCGAGCTGCGCCGGCTCGAAGCCCTCGTCCAGATAGAAGCTCATAAGCACGCCTATGCCGAAGCGCACGGTGTAGCTGTGGCTGCTATCAAGCCATCGGCGCACGTGCGCGGCCAGCTCCGGCGGACGGGACTTGAAGCTGCGCGGGCTGATAAGGTCGCACACCGCCCAGTTGTCCACATAGGGCAAAAAGGCGTCCAGCGCGGAAACCGTCGCGCCGAAGTCCTTTATGTCGTTTATCAGCAGACCGTGCAGGCAGTTTTCGTCGTAGTATTCGTGCGGCAGCGCGGCCATGAACTCCTGCTCCTCGGCCGAGCCGCGCAGCTCCCGCGCGAGCTTGCGCAGTGCGGGCACACGCACGCCGAGAATGGTTTCCGGGGAAATGTTCGGTATCAGCCCCGCGTGAAAATCCCTGTAGGTCGGGTCGGAAAGCTCCGATAAACGCTGAAATACGGCGTCACTTCTCACGTCTGACCCTCCTCTTGCGCTTGGCGCGCCGGGCGGCGCGTATCTGCTTCATGCCCTGGCGGGTGATTACTATGGTGGGGTCTTTGCGGTTGGCCGTGTTCCAGCTCTCCAGCGCGAAGAAGACTATGGCCTCGCCCACCAGCGCGAAGAACGCCCACAGCGCCAGGTTGTCGTCCAGCAGGTGGATGAACATGAAGTCGGTCACGCACACCCAGTAGAACAGGCTGGTCAGCGTGACGAAGACATAGCTTATCGCGCCCGGGATGCTCAGCCGCTCGGGGTACTTGTTCATGGTGTAGCGGTTGTAAAAGAGCGGGATGTCCGTGCGGATGAAGCTGTTCCAGCCGACGTATTCGGGTATCAGCAGCCGCGCCAGGCGCGTGTTCTTTATCGTGATATAGCCCTTGATACGGTCGGCGCCGGTCCACCAGGCGCTGTTGCGGCATATCGAGAAGCCGCACAGCCAGGGCGGTATCGTGACGAACAGCAGCCAGATAAGCCCGGCGCCTATCGCCATCCCGACGCCCCGCAGGAATATCATAAAAGCACCCATGTATAAACCTCCGTAGAATATCCGCGCGGGTCACTTCACCAGCGCGTAATCGTGCGCCTCGGCTATCCAGCCGAGCAGCTCGCCGTCTATCTCCGACAAGTCCGACACTATGACGTGGTGCGTCCAGCGGCCGGGGTACGGCTCGCTCGCGGCGAGGATGCGCGGCGAGCTCACCTCGCGGTGCAGCCCGAAGCTGACGATGATGAACACCCCCGGGCAGCGCCTGCCCATGCGCCGCGTGGACACAAAGGCAAAGCCGTAGCGCGCCTTGAAGGTGATCTGAGTCTTGGCAACGCGTATTTCCACTTCCTGCCAGCGCTCCGTCAGCTCCTCGCGCAGCTTGGCGTACAGCGCGAGCGCCCCGGCGTGCCCGGTGAAGAACAGCAGCTCGTCCTGAGTCATATGATCGCCGCCTTTCGTCCCTATTGTGCCGCAAAAGACCGCGCGTGTCAAGATAGGCGGGGCATTTCGCGCCTATTGCAAAGCACGCGCCGCCGTGCTATAATCGTCCGGCGGAATGTATGACGTTCCGCCGGGTGAACACCTGCCGTATGCGAGGCTGCTTGCATACGGTCTATTTTTACCCTGCTTCATTTGATATCAGGAGGTGACGTTGTGGCGAAAGATAAACTGCGGCCCTACGGCGGCATAGCGCGCGAGCTTATCGGCTTCAGCATGCCGCTCATACTCAGCGGGGTCTTGCAGCAGCTGTACAACTGGGTCGACGCCTTTATCGTAGGCCACGTCGAGGGTCAGCTTGCGATGGGCTCCGTCGGCGCGACCACCGCGTGCGTCAACCTCTTTCTCGCGGTCATGATGGGCTTCACCGTCGGGCTGAACGTCCTCATGGCTCAGCGCCACGGCGCGGGCGAGGACGAAAAGGTGCCGCGCATACTCTCATCGTTCTCGGTCATACTCTGCGCGGTCTTCGTGGTCGTGGGCGCCCTGGGCTACTTCTTCGCCGGGGAGCTGCTCGCGCTGCTGGACACGACCTCCGACATGATGGCGCTGTCCACGGAGTACCTTTCAATAGTGTTCCTCGGTATGCCCTTCCTGGCGGTGTACAACGTCTACTCCGCCGCGCTGCGCGCGCTGGGCGACAGCCGCGCGCCGTTCCTCTCCGTGCTGGTGTCCTCGGCGGTGAACGTGGCGCTGGACATACTCCTGGTGGCGATCATCCCCTGGGGCGTGCGCGGCGCGGCTATAGCCACGGTGTTCTCACAGGCGGCGATGACGGTGTTCATGATCGCCTACGCCGCGAAGAAGCACCCCTTGCTGCGCTTCGCCCGGCCGAGCCGGGAGGACTCCGCCCTCATCCGCGAGGGCTTCGCCTTCGGCCTGCCGCCCATGATACAGCAGAGCATCAGCGCCGCGGGCAGCCTGATGCTGCAGAGCTTCATGAACGGCTTCGGCTCCGACACCGTCACGGCCATCACCACGGCGTACCGCGTGGACACGATAATACTCCTGCCCATAATCAACCTCGGCTCGGCCATATCCACACTGACGGCGCAGAGCTACGGCTCGGGCGACAAGGCGCGCGCAAGGCGGATACTGTACATCGGCCTGGTCATGATGGCCGCGACCTCGCTGGTGCTGACCGGACTCATAATCCCCACCGGCGGGTGGCTGATAGCCATCTTCGGCGCTGGCGAGACGGTGGTCGGCATAGGGCAGCGGTTTTTCTGGGGCATAGCCCCGTTCTACATCGTCTACGGCTTCGTGAACGCCATACGCGGCAGCCTCGAGGGCTTCGGCGACCTGGTGTACTCCAGCGCGGCCGCGATAATCGCGCTCGCGGTGCGCATAGCGGCGTCCTACGCCATGAAGGGCGTGTTCGGCGACCTCACCATAGCCTACGCCGAGGCGCTGAGCTGGGCGCTGATGCTGCTGCTGTACGCCGCGCGGCTGATGCAGCGGCGGATAAGCGAGAAAAATAATAAGGCACCTGAAGAAAAGGCTTGACAAAATTATAAGGCACCTTTATAATCAATAATGCAAGGTACCTTATAATTTGCTTGAAGGAGGGAGCGCAATGGAGGAATTCGACTCCACGCTGCTGGAGCAGTATTTCCGCCTCCACCGACTGCTGATGCACGGCCTGCACGAGCGGCGCGGCTGCGCCAGGACGGCGTACAGCGGTCAGGGGCGCGTGCTCAAGCTGCTGCGCATAAAGCCCGAGATCAGTCAGCGCGAAATGGCGGAGATACTCGGCATACGTCCCCAGTCCCTGGGCGAGACGCTCAACCGCCTGGAGGCGGCGGGATACATCGAGCGCAGGACCCGCGAGGATGACAGGCGCAGCCTGATCGTGTGCCTCACGGAGGCCGGCGCCGAGGCCGCCCGGGATGAGAGAGGGCAGTCGTCCGGCGACGACGGCCTGTTCGACTGCCTGAGCGCGGCCGAGCGCTCGCAGCTGGCGGCGCTGCTGGCCAAGGTCACGGCCTCGCTGGAGAGCAGGCTGCCGCCACCGCCTCCGCCCCCGGAGCACGGCCCGCACGAGCACGGCTGCCACGGCGGACGCGGCGGACATCACGGCGGGCACGGCTGCTGCCGCCATACCCGCGGAGAAGATTGAATAAAGCGGCAGGCGCCGCCCGTTTGCACGGGGCGCCTGCCGCTTTTCACATCGTGGAACAGAATTCTACCGTCAGGGCGAACACGCTGGTGAACTCGCTGCCGAAAAGCTCCGGCTCGGCAAAGCCGGCGTCGGGTAAGTAGAGCTTGTGGGAATTGCCCCTCGCCCCCGAGGCGAGCAGCCCGGCCGCCGCGTACTCCTCTCCGCTCAGCTCCGAGCGCTGGATGGAGGGGCTTTGAGCCGGAGGCGGCGGCAGCTCCGCGGCGCTCCGGCCGCCGGACAGGCCGCAGCCGCCGAGCGACAGCGAGAGTGCGAGCGCCATAAGTACACAGAGCTTCTTCAAGTGACCACCTCCCAACTCCATTATAGGCGACGCCCGTAATGCGCGCAATAGGCCGGGGAGATTCTTAAAGAAGTCTTAAGCCGCGCCGGCGAAGCTCCAGCTCAGGTGCGTGTGGTCCGTGCCGGCGTCTGAGCGGATGGTGCCGAGGTAGACGGGTATCATGTAGCCGTGGCCGTCCCAGCCGGAGGCCAGAGTCTCGTCCCACTCGATGAGGTCGCCGCGCCCGGCGAAGTAGAGCGTGTTGACCCGGGCGTAGAACCCGGCCAGCTCCGCGGCGTTCTCCGCGCCGCCCAGCGCGTCCAGCCCCTGAGCCACGGCGGTGTCGTAGAAAAAGCCCTCGGAATACGCGGCGAAGTCCAGGAGATTTTCGTCGTCCAAGCCCTGCTCCGACGCCCAGGCGGAGACGTCCACGCTCTCGGTGGAGTAGTCGCAGCCGTCCGCGGAGACGGTCAGGAGGCCGTACTGGTTCGGGTTCACGGCCAGGGAGGAGGTGACGATCTCCATCAGACCCTCGTACTCGTAGGTGTGCTGCAGGTGGATGTGCCCGGCGAGGTTGCACAGCACGCCGTACTCGCTGTACAGCGAGTGGAGCGCTCCGCCGTTGCCGATGAGGTACCCGTCGGTAAAGAGCGGGTTGTGCGCGTAGAGGTTCTGGTGGCTGACGGCTATCACGCGCTCACCGGCGGCCTTGGCCTCGGCCAGTTGGGCTTCCAGCCACTCGAGGGTGCCGTCTCGCACCCAGCCGGGGTCGGAGCGGGTGTTCACGTCCAGCATGACCAGCCTCAGCCCGGGCGCGAGCCGCGCGGTGTAGCTCAGCGACGCGCTGTCGCGGGAGATGGCCTCGGAGTAGCCGAAGTCGGCGTAAATACCGGCAAACTCGCTCTCCGACGGGCTGTCCGTCAGCTCGTAGCCGCCGCCGGAGAACTTGGCGGCCATGGAGTTTAGCATGTCGTGGTTGCCGGGCATGACGTACACAGGCACGCCCGCGGCCTCTATCTCCGCGAGTATGCCCGCAAGCGTCTCGTGGCTGAGCGTCTCGCCGTTGAACGTGAGGTCGCCGGACAGTATCAGCGCGTCCGGCTGCTCGCGCGCGATCTGCGCGGCGAAGGCGCGCACCAGCTCGTCTATGTACAGCATTACCTTGCCGTCGGCGTCCGTGACCAGCTCGGTGAAAAACTCCCCGTTGTCGGTGAGCGACGGCGCTATGTAGTGCAGATCCGTCGCGACGGCGACGGTCACGTCGCGCTGCTCCGGCTCGTCGTTGGCGGGCGAGATAAGGGCAAAGGTGCCTATGAGTATCACCGACGCGAGCAGGAGGAATATGATGCGTTCTTTCATAAAATTCACTCCCCGCTGCCAATTTTATGGCAGACGGGGAGTTTTGTAAAGGGGGAGAAATAACATTGCGGCAGCATAATGACCCGCGGGTGAAAAATCCCC
>ENA-OWPP01000403-OWPP01000403.1-human-gut-metagenome-genome-assembly--contig:-NODE-403-length-50188-cov-15.493687_pt1 | contig 50188 bp, 50 predicted proteins | sample MGYA00248265_ERZ651848 | MGnify/ENA primary metagenome ERZ651848 (study PRJEB26924, sample SAMEA4378233) | human gut metagenome | biome: human gut; feature: human-associated habitat; material: faeces...
CGGGCGGACTCGGGACTTTCACCCTATAGAACGTGCGCTCACCGGGCGCACATATCGTAAAAAAGCAAAGACCATTGCGGTCTTTGCTTTTTTTCTGCAATTTTTTACTGCACGCGCAGGGTGAGGGCGATCTCGGAGCCGTTGAGCGGCACGGTCTCCGCCTCGTCGGTGAAGCACTCATACTTGAGGACCGCGCTGTACTCCCCGGCCGCGAGGGCCCGGCTCAGCGTCTGCTGCGGGGCGGTCTGCCCCGGTGCAAGCAGGTCGGAGCGCCAGAGCGCCTCGCCGTCCAGCAGCAGGGAGATGCGGAAATAGCAGGCATTGTTCTCGGGGTTATAGAGCGGCATGCTCTGCTCCTGCGCGCCCGCCTGCAGGCTCAGGAAATCGAAGCCGGGAATGGAGATGGAATCCGCTTCGGACGGCTCTGTCTGCTGCGCGGACGGCGCATCCCCGGCAGCCGCCGTTTCCGTCCCGGCCGAACGGCACTGCCCGCTGCAGGTGCAGGCGGCAGGCATCCGCGCGTTCACGACCGCCAGCGTGATGCCGACGGACAGTGCAGCCACGGCGGCAAGCACCAGAATCGCCAGCGCGGCGGGCTTTGCGTTCTTTTTCATCCGTTACGCTCTCCTTCCCGGTCAGCGCGGACTCAGCCCGCGGCGTTGGCCGTTTCCAGAGAGGCCGTGAAGGTGATGGTGTCGGAGTAAGTACCGGCAGCGGCATGCTCCCAGGCATAGTCGCTGATGCGGGCGACGACGAGGCAGCTGCCGCCGTTGCCGTTGACTTCCTTGGCCGAGAAGTCTCTGCCGCGGAAAATGGGCGCGGAGCCGTCGACGCGGGAGGCGAAGATGTCCTCCGGGCGATAGCTGATGCGGGCAGAGGAGTCGCTGTCGTTCACGAGGCAGAAGTTCGTCGTGGTCTCAGCAGTGACCTTGACATACTGGTCGTTCGTGATACGGCCGGTGACCTTCACGCTGCCGATGGTGGCGTTCTTCTCGCCGTAGGGGATCTCCACGGTCGCGGGGATCGTGAGGACGTAGGTCGAGGGGACCGTCGTGGTGATGGTCGTGGTCTGGGGAGCTTCTTCTGCGCTGGCTGCAGCGGCGAGGGACGCGAGCATCAGGACGGCGCAGAGGATGGCAAGGATCTTCTTCATGTTCATCACTCCTGAATCGTATTACAGTCATCTGACCGCCCCTCTTTTATACCGGAAATGCACCGTTTTCTCTATCAAAAACCTGTTAAATTTCGGATAAATCCTTGCGGTCACGCCTTACCGAGCAGACAGTCGGCAAGCACCTGCGAGAAAATATCCGCGCTGCGCAGGGCCTCGTCGAGCGAATTTCCGGCCGTGCCGACCTCCAGCAGCATGGACCGCGGCGTGAGATGCTGGTTATAGCGTGAGGCGCGCAGCAGCAAATCGCGCATGAGGCCGGGCGCGCGCTGCTCGCACAGGGCCTGCAGGTGGGCGGCGTTGGCCAGATTCTGCCGCCAGCCCGGATGCTCCAGCCCGGAGCCGTTCGAGCCCATGACGAGCAGGAGCTTCGCACAGGCCTCCCCGTCCACGTCCGCACGCAGGGCCAGCTGCGTGCCGTCGTCCGTCTCGAGCGAGTCGCGGTGAACGTCCAGCACCATCTGGATGGACGGGTAGCGCGCCAGCCAGTCCTCCGCCAGCCCGGCCATGCGCGGGTAGGCGTCGTTATAATTCCCGAGGTCGATGAGTGACGTCTCGTGCACGGTCGGGATGCCGCGGGCGTTCAGCGCGTCGGCAATGGCCTGCCCGACGCGGACGACGCTCTTTTCCGGGTCCGTGGAGTGGAAATCCGGGCTGCCGGCATAGGCCTCCGTGGCGTGGGTATGGATGATAAGGACGAGCGGCCCCTCCTGCGCGCGATCGAGCACGAGAGCCGCCTCCGGCAGCGCGTCCGGCTCCAGCGGCAGGCCGGAGCGGTTATCGATCGTCACGGCAGGCAGGTCCGGCGCGTCGTGCGACGGCGGCTCATAGCACAGCGTCGGCCAGCTGCCGTCCTGCGCGGGCTCCGGAGCATCCTCGGCGGCCTGCGTCGGCGCGGCGACGGAGACCAGATGCGCCCGCAGCCCCGGCTGCGCCGCCAGACGCACCACAACGGCCGCCAGCAGCACGGCAAAGCACAGCCAACGCACGCTCAGGCGGAATTTTGTCTGCATGGTAATCCCTCCCGCAGAATCTATATGCCGCAGGAGGGCAGAATAGAACCGCGGGAGGGAAATTTTGCCGGGCCGACAGTCGTGCGTTGTAAGGGAGCGGACAGCCGGGCCCGGCGCCGCGTTGGCGATTCGTTCAGGGTATCGATAAAATGGCATGCGCCGATTGCGTCTGTAGCGGCGCTCCCTGAGCGCCTAAGGCAGTCACAAATTTGAAGGCATTCCCGTCGACCGCACCGGCTCCCAAATTTGTCATTCCGAGGAGCGAAGCGACGTGGGAATCTCGCAGTACCAAGCTGAATTGTAGGAAAGCTATCGGCAAAATCGTGACTGCCTGCACGAGATTGCCACGTCGGCCTGCGGCCTCCTCGCAATGACAATTCGGAAGTGCATACCGTTTTAACGGTAGTCCATTCGTATCGGCAGCGTTGCGCCGGGCCCGGCTGTCCGCTCCCCTACATTGGCGTGTGCGGTCGGCGGAAGTGCACGGAAATTTGCAACTGCCCATGGCGGTCACTACCCGTAAAGGGCACGCCGCATCCGTAAGGCGGCAGAGCCGCCAACGGCTGCGCAGTGACCGCCGCTACAGATGCAATTGGTTTTTACGTTTTTTCGATGCCCTGTACGAACTGTCACTGCCTTCCCGAGATTGCCACGGGCGCGAAGCGCCCTCGCAATGACAATTCCGGGAGCCTGCAATTCCAATTCCTAACTTCTCATTTCTAATTCCCAACATGATAAATAAGGCAGCACCGCACCATTCAGCGAGAGCATTCGTCGAGAGATTTTTTGTCGAGGCAAGGTTTGAAAAGTGCAGGCGTGCTTTGTGCACGTCAAGCTTTTCGAACCGACGGATCGGCGAAAAATATCCGGCGAAGGCCGAAGGTGCAATGATGCGGTGCTGCCATAAAAAAGGAGCGATCATCCATGTCTGAATTCTGCACCGAGCTGATGCACTGGCTGGACGGCGGGCGTTCGCCGTGGCATACCGTCGCCATGGCGGAGCAGGCCCTCACCGCGCAGGGCTTCACCCCGCTGGAGCTGGGCGCGCCGTTTGCCGTGAAGCGCGGCGGCCGCTACTTTGTGAGCAGCGGCACGTTCCTCGCCGCCATCACCGTCGGCGCGCGCGATGTGTTCCGCATCGCCGCCTCGCATACGGACTGGCCCTGCATGCGCATCAAGCCGCAGCCGGAGCTCGTTTCCGGCGGCTGCTGCCGTCTGAGCGTGGAGCCCTACGGCGGCGCGATCCTGAACACCTGGCTCGACCGCCCGCTCGGCCTTGCCGGTGTGGCCCTCGTCCGGACGGACGACCCCATGCGCCCGGCGCGCCGCCTTGTCGCATGGGACGAGCCGCTGGCCATCATCCCGAACGTCGCCATCCACCTCAACCGCGAGGTGAACAAGGGCGTTCCCACGAAGCCGAACGTCGACATGCTGCCGCTGTGCCGCACGGTGCAGGACGCATGGGAGAAAAAGGGCTACCTCGTGGGCAAGCTGGCCGAGCGCCTCGGTGCAGCGGCGGAGGACATTCTGTCCTTTGAGCTGTGCGCCTACTGCCACGAGCCTGCGCAGCTCGTCGGCTTTGAGCAGGACCTGCTCTCCTCGGCCCGGCTGGACAACCTGACGTCCGTCCACGCCTGCCTGCGCGGCCTGCTGGACGCGGACGGCGACACGATCAACCTCGCCGTGCTCTATGACAACGAGGAGATCGGCAGCAACACCCGCCGCGGCGCGGACAGCAGCACGCTGACGGTCATTCTCGAAAAGCTGGCCGGCGCCCTCGGCCTGAGCCGCGCGCAGTATCTCGATGCCTGCGTAAACGGCATGCTGCTCTCGTGCGACGCCGCGCACGCCGTGCACCCGAACCACCCGGAGCTGGCCGACGTGACGTGCGGCGCGCTGCTCGGCCGCGGCGTGGCCCTGAAGCGCAGCCCGCGCTATTCCTCGGACGCCGACACCTGTGCCGTGATCTCCGGCCTGTGCGATGCGGCAAACATCCCGCTGCAGACCTACATGAACCGCGCCGATCTGCCCGGCGGCAGCACGGTCGGCTCCATGGCCTCGTCGCTGCTGGCCATGCCCGCAGCCGATATCGGCGTGCCGATCCTTGCGATGCACTCCGCCCGCGAGCTGATGGCCGCCGCCGATCAGGATGCGTTCGTCCGCCTGTGCACGGCGTTCTATTCCGCAAAATAAGGCAGAGACCAGACACCGCCCGATGGGATGACCCCACCGGGCGGTATGAGCATGTCAAAAAAAGAATTTTTGACATGCTCTCAAACGAGACCCGTTTCACTGGGCTCTCGTTTGAAAGGGGCTGCGGCTCGCTGCAGCGCACGAAGGGCACGCCCTTCGCACGTTTGCGAGCCGAGCGGTATTTTCTCCGACGTACACGCCGCCGGAGAAAATGATTTCCATTTTCTTTGCGCCTGCGGGCGCAAACTCTGCGAGGCTTTTTTGACAGTCTGATAACAAATGGTCCTGCAGTTCATTCGCTGCAGGACCATTGTGTTTTAAGGAGGAAAAGAACATGCTTGAGCAGCTGCCCGTCCTGCTGCTGCCGTGGTTTGCGGAACACCGCCGCGACCTGCCATGGCGGCGCGACCGTGAGCCGTATCACGTCTGGCTCTCGGAGATCATGCTGCAGCAGACGCGCGTCGAAGCCGTCCGCGGCTATTATCTCCGCTTTCTCGAGCGTCTGCCTGATATCGCTGCGCTGGCAAGCGCGCCCGAGGACGTGCTGCTGAAGCTCTGGGAGGGCCTCGGCTACTATTCCCGTGTGCGCAACCTGCAAAAGGCGGCGCAGTGCGTCATGGAGCAGCACGACGGCGAATTCCCGCAGGAGCTTTCCGCCATCCGCGCCCTGCCCGGTATCGGCGACTATACCGCCGGGGCCATCGCCTCCATCTGTTTTGAGGCGCCCACTGCAGCAGTAGACGGTAATGTCCTGCGCGTGATCCTGCGGCTGACGGTTTGCGCCGACTCCCCGGCCGATGTGCGCGTGCGGCGGCGCATCGGCGAAGAACTGAGCGCAGTTTACCCCGCGGGGCACTGCGGCGATTTCACGCAGGCACTCATGGAGCTGGGCGCGACCGTCTGCCTGCCGAACGGCGCACCGCAGTGCGGCGCCTGCCCGCTGCGTGCGCTCTGCGAAGCCCACGCGCAGGGGACGGAGCTGCAGTTCCCGACAAAGCCGCCAAAAAAGCCCCGCCGCATCGAGCAGCGCACCGTTTTCGTGCTGCAGTGCGGCGACCGGCTCGCCGTCTGCAAACGTCCGGCCCGTGGCCTGCTCGCCGGGCTGTGGCAGCTGCCGGACGTGCCCGGCAAGCTGGAAACGGCGGAGGCGCTCCGGCAGGCGGAGCAGTGGGGCGTGCATCCGACCGGTATCCTGAAAACGGCCGAACGGACGCACATCTTCACGCATGTACAGTGGGACCTGCGCGGCGTCTGGCTGACGTGCGCGGCGGAAGCGCCGCAGTTCACCTGGGCGGATGAGGACGCACTGCGGCATGAGATCGGCCTGCCGACGGCTTATCGGCAATTTTTGGACTTGCATGCGGAATAAAAAGCGTGTATACTGAAGCTACCAACAAAACGGAGGTCATTGACATGGAAGACAAGCGCGCACAGTACGGCGAGGACGAGATCATCACGCTGGAATTTGACGACGGCGTTGCGTTCGACTGCGGCATGATGGGCACGTTCGAGCTCGACGGCAAGGAATATATCGCACTGGAGGCCCTGGACGATTCCGACGACGTCTATCTCTACGGCTATCAGCGCAACGACACCGATTTCGATCTGCTCGACATCCCCGAGGAAGAATTCGACCGCGTCGCGGCAGAATTCGACCGTCTGATGGACGAGCCGATCTGAGAATCCAAATCAACATGCGGCCGGAGCTATTCTCTCAAGAGAGGCTTAGTAAGGAAGAAGGTAGTACAAAATTTGTGCTGCCTTCTTTTTGTATAATCCGATGCTCATTGTGCCTATGGACAAAAAAGTGATATTCCGGGCCTTGCCCGGAGTGATATTTTCCTTTTCGGAACGTGATATAAAAGCCGCACGGCTTTTGTGATATTCTATTCGCCGCTCAAACTGCCGCAGGCAATATCACGATGCAAAGCATCATTTCACTGTCCGAAGGACAATATCACTCGCCGTCAGGCGAATATAACAGAGGCGCACATCCCTACGGAGTGCGCCTCCCCGGCCGCTGCATTTTTTATTCCCGGTTATTCCCGGACCGGCTCCGCCGAGATCGCAGAAATTTCATAAGCCGTCCGCCGCTCGGCCGTGGTGCCGAGCATTTTGATATACTCCCGGCTCTGCAGCCGCCCGGTCAGCGCCAACTGCGTGCCGACCGGCAGCTCCGCCGCCTCCTGCGCCGTGCGGCCCCAGAGGATGCAGGGCAGATAGTCCGCACGGCGATAGGGCCGGTTCACCGCAAGCATCACGTCGCAGATCTCCCGCCCGAGCGGTGTGCGGCGATAGACCGGCGCGCGGCAGATGGTCCCGAGCAGCTCGGCGCGGTTGTCGTGCGCCGCGCTGCAGAGCGTCATCGTCTCGGCCAGCACGGAGATCACGAGCCGCCGCCCCTCCGGCTCGCGGTTGTTATAGGAGCGGATCTGCCCCGTCACACACAGCGTATCCCCGCCTGCCGCGGGCGTCTGCTCCAGAAGCTCCAGCGGCGCGAGCACCGGCAGCGTGTCCGTCGTGCCGGACAAGCGCTCGACCTCGAGCGGGAAAGCATAAAACCGGCGGCCGTGGTTTTCATGGGAATAGCGCGGAGCACCGGCGAGATTTCCGGTCAGGATGATCTGATTGACGATATGTTCCATTCTCCCACCTCGTTGTATTCTTATGGGAGAGTATATTCCCCTGCCAGAGCCATTATGATATGCGGACAGCCCGCCTTGCGGCGGGCCGTCCGGGAGCGTGTCGAAAAAGCCTTTTCGACACGCTCTCAAACGAGACCCGTTTCACTGGGCTCTCGTTTGAAAAGGCTGCGGCTCGCTGCATCGCACGAAGGGCACGCCTGCGGCGCACCCTTCGCACGTTTGCGAGCCGAGCGGTATTTTCTCCGACGTACACGCCGCCGGAGAAAATGATTCCTATTTTCTTTGCGCTTGCGAGCGCAAACTCTGCGAGGCTTTCCTTCCCTCTGCAACCTTCGGCTGAGCATGTTTTTCGACAGTCTGGCGGACAGCCCGCCTTGCGGCGGGCCGTCCGGCTTTATTTTATTTTGCGGCGCTTGCCCGTCATGGACTCGACCGCAAGACGGAATACCCGCGTGTGCGCCACGGACGCACGGTCAAAGGCAAAGTCCGGGCGGCCGTAGTGCGCCATCAGGCACTGCAGCGCTGCCTCGCGCTCCGCCTCTGGGACCGTCTCGAGCCGCCCGCGGCCGATGACGCTCTCATAGGCCATGGTGCACATACCGTGCGCCTCATCCGTGCAGAGCATGTGGCCGCAGTCCATCTCAAACGTCGCGCGCGGGTCCCGCTCCATGCGGTCATATTTCGTTCCGGTCATCGCGCCGTGGAACAGCAGATACAGCGTACCGTCCCGCTCCTCCATACCGAAATTCAGCGGCACGACATAGGGATAGCCGCTTTCGTCATTCAGGGCAAGGCGGCAGACGTCACAGCGCGCCATGACGTCCAGCAGCTCCTGCCGGTCTGTGATCTCCCGGTCTGTTCTTCGCATTCTCGTCCCTCCTCAGGAATTCAGCAGCGGCCGCAGCACGGCGCGCTCGTCGAAGCGCGTGTCCTTTGAGTTGACCAGGAACACGAGCTCTGTCAGATTTTCCGCGCTGCCATAGGCCTGCGCGAATTTTTCGATCTTCGAGCCGTCCACATCGCGGATATACAGGCGGCCTGTGCAGACGTCGGCCGGGAAGGCCGTGTCGTCCGTCTCAAACGAGATCATGAGATTGCTCCCGGAGTAGAACGTCGTCAGCTCCTGCGCCGCATCCTGCGTCAGCTCCGCGCCGGACTTTTCGGAATGATAGGAGATGCTGTTGCTCGCCGGGAAACGGAACTCCGAGAACACGACCTCGCGGAAGCCGCGGCTCGAAAGCTCACGCGCGATCTGCTTGAGGTAGATCATCACGGTCTCGCTCGCGGGGTCGAGCCAGTAGCAGCCGTTGGAGTCCATCCACAGCGCGCCGCTCGAAAGCGGCAGGGCCGCAGCGGAATTGGCCAGCGCAAACGCCGTGTCGCAGAAGGCCGGGACCTCCGCAATGAGGTAATAGCCGTGCTGGCTGAGCCAGTCGATGAGGGAATCCACGGCCGCCGTATCGACGTCCGCCAGCTCCGCGCCGTCGATGGAGCTGGAATAGTAAAAATTGCCGAACGTGCTCTTGAGCTGCAGCAGAACGGCACAGGCCCCCTGCTGCTCGAGCGCCGCGCGCACGGCCTTGGGGTCGCGCAGCATCTGCGTCGTGACATACACGCCGCCGAGGTCGGCGATCCGGTCCGAGCCGGGCTGCGCCTCGTCATAGACGATCTGCGCGTCCGAGACCTCCGGCAGCGCCGCCGTCGCGCCCGTGCCGTCCGGATCCTGCGCGTTTTTCTTCAGGGAGAGGTGCGCGCCGTCGCGGTCATAGGTGACATAAGGCTCAAGGTACAGCAGCAGCGCCGCGCCGATGACGATGGCCGCCGCCAGCACGATGCCGAGCACGCGCAGGAGCTTGCGCAGCATCAGGCGCCTGCGATAGGAAAGGCGGGGCATCTCAGCGCGCCCCCAGGCGCGCCGTCAGGCCGCACCATTCACCCTCGTGCGCCGCATGGACGATCTCCAGCCCGGCCGCCGCGAGCGCCGCGCGCACGTCGTCCTCCCGCGTCGTGAGGATGCCGCTGCAGACGAACGCCGCATCCGGCCGCATGAGCTTCGGCACAACGGGCGCAAGACGGATGATGACATCGGCCACGATGTTGGCGCACACGATGTCAAAGCCGTCTCCCGCCAGCGCCTGCAGAAAATCCGCATCTTCGACGACGTCGCCCGTCCGCGCCGTGAAGCGGTCCGGGCCGAAGCCGTTCTGCGCCGCATTTGCCGCGGCGATATGCTCCGCGCTCGGATCGATATCGACGCCGACGGCGCTTGCCGCGCCGAGCCGCAGGGCACTGACGGAAAGGATGCCGCTGCCGCTGCCGAGGTCTGCCACGCGCTCTCCGCCGTGGAGGAGCGACTCGAGCGCGCGCATGCAAAGCTGCGTCGAGGCATGCTCGCCCGTGCCGAACGTCAGGCCGAGATCGAGGATCACGGGCAGACGGCCCTGCAGGTCGTCGACCGTCATCCACTGCGGAACGACGAGCAGGCGCTCACCCACTGGCAGGGGGCGGTAGTTCTGTTTCCAGGAATTGGCCCAGTCCTCATCCGGGATGCGGTCGAGCGCCAGCGTCAGCGGGCCGAATTCACAGGCCGGATAGCGGCTGGGCAGCTCCGCGAGCAGGGCACGCAGCTCTGCAAGCTGAGCCTCCGCAGTCTCCTCAGGCAGGTACAGGCGCACCTGCGACAGGTCGCGCATCCGCGCGGCAAGCTTTTCATCCACATAATCCCAATAGGCGCGCGCGCCGTCGAGGAACTGGCGGAACTGTTCGCTGTCATCGATGACGAAGCTGTCAAACCCGGCCTCCGTCAGCTCGGCGCACAGAAGATCGATGCCGCCGGACGCCGTGCGGATGGTCACTTCAAGCCACTGTTCCATGTTCATCCCTCCAAAATACAAATCACTTCTCCCTATTCTACAGGATTCCGCCCGGAATAACAAGCGAAATCTTTTTGCGGCTCTTTCATTTCCGGGAAAAACGTGTATAATAAAGGCAAACATGCTGAAAAAGGATGAATGCCCATGATCGAAACGATCGAGCTGGCCGCAGGCGTTACCCTGCTGGCCGTGCAGACCGAGAAATTCAAGTCCGGCTGCTTTAGCTTCAACCTGATGCGCCCGCACACGAAGGCCGCCGCCCCGCTCGATGCTCTGCTGCCGAGTGTGCTGCTGCGCGGCTCGGAGCGCTGGCCGGATATGCGCGCCATCTCGATGCGCCTTGACGAGCTGTACGGCGCAACGCTCGGCACGCTCGTCCGCCTGCGCGGCGAAACGAAGCTGACCGGCTTTTACGCTGATTTTATTGAAGAGGCCTTCCTCCCGGCGGGCGAGGCCGTCTTTGCCCCGATGGTGGAGTTTTTCCGCGACATTCTGTTCCATCCCGCGCTGGAAAACGGCCTGCTGAACGCCCGCTATGTCGAGAGCGAAAAGCAGAACCTGATCCACGCCATCGAGTCCGCGCAGAACGACAAGCGCGTCTACGCCGCCATGCGCATGCGCCGGATCATGTGCGAGGGCGAAGCCGCCAGCATCCCCCGCCTCGGCTATGCTGAGGACGTCGCCGCGATCACGCCGGAGGCCCTGACGGCGCACTGGCGCACGGTGCTGCGCACCGCTCCCATCATGCTGTTCTACGCAGGCCGCCGCACGCCGCAGGAGGCCGCCGCCCTGTTCCGTCCGCTGTTTGACGGACTGGAGCGTGACCCCGTCTCTCCCCCGCCGACGGTCGTGCGCCGAAGCGCGGAGACCGTGCGCGAGGTTACGGAGTCCATGGATGTCACGCAGGGCAAGCTCGTCATCGGCATGCGTACCGGCATCACCGCCTCTGACCCGGACTATCCCGCCCTCGTGCTGCTCAACTCCGTCTACGGCAGCGGCGTGACGAGCAAGCTGTTCGTGAATGTCCGCGAAAAGCGCTCACTGTGCTACTATGCCTCATCCGCCGTTGAGAAGTTCAAGGGTCTGATGATCGTGTCGTCCGGTATCTCGTTTGATCAGTATGAAACGGCACGCGACGCCATTCTGGCCGAGCTGGACGCCTGCCGCCGCGGCGAGATCACACCGGAGGAGCTGGAATCCGCCCGCCGCTCGCTGATCTCCGCTGTCCGCGCCGGGCTGGACACGCCCGCCGCGCTCGACGACTGGTATATCGGCATGTCCATCGAGCCGTGCGACGACCCCGAGACCATGCTGCAGAAGCTCCCCGCCCTGACGGTCGAAGATGTCGTGCGCGCAGCCCGGCGCATCACCACGGACACGATCTATTTCCTGAAGGGAGACGAAGCATGACACTGCATGAATTCCCGCGCCTCGGCGAGCGCTACTGGGAGCAGCGGCTTGAAAACGGCCTGCTCCTCCGCGTTGTCCCGAAGCCCGGCTTTGCCCGCAGCTACGCCTTCCTCGGCGTGGACTACGGCTCCGTCGACACGTCCTTCACCCGCGGCGCCATTCCCTGCCGCACGCCGGACGGCGTGGCACATTATCTGGAGCACAAGATGTTCGACCTGCCGGAGGACAACGCGATGAACCTCTTCGCGGCCCACGGCGGCTACCCAAACGCCTTCACCGGCTATGCCATGACGGCCTATTATTTCGACTGCACCGAACAGTTCGCCGAAAACCTCCGCATCCTGCTGCGCATGGTGCTCACACCGTGGTTCCCGGCCGAGAGCGTAGAAAAGGAGCGCGGCATCATCGCCCAGGAGATCCGCATGTATGAAGACAGTGCCGACTCCCGCGCCTATGAGGACCTGTTCGGCGCGATGTTCGCGCATCACCCCATCCGCGTTCCGATCGCCGGAACGGTCGAATCCATCGGTGAGATCACCCCGCAGGTCCTGCAGGACTGCCATGCGGCATTCTACGCGCCCGCAAATCTCATGCTCTGCGTGACGGGCGATGTCGACCCTGCGCTGGTGGAGGAGATCGCCCGTGCGGAATCCGCAAACGCCCACGCGGAGCCGGTCCCCGTGCGGGACTACGGCCCGGCCGAGGCCATGACCTGCCCGACAAAGCGCACGGTCCGGCATATGGAGATCGCCATGCCGACGTTCTGCCTCGGCTTCAAATGTGAGCCGCCCGCCCGCGGGCTGGAGTCTATGCGCCGTGAGATCATCGGCGATCTGGCTGCCGAAATTCTCGTAGGAGAATCCTCGGCGCTCTACACGCGCCTGTATGACGAGGGCCTCATCAATTCGGACTTTTCCGCCGGATATGAGAGCGTGCGCGATGCCTGCCTGTTCAGCGCGGGCGGCGACAGCCGCGACCCGGACGCCGTGCTCCGCGCCATTCTGGACGAGGCGCAGCGCCTGTCCCGCGAGGGCTTTGACCGCGCGCTGTTTGACCGGCTCATCCGCTCTTCGCTCGGCCGCCGCACCCGCGACCTTGACAGCTTTGAAAGTGTGTGCTACCGTATGTGTGCCTACCACTTCGACGGCGTGGACTATTTCTCCTTCCCGGAGGCCTATGCCTCCGTCACGCCCGAGGACGTGCTGCAATTCATCCGGCAGGTCATCCGCCCGGAGCGCGCCGCGCTCAGCATCATTCTTCCCAATGAAAGTGAGGAATCCGCATGAACATCTTCTTAACCAGTCCCATCAGCTTCCCCGGGCTCGGCATTGAGGGCATTAATCCGCCCGACGGCTTCTGCATCCCGGGAACAAACTTCGAGATCAAATTCTACGGCGTCATCATTGCCATCGGCGTTCTGCTCGCCGTGACGTACTGCCTGCGCCGGGCCAAGCAGTTCGGCGTCACGCAGGACGACATTCTCAATCTCGTGCTCATCTGCCTGCCGTCCGCCATCGTCGGCGCGCGCCTGTACTATGTCATCTTCGAGTGGGACCAGTTCTTCGGCCCCGGCATCCCGTGGTACCGCTTCCTCGACATCCGCAGCGGCGGCCTTGCCATCTACGGCGGCGTCATTGGCGCGGTGCTCGGCATGCTGATCTATACCCGCGTGCGGAAGCTCAAGGTCCTGCCCTTTCTGGACCTGACCGGCATCGGTCTGCTGCTCGGGCAGGCCATCGGCCGCTGGGGCAACTTCTTCAACCGGGAAGCCCATGGCAGCGTGACGACCTGCTTCCTGCGCATGGGCCTGGTCGAGAACGGTGAGCTGCAGTATTTCCACCCGACGTTCCTCTATGAGTCCGTCTGGAACCTGACCGGCTTTGTCGTGCTGCACTTCCTGTCAAAGAAGCGCAAATTCGACGGTCAGATGTTCCTTGCATATCTCGCCTGGTACGGCGCAGGGCGCATGGTCATCGAGGGCCTGCGCACGGACAGCCTGTGGCTCGGCCCGGTCCGTGTCAGCCAGCTGCTTGCAGCCGTGACCATGCTGCTGGCGCTTGGCATTCTGCTGTATCATGCTATTTTCGTCAGGCACGACCCCGCGAAGATGCAGGTCAACCGCGTGGCAGCCGCCGAAGCCGCCGCTGCCACGGCCGCAGAGGCGCAGCCCGAGGAAGGCGCCGAGCCGTCCGGGGAAGCGTCTGAGCAGGAGGACGAGGCATCCGAAGAATCCGAAGAATCCATTGGACCAGATGAATCAAAGGAGTGATCTTTTATGAAGGAAACCATGGAAACCCTGAAATGCAAGGCCGTCCACGTTGCGGCCGGCGCAGCCCAGACCGCGCGTCTCGTCGCGCTGATCTCCAAGAAGAAGTTTGCCATTCTGGCGGAACAGGACAAGATCCGCCGCTGCTACACGCAGCTTGGTAAGGTCTACTACAAGGACTACGTCACGGATGAAGAGCCGGATGACGCCGAGTACGACCCGCTGTGTGAGCGCATCTCCCAGTCGTTCCGCCGCATCAACCGCCTGCGTCTGGAGCTGGAAGCCGCGAAGACCAAGCTTGCCGGCGAGCAGCCTGAGGACGAAGCCGAACCCGAGGCCAAGCCCGAGACGGAGCCGGAATCCGAGGCCACTGCGGAAGAAGAGGACTTTGCGGACAACGAAACTCCCGAGGCCCCGGAAGAGAACTCCTGAAGCAACTGCCGGACTGTCGAAAATACCGCCCGGCCGAAAGTTTCGGAGAGAAGGTTCGAAGGAGCTTATTTTGACAAGCTGCACATGAATGTTCCCCCTCCGGCATAGATATGTCCCGGAGGGGGAATTTTCTATGCGCTTGACCGAGCTTGCCCTGCGGCGGGCGGGTGCCGCCGATCTGGAGGAATTCCAGCGGCGCGAGGGCCTGTATCCGTCCGGGCAGGAGGATATTCTGACCATGCAGCGGCTCACGCCGCTGCTGCTGGGCTATGAACGCTATATGGTCAAGCCCGGCGACACCTATTACCGCATCGCCACGGCGCGCGGCACATCCGTCCGCGCCATGCTGACGGCCAATCCGAACCAGAACCCGAATCTGCTCATCCCGGGGCAATATCTGAACGTGCCCTACGGCTTCCCCGTCGTGCCGACGGACATCCCGTTTTCATCGGAGCTGCTGCAGATCTGCGTGCAGGGACTTCTCGTGCGCTATCCGTTCCTGTCACAGAAATGCATTGCCCGGACGGCGTGGGGCAGGCCCGTCACAGCCCTGCGCATCGGGCAGGGGCCGCGCTGTGTGCTCTATAACGCCAGCCACCATGCGAACGAGTGGATCACAACACCGGTCCTGCTGCAGTTTCTGGAGCAATACGCCTATGCCGTGGCGACGGAGGGGCGCATCCTCGGCATGGATGCCCAGCAGCTCTGGCGGCGCACAACGCTGTGGCTCGTGCCAATGGTGAACCCGGACGGCGTCGACCTCGTCACGGGGGCCATCCGGCCGGGCAGCCAACAGTATCAGGCAGCGCAGCGCATCGCGGCAGGCTTCCCGGAAATTCCGTTCCCGGGCGGCTGGAAGGCGAATCTGACGGGGACGGACCTCAATCTGAACTACCCCGCAGGCTGGGAGCAGGCGCGCACAAACAAATTCGCGCTCGGCTTCACCGGCCCGGCCCCTCGGGACTATGTCGGGGCCTCGCCGCTCGACCAGCCGGAAACGGCGGCCATGGCAGCTCTGACTCAGGCCATCCGGCCGGACGTCACGCTGTCCTATCACACGCAGGGAGAAGAAATTTACTGGCGCTTTCAGGACTATGCGCCGCCCGGTGCGCAGGAGCTCGGCGAGCGGCTGGCGCGGGTCAGCGGCTACCGGCTGGAGGACACGCCGTTCGCCTCGGGCTTTGCGGGCTATAAGGACTGGTTCCTGCAGGACTTCCGCCGCCCCGGCTATACGATCGAGGCCGGTCTCGGCACGAATCCGCTGCCGCTTTCCCAGTTCGACGAAATTTACCGGCGCAACATCGGCATCCTCGTCCATGCGCTGCCGTAACAGCCAATGCCTGACTTCCGTCAGGCATTCCAGCTTGCCAAAAAAGTCCCTCCGTGACTTTTTCGCCAAACTGCTTTCAGAATTGCAAAATCAATTTTTGTAGTTTTATTTTGCAATTCTGCCGCTGCGGCGGGTGATGGAACGCGAAAGGAAACCCTGACGGTTTCCTTTCACACGATCCTTCCCTCCGAGACTTTCGGCCAAGCAGTTTTTTGACAGTCTGCAATGCCTGACTTCCGTCAGGCATTCTTCTTGTTGCAATCGGGGACGTCGTATGCTATACTGAGGGTACATTTCTGAAAGGTGAGCTGAAACGATGATCGATTGGCTGTTCGGCACCGTTCTTGGCAAATGCGTGATGACATTCCTCATCTCGCTGCTGCCGGTCGTGGAGCTGCGCGGCGGCATCCCCTATGGCATCTCGCAGGGACTGGATCCCTGGCTGGCCTTCGCCGCAAGCGCACTGGGCAATATGCTGCCCGTCCCGTTCCTGCTGCTGTTCGTGCGGAAGATCCTGCACTGGATGAAGCGCTATCCCCGCCTCGGCCGTCTTGCCGTTTCGCTGGAGCGCCGCGCCGACCGCAAGAGCAGCCGTGTGCGCAAATCCGAGCTGGTCGGTCTGTGCATCCTTGTCGCCATTCCCCTGCCCGGCACCGGCGCCTGGACCGGCGCCCTCGTCGCCGCGCTGATGGAGATGCGGCTGAAGCGCGCCCTGCCCGCCATCTATGCCGGCGTGCTTATTGCCGGTCTGCTCGTGACGCTCGCCCTGACCGGCGTGAAGGCCCTGCGCTTTCTCGCCTGACCCGTCCGAAAGGAGCCGCGATGAAACGAACCGACTACATTTCCTGGGATGAGTATTTCATGGGCGTCGCCCTGCTGGCCGCCCGCCGCAGCAAGGACCCGAACACGCAGGTCGGCGCCTGCATCGTCTCGCCGGAGAACATCATTCTCTCTACCGGTTATAACGGCCTGCCCTGCTGCTGCAGCGACGACGTTTTTCCGTGGGAGCGCGAGGGCGCGGAGACAAAGTATCCCTATGTCGTCCACGCGGAGCTGAACGCCATTCTGAATGCAGGCGGCCGTGTGCTGCGCGGCGCGCGGCTGTATGTGGCCCTGTTCCCATGCAATGAGTGTGCCAAGGCCATCATCCAGAGCGGCATCCGGGAGATCATCTATTTTTCCGACAAATACGCCGAAACGGCCAACATCCGCGCCTCAAAGCGCATGCTGGACGCCGCCGGTGTGCGCTATCACCCGCTGCAGACAGAGCTTGCCTCCATCACGCTGGATTTCCGCGCGCCGGAAAGCGCCGAAATGCCGCAGAAAAGCGGCGCGAGCAAAAAATAATCCTTTACTTTTCCGTCATTCTATGCTACGATATTACGGCTGGTAATTTTGCCGGTACATCCACGCGCTCAGTTCTGGGAGACCGCTCCGGAAGGAGCATTCCGCCCGCCCGGACTTAGCCGTTGGATAATATTTTGAAAGGTGGAGTATTCCCATGATCCAGAAGGAAAAGAAAACCGCTATCATCGCTGAGTATGCGACCCACGAGGGCGATACCGGTTCCCCCGAGGTCCAGATCGCGATCCTGACCGCCCGCATCAACGAGCTGACCGAGCATCTGCGTGAGCACAAGCATGACAACCACTCCCGCCGCGGCCTTCTCATGATGGTCGGCAAGCGCCGCAGCCTGCTCGACTACCTGGCCAAGAAGGACATCAACCGCTATCGCGCCATCATCGCTCGTCTGGGCATCCGTAAGTAATCACGAACAATGGGCGGCCCGCCAGCGGTCCGCCCATTTTCACGATTTCCCCATCCCCGCATTTCCCCGCACACGGGAGCGAAGTTTAGCAGTTGAAGGCGCTGCCGAGCGCGCGTTTGGCCGCGGCTTCAAGTGCTAAACCTCCCGTGGAACTTCATTCTGACAGGAGGATAAACCATGATCACCAGAAAACAGTATCCCAACCACCATGTGTTTGAGACTTCCATCGGCGGCCGTCCCTTTACCGTCGAGACCGGCAAGGTCGCAGAGCTGGCCGACGCCGAGTGCATCTGCCGCTACGGCGACACCGTCGTGCTCACGACCGTCACCTGCTCCCCGGACCCCAAGCCCGGCATCGACTATTTCCCGCTGACCATCGAGTTCGAGGAGAGAATGTACGCCGTCGGCCGCATCCCCGGCAGCTTCAACCGCCGCGAGGGCAAGCCCTCCGAGCGCGGCATCCTCAACAGCCGCATCATCGACCGTCCGATGCGCCCGCTCTTCGACGATGAGCTGCGCAACGATGTCGTCGTGACCTGCACCGTCCTTGCCAACGACTACGAGAACCCCGTTGAGATCGTCGCCTCTCTGGGCGCTTCCATCTCCGTGGCCTGCTCCGATGTTCCTTGGAACGGCCCGATCGCCACGACGAACGTCGCCTATGTCGGCGGCCAGTACGTCATCAACCCCTCTGCCGAGCAGCGCAGCGCCTCCGAGTGCTTCGTGTGCATCGCCTCTACGTTCGAGAAGGTCGTCATGATCGAGACCGAGGCCAAGGAAGCCCCGGAGAGCATCGTGCTCGAGTGCATCCGCATCGCCCATGAAACGAACATGGAGGTCGTGAAGTTCATCAACACCATCGTCGAGACCATTGGCAAGCCGAAGTTCACGTTTGAAAAGGCAGCCGTCAACCACGACCTGCTCGACGATCTGTGCGCCTATGGCATGAACCAGATCGAATATGCCCTCGACACCGACGACAAGAACGTCCGCGAGGAGCGCCTGACCGCGGCCCGCCGCGATTTCGCCGAAAAGTTCGCCGAAAAGTATGAGGACTTCGACGTCAACATCGAGGTCTGCCTGTATAAGATGCAGAAGAAGGTCGTCAAGAAGTGGCTGCTCGAGGGCAAGCGCGTCGACGGCCGCCAGATGGACGAGATCCGCCCGCTCGACGCCGAGGTCGGCGTTCTGCCGCGCGTCCACGGCTCCGGCCTGTTCTCCAGAGGCCAGACGCAGGTCCTGTCCATCTGCACGCTCAACACACTGTCCGCCGCGCAGAAGCTCGACACCATCTATCCGGAAGAGACGAAGCGCTATATCCACCACTACAACTTCCCGTCGTTCTCCACCGGCGAGGCCAGAGCAAGCCGCTCCACCTCCCGCCGCGAGATCGGCCATGGCTCCCTCGCCGAGAAGGCCCTGCTTCCTGTGATCCCGAGCGTTGAGGAGTTCCCGTATGCCATCCGTGTCGTCTCCGAGGTCCTGTCCTCCAACGGCTCGACGTCGCAGGCCTCCATCTGCGGCTCCACGCTGGCACTGATGGACGCCGGTGTTCCCATCAAGCGCCCGGTCGCCGGTATTTCCTGCGGCCTCATCTCCGATCAGGAGACCGGCGCATGGCGCACGTTCACGGACATCCAGGGCGTGGAAGACTTCCACGGCGAGATGGACTTCAAGGTCGCCGGTACGACGGAAGGCGTCACCGCCATTCAGATGGACCTGAAGAACAAGGGCCTGACGATGGAGATCATTGCCGACGCACTCGAGCGCTGCCGCAAGGCCCGTCTTGAAATTCTGGACAAGGTCATGCTCCCCTGCATCTCCGAGCCGCGCGCGGACGTCTCCGAGTACGCTCCGAAGATGATCTCCATGAAGATCCCCGTCGAGAAGATCCGTGAGGTCATCGGCTCCGGCGGCAAGACCATCCAGAAGATCTGTGCCGACACCGGCGCCAAGGTCGACATCGATGACGAAGGCAATGTCTTTATTGCCGCCGTCGATCCTGCAGCCGGCTACGCTGCCAAGAAGATGATCGACGATATCTGCTTTGTTCCCGAGGTCGGCGCCCTGTATTATGGCAAGGTCGTCCGCATCCTGCCGATCGGCGCGTTCGTTGAGATCGCCCCGGGCCACGACGGCATGGTCCACATCTCCAAGCTTGAAAACCGCCGCGTCGAAAAGGTCGAGGACGTTCTGAACGTCGGCGACATGACGTGGGTCAAGTTCATGGGCTTCGATGAGAAGGGCCGCGCGAACTTCAGCCGCAAGGATGCCCTGAAGGAGATCGCTGAGTCCGAGAAGAAGTAAACCTGATTTCTCCAATGTCCGGCGCGAAAGCGCCGGGCATTGTCGTTTTGAGAGACGCAACCGCCGCTCAACCGGGAGTTGAGCGGCGGTTTTTTGCAAAATGAACGACCGGATGATAGCTTTTTCGGCCAATTCATGATATGGTAATGCCAGAACATGAAGGAGGGAAACCACAATGGAACAGGGAACGCTTGGAAAGCGCATTGCCTATCACCGCAAGCGGCTGGGCATGACGCAGGAGCAGCTGGCGCAGCGCGTCGGCGTGAGCGCACAGGCGGTGAGCAAATGGGAGAACAACCTCTCCTGCCCCGACATCACCATTCTGCCGGAGCTTGCCTCCATCTTCGGCATCAGCGTGGATGAGCTGCTCGGCCGCACACCACCGAAGGAGGAGCGCGTACACGAGGCAGAGGTCATCAAGCCGGAGGAGAAGGAACACATTCTGGATTACACCATCGGCAGCGCCGCACGCAGCGGGCTGTGGTTCGCGATCTACGTCCTCGCCATCGGTGCGCTGTTTCTTGTCAATGCGCTGGGAAAATTCGATGTATCCGTCTGGACGATCCTCTGGACATCCGCCCTGCTGCTGGGCGGTCTGAGCATGCTGACGCACCGCTTCTCCTGCTTCAGCATCGGCCTGATGCTCGTGGGCGGCTATTCGCTGCTGACCGCATTCGGCTTTCTGTCCATCGGCTTCCGCTGGAGCGTCCTGATCCCGGTCTTTCTGCTGCTGTGGGGCGTGAGCCTGCTGGTCGATTATTTCTGCGGCCGCAGGCGGAAGCAGCACCATGTGCGCGCCTCCTACGGCGGGAAATTCACGCAGGACACGCGCTGCGATAACGGCCACCTGAGCTGCGAGCTGAGCTTTGGCTCCTGCCGTGTGCCGGTCGTGACACCGCTCCTGCGCAGCGGCAGGATCGAGACGAGCTTTGGAGACTTCACCGTCGATCTGTCCGGCTGCGAGGCCGTGCAGGACAACTGCCCGCTGACCGTTGAGACGAATTTCGGCAGCCTGACGCTGCTCGTGCCGGACCGCTTCGCCGTCACGGTCTCCGGGAAGGATACGACGGCGGCCAGCCTCAACCAGCGCGGGACGCCCTGTGAGCATCCTGAAGCACAGATCCTGCTGGATGCCGATCTCAGCTTCGGCAGCCTCGAGATCAAGTACATATAAATACCGGGACCGCCTCTCTTTGTGAGGCGGTCCCGCTTGATATCAGCGGATCACATAGAAGTACAGCAGCACGAGCAGGCCGAGGCCGATGCGATACCAGCCAAATGCCGTGAAGTCGTGCTTGCGGATATAGCCCATGAGGAAGCGGATGGCCAGGATGGACACGCCGAAGGCGACGGCCATGCCGACGAGCAGCACGCCAAGCTCCGTGCCGCTGATCGCGCCGAATTTCACGATCTTCAGCAGCGACGCGCCGAACATCACGGGCACGGCGAGGAAGAACGTGTATTCCGCGGCGACCTCGCGCGACGTGCCGATGAGGATGCCGCCGAGAATGGTCGCACCGGAGCGCGACGTGCCGGGGATGAGCGCGAGCACCTGGAACACGCCGATGAGCAGCGCATCCGACCAGTGCAGCGCCGCGATGGAATTCACGCGCGGCTTGCGGCTGCGGTTATACCGCTCGACGAACAGGAAGCCGGCGCCATAGAGCAGCAGCATCAGGGCCACGACGGTCGGGTTATAAAAGTGCTTGTCGAGCCAATCGTTCAGAGGCAGGCCGATGAGCATGGCAGGCAGGCAGGAAACCGCGATCTTCAGCCACATGACGATCTTGTCCATGCAGCAATAACGGTCGCCGAAGCGCTGCAGGCCGCCCACGAAGCCGTTCGTGCTCTGCTGGGCGAACCACGAGCGCTGCGGGATGCGCTTACGGTGGAAGGGCCAGAGCTTGCTCCAGTAGAGCACCACAACAGCAAGGATCGCGCCGAGCTGGATGACGACGTTGAACATCTCCTTGAACGCATCCGACTGCTGCAGCGGCCAGATGGCGTCCGTCAGGATCAGATGGCCCGTGCTGCTGATGGGGAGCCATTCCGTGATGCCCTCCACGATGCCGAGCAAGATGACCTTCAGCCATTCGATAAAATTCATGAAAAACCTTCTTTCCGGTTATCTGTTCGATTCTATGCCAACACCGGGAAAGTATAGCACATCTTCCGCCGGATGTCAAAGCAAAAGGGGATGCGGCCGCATCCCCCTTTATCTGTCTTTTCTGCAGGACGTCCGGCAGTGCGTGCAGTCTCCGCAGCAGCCGCAGCAGCCGCGGTGGTGCAGCATGCGCCAAAGCGACACGGCCAGCCATGCCGCCAGCAGCGCCAGCACGGCCCATTCCAGCCACCCCATGCGTCAGGCGATCAGCAGCAGGAGCTGATACAGCCCCGCCGCAACGCACCAGGCTACAACGCACTGGAACACCGCAACGACTGCGCCGCGCAGCCTGCCGCCCAGCTCACGCCCGATGGCCGCAATAGCCGCGACGCACGGCGTGTAGAGCAGGGTGAACGTCAGGAAGCTCACGGCCGACAGCGGCGTGAACAGGCCGGAGAGCGCTGCGCTCAGGTGCTCCGTTCCCGCGCCGGTCAGGATGCCGAGCGTGCTGACCACAGCCTCCTTGGCCGTGAAGCCGGTAATGAGAGCCGTCGTCACACGCCAGTCCTCAAAGCCCAGCGGGCGGAACACCGGCGCGAGGATGCGCCCGATGGACGCAAGCAGGCTCCTGCTGCTGTCCGTCACGAAATTCAGGTGCAGGTCAAACGACTCCAGGAACCAGATGGCAAGCGTCGCCACGAAAATGACCGTAAACGCGCGCTGCAGGAAGTCGCGCGCCTTGTCCCACAGGAGCATGGCCACGCTCTTGAGCGTCGGCAGGCGATAATTCGGCAGCTCCATGACGAACGGGACGGGATTGCCGCGGAACACCGTGTGATTCAGCAGCAGGGAGATGAGCACGCCGACAACCATGCCGCCAAAGTAGAGCAGCGCCATGGTGAGCACAGCATGCTGCGGGAAGAATGCCGCCGTGAACACGGCATAGATCGGGATCTTGGCCGAGCAGCTCATGAACGGCGTCAGCAGGATCGTCAGACGGCGGTCGCGTGCGGACGGCAGCGTCCGCGTTGCCATCACGGCGGGGACCGTGCAGCCGAAGCCGATGAGCATCGGCACGAAGCTGCGGCCGGACAGGCCGATCTTGCGCAGGAGCTTGTCCATCACAAAGGCAACGCGCGCCATATAGCCCGTATCCTCCAGAATGGACAGGAAGAAGAACATGACCACAATGATGGGCAGGAAGCTCACCACACTGCCGACGCCCGCAAAAATGCCGTCGATAATGAGGCTATGTACCACCGGGTTCATGCCATAGGCCGTGAGGCCATGGTCGACCACCGCGCTCAGGCGGCTGATGCCCAGCGCCAGCAGGTCCTGCAGGCCCGCGCCGACCACGTCGAACGTCAGCCAGAAGATCAGCAGCATGATGCCGACAAAGATCGGCAGGGCTGCATATTTGTTCGTCAGCACATGGTCGATGCGCACACTGCGCAGATGCTCGCGGCTCTCGCGGCACTTGACCACGGTTTTGGAGCACAGGCGCTCGATGTAGTCATAGCGCATGGAGGCAATGGCCGCATTGCGGTCCAGCTTGCCCTCGTCCTCCATCTCGACGATGCTGTGCTCGACCATCTCCAGCTCGTTCTGATTGAGCAGGAGGCGGCTGATGATGTCCTCGTCGCCCTCGATGAGCTTCGTCGCCGCAAAGCGCCGGGCCATCCCGGCAGCCTGCGCGTGATCCTCGATCAGGTGCGAGACGGCGTGGATGCAGCGGTGCACCGGACCGTCATCACAGAAATCCACGCGCTTCGGCAGCGTACGCGTATGCGCGACGCGCACGGCGCTTTCGACCAGATCCTCAATGCCCTCGTTCTTCGCCGCGGCGATGGGAACGACCGGAATGCCGAGTTCATCGGACATTTTCTGCACATCGATGGTACCGCCGTTGCCGCGCACTTCGTCCATCATGTTGAGCGCCAGCACCATCGGGATCTGCATTTCAAGAAGCTGCAGCGTCAGATAGAGGTTGCGCTCGATATTCGTGGCGTCGACGATATTGATGATGCCGTCCGGCTTCTGATTCAGGATAAAATCGCGGGTCACGATCTCCTCGGCCGTATAGGGTCGCAGAGAATAGATGCCCGGCAGATCGACGACGCTGCAGCCCTTTGCGCCGCGCATCACGCCCTCCTTGCTGTCTACCGTCACGCCGGGAAAATTGCCGACATGCTGGTTGGACCCTGTAAGCTGATTGAACAGCGTCGTTTTGCCGCAATTCTGATTTCCGACCAGTGCAAAGATCATGCGCCCACCTCCGGCAGGATCTCGATCTGCGCCGCGTCGTCCATGCGAAGCGTCAGCTCATAGCTGCGCAGGCGGATCTCCATGGGGTCACCCATCGGGGCGATCTTCTGCACCGTCACGCGCGTATTGGGGATCAGGCCCATATCCAGCAGTCTGCAGCGCAGGATTCCCTCGCCGCCGACCGCCGTAATGAGTCCGCTCTTTCCGACAGGAAGCTCCTTTAAGGTCATGGCTTCTCCCTCCAAAGTTAGACAGTCTTAACATTTTTTCATAGTAGCATACTCGGCTTTCCCTGTCAAGGAAAAAAAACGGTGCACCGAAAATCGGTGCACCGGAAATTTATCTTGCGGTCATTTTTCTGCGGAAGATCACAATGGCCGCCGTCAGCAGGCCAAAGGCCCATGCCAGAACGATCCAGAGCTGTGGGAACATGCCGCCCCAGTCCCCTGCCAGCGCGGCCCGCGCCGCGTCGACGGCGTTGGCGAACGGGAGCGCGTAGGCGATGCGGCGGAAAACCTTTCCGCCAAGGTCGAGCGAGAACCAGATGCCGGAGAGCCACGCCGAGACATTGGTCAGCAGAGCCCCGCACATCCCACCGACGGCCTTTTCCGGCAGCAGCGTGCCGCACAGCATCCCGAGCGCCAGATTCACAAGCGCGATGGGCACGTTGACCGCCGTGCAGGCCAGAATGCGCCACGACACCGGCAGGCCGAGCGGGATGGCCGCCAGCAGGCACACAAGCGTCTGCGCCAGCGCCATGGGGAGCATGGGCAGCAGATAGCCGAGGATGAAATCCCGCCCCGTCAGCGGCGAGGCATACAGCCGCAGGATGAGGGCCGACGAGCGGTCGCGTGAGAGCAGCAGCGCGGAAAACAGCGCCAGAAAGCTCAGGCTGAACACGCTGACGCCCGGCGCAAGCTGCTCCGGCTCAAAGAGCGTCATGTGGGCCTCCGCCGGGATATGCCGGTTCAGGAAGCTCAGCAGCAGGAGCAGCAGGATGGGAAACGCGACGCCGAAGCCGACGCTGATCGGATCGCGGAGAATTTCGCGCGCGTTGCGCGAGGCAAAAAAGCGCATTCTTCTCATTGGACTCCCTCCCCTGCCAGCTTGATAAAGGCCTCCTCAAAGCGCGTCTCGCCCGCCGCGGCGCACAGCTCCTGCGCCGTGCCGCAGATACGCAGCCTGCCGTGCGACAGGATGCCGATGCGGTCGGAAAGCGCCTCCGCCTCCTCGAGATAATGCGTGGTGAGGATGACGGTCACTCTGCCGCGCAGGCTTCGGATGACCTGCCACAGCTCCCGACGCGCCAGCACATCCAGCCCGAGCGTCGGCTCATCCAGAAATACGAGCTGCGGCTGCGAGATCAGCGCCATAGCGATGGAAAGCCGCCGCTGCCAGCCGCCGGAGAGCGTTTTGGCCCGGCTGCGCTCTACCTCGCCCAGATGGAACTCCGCGATCGTCTCCGCCGCGCGCTGCGCGGCCTCCCGGCGCGATGCGCCGTAGATCCCGGCGATAAGCTCCAGATTCTCCCGCACCGTCAGGTTCGGCGCAACGGCCGTCTCCTGCGGGGAGAGATTGATGCGCCGCTTGATCTCCTGCGGCTGCTGCGTCAGGCGAAAGCCGAGGATGTCCGCCTCGCCGCCCGTCGGCTGCAGCAGGCCCGAGAGCATGCGCAGCGTCGTCGTCTTGCCCGCTCCGTTCACGCCCAGCAGGGCAAACAGCTCGCCCTGCCGGACGGTCAGGTCCAGCCCGTCCACGGCCGTGCGCGGCCCGAAGCGGCGCGTCAGAGCATGAGTCTCAATGGCATTCATGCTTTGTCATCCTTTCTCTTCGGCATTGCCGCCGTAATGGCTGCAAAGATCTGCCCGGCCTGCGCCTTGGGCGGCAGGGCGATGCCCTGCTCCGTGTCGGCCAGCAGCAAAAGCTGGTCGCCCGGCTCGATGCCGAACATTTCGCGCACCTCGGCCGGGATGACGATCTGCCCCTTCGGCCCGACCTTTACGGTCGTCATGTATTTTCCCTCCGGAAAGCCGTTGTTCCCCATGGTTCTTCCTCCGTTTCCGATTTGTATAACTTGTATTACTAGTTATACCACCGTGGAAATAAAAAGTCAACCCGTGCACGTTTTTTTCGTGCACGGGTTTGGTTCCGTCAGGACACCTGATTCACAATGCCCAGGAACACAATGCTCTGCGTCTCATGGTCGAAGATCACAAAGAGGAACGGCCGCGTGAGGGCAATGGTCTTCGGCTCCTCCATATCTACCGCTGCAGTGGGCGCCATGAGCGTGCTCGTCACGGCGGCTGCCTGCGTCCCCTGCTCGTCGAGCTGCAGCCAAACCTTGTGCTGCACGGAATCGATCTTCAGCGGCTTCTCTGCAAGGCGGGAGAAATCCGCAGCGTCGGTAAACGCCAGCTCCATGCCCATGGCGCGCAGCGGCTCCTTCAGCTGCATCCTGTCCGTGGCAGCGATGAGCTTTGGGATCGCGACATGGACCTCCTCTGTCTGCGGCTCGCCGAGGGCGTTTAGCAGAGCCTCGCCGTCCAGCGCCTGCAGCAGCTCCTCCGGTGTGGTGCCCTCGGCAGGCAGAAGGCCCGCAAACACATAGCGCTCGCCCGCATACGGCCGCACAAAGCCCTCCGCGCCCGCAAGCTCGAAATAGCTCTCCTCCACGCTGTGCAGGAACGGCACGACCTGCCTGCTGCCGTCGCTTGTGAAAAACGTACCGTCATAGACGGATTCCGGCGTATAGGCCACGGGCCATTCGGCATCGAATGTCAGGGCGTTGACCAGACATGCCTGACTCATCGGGTCGTCCTGCTCCAAAATCTTTTCGATCCGGCCCTTCGTGTTCTTCCGGACCCAGTCATTCACAGCTTCCATGCTGAACTCGCCCTCGTGAAGCTCCGCATCATACTGTTTCCGGATCGTCTTCCGGAACTCCTTCCGGACCTCCAGCTCCTGCCGCGTCCAGAGGGAATTGGCCGAGACGACCTTGCCGTCCTCCGCCAAGCGGCAGGCGGCAAGCCAGTGGTTCAGGTCGTCCGTCTTTGCGCCGAGGGCATATTCCATCTCCTCCAGCGTGCGGCCGCCCGCGCCGTTTGCGGCCATGCCGAGGGCCAGCAGCACGGAATATGGCGACAGAAGAGTCGTTTTATCCGGCTTTGCAGCATTCCGCAGCAGCGTGATGGAGAAATCCGCCGCTACGGCGGCAGTCCGGCAGTCCGTTTCCGTCAGCGTCACAGGTTCGCGCGTGCCGCAGGCCCCGAGCAGGAGGGCTGTAAGCAGGGCTCCTGCCAGCAAGCTTCGCTTCATTCCATTTCCCTCCGACTCAGCCGTCCACCCGGTTCACAATCCCGAGGAAGACGATGCTCTGCGTCTCATGGTCGAAGATCACGCAGAGATACGGGCGCGTGAGATAGACCGTCTTGGGCTCCTCGGTCTGGACCGCCGTTGCCTCCATCATCGGTATGCTCGTCACGGCCGCGCCGATCGTGCCGCTCTCATCGACCTGCAGATAGGTCTTCTGCTGGACGGCGTCGATCTTCAGAGGCGTGTCAGACAGCAGCGAGAAATCCGCAGCGTCCGTAAAGGCCGCCTGCATGCCCATACGCTCCAGCACCGGCTTGAGCTCTGCCGTGGTCGCAGCGGTAAATTTCGGCATGCGCGTATAGACTTTTTTCGCCTGCGGCTCACAGAGGGCATTCAACAGTGTCGCACCGTCCAACGTCTCGAGCAGCTCCTCCGGCGTGCTCCCTTCGGCCGGAAGCAGGCCCGCAAAGGAATAGCGTCCGCCGGAATAGTGCTTTACAAAGCCCGTTGCGCCCGCGACCTCGAGATAGCCGCGCTCTTCGCCGGACAGGTAGGTCACGGTCTGCTCCGTGCCGTCGCTCGCGTGGAACGTGCCCTCGCTGCAGCTCTGCGGCTCATAGGGGCTGGCCCACTCTGCGTCGAATGTCATGGCGTTGATGAGATAGGTCACGATGCTCGGGTCGTCCTGCTCCAGGAGCTTTTTGATGCGCCCCTTTGTGTTAGAATCGACCCATTCGTTGATGGCCGCAACACTGAGGTCCCCGGCATGGACCTCCGCGCCGTATTTCTGCTCCATGGTCTGCCGGAACTCCGGCAGGAGCTGCACGGTTCCATTCCGTGTCCAGATCGAATTTGCAGAGACGACCTCGCCGTCCTCCGCCGCGCGGCAGGAAGCAAGCCAGGCATTCAGATCCTCCAGCCTTGCGCCAAGCGCGTATTCCATCTCCTCCAGCGTTCGGCCGCCTGCACCGTTTGCGGCCATGCCGAGGGCCAGCAGGGCGGAATACGGTGAGAGGATCGTTGTGGCATCCGGCTTTGCTGCGCCGCGCAGCAGATCGAGTGCAAAATTCGCCCCACCCACAGCGGCGGTCTGATCCGGCACGGTCAGATCCTCGACCGGCTCCGGCTTTCCCAACGATTCGGCAGCATCCGTCGGAACAACCGGGTCCAGCCAGGCATCAGTCGGCTTTGTTTCCTCCGTTGCCTCCGTCGGAGCGGCGGGACTGCCGCAGGCCCCGAGCAGCAGTGCTGCCAGCAGCAGGCAGATGAGTTGTTTCAGCTTCATGCGTGGTTCCTCCTTTGCAGATGTTCTGCTGGTTAGACGCAGCAGCGCACCGGAAGTTCCCGCAAAAAGGAGGCAGTCGCTCTCCAACAATCATTCTCTAATAAAGCACCTATTGCATGCCGTCAATGATCGCATGATCATCCGCCTGCACGCTGGAGAATATCTTCAACATCTCCGATTCCGGGATTTCTTTTTCGCACATCAGCGTAAACATATACTCATGATTTGTCCAGATGTAGGTTATGACCTCATTATCGGTAATTTTGATCACCTCAAATCCATTTATGCCGGTTGATTCCGCTGTTGCTCCCTCCGAATTAATGCCTCCCCTTGTTGCATTCTCGTAGTCCTCCGGCATGGGGACTTGATCAAAGCAAATCCACCAATTGTTCGCATTGTGCCAGCCGATTGACACAGCTGCAATGCTGACTGTTTTGAATTCCTGCTGATATCCATCCGGTATATATGTTGGGAGATACACTGTCTCGATAGAATCCGGGGCAGAAGCCGCCTGTATTGGGTCGAATGAAACCTCATAATGGGTGCCCTCATCATGGAGGAAGAACTTGATAATTGCTTCACGGACTGCCGGAATCGCCATTGCGCTTGCCGCCAATACTGCCGCAAGGATTGCAATAAGGGCCACTCGCTTCCACACTGTATTCTGATACTTCCAACCTTTGGATACTGTCTTCCTGTTCAGCTTTTCTGTCTTTCGGATAAAGTGATCCGACAATTGAATTGCAATTTTATCCTCACAATCTGGTACATCCGAGTACTCCTCCAGCGTCGCATCGATCAGCGCCCGCTCAAACGGCGTTTCAGCCCTGCTCTTCAAAGCACATTCCCTCCTTCCGACAAAAATCAATCAGGAGTTTTTTCCCGCGATTGAGCTGCTGGCGCACTGTCCCCGGCTTGCGATGCAGTATGGCCGCTGATGCAGCTACAGTCTGCCCCTCTACGCAGATTATCAGCAATACCTCACGATATGGAGCGGGCAGCATTCTCGCAGCACGCAGTAATGTGTCATAGTCCTGAGATTGCATAACCTTCACAAACAAATCCTCGTCAGAGGCTATTGGAAGCTCATCAATGTCAAGCATATTGTCCTGCCGTTTCTTCTGCGGAAGCAACGATAGTGCAGCGTTTTTGGCTGCGGTAAGTACATAAGCCCGTAAACGCCTATCATCAACCGGCAGGGATTTTATCCTTTGTGCGATGCCCAGAAATGCGATCTGAACAGCATCTTCCGCATCTTCATCACTGTGCAGAATACGTTTCGCCACAAGCAGCATCTGCTTCTGATAGTTGCTGTAAATATCGGAAAAGCGAAGCTGGTCGGCTTCGCTGTCAATCAGGGCAAAATACAGCATCAGCAAGGAAACGCACCTCCCAACTATTCATCATGATACCCCGCACGCCGCACACTGTCAAGCAACCCATCTGTCCAAAATGTATGTAAAAAGCGAAAAAGTTGTATCATTTTTGCCCCAGCAGCTGTATTAGAAAATAGAGGCAATGGTAAGCGTAGCATACACCATACAGAAATAGGAGGTGAAATAATGAAACGTGTATTCAATTTTCTAATTGCAATTATTGTTACTATTTCAATATCATATAATGTGCAAGCACTTCGGGCAGATAGCATTCGGCCACAATACGCAAATGCTCGACAGGCGGAGGTTCTTCTTTCTATCAGTAGCTCCGGAAAAGCAGTTGTTGTTGTTAAGTGTTACGGAACAAACGGATTAAAATCAGCGTATGTGACAACGTATCTTGAAAAAAAAGGTCAGCGGTACGTGGATTCGGGTGAATATTCCAGCACCAAATAATACTTGGACATATTCTACTACGAGCCAATCTTTTAGTCAAGAATACATTGTCGCGCTTGATAGTGTGGGGCAATATCGGGCAACGTCGCAATTTGTAATAACCGCAGCTACGGTTGAATACATAACCGACACCAGCTATGCAACATACAAAAGTTGATTTTTATAACTGATTCATCGAAATATCCAGTACGTTTACTGAGGTTCTAAAAGTGCTAACGCATAGCCATTGCTTGGTTCAGTGCTGATTGATTTAATTTACCATCATAAAGACGTACATACATTAATTTGAGCACATTTGCTCATAACGATAAGATTCTGAAAGGAGAAAGTGTCATGAAAAAAATCAAAAAAGTGGTTGCCCTCTTGTCCATTGTTTCTCTGCTCATTGCAACAGCATTTTCTGCTTCCGCTGTTGAAGCAAATGCCTCTTATGACCCGGAGACAAACCATGCGACTGTGCTTCATAACGAAAATCAAGTTATACCTGTTGCAGGCACGACACAACTCTCACAAGATGAGTACAAACGCACTTGGGCAAGTCTGACTGATAACGCGGGAACAGCTGCCGAAATACAGGCGACCTGTGAGCTTTTTATTTCTTCAATCTATGCCAGCAGACGAGATAGTGATTACAACTGCACTACGTTTACTGTTCAGTCTATTCGGAATGAGCAGGTTGACAGCACGATCGCATATATCGAAAGCCAGAATCAATACCAGCGTGAAATTGCTGATATTTGCGATTTTAAGATCATTTCTGATAGTATTGAATTTGAAAATTTCTCGGGCGTATTAACTGGGAATACTTGCACCGCGGAAATAGGCGTTCATTATTGTTATGAAATGGAAGGTGCTTTCGAGGATACATTTTATCTAAACTGTGTTTATTATCTGACACTGGAAAAAATCAACGGAAACTGGGGCATCGTCACAGCAAAGACAAGTATGCCGAATGAACAAGCAGACGGGTTTGTTTATGACTCATTCGATGCCCACGCAGCCGCTTTGGCCGTTGTCGGTGACCATGATTTTTCGACAATGGAAAAGCCCGCCAACACGAATAACACAGCTACAACCACAGCAACATACCAAACAACATCATATAGCTCGACGGCGGCAGTAAATTACGCCAAGCAATATTACAATAAAACTAATAGTTTATTTGGTGCAAGCAGTTCTAATTGCCAAAATTTCGCGTCGCAATGTGTTTGGGCCGGACTTCTATCTGGATGTGGCGCTTCAGGTACTTCGACAACTGCATTCCCCGCTGTTTCTACAGCTTGGACAGGCACTAATTCTACAAATGTCTGGTGCAGAAATCAATACACTACCTACTATGGTGATAAATATTGGTTAAATTGGGGATGGGATAATGTAAACGGCTTCCTCAAAATCATCTGGCTCAGTGATCATACTATATCCGGTCCACAAGGCTATTATTGGCTGGGCTTAGCCAAAGCGTGTGTTGGCGATGTAATTATCTGGGACACAGCTGGCACGCGAAGTGTAGACAGTGGAACCTATGATCACGCAATGGTAGTTACACGAACAACAGGAACAGTTGGTTCACGCGGCGTGAGTAATTTTTGCATAGCAGCAAATTCGAGTTCGACGACATCTGCCTATATGCCTCTTGCGCAGTATTGCAGCTATTCTGCAAGTTGCTTTGCAACTGCTCATATTACTGGCGGCTACTACTACATTTGATGAAGGCAGGATTTCGCAAACGCATTATTGCACTGCTTTTTCCATGTGCATGCTGTACTATTTTGTCAATATATCTCTCCGCCTGCTGTTCAGATATACTTCACGACATTGAGGGAAATATACCAACCATCGAACAGGAGAGCATTCCACCCCGTACCGCACCCACGGAGGCCACAGAGGCAGGAAACGTTCCCTCCCAGCCACAGAATACCGAGAACAGCACCCATATGCCGGAGGCGCCATCGGTCATTGCCACGGAGCCTGAGCGCACATACGCCGTTTGGGACGAATCCTTCTATCAAAACGGTGTACCAATTTCGCCGCAGCCGGGAGACACGCAGGCTACATGGCAGCCTGAACTGGCAGAAACATTTCCCGCTGATCAGAATTGCAATGAGATGGAGCTGTTGGAAAAATGGATGGCAGTTGAGGGGCTTACGCCGGAAGGCCTTGACTCTCGCGAGTGTAACCAACTGGTGCTGGTCGTAGCACAGGAGACGGATGGCATTCAGACGGAAACCGTGTGTTATCAGCGGGAGGCGGGCGGAGCCTGGCAGCCTGTATCCGGTCTGAGCAGGATGCATGGCTGGGTTGGAGGTAACGGCATTATGCACGGACGCAAACGCGGGAGCAACACATCTCCTGCGGGACTCTGGTCGCTGGGTTTGGCTTTCGGAAATTCTCCAAAGCCAGATGGACTGAAGATGCCATGGCGAGACGTTACGCCAAGCTCAGATTGGGTATGTGACGAAGATTCCATTTACTTTAATTCGTGGCAGGAACGCGACGACCCGTCCATCCTCGATCTGTGGAGCGATGATGTTGAGCATCTGGAAGACTATCAGAGTGCCTATGCATATGCTTGCGTCATCCGTTTTAACACTGCTCCCTATACCATTCCGGAACGCGGCTGTGCAATATTCTTTCATTGCAGCAAGGGTGCAACGGGAGGCTGCATCGGGCTTCCCGAAGCCGATATGGTAAACACACTCTTGTGGCTAGACCCGCAGGAAAACCCGTACATTCTGATAACGGGCTATCAGCGCAGTGCAGGAAACTGAATCGTCTGCTTGCTAAACTGTCTGAAAGCTCTCTTACAGAAAAACCGCCCCGGAGCACCTTCCTTTCGAAGGGTGTTCCGAGGCGGTCCGTCATTATTCAGGTTCTCCTTAAGAAGATCTCTCCGCATTTGCGGCAGACGATCTTCGTCTGGCCGCAGCCTGCCGGGACGATCTGCACGGCTCTGCAGGCCGGGCAGCGGAAGAAGCGCCTCCTGCGGCCGCGGTGCAGCGCCTGCCGCGGGGCATGCGCCGCAAAAAACGAGAGGATCGGCGCATTCATGCCTGCTTCCGCGCGCCGTCTGCGCGCGCCTCCCGCAGAATGCCGCCGTAGCGGATGGCATACTTCACGAACGCCAGCAGGATCAGGCAGGCACACAGCGCGGCATCCGCATACAGGAACCAGTCCGGCGCCGTCCGCCAGAGCATCAGGACGAACATGGAAAGGTAGATCACGGCCGTGCACAGCTTGCCGTACCAGCCCGCGCCGTAGACCATGCCGGTGTGGTGCAGGGTCAGGAGCGTCATGATGCCGATGGAGACCTCTTTCAAAACCAGAATGCCGACGACCCACCAGCACTTCATAGGCATGAGGCACAGCAGCACGGCGATCTGCGTCAGCTTGTCGGCAACGGGGTCGATGGCCTTGCCGAAATTCGAGACCATGTGATACGTCCGCGCGACCCAGCCGTCCACAACGTCCGTCACGCCGGACAGCACGAGCATGCCGAACGCCCACCAGACCTCATTCTTTGCATACAGTACGATGATCACGGGAATGAGCGCCAGCCGGAAAAAGCTTAGCACATTGGGGATCGTCAGGATCCGGTCCGTATCCGCCTTTCCCGCGCGCTCCAGATTGCGGTGCTCCTTGTCATTCATGCTGCACATCCTCCTCTTTTTCGTCCACCTGCGGGACGAACAGCTGCGTCACAACGGACTTTTTGCGGTGCTTCTGATGGAAATAGCCGATGACGCTGAACACGACCGCGCCGATGAGGTTGACGATCAGGTCGCCCATGGTGTCATACAGGCCGATATCCAGATAGCCGCCGAGGCCGAGGCTCTCGCCGTTCACGACGACATCCTGAATGTTTGAAATGGTGATGGGAATGTTGCGGTTCGTCGGGTCGAGCGCCACGGAGGTGATCTGCTGGATGACTGTGTCCTTCTGCATATCCTTGTGGAACAGGTTATCCACGGAGAATTCAAAAATTTCCCACAATGCGCCGATCGTCATGGAGAAACAGAACGCCACGAGCGCCAGAAACAGCGGTGAAAGCTCGAAGCTGACCTTCTTGTGGCGGTTCAGAACGTCCGCCATGGAATAGCCGACCGCCGCATAGATAAAGCCGCTCGTCGTATGCAGGGCCTTATCCCAGAACGGGACCGTCACATAAAAGCAGGCGATCTCACCGAGGATCTCCGCTGCAAAGATGAAGACGACGACCGTGATCTCCAAACCGGCCGGGAGGCGTACCCCCAGCTTCCGCTCCAGAATGGAGGGCAGGAGCAGCAGCACGAGCGTCAGGAGGCAGGTGTAGACGCTTTCGATCTGGCCGTTGAAGGCCGAGCGGACGAGCACGCCGACCACGATGAGCCGGATCACGGCATAGACGATGAGCGTCAGCTTGCTCTTCTTCTGCAGGCGCAGCTTTTCCTGGCGCAGCCGCGCCTCGCGGCGTTCCTGCCGCGACATTTTATTTTTCAATTCCGTTCCCGTCCTTTTCATGTTTCTACCGATATCATATCCCGGAATTATCAATTCTGCGTCAACCGATTATGAATTTCAGTTCATAAACCGGAAATTTTCCGTTCCAAAATCCGGCCGTCTGTGGTATACTGAGAAGACGGAAACGGAGGGATCCCCATGTTCAAGATTCTCGTTGCCGAGGACGACGCCGAGCTGCGGCAGCTGTTCTGCCGCGTACTGACGCGCCACGGCTTCCAGCCCATCGGCGCAGCCGACGGTGTGGAGGCGCTGCAGGTCCTCGAGCGCGACTATATCGACCTCATCGTCTCGGACATCATGATGCCGCAGCTGGACGGCTATGCACTGGTGCGCGGCCTGCGCGACAGCGGCAATACCATCCCCGTGCTGATGATCACGGCGCGCGACGGCTTTCAGGACATGCAGTTCGGCTTTCTGGCAGGGGCGGACGACTATCTGGTCAAGCCCATCAACGTCAACGAGCTCGTGCTGCGCATCAACGCCCTGCTGCGGCGCGCGCAGATGGTCGCGGACCGGCGGCAGACGCTTGGCACAACGACATTCGAATTCGACTCGTTCTCCGTTCTGACGGGCGGCGTGCAGACCGTCCTGCCACAGAAGGAATTTTTGCTGCTATACAAGCTCGTCTCCTCGCCGGGGCACATCTTCACGCGGCAGCAGCTCATGGACGACATCTGGGGCATCGACACCCACACGGACCCCCGCACGGTGGACGTGCACATCAACCGGCTGCGCGACCGCTTCCGGGAAAATCAGGACTTTGAGATCATAACCGTTCGGGGCATCGGTTATAAGGCGGAGCGGAAGCATGAAGAAGGATAAACGCTTTTCCCTGCGTCTGCGGACGTATTACCTGCTCATCATCGCCATCGTCGTCATCATCTCGTTCGGCGCCGTTGTCGGCGCGCTGACGGCCCTGCAGCAGCTCGGCGTCATCGGCCACATCAACGTCTCCACGCTCGTGGCCCTGCTGCTCGTGGCGGCCGCCGCAAGCGGCAGCGCCAGCTTTCTCGTCGGGCGGCGCGTGCTGGCCCCGATGGTCAAGCTGAGCAAGGCCTCGCGCGAGGTCGCGCGCGGCAACTACAGCATCACGGTCGAAGACCCGAGTAAGCTTGAAGAGGTGCAGACGACCCTGCGGAACTTCAACGCACTCGTGCGCGAGATGAACCGGATCAACAACGTCACAAACGACTTTGTCTCCAGCGTCTCACACGAATTCAAGACGCCGCTGACCGCCATCGAGGGCTATGCCATGCTCCTGCAGGACACCGGCCTGACGCAGGCGGAGCGCGACGAATATCTGGACAAGATCCTCTATAACACGCACCGCCTCTCCACGCTCGTCGGCAACATCCTCATGCTCTCAAAGCTCGAGAATCAGTCGCTTTCCGACCAGCGCAGCACGTTCCGCCTCGATGAGCAGCTGCGGCAGGCCGTTGTGATGCTCGAGCCGCAGTGGGAGGAAAAGTCGCTGAGCTTTCGTGCCGAGCTGGACGCCGTGAGCGTGACGGCCTGTGAGCCTCTGCTGCTGCAGGTCTGGACAAACCTCATCGGCAACGCCATCAAATTCAGCGAGCCGGGGCAGGAGCTGTCCCTGCGCCTGCTCGACCAGACGGAATGCGCCGTCGTCTCCGTCACGGACCACGGCTGCGGCATGACGCCCGAGGTGCAGGCGCGCATTTTCGAGAAATTCTATCAGGGCGACAGCTCCCGCAAGGCTATGGGCAACGGCCTCGGCCTGCCGCTCGTCAAGCGCATCGTCGAGCTGTCCGACGGCGTCATCGAGGTCGACAGCGCCCCCGGGCAGGGCTCGACGTTCCGCGTCATCCTGCCGAAAAAGTAAAACAGACGCTGCAGGTTTTTATCGCTGCAGCGTCTCAGCGTGTCGAAAAACTCTTTTCGACACGCTGGAAGACTGCGAAAAAGTTCGGAAGGCAAGCAACTCGCACCCGTCGGCGTACAAAGGTACGGTAGGGTGCGAGTTGCGCAGTAAGTCAAAATCCATGTAAATCAAGAGATTTTTCGCTAAAAAGTTTGAAAATCCTAAATAATACGGAAAGTCCAAAACCAACGAATATCTCTAAAATGTTTTCCGGATTTTGACGGTTACGGACTTTTTCGACGGTCTCAGACGCTGCAGCCACGAAAAAGCTGCAGCGTCTTTGGTTTTATTTCTCCGGCTTTTTGCCGGTATAGAGCTGGTAATAGCGGCCCTTCTGGGCAATGAGGTCGTCGTGCGTGCCGCGCTCGATGATGCGGCCCTGCTCAAGGACCATGATGCAGTCCGCGTTGCGCACCGTCGAAAGCCGGTGGGCGATGACGAACGTCGTGCGGCCCTTCATCAGGCCGTCCATACCGGCCTGCACGAGCGCCTCCGTGCGCGTGTCGATGGAGGACGTCGCCTCGTCAAGGATCAGCACTGGCGGGTCTGCCACGGCGGCGCGCGCAATGGCAAGCAGCTGGCGCTGGCCCTGACTGAGGTTCGCGCCGTCGCTCGTCAGCATGGTGTCATAGCCGTTCGGCAGGCGCTCGATAAAGCCGTCCGCATTGGCCAGCTTCGCCGCAGCGATGCATTCCTCGTCCGTAGCATCCAGACGGCCGTAGCGGATGTTCTCCATGACCGTGCCGGTGAACAGGTGCGTATCCTGCAGGACCATGCCGAGGCTGCGCCGCAGGTCGTCCTTGCGAATTTTGTTGATATTGATGCCGTCATAGCGGATCTTGCCGTCCGCGATGTCATAGAAGCGGTTGATGAGGTTCGTGATCGTCGTCTTGCCTGCTCCCGTCGAGCCGACAAAGGCGATCTTCTGGCCCGGCGTCGCATAGAGATCGATGTTGTGCAGAACGATCTTCTCCGGCGTATAGCCGAAGTCCACGTCATGGAACACCACGTCGCCCGCGAGCTTTGTATAGGTCACGGTGCCGTCCGCCTGATGCGGATGCTTCCACGCCCACACGCCGGTGCGCTTCTCGCTCTCGGTCAGCGTGCCGTCCGGATGCTCGACCGCGTTGATGAGCGTCACATAGCCCTCATCCGTCTCGGACTTTTCATCGAGCAGCCGGAACACGCGCTCCGCACCGGCCATGGCCATAACGACGGAGTTCAGCTGCTGGCTGACCTGCGTGATGGGCTGGTTAAAGCTGCGGTTGAGCGTCATGAACGCCGCGAGCGTGCCGAGCGTCAGACCGACATAGCCATGCAGCGCCAGCGCCGCACCCGCCACGACGCACAGTACATAGCTGACGTTGCCGAGCTGGGCGTTGACCGGCATGAGGACGTTTGCGTAGCTGTTGGCGCGGCAGGAGCTGTCGCGCAGCTGCTCGTTGAGCTCGTTGAAGCGCTCGATGGCGGCCTGCTCGTGGTTGAAGACCTTCACGACCTTCTGGCCCTGCATCATTTCCTCGATGTAGCCGTTGACCTTGCCGAGGTCCTGCTGCTGCCGGACGAAGAACTTGCCGGACTTCCCGGCGATCTTCTTCGTGGCGAACAGCATCAGAGCCACCATGACGAGCGTCAGCAGCGTCAGCGGCACATTGAGCACGATCATGCTGACGAACACGCTCACGATACTGATGATGCTGGAAAACAGCTGCGGCAGGCTCTGGCCGATGAACTGGCGGAGCGTGTCGATATCGTTCGTGTAGACGGACATGATGTCGCCGTGGGAATGCGTGTCGAAATACGAGATGGGCAGGCTCTCCATATGGCCGAAGAGCTTTTCGCGGAAGTTGCGCATCGTGCCCTGCGAGACATTGACCATCAGGCGGGTATAGCCCCACGAGCACAGCACGCCGATGGCGTAGACCGCGCCGACCTGGATGAGCTTGTGCAGCAGGGGCGTGAAGTCCGTGCTGCCGCTCTCCAGCATGGGGGAAAGGTAGCTGTCATAGAGCTTCTGCAGGAACAGCGTGCCGTTCAGCTGGGCCAGCACCGTCAGGACGATGCAGATCACGACGGCAAGGCAGTGCCACTTATAGTGCTTCAGGATGAAGGCCATGGTGCGGCGCATGGTCTTGCCGGTATTCTTCGGCCGTTCCGTGGCGTGCATCGCGCGCCCGCCGGGGCCGCGCATCGGTTTCGTCGCCATATTATGCACCCTCCTTCTCGTCGAAGTCGCCGCCGCCCTGCGTCTGGCCCTGATAGACCTCCTGATAGATGCGGTTCGCGGCAAGCAGCTGCTCATGCGTGCCGAAGCCGTTGACGCGGCCCTCGTCCAGAACAAGGATGCGGTCGGCGTCCTGCACGCTGGAAATGCGCTGGGCAATGATGATCTTCGTCGTATTCGGGATCTCCTCGCGCAGGGCCTTGCGGATGCGCGCGTCCGTCGCGGTATCGACGGCGCTCGTCGAATCGTCGAGGATCAGAATTTTCGGCTTTTTCAGCAGGGCACGGGCAATGCACAGGCGCTGCTTCTGCCCGCCGGAGACATTCGTGCCGCCCTGCTCGATGTAGGTCTCATAGCCCTGCGGCATGGCTTGAATGAAATCGTCCGCGCAGGCAAGACGGCAGACACGCTCGCACTCCTCCTGCGTGGCCTCCGCGTTGCCCCAGCGGAGGTTTTCCAGGATCATGCCGGAGAACAGCACGTTCTTCTGCAGCACGACCGCGACCTCGTCACGCAGCGTCGTCAGGTCATATTCACGCACATCGTGCCCGCCGACGCGAACACTGCCCTCCGATACATCGTACAGGCGGGAGATCAGGTTGACGAGGCTCGACTTCGCGCTGCCCGTACCGCCGAGGATGCCGATGGTCTGCCCGGCCTCGATGTGCAGGTCGATGTCCTGCAGGACGGGCTTGCCCTTGCCCTGCCGGTAGGAGAAGCTGACGTGGTCAAAATCCACGCTGCCGTCCGGAACGGCCGTGAGCGCCTGCGTCGGGCTGGTGAGGTCGGCCTTTTCGTTCAGCACCTCGCAGATGCGGCGGGCGCTTGCCACGCTCATGCTCATCATGACAAAGATCATGGAGATCATCATCAGGCTCATGAGGATGCTCATGACATAGCTGAACAGGCTCATCAGGCCGCCCTCCGTGAAGCCTTCAAGCACGATGGCCTTTGCGCCGAGCCACGACAGGCCCAGCATGCTGCCGAACACCGTCAGCATCATCACGGGGTTGTTGAACGACACGTAGGTCTCCGCCTTTACGAACATGCGGTAGACGGCGTTGGCCGCTTTGTTGAACTTGCTGCGCTCATAATCCTCGCGCACGAAGGCCTTGACGACGCGGATGGCACCGACGTTCTCCTGCACGCTGGCGTTCAGATCGTCGTACTTCTTAAACACGCGGTTGAACGTGCCCGTCGCCTTGAAGATGATGAACGACAGCGTAGCCGCCAGAATCACGATGGCCGCAACGAAGATCATGCTCAGGCTGGCGTGAATGGAAAATGCCATGATGAGCGCCGTGATGAGCATGACAGGCGCGCGCACGCAGATGCGCGTGATCATCTGATAGGAGAGCTGCACGTTGCTGACGTCCGTCGTCAGGCGCGTAACAAGGCCCGCCGTGGAGAAGCGGTCGATGTTCGAGAACGAAAAGCTCTGGATGTTGGCAAACATGGCCTGCCGCAGATTCGCCGCGAAGCCCGTCGAAGCGATCGATGCGAAGCGGCCCGCCAGAATGCCGCAGACAAGCGCACCGATGGCAACGGCCACCATGATTGCGCCGTAATGCAGCACAGCCTGCATACCTGCCTGCCCGCCGACCTTGACGCCCTTGTCGATGATCTGGGACATCAGCATCGGCAGGAACATATCGGCCACGGCCTCCAGCGCAGAAAAAACGGGCGTGATGAACGTGACCCAGCGATACTGCTTCACCTGCGCCCCCAAGGTTTTCAGCATGGTATTCCTCCTTGCTTCAAATTGTTAGCATGCTAATTATATGGCGATATCACTAAATTGTCAATGGATTTTTTGTTAATTCTGTCATTCCACGGTTGACGGAGCCGCGATCCGGCGGTATAATAAGATTTATAAATTCCAAAAGCAGAAACGGAGGCGGAGCATCCATGCAGCAGATGGAGCAGCCCATCGGCGGTGTCGTAAAATGTCTGTCCAATCAGATTCGCCGCCATCTGGACGCAGCGGCATCGGAGGCCGGGCTTGTAGAGCTGACCGGCACACAGGGCATGATCCTGCACTATCTGCTGCGCAACGAGGGCCGTTGCCTGACGCAGCGCGACGTGGAGCAGCGCTTCCAGCTGCGCGGTGCAACGCTCAGCCGCCTGTTTCAGCGCATGGAGGCCGCAGGCCTGCTCGAGCGCCGCGCAGTCTCCCGCGATCAGCGCTGCAAGCAGCTGCTTCCAACCGAAAAAGCACGCGCCATGCATGCACAGTTTGTTACCTGTCTGGATGAAACGGATCGCCTGCTTCTGCAGGGAATCCGGCCGGAGGACGAGGCTGTTTTCCGCAGCGTGTGCCTGCAGATGCTGAACAACCTCACGCAGCAGGATGCAGCAGGCCCGGCCGCTCACTGAGAGCAGCCGGGCTTTTTTGACAAGCTGAGCCAAGGGACTGCAGCTGCACCATATGGATCAGAAATGGAGCGTATCTGCACCGATACGCTCCATTCACTATCTTATACTAGAATCTAATAAAAAACTTTAAAAGCTTTTTATAGCGCCGAGAGCGCGTCAGATTCTGCATGAGACGGCGCAGCGTGCGTCAGCACGATGCGAGTGTGCGTAGCACACGGGATTCCTGATGAAATGTTTTAATCAGGAATCAGTATTACTGGTGCCCCGCAAGGGACCCGTTTTGGCGTGTTTTCCAGCCTGTTTATGTGCCCGCAGGGGCGACCATAGCAGCGAAGCTGTCAAGGCCCGTATACCGCGAGACGTAATAGCGGCTCACAAGGAAGGGATCGTCCGCCGTATTGTACTGCCCGCCTACCATTTTCAGGCCGAAGTTGTAGTAGCGCTCTGCGACCTCGAGCGTCAGGTCGCTGTAGCGGCCCGTCGGATAGCACAGCACCGAGGGCTGGCGGCCCGTCACGCGCGTCAGGATACGCTGCGACTCGCCAAGCTCCCGGATGAGCGTCTCCTCGTCCATGGCATCCATATTCGCATGAGTCAGGCCGTGGCTCTGGATGGAAACGAGGCCGGAATCCGCCATCTCGCGCACCTGCTCCTCCGTCATTTTATGCTGCATGCCCATGGCATCGGCAATCATGAACACCGTCGCTTTGACATTGTATTTCCGCAGCAGCGGCAGAAGCTCCGTGTAGTTGTCGTCATAGCCGTCGTCAAACGTCAGGATGACAGGCTTCTCGTACTGCTCCAGCTCCGCCAGATCGGAGAACCAGATCGGCTCATAGCCGTTGTCCACAAGATACCGCAGCTGCTCCTCCATGGAGGCCGGGCTGACAAACAGCTCGTCAATGCCCCACATATTGTCGCTGACAGCATGGTACATGAGCACCGGCACGTTCACGCTCTGCTCGATGGAAAAACGCGCCGCACCGGGCGTCAGATAGCGAAGGCCGGTCTCGTCGTCGACATATTCCGCGCAGCGATTCTCCTCCGAGACGGCGGACAGCACATAATAGTCCATCCCGCCGTTTTGAAGCGGCTCCGCCTCCGGCAGAGAGAGCCCCGCCTGCTGCAGCGCGTCTGCCGAAACGTATTCCGTTCCGTCCGAAACGGCCGTGACAAGCTCCGTCCCGTTGAGGACCAGCGTCTCGCCCGCCTCCATGGGCGGCTCCGTCGGCGCTTCGGTCGGCGGCTCCGTCGGGCGCTCCGTTGCGGGCTCCGTGGGCGCGGCCGTCTCCGGCTGCGTGGCCTGCAGGCTCTCCACGCCGCGCGGCGCCGTGCTGAGCATATAGCCGACGACCGCCGCAGCGGCGATCACCAGAACGGCTGTCAAAACAATCCACCACTTTTTCATTCGTTTCCCTCCCCGCTCTGGCGGCTGTAGTGCTCGCCAAACGCGCATTCATTGGAAAAGTGCTCACAGTTGTTCGTCCGGTAGTCATAGCCGCCGCGGCCGACGGCAGAAAGCGCGGCTGCAACGATCTTATCCGGCGCACGCAGCAGCTTTCGCTCCGCGCGGCCATAGATGCGAAGCTCCGGCAGGCCGCCGCGCAGGAATTCCTCCATGCCGGTGCGGCGCACCCGCACGGCCGCAGCATCCTGCTCATTCGGCGAGCCGTCAAAATGGACGATCTCACCGTTTCCGATGTAAATGCCATGGTGGTAATACCCGCTGCGCCGCACACACACCTGCGCACCGGGCGTCAGCTCGCCGAAGTCCCAGTGTTCCGGCAGGTCTGCCAGCCGTTTACGCCGGAGCATGGAGCAGCTCCTCGATGACGGTGACCACATCGCCAACGGTGTGCAGCTCCGGCAGGCGTTCCGTCGGGAAGCGGATGGAAAATTCGTCCTCGATGCCGATCATGAGCATCAGCATCGTGATGCTGTTCAGGCCGAGGTCCTCCTGCAGGCGGGTCTGCGCCGTCACATGGCCGAGATCTGCCTCCGAGCCCTCCAGCGCCGTCTGCGCAACACGGATCAGGCGTTCAAGCGTCATGATTTCTCTCTCCTTTTTGCTGCTCCCGCTGCCGCCGGAGCGTTGTTTCCCGGAAGCGGCGGTGAAATTCCGCCGCGCGCTTCCGATATTTCGGTTTCATCTCCAGATAAAGCTCCTCCTGCAGGCGCTCCATGGCCTCCTGCAGGCACTGCGTCGCCTCCTGCACGCCCGCGGCGTTCGGCCGCTGCGTCAGCACGATGGGCGCGCCGAACTGGAGCTGCAGCCGCTGGAACGGCTGATAATTCCCCGCGCTGTAGACGGGGATGACCGGCACCCCGGCCTGCAGGGCCAGCAGCGCCGCGCCCTGCTTGAAGGGCAGGAGCGTTTCCGTCGGGTTGAGCGCCCCCTCCGGGAAGATGGCGACGCACCGGCCCGCACGCAGGCGGCGCAGCGCCTCATGGAAGAAGCTCAGGTCCGCGCCCGCGGCCCGGTCGACCGGGATGCAGCGCAGCGAGCGCATGGCAAGGCTGCGCACGCCCGTGAACATCTCGCCCGCCGCCACGACGGAAATGCGTCTGCAGCGGCACAGCAGGCACAGCATCGGGGCATCCATCCACCAGCTGTGATTCAGCACGAACAGCGCCGGACCGGTGTCCGTGCGCACATGCTCCGCGCCGGGCGAAAAATGGAGCTTCGGCAGCCAGACAAGGCGCATGCCGAGGCCGCCCATAAAATTTGCAAAATCTGCGGCGATATCCCACAGCCGCTGCAGCAGCTTCCGCATGGCTCACGCCTCCTGCGCCATGCCGCGCAGCTCGATGACCTTGTCGCGCAGGATGGCCGTCAGGCGGTCAAGCTCCGCCGCGTCCGGATTGGCCGTAGAGCACAGCTCCGAAAGGCGGATCGGTTCGCCGATGACGACGTCCGTGCGTTTGCCGAAGCCATAGTTCACGGAGTGCCACATGGGGATGATGGGCACATCGGTCTGCAGCGCGAGCAAAGCCGCCGTGCTGCGGAATTCCAGAATTTCTCCCGTCGTGGAGAAGCGCCCCTCCGGGAAGATGAGCAGCAGCTGCCCGCGCCGGAGCGCCTCGACCGACTCGCAGAAAAAGTCCATGCCGAACGAGAAGCGGTCGACCTTGATGGCACCGAGCATCCGCAGGCACCAGTTCAGGAAGCGGTTGCACTCATAAAACGTCTTACCGACGAGGCAGCGGACATAGCGGAAATAGAACAGATACAGCACCAGAAGAAAGTCCATCTGGTTCTTGTGGTTCGTGATGATAATTGCCGGGCCGCGTGTAAAGGCCGGGAGGCACTTTTTGCCCTCGTAGCGGATGCGAGGCCGGAAATACAGGCCGACGTTCCAGCCGCACAGCAGCTTGTTGATCCAGCGGAACAGCAGCTTCATTCGACCGCCTCCCGCTCCGCCTGCACTGCGGCGGCAAAATCCCGCGCCGTGAACAGCGGGTGCTCGGCATCCATCGTCAGGCTGATGCCGTAGCGCTCCGAAACGGCGGAAAAAATATTATAGTAGGTCAGGCTGTCCACGCCGAGCTCCTGCAGGAGCTGCGTGTCCGGGCCGACGGTCTGCCGCGTCACGGAGCCGAGAAGCTCACACAGCTCCTGCACGAGCGCGCGGCTGCTCTCGTCCTCCAGCCGGGTCAGCTCCTCCGGCTCCGGCCGGTGCGCCGGGGTCAGGACGATCGAGCCGTCCGCCAGTTTTTCGCGCAGCTCTGCGCGGCGGGGCTTGCCGAAGCTGATGGGCAGCTCCTGCTCCGTCAGGAAAATACGCGCCGGGCGCATCGTCAGCGGCAGGCGGGCGACCGCCTCATAGGCCGCAGCGGAGGCTCTGGCTCTTGCATAGTCGTCCGCAGCCGTCTGCACGATCAGCACGGGGCGCTCATCGCCCTCCAGCTCCATGCCGAGCACGCAGCTGGCCGTCCCGGCCTGCAGGGCAAGGCGCTGCTCGATCAGATCCGGACTGAGATTTTCACCGTTTGCACCGATGATCAGGTCGCCCTGCCGGGCCTCCATATACCACCTGCCGCCCTCGGCGCGGAAGACGTCCCGCGTGCGGAACCATGCCTCCGGATCGCGCGGCACGCGCACACCGTTTTCGAGCATGGCCGTGTATAGAAGCGGAGAGCGCAGCTCCAGCACGCCGTCTTCCGCAATGCGCCAGCCGCCGGAGAGCGCCTGCAGAGGCTGACCGACGCCGCCGGACAGCCGCCATTTGGCCCGCCGCGACAGCTCGACGGACAGGATGCCCGTCTCCGTCATGCCGTAGCCGTTGTGCATGCCGTAGCCGAGGCCGTTCATCAGCTCGGCCGCCTGCGGCTGCAGGAAGCCTCCGCCGCTGATGCAGAACATTGGCTCCGTGCCGAGCGCCTGTTCCCGCACGCGGCGGAACAGCACGCGCCGCGCCAGCCTTGCGCCGAGCCGCGGGAAGACGGATTGCAGCCCGTTGGAGAAGCGCACGGCGCGCAGGAGCTTTTCCTTCTGCCCCTGCCGCTCTGCCTCGCGCAGGAGCTGGCGGGCCGTCTGCTCCCACACGGCGGGCACGGCAAAAAAGTGCGTCACGCGGCCGACCTTGCAGGCATACTGGATGCTGCGGCTGTCGTAGCGCTCCAGAAACACGAACGTCACGCCGAAGAAAATGAACCACAGGAGCGAGGCCATCAGGCCGAAAATATGATAGAACGGCAAAAATGCCAGCATCCGCAGCTCGCGCGCCAGCCGGTCGTGCTTGACCTCCGGGCATTTGCGCACGATGCTCTCAGACTGCAGCAGCTGCGCCGTGATGGCCGCGCCGTCATAGAGCACGAGCTTCGGCGTGCCGGTCGTGCCGGAGGTCATCAGAGCGATCTCATCGGCCCAGACGGGCGTGAATCCCGCCGCATCACCGGCCGCGGACAGATCGATACAGCCCGCGCGCGGCCGGTCCGTCAGAACGCCCGCCGCCAGCTGCTCGACCGGGGCCAGCGTCGCGTCGTCCAGCCGCAGGTTCAGCAGCAGAGGCCGAAAGCCCGCCATCAGCGTGCCAAAAAACGCCGCGACCCACAGGGGAGAATTTTCCATGCGGATCGCCAGAAACGCGCCCTCCTGCCCGGCAAAGCGCGCATGCAGCACACGCGCCAAGCGGTTCGTCAGAGCCGTCAGCTCCGCATAGCTCATGCGCTGCGTCTGCCCGGCCGTAAACTGCAGAGAAAAGGGCGTGTCCGTGAATTCCGTGGAAAAAATGCGAAAAATATCCTCGAACCGGTGCCCGGAAGCCTCCAGCTCCCGCAGCTCCCGTTTCCAAAAAACCATGCTGTTCTGTCTCCTCACTACCGGCGCAGGCCCATGCGGCCCCGCCGGGGTTATATAAGGGTATCATACCATACCCGCCCGCGCGCGTCAACCAACGCGGCGTTTTCCGGCGGAAAAATCCCGTTTCCGCGCCGCCGTCCTTGACAATGGCCGGGCCCGGAAATATAATAAATTGATATAATGTATGGAGGTACCCGAATGGAAAAGAAAAAGAGGCATCCTCTTGCCAGGCTGTTCTTCGGTGTGTTTTTCCTGCTGCTGAGTGCCGTCGTGCTGCTGGTCAACCTGTTCCGGATGCCAGGCGGCTATGACTGGGCGCTCGGGCTGCTGGATCTCCTGACATTTCTGGGCGGGCTTCTGCTGCTGTGCTTCCACGCGTGACGAAGCGGCGCAGACCGACCACAGAGGGGGAAAGAAATGGAGATCGCAGTTTTGATCCCGGCGTATCAGCCGGATAGCGTTCTGATCTCGCTGGTGCAGGCCCTGCACCGGGAGAACTTCCGGCTGATCGTCACGGACGACGGCAGCGGCCCTGCCTATGCGGATATTTTTTCCGCGCTGCTGCCCTATGCCGAGGTCCTGACCTGCCCCGAGAACAGGGGCAAGGGCCGCGCACTGAAATGTGCCCTGCGCCATCTGGCTGCGGACCCGCAGGGCTGCCGCGCATTCATCACCGCAGATGCCGACGGCCAGCACACCGTGGCGGACATCCTGCGCGTGCGTGAGGCACTGCTGTCCGGCAGCCGCTTCGTGCTCACCACCCGGACGCTGCACGGCAAAAGCGTCCCGCTCCGCTCGCGCGTGGGCAACAGCCTGTCGCGCTTCTTCTTTTCGCTGGCGGCAGGCTGCTTTCTGGAGGACAACCAGTCCGGCCTGCGCGGCTTTTCCACGGATTGCCTGCCGTGGCTCACGGAGATCGGCGGAGAGAAATATGATTATGAAATGAACGTGCTGCTCTACGCCGCGCGGCAGGAGCTGTCCATCACGCAGCTGCCCATCGAGACGGTCTATCTCGACGGCAACCAGAGCTCACACTTTGACCCACTGCGCGATACGCTGCGCATTTATCGCCGAATGCTGGATACGGCGCGCGGCTCCGTTCTGGCGTGGCTGCTGCATGTAGCTGCTATCCTGCTGCTGTCGCTGACGCTCGGGTGGCATTTCTTCCTGTTTTCCATCCCGCTGTGCGGCGCGGGCAGCGCGGCGCTGAGCTACTGCTTCAACCGTTTTCTGGTCTTCCGCCGCGTGCGTTATGCCTGTGGGCCGCGCATGCTGTTCGGCGCAGCCGTGCGCACGTCGCTGCGGCTGCTGTTCTGCTGCATCCTGCACCCGCTCGGCCTGCCGCTGTTTGCCGCATGGCTCATCGGCTCTGTACTCACCGTTCCGCTGGAATATGCCTACGTCCGCCTGACGGGCCCGTGGTGGTCAAGCTATGCGCTGCGCCGTTCTTGACATCCGGACCGTCTCTGCTGCAGAGCTTGCCCGGTGGGAGACCGCGGCAGAGCCAGAGCGCCGCGCCCGCTGGCAGCAGTTCCGCCGCCCCGAGGACCGCGCCCGCAGCATCTGCGCCGACCATCTGGCGCGCACGCTGCTCCGTGAGGCCGGTGCAGAGGAACCCGCGATCCGGACCGGGACGAACGGCAAGCCATATGTGCCCGGAGGCCCGGCCTTCAACTGCAGCCACTCCGGGAACTTCGTGTGCTGCGCCGTGCACAAGAGCACCGTCGGCGTCGACCTTGAGGCTCGCCGCCCCGTCCGCGCTGCACTGGCTGCACGCATCTGCACGCCGGAGGAGCTGGTTTTCACCGCGCCGGGCGGCCGGTTCGACTCGCTGCGCTTCCTGCAGCTCTGGACCGCGAAGGAGGCATGGGTCAAATACACCGGCGAAGGCCTCGGCGTCGATTTCCGCACGCTGCCCGCCGCAGCAGCAGACGGCTTGCACGAAACGCTGTTCGGCCGCCGCCTCGAGCAGACCATCACAGAGGACTATGTTCTCTCCGTCGTATACGATGCAGTATAAACGCAAAAAGCAGACAACCAGCCAGGCAGGACCTCGCGCTGACGATGGAGTATTACGAGGCGCAGGGCGATGGTATCGTCTCCCCGCTGGGCCAGCTCGATATACTGCCGGATGTCACGGATGGACATTCCGGCCTTTTTCATGCAGCCGGTGATCTGCAGCCACTCCAGATCGGTGTCCTGAAACATGCGGATGCCGCCCGGCAACCGCTCCACAAACGGCAGCAGCCCCTCCTTGTCATAAAATCGCAGTAAATCGCAGTGTCGAAGCGGGCACATCCAGCCGCAAAGCGCTGCCTCCGATTTTTATATGCTCACTCTTGCTATCTCGAACGTATGTGCTATAATAGTCCCATCAGGAGGTGGGGCTGATGTATTTTATCTACGGCGAGGCCGAGCTGGCGTATCTGCGCCGGAAGGACAAGCGGCTGGCTGCGGTCATCGACCGTATCGGGCCGGTGGAGCGCACGGCGGACCCTGATCTGTTTTCCGCCGTCGTGCACCACATCATCGGCCAGCAGATCTCCATGAAGGCGCAGGCCACGATCTGGCAGCGCATGCAGGACACGCTCGGCTCTGTCAGCGCCGAAACGATCCTTGCCGCCGGTGTACCCGCGCTGCAGGCCCTTGGCATGACGTTCCGCAAGGCGGAATATCTCACGGACCTTGCCGGGCGAATTGTGGATGGCTCGTTCAATCTGGAGGCCGTCCGCAGCATGGACGATGCGGAGGCCATCCGTGCGCTGAGCAGCCTGCGCGGCATCGGCGTCTGGACGGCAGAAATGATCCTGCTGTTCTGCATGGAGCGGCCCGATGTATTCAGCTACGACGACCTGGCCATCCAGCGGGGGCTGCGCATGGTCTACCGGCACAGGCAGATCGACCGCCCCCGGTTCGAGCGGTACCGCCGCCGGTTCAGCCCCTGGGGCAGCGTGGCCAGCCTGTACCTGTGGGCCGTGGCCGGCGGCGCGGTGGAGGGTTTGACCGACCCGGCCCCCAAGGCCAAAAAACCTGGCACGAAAAAACAAGCCGGGGTATGAGACCCCGGCTTTTGGATATGGAGGAAACCACTATGCAATATACAGCCACCTATTCTTCTCCCCTGGGCGGCATCACCCTGGCCAGCAATGGGGAGCAGCTCACCGGCCTGTGGTTCGATGGGCAAAAGTATTTTGGCTCCACCTTAGGCCCCCAGCACGAAGCCCGGGATCTGCCGGTGTTTCACGAGGCGGCCCGCTGGCTGGACCTTTATTTCAGCGGCCAGGAACCTGCCTTTACCCCGCCCCTTTGTTTGCAGGGCTCCCCCTTCCGCCGGGCGGTATGGGACCTGCTGCTGCAGATCCCCTATGGCCAGCGGACGACCTATGGGGAACTGGCCGCCAAATTGGCCCGGCAGCGGGGGTTGGATTCCATGTCCGCCCAAGCGGTGGGCGGCGCAGTGGGCCACAACCCCATTTCCCTCATCGTCCCCTGCCACCGGGTGGTGGGCAGCCAGGGGAATTTGACCGGGTATGCCGGCGGCCTCCAGCGCAAAACGCAGCTGTTAGCCCTAGAGGCCCGCGGGACAGGCTGCCCTATCGGTTGATCCCATTTCCATGGCATTTCCATGGCCGCCGGCCCAGCCCCTGTCAACGGAGCTGAGCCGGCGGCTATTTTTTGTTTTGGCTGTCCGCCCGAGCGGA
>ENA-OWPP01000405-OWPP01000405.1-human-gut-metagenome-genome-assembly--contig:-NODE-405-length-50033-cov-10.375765_pt1 | contig 50033 bp, 44 predicted proteins | sample MGYA00248265_ERZ651848 | MGnify/ENA primary metagenome ERZ651848 (study PRJEB26924, sample SAMEA4378233) | human gut metagenome | biome: human gut; feature: human-associated habitat; material: faeces...
CTTTCGCGCCCATAGGGCGCGAAACTCTACGAGGTATTTGACGCAAAAGGCGCCCCATCCGGGGCGCCTTTTGGCGTGTTGCCTATTCTTCCGTCATGCGGCAGAGCATTGCGGCCAGCTGGGCGCGGGTGGCCTGACCCTGGGGGTCGAAGCGGTTCCCGTCCGTGCCGGTGATTATGCCGCGCTCGCTGACCCAGGCCGCGGCCTCGCGCGCCCAGGAGCTTATGGCCGAGGCGTCGGCGAAGCCGCCGAGGCCTCCGGACGCGGCCGTGCTCTGTCCGGCGAAGGCCGCGTAGCGGTACAGCATCGCGGCCAGCTGCTCGCGCGTCACGGGCGCATCGGGGGAGAAGGTGTCCTCGCCGGTGCCGTTTACGATGTTGTTCTGCCTCGCCCAGTACACGGCCTTGGCGTACCACGCGGAGCCCTCGACGTCTGCGTAGGGATAGCCCCAGTCGCTGTCCGGCATCGCCGGCTCGCCCGCCAGGCGGTAGATGATGGTCGCGGCCATAGCTCTGGTGACCGTGCCGCCGGGGGCGAAGCTGGTCTCGGTGATGCCCTGCATCAGCCCCTTGGAGTAGGCGGTGAACACGTACTCATAGAACCAGTCGGAGCTGTCCACGTCGGAAAAGCTCAGCTTGGGGTCGACGCTCTGGCGCACTATCTGGTAGCGCTCCGGCGTGACGGACACGTTGACCGCCGCGCTGTAATAGCCCTCGCCCGCAAAGGCAAAGGTGTAGTCCCCGGCGGGGAGGTAGAAGTCCTTCGTGCCCGGCTCGCCCTCGTATGCGCGCCCGGACTTGTCCGTGACGGACACGTCCAGCGACGCCGGTTCCGGCTCGGCGCGCACCAGCGTGAGCACCTCGCCCTCGCCGCCTATGCCGCCGCGTATGACGCCGCCGTTTTTCACCGTGCCGTTGTTGACCACGCCCTCAAACACGCTGACGCCCTCGCGTATCTCCAGCGTGACGCCGGCCTTGACCGTCACCGTGGTTCCCGCGCCGCTCTCGGAGCCGGTCAGCGCGTAGACCGTGTCGCCGCTTCCGGCGGCCTTGAGCGCCGCGTCAAGGCTCCCGTAGAACCTGTCGCCTATCCTCGCCGACACCGGCCAGGCGGCGCTCACGCTGCCGCCGGGCGTGTAGTCCGCGGCGGCGTAGTCCGCGTTCATGGGGTCGTAGTCATAGAAATATGCGGCCTTGTCGCCGTTATACTTGTGGTACTCGAAAAGTCCGCTGCCCGCCGGCTCGAAGCGCTGCACGCCGTTGCCGCCGTGGTCGGAGATGCTCACGGCGCAGAAGCAGTTGAAGCTCCCTCCGCTGACGTCCAGGGTGCAGCTGCGGCAGTCGGGGTAGATCGCCGCGCCGTACTTCCAGCCGTTGAAGCTGCAATTCTCCAGCGCGAGCACCCAGCCGCGCCCGGAGACTATCGCGGCGCCGCAGTCCCGCCCGGTCACGGCGTTTATGCTCAGGTTTCGCAGCTCGACGCGCGAGCCGCGTATGGCGTCCTTGAGATCGTAGACTATGGCGCCGTTGAACTCCACCGTGCCGGTGCCGCCGCCTTCCAGGCTGACGGCCTTGTCTATTGTCAGCGCCCCGCCGCGCGGCGTGTAAGTGCCCGGCGCGAGCGTTATGACGTCGCCCGGCTGCGCGGCCTCTATGGCCGCCTCCAGGCCGGACATGTCCGATACCGCGGCTCCGCCGTCCGCAAAGGCCGGTACCAGCGCCAGCGCCAGCACGAGCGCGAGGCCGAGCGCAGCCGATAACAGTTTTTTCATATGCAGCCCTCCCTTTGGCTTTTCTATATAGACGAAAGAACGGGGCGTATGTTTCAGCCTTTTCCGCTCGGAGGCGAGCGCCCCGGCGGATAGGAAGGGGTCGCCCAGCGCATGATTCGCAAATTATTCACAATTTCTGTTGACTATCGCTGCCGCCGGCAGTATAATGTTGACAATAAGATTGTCAGGAAATCGGCAGTTAAGTGTCCGGATGGGTGGCGTTGCAGAATATGGCTGGCGCTTGCTCGCCGGGCTTTTTTGCTATTTATAGGGGTCTTGATTAGACCAAAGCCTGATTAAACAAAAGGGGGGGGGTAAGCTTTGCGAGACTTAAAGCACATGATCGAATTCGAGGAACTCTTGCGTTCGGCTAACAATGACCTGGTCAAACGTGCCTGCTCTGAGGGGAGACTGGCGCTGGCGTACAACTGCTCGCACGTGCCGGAGGTGCTGCTGGACGTGGAAGGCTGCTTCGGCGTGAGGCTGCGCGCGCCGGGCTGCTTCAGCCCGGACATGGCCACGTATTACATGACCAACCGCTCATGTCCGTACTCCAAGAGCATACTCGAGAGGGCGTTTGAAGGCGGGTACAACTTCATCTCGGCGCTCCTGGGGCAGGAGTGCTGCACGACCATGAACCGCATGGAGCAGTACTTTGACTACTGCGAGCTGATACCTAACGAGAAGTTCTTCGTCTCCTGCCTGGATATGCCCATCAACCGCAGCGAGTGGCACGAGGGCTACTATGAGCGGCAGCTCAGGCAGAAGGTCATCGAGCCGCTCGAGCGCGTCTACGGCGTGGATTTCTCGGATGAGAAGCTCATGGAGGCGATAGAGCGGCACAACGAGGTCTGCCGCATCATAACCGAGATGGGCGAGCTGAGGAAGGCGGAGAACCCGGTGCTGACCGGCTATGAGTTCCACGTCATCCAGCTGTGTACGCTGACCTGTCCCAAGGATCTGCTGCTGCCCATGCTGCGCGAGACGCTCGAGGAGCTGAAGCACCGCGAGCCGGAGCCGAAACCGGCGTATCGCGCCCGCGTCATGGTGGTGGGCAGCGAGATAGACGACCCCGAGTTCACCAAGATGCTGGAGATGTGCGGGGCCTATGTCTGCGCCGACCGCTACTGCTTCGGCTCCATGCCGGGGCGCGAGGGCATCGCCGTAGGGGAGGGGGAGACGCCCCTGCATGCCATCGCGCGCTATTACCTGTGGAACAACCACTGTCCGCGCGCGATGGGGCCTCAGGCGCTCAAGGAGCGCAAGCGCTACGTCTACGACAAAGCCCGCGAGTACGGCGCGGAGGGCGTGATCGTGGAGAGCATGAAGTTCTGCGAGTACTGGGGCTATGAGCGCGCGCAGGACGCCATATGGCTCACCGAGGGCTACGAGGTGCCGGGCACTCTGCCCGTGTGCCAGATAGAGAGGGACTATACCACGGCCGCCGCCGGACAGCTCCGCACGCGGTTCCAGGCCTTTGTGGAGTCGCTGGAGATAAAGCGCATACAGGGCGCCATAGATAACAGGGAGGAGGTGCCCGCGATATGAAAAAGCGCCCCTTCAAGGAGAGGTACCCGACGCTCAGGAGCTTTCTGAAGGGCGACGGGAAGTGCAAGTACATAGGCGACCGGTACATAGAGGGCACGAATATCTACGACAGGCGCGAGTGGCGCGGCGTGGCGGACACGGCCTATGACTTCGGCTGGTGGCTGCTGACCTGGGTCAAGATGGGCGCCTTCGTGGCCAAGAACCCCGTGCGCATCGCGCGTGCGTTCTGGCGCTACCGCTGGCTCAGCTCCTACCTCGTCGCGCCGCACATGGTGGACAAGTGGATAGCCGGCGACCGCGGACTGATGCTGCGCTGCGACAGGCACGCCCTCAACGCCATGATCTCCGACTCGGTAGACATACTCTGGACCATGCTCCGCGCCGACCGCAAGCTGGGCGAGACCAAGTGGACGGAGAAGACGATAGCCTTCGACTACACGCTGCCGAGGCACATAATGATGGGCTTCCCCGGCTATTACAGCGTGAACATAAACCAGCAGTGTGCGTTCATGCTGCCGCTGATGATAAAGCAGATGGGCGCGTATTACATCGACCAGAGCGTGAGCGTGGGCATACCGCAGGACATGTGCACCCTGCCGCTGACCGAGGTCGGCGTGGCGGTCGAGCACGAGTACCCCGACATCGGCAACTGCTGGCTGTGCACCAACAACCCCTGCGACGCCAACATGATGGACAACGCCGTCATGTACCGCGAGCTGTCAGGCAACGGGCGCAAGGCCGTCCACGCCTTCGTCACGCCGCTGATGTACGACGACCCCACGACCAAGGAGCTGGCCGTGCACGAGGTGTACTCGGCCATCGGCTTCCTGGAAAAGCAGCTGGGCGAGAAGTTCAACTGGGACGCCTTTGCCCAGGGGCTGGAGCGCGTGAACCAGGTGACGCGCGAGGAGCTGGAGCGCTGGGACATCTACGCAACCACGAACACGATAGGCATGAACGGCGTGTGCCAGGGCTTCTTCCGCATCTACTTCTACCAGCAGAGCGCCAACAAGTACTTCGACCGGGAGAGCGCGAAAATACTCAAGCTTTTCTACAAGGGCGTGAAGCACGGCGTGAACACCGTCCCGTATGGCCGCCACCGCGCGGTCATGTGGAGCTGCGGCTCCACCTATAACTGTCAGGTGGCCGCATGGCTGTACAACTGCTGGGGCATAGTGCCGGTCATAAACATGGACTCGCTCACCGGCCACAACCTGGTCGACACCTCCGACCGCGACACCATGATGAGCGACGTGGCCGACTGGTACTGCCGCACGCCCATGCGCACCCACACCGTGGGCGGCAACCGGCACATCCTCCAGGTGTTCGAGACCGCGCGCAAGTTCAACTGCGACATGATAGTCATGTACGACGACATCGGCTGCAAGGGCATGGCGGGCTGCCAGGGTCTGATAGAGGAGGAGTTCCGCCGCCACAGCGACGAGTTCCACATCTGCTGGCTGCCCCACGCGCTCATGGACTACCGCACGGTGCCGCCGGCGGAAGCCCGCAAGGCGATAAACGACTACATGCGCACCGTCCTGGGCGAGGAGCCGCTTGACCCCACGCTTGAGGTCTTCGACGACGACGCAGGCTGGTAAGGAGGTAAAAATGAAAGTGTTCTGGAAGCTGTTTGCCGGCCTGCTCGGCCTGACCGGCGGACTCTTTGCCGTGTACTACTACAACCTGGACATGAAGCTCATGTACCGCGCCGTCATACCGCTGCTCAACAAGCACTACGATGCGCGCAAGATAGAGCACGAGATTTAGGAGGCGGCTATGGTCAATGCTAATATCGTTCCGCGCGCGCTGAGCCATGCAGAGCGCGAGGCGAGGCGGCGCGGAGAATACGACAGTTTTGCAAATTACCTGGTCTATTGCCCGCGCTGCGGCCACATGGCCAAGACCAACATGTACATCATGCGCGCTGAGGCGTATATAGACGAGCTGGGAGACGCTCCGTGCCCCAAGTGCGGAGCCACCCGGGTCTGGACGCTGGGCTATCCCGCAAACTCCAAGACGGGCTTCGTGAAATTCTGACGGCCGCCGCGGCGGCCGGAAAAGGTAGGGCAGCCGGCGTGAGCCGGCTGCCTTTGCGTGCCGCTTGACACGGCGGGCCTGATAGGCTATAATGCTCACGCCTGCGGTCAATGGCGGGCAAAAGCTTGATATAGTTCACCGGAGGGCTGTGTATCGCAATACACACGGCCGGAAAAGGTGACGGGTGCGCCCGGTTATGATATATAGCCGGACGCATATTTTTTTACCCTCGCGGAGAAGAATTGGAAAGTGATGGTGTTATGGACAGCAATTCAACCAGGCTGTTTGCAAGGACGCCGCCGGTAAAACTGTTCTTCCTGGCGTCGCTGCCCGGCGCGGTGAGCATGCTCGCCTCGGCGCTGTATCAGATGCTCGACGGAGTCTTTGTAGGCCAGTACCTGGGCGACACGGCCTTTGCCGCGCTCAACCTGGCGATGCCGTTCGTGATAATCAACTTTGCCCTGGCCGACCTCATCGGCGTCGGCTCGTCGGTGCCCATATCCGTCAACCTCGGCCGGGGGCTGAAGCGCGAGGCGGACAACATCTTCACCTGCGCCGTGATAATGATAATCGTCGCCGGCGCGGCGGTGGGCGCGCTGCTGTACGCGCTGGCTCCGGCGCTGATGTCGCTGATGGGCGCGGAGGGCGAGTTCGCGCTCTTTGCCGCGCAGTATCTGCGCGTGTACGCCCTCTGCTCGCCGCTGACGACCATAATATTTGCCGTGGACAACTATCTGCGCATCTGCGGCTACATCCGCGGCAGCATGTGGCTGAACATACTCATGAGCGTGCTGAGCGCGGCGCTGGAGTTCATCTTCCTCGGCGTGCTGGACTTCGGCATCTGGGGCGCGGCGCTGGCCACGTGCACGGGTATGCTCGTCTGCGTGCTGATAGCCTTTGTGCCGTTCCTGCGCAGGAAGGCGCTGCTGCGCTTTACACGCCCGCGCTTCTCGCCGGCCATGATCAAGCAGATAGTCTCCTGCGGCAGCCCGAACTTCCTGAACAACATCGCCGGGCGCATCACCAGCATCGTCATGAACGCCATACTCGTGCGCCTGGGCGGCGAGACGGCGGTGAGCGTCTACGGCATACTCATGTTCGCCGACGGCTTTATCCAGCCGCTGCTCTACGGCATGTGCGACTCGCTGCAGCCCGCCGTGGGCTACAACTGGGGCGCGCGGCAGTTCTCGCGCGTGCGCGCCATCGAGCGCTGCTGCTTCACGGCCAGCGGCATAGTCTCCCTGGCCTCCGCCGCGCTCGTGGCGCTGATACCGGAGCTGATCACGTGCCTGTTTGTCGCGAATCCCACGCCCGAGGTCATGGAGATGAGCGTCGGCGCGCTGCGCGTGTTCTCGCTCACGTACATCACCCGCTGGTTCTCCTTCGCCACGCAGAGTTATATGCTGGCTGTTGAAAAGCCGCTGAGCGCCTCGCTCATCTCCGTGTCGACCGCGCTCGTGTTCCCCATGCTCCTCGTCGCCGCGCTCTGGCCGCTCGGCCTGACCGGCATCTGGCTGAACTTCCCCGGGACCAGCCTGCTGGCCGGAGTCATGTCCTTCGTCATCCTCAGGCGCGAGCGCGCGTCCCTCAACCGCCCGGACGAGGACGTCCCCGAGCCTGCGGAGGGCTGAGGCAGAGAGCAGTTCGTTAAAAACCTATCTACCATTGACAAGCCGCCGCCCCGGTAGTAGACTGTGCAGGACAGGTGTCATGACACCTGTAAAGTCAGTAAACCGGGACGGTGGTTTTTATGTCCAAGGTGGGGGCGTTCCTCAAACGCAAAGACATTGAAATTTCGCTCAAGCGCTACGGCATCGACGCGCTGGGCGCGATGGCGCAGGGTCTTTTCTGCTCGCTGCTGATAGGCACGATACTCAACACAATAGGCTCGCAGACGGGGTGGGAGATATTCACTACCGTCGGCGGATATGCCAACGCGATGAGCGGCCCTGCGATGGCCGTGGCCATAGGCTGGGCGCTCAAGTGTCCGCCGCTGGTGCTGTTCTCCCTGGCGACTGTGGGCTGGGCGTCCAACTCGCTGGGCGGCGCGGGCGGTCCGCTGGCCGTGCTGGTGGTGGCCATCATCGCCGCAGAGCTGGGCAAGGCCGTCAGCAAGGAGACGCCGATAGACATACTCGTCACGCCGCTCGTGACCATCTTTGTGGGCGTGGCGCTCGCGGCGGCTATAGCGCCGCCGATAGGCGCCGCGGCGAACGCCGTGGGCAGCCTCATACGCATGGCGACGGAGCTGCAGCCCTTCCTGATGGGCATAGTCGTCTCGGCCATAGTGGGCATAGCGCTGACGCTGCCCATATCCAGCGCGGCGATCTGCGCGGCGCTGCAGCTCACGGGTCTCGCCGGAGGCGCCGCGGTGGCCGGCTGCTGCGCCAACATGGTCGGCTTCGCGGTCATGAGCTTCCGCGAGAACCGCTGGGGCGGCCTGGTGAGCCAGGGACTGGGCACCAGTATGCTCCAGATGGGCAATATAGTCCGCAACCCTAAGATATGGATACCCGCCATCGTCACCAGCATGATAACCGGCCCAATCGCCACCTGCGTGTTCAAGCTTGAGATGAACGGCGCGGCGATAAACTCCGGAATGGGCACCTGCGGCCTGTGCGGCCCCATCGGCGTCTGGACGGGCTGGCTGGAGCCCAGCGCGGATGCTGTGGCCAACGGCGCGGTCGCCCTCGACCCGACCTGGTTCGACTACCTGGGACTCGTCCTGGTCTGCTTCGTGCTGCCCGCCGTGATATGCTGGGCGCTCGGCCTGCTGTGCAGAAAGCTCGGCTGGATAAAAGAAGGCGACCTGAAACTCGACTGAGCACAGTTGTTGCAGTATTCCTGCGCCCCCGGAACCAAAATGGTTCCGGGGGCGCTTTTTTGTGCTTTGCGTCGATACGTGACCACAAGATGTAGTGGTTTTTCGACGCCGTTCTTTGTTTTGTAACTTTTATGTCTAGTTTGTAACCTAATGTATCTGTTTTTTTGCTTGAATATTACACACTTAGACTTTATGATGGAGTTACGTAAAAATATTATGTAACCTAGGAGATGCAAGCGATGTACAAAGCCAGACATGCAAAAGCTCATAAGCGTCGTGTGACTCTGCCGATGCTGGTGCTTATAGCTGCGCTGTGCGTCGCGATACTGGTCTTCCCGACGACGGCATCGGGCGCGGACACCACGCCGGACGCCATATCGGGCAGCCGCAGTGCAATGGCGCAGGTGAGCTCCGGGGACGCCTACAGCGTCGTTCCCTCCGCGCAGCACGGCGGCAGCGTGACCCCCTCCTCCTCGGACGCCGTGGCGGGCAAGACCGTCACCTTCACCGTCGAGTCCGACAGCGGCTTTGAGACCGCGGCGGTCAGCGTCATAACCTCCAGCGGCGGCACCGTCGAGGTCACCCGCGTCAGGGACGAGGTCTACAGCTTCGTCATGCCGGCTCAGAGCGTGGTCATCGACGTCACATTCCAGTACGCAAGAATGTGAATAAAAAATCCCGGCGCCCTGCGGCGCCGGGATTTTGCATAAACGCCCCCGGGACAGTCCTGGTCCCGGGGGCGCTTATGCGTATCAGAAGAAAGAGTGCTCGGACAGCCAGGTCTCGGCCTCGCGCAGGACGGCGGGCACGTCCCCGCCGGGCATTATCCCGGCGCAGCGGCCGCAGCCGGTGCAGCGGCTCACCCGCTCGCTGCGATCGCGGAGGTTGCCGTAGTAGTTCAGCTCGCTGGAGAAGTCCGGGGCTATCTCCTGCGTGGCCTCGTTGTAATAGCGCAGCAGCTCGGCGACGGGTATGCCCTCTGGGCAGACGGCCGCGTACTTCTCCGGCTCGGTCAGCCGGAAGCGCATATTGCCGTCCATCATGCGCGCGGCCTCGGCCAGCAGCTCAAGCTCGCCGGCGCTCAGCGCGGAGGCGGAATTCAGGCAGCGGATGTTCTGCTCCATCTGCTCCAGGCTGGACATGCCGCTGAGCACGCTGAACACGCCGTCAAGTCCGGCGCAGAACAGCAGCGCCCAGTCGACCGGACTGCGCCCGTCCGCCGGCGAGCGCAGCAGCGCCTCGACGTCTGCGGGCACCTGTGCCAGAGTCCCGCCCTTGACCGGCTCCATGGCTATGACCTGACGGCCGTGGCGGCGCACCGTCTCGTAGCAGCGCCGGGATTGCACGCTCGCATGCTCCCAGTCCAGGTAGTTGAGCGCGATCTGAACGAACTCTATCTCGGGGTGCTCGCTCAGAACGCGCTCCAGCACCTCGGCGCTGTCGTGGAACGAGATGCCTATGTGCCTTATCCTGCCTTCCGCCTTCCACCGGTTTACATAATTAAACATGTGACACTGCGCGATCACCCCGTCGTAGCGAGCGGAATTCACATTGTGCAGCAGGTAGCTGTCAAAGTACCCGGCGCCGGTCCTGGCCAGACTTTCGTTGAAAATCGCCTCTACCTGGCTCTCGTCGGTGATGACGAAGGTCGGCAGCTTGTCAGCCAGAAAATAGCTCTCGCGGGGATAACGCCCGGCCAGGCACTGCCTGACGGCGTCCTCGCTTGCGCCATTGTGGTAGACATAACTCGTGTCAAAGTAGTTGTACCCGTTTTGCATGAAGGCGTCCGTCATCCGGCAGACCTGGGGTATGTCGATGTGCTCCGGGTTGCCGTCGGTCGTGGGCAGGCGCATCAGGCCGAAACCCAGCTTTTTCGCTACGTTTGCCATGTGTTTGGCCTCCTTGGTTTTGTATACGCCAATTGTAACGCAGATGCGGTTGACAGGGAATTGCCGGACTGGATATAATGTATTTACCGTGAGTAAATACGAAAGGCGGATGAGGCATGTACGACAGACAGCTCCTCACCTTTGTGCGCGTGGCGGAGACCGGCTCCCTGACTCAGGCCGCGGAAAAGCTGTATATCACCCCTGCCGCGGTGATGAAGCAGATGAACGCGCTGGAGGCCCGGCTGGAGCTGCGGCTCATAGAGCGCAGCAACCAGGGCGTCCGGCTCACGCGCGCGGGCGAGTACCTGTACGGCGAGGCGCTGAAGCTGATCGCCGCGAGCGATGCGGCGGTGGAGCGGGCGCGGGAGATGCAGAGCCGGGAGGGGCGAGTCATACGTGTCGGCTCCTCCTTCCTGAACCCGGGGCGGGTGCTGACGGACTGGTGGAACCGTATGGGACGGGAGCCGGAGCGGTTCGGAATAAAAATCGTGCCCTACAGCGACGACCGGGAGCGGATACTCTCCGTGGTGGCCTCGCTGGGGACACGATTGGATTTTATGGTCGGCGTGTTCAGCTCGCGGCGCATGCTGGAGCTGGCGGACTTCACGGAGCTGGGCAGGTATGAGCTGTGCGTCGCCGTACCGCGAAAGCACCCGCTGTCGGCCAAATCACGGCTGGAGATAAGCGACCTATACGGCGAGCGCCTGGTGATGGTCAGGGAGGGCGACGAGCTCTCGCTTGGATCGCTGCGCGAGACGCTCAGACGCGAGCACCCGCAGATACAGCTTGTCGACACGGACTTTTACTACGACATGGACACCTTCAATGAGTGCGAGTTGTCCGGCTCGCTGCTGCTGACGTTCTACGCCTGGCGGAACGTGCACCCCTCGCTGGTCACGCTGCCGGTGAACTGGCCGTTCACGGCGCCTTACGGGCTGCTCCATGCGCGCTCCATGAGCGCCGCGGCGGAGGAATTCCTCGCCGAGGTAAGGGCGGCGCTGGACAGGCAGCCCACTCAGACCTCCATCTCGTCTATGTAGTAGATGTCGGGCACGACGAAACGGCCGGTCTTGCCGTACAGGGCGCCGGGGACAAGCTCGCACAGCAGGAAGTGCGGCGACACCACGCCGGGGTCGCTGCCCTTTTCAAATATGCCCTTGCCGCCCGCGACGACGAACCCGCTCCGGCCGTAGACCGCGATGCTGCCCTCTATGCAGACGCAGCGAGCGCCCAGCTCCCTGGCTCTGTCCAGGGAGCAGTCTATTAGCTGCCTGCCGTAGCCCCGGCGCTGGTGCGCCGGGGCTACGCTCACAGGCCCGAAGATCAGCGCGGGCATACTCCCGCCGCCGTCCAGCTCGATGACCGAGCGGAAGTAGGCGATGTGCCCTATGAGCTCGCCGTCCAGCTCCATGACCAGATCCAGCTCCGGGACGAAGGCCGCGTCGTCCCTGCCGCGCCGGACTATGATGTGCTCGTTGCAGCCGGGGCGGTAGACGTTCCAGAACGCCTCCTTCACCAGCGCTTCGACGGCCGCGTGATCCTTCGCTTCCTCTCTCCTTATGATCGTGCCCATCACTTTTCCTCCAGCAGATGAATTGCGTCCTCGGCAAAGTCGCAGATTATCCTGTCGAGCATGGAGAGCAGGGCGGCAGCCCTGTCGGATACGCGCTCGTCGCCCTGCCGCTCGCGCAGGGCGCGCAGGGCGTCTATCGTGCGCTGGTTCAACCCCAGGGCGTTGTAGTAATCGCTCTCCAGCGCCATGCGCGCCGCGTCCGTGTCAGGCTCGTCAAAGCCGAGCAGGAAGTCCGGTGTCGTGCCGAAGTAGCGCGCTATCTCGCAGACCGTGGAGGCGCTGGGCGTCGTGGGCGCGCCGCCCTTGGGCTTGAGATACTTGCGTATGGCGGGGCGGGAGACCCCGACCGAATCCGCCAGCTCCTGTATGTTCACGCTCTTGCCCTGGGCGTTGTTGCCGTTCATGAGATACGCCAGGCGCTTGCGGAAGATGTCGTTCATGGTCTCCTCGCCGGCGGTGGGCACAAAGGTCTCCGCCGCGTCCAACACGCGCTCGCGCCTCTGCTTGGGCTCCTTGGGCGGTTTGGGCTCGCGCCTCTGCTTGGGCTCCTTGGGCGGCTTCGGCGCCTTGACCGGCCGCTCCTTGACCTTGCGTTCCCTGGACGCCTTGGGGGCGTCGGTCTCAGGGGTCTTGTTCTCGTCCATGGCAGCTCCTCCGTAACGTAACTTTAGTTACACAAATGATAGCACGACAGCCCCCGGGTGTCAAGCTCGGCTTGGCGCAAAAAACGTAACTGCCTGTAGACTTGTTCACAAATATGTGTTATTATGTTCACCACGCGCGGAACATTCGGAGCGCGCATTCGTCTGAGGGACGAACTCACAGTAAAGGGGCGGTCACACCCATGAAATTAAATGGCAACAGCCGCGGAAGCCACTCCGCAGGCAGGCACAACGACAGGGAGGACAGGCAGGAACGCTTCACTCCCGTAGACCGCGCGGAGACGGACGGCGGGATAGAGCCGGGCGCCGGCTTTGAGCCCGAAGCGCCGGAGACAGCCGTACAGGGGCCGGAGCAGAGCAAGGACGCGCCCGACGTAGGGGCGGCGCCTGCGCGCAGGCGTCCGGCTTCCGGCGGAAAGGGCGCAGCGGAAGGAAAGAAGCGCTCCAAGGGCAGAGTTATCGGCGCGGTTTGCGGCGCCGTGGTGGCGCTGCTGGCGCTGATCGTAATAGTATACGCCCTCTTTGAGAAGCCGCCTGAGCGCGGCCAGAGCGGGCTTGTGCGCCCGGGCGCGGAGAGCACCGCGCCGGAGAGCGCCGACCCGAACGCCTCTGCCACGCCGACTCCCACCGAAGACCCCAACGCCGGCGCGCCGGCGAGTCTGGTGGACGGCATGTACACCTTCCTGATAGTCGGCTTCGACCAGGTGGCCTATCACACGGACACCATCATGGTCGGACGCATGGACACGGTGAACCACACCATCAATGTGGTCAGCATACCGCGCGACACGCTGATGAACATATCCGGCGGCACGAAGAAGATAAACGAACTCTTTCTGCGCGGCATGAACAACACCGACGGCGACCAGGACTCCAAGCTCCAGGGCGGCATCGACCGCATGCTCGAGGGCATAACGGATATACTGGGCTTCACCCCCGACGTGTACGCCGCGGTCGACCTGGAGGCGTTCGTACAGCTGGTGGACGCCATAGGCGGCGTGGACTACGACGTGCCCGTGGACATGCACTATTCCGACCCGACCCAGGATCTGTACATCAATCTGGACGCCGGAATGCAGCACCTCACCGGCGAGCAGGCGCTTGCCGTCATGCGCTTCCGCTCCGGCTACGTCACTGCGGACATCGGCCGCATAGGCACTCAGCAGGACTTCCTCATGAGCATCGCCAGCCAGTTCCTGAGCCTGGGCAATATACCCAAGCTCGGCGAGTTCATAGACATCTTCACCGAGTATGTCCAGACGAACATGGATGCCGGCAACCTGGCCTTCTTTGCGCGCCAGTTCCTGATGTGCAGCAGCGAGGACATCAGCTTCGAGACGATACCCGCCAACTACAACGACGCGATAAAGGGTCTGAGCTACGTCTCCATCTACGTCGACGATTGGATAACGATGATAAACGAGAAGCTCAACCCCTACGACCAGCCCGTGACCACGAGCAACGTGAACATACTCACGCACTCGACTACCAGCGGGTTCTACTCCACGACCGGCACCATCGCCGGCGGCGCGGATTCGTTCACCGATTACACCTACCTTAGAGGCTGAATACACAAACCAAAAGGGCGGGGAGCATGGCTCCCCGCCATCAGTTTGTCAAAAAACCTCGTAGAGTTTCGCGCCCTGTGGGCGCGAAAGGGACTGAGATCATTTTCGGCGGCGGCGTGTACGTCGCCGAAAATACTTCTCGCGAAGCGAGCGTCGAATTGGCCGCCTTTGGCGGACAACCGAGGCGCAGAGCGCAGCGCAGGTCTCCATCGGCCGCTCGCGGCCGGGGGACTTTATTGTAAAAAAAGGCCGTCGAGGCCTTTTTTTACAGACCGACTTCTATTCCTATGCCCTCGGCGACGAAGCGGGCGTAGCCGACCGTGCCGTCGGGGGTGAGGTGGATGCCGTCGTCGCTGCGAATCCAGCTGCTGTGCTCCTCGGCGACCTCTGTCCAGTTCAGGACGTGCAGGTTGTCGTACTCCTCGGCAAGGGCGTAGATGAGGTCGTTGGTCTCATCCTGCCATTCGAGATAGCGGCCGTAGCAGGTGACCCAGTAGATGGTCCTGTCCTCGCCCAGGAAGTCCAGCACGCGCTCGCCCTCCTCTATCGGGAAGGGGCTGTTGGAGCCGAGGCCGATGACGACGGTGTCGTATATCTCGCCGGCGGCCTCCATGTCGTAGAGTATGTCCATGGCCTCCACCAGCTGCCTGCCCTGCTTGGCGTTCACAACGCAGTTGGGTATGTACTCGTACAGGGCGTTTTCCGCGGCGACCATGATGGAGTCGCCTATGAGCGTCACCCGCTCGGGCGCGGGGGGCTTGGTGTCCTCCGGCGTCGGCTGCGCGCTCGGCTGAGGCACGGGAGTGGCGGGCTGAACGCTGGGCACGATGATGCCGGGCAGGTCGTCCGACGGCTCGGCGTCGCGCCCGGTGACTATCAGCACTACGGCGAGGACTATTATGACCGCGACCAGTCCTACCAGCGCGGCGGGTTTCCAACCAAATTTTTTCATGCGCAATCCTCCATGGCACAACATAGTACCACTTTTCCCGCGCAAAAGCAAATCGTAATTTGTCGAAAAAAATGGCCGGCTCACACAAAGTGAGCCGGCCGCTGTTCAAGTGCTGCCCGGGGCTGCGCCCCTATCGATCATATCCTGTACTCCATGCAGAAGCGCATCAGCATGGCGGCGAGCTGGGCGCGGGTGGCCTGACCCTGCGGGGACAGGTAGCCGGTGCCGGTGCCGTCCATGATGCCCTCGCCGCAGGCCCACTGCAGGGCGCTGAAGGCGTATTCGCTGATGCGGTTGGCATCATAGTAGCTGAGGATATTGGTGTTCGCGCCTGCGCTCGTGTTGTAGTGACGGTACTGCGCGTAGCGGTACAGCATCGTCGCCAGCTGCTCGCGGGTCACGGCGGTGTTGGGCGCGAAGGTCGTCGTGGTCATGCCGTTGACGATGTCGTTGGCCTCGGCCCAGATGACCGCGTCGGCGTACCAGGCGCCGTTGGACACGTCATAGAACGGGCTGGAGCCGCGCACCGTCGGGCTGCCGGCCATGCGGTAGAGTATCTGCACGACCATGGCGCGGGTGGTGGTGGCGTCAGGGGCGAACTGCGTGGACGTCACGCCGTCCATGAGGTCGCGCCAGTAGACGAAGCTGACCGCGTCGTAGAACCACTGGCCGCGCGACACGTCGGTGAACGGCATCGTCGTGCGGACGAACTCGGCGTCGACCGTCACGCGCACGCCGGGCATGGCGAAGCGGAAGACGTTGCCGCGCACGTGCTCGACCTTGACGGTGTTGCCGCTCGGCCTGGTGACGGTCAGGTCGGAGAGCCTGTAACCGGCGTCGGGGTTAACAGTTATGTAAACCCATTCGCCCTCCTCGGCATACCTCGTGTCCACGCTCACCGTACCATGCTCAGTGTTGGCGATGTAGACACGGTATTCGGGATGCTCGTCAAGCTGGACTCGTATAGTCCTTGCTGTACCACTCACAGTAACATCGCCGTACTCGCTGTCATATCCGCCATAAGAAACAACATATCTGTATGTGCCGTTAGGAACAAGATAGCTGTTGCCCTCTCTGTTGACAGGACGAAGTTCATCGTGCCAGTAGTAGTACAGTTCTATGTCCGCACCAGCTGGCGCGACGGTAAAGCTCAGCGAAGTGAGCACCGGGTGGTTTTCCGTAATACCGCTGACCGTACCATAATTGATTATAATGCCATTGTTAGTGAGAGAATAGCTACTCGGGATAGTGAGTGCAGCGCCACCACGGATAACAAGCTTTTCGCCGCTGCCAAGAGCGGCATTTGTGGTCATCGTATAGTCGTCGATTAGCTCGATAGTTTTGCCAGCCGTGTTGTCATTAAGCGCACTCTCAAGCGTTTCGTAAGTAGTATCTCCGACAACTGCAATGACCTTCACAGGCGGCTTAGGTTCCGGGGTTACAGTCGGTTCTTCAACAGGCGGCTGAGGATAATCATCGTCGCCTTCTTCGCCGGGTTCCGGTTCTTCGGGGGCATTGTCAGTATAGTAAACCACACCTTCCTTCTCATATGAAACAAGGCCAAGTGTGTTGGAAACTATGGCGCTGCATGTAGTGTCCATTATGGGCACCTTAGAGGTAAGCTCTGTGCCGACAACAGACACCATGCTCATATTTGTACCTGTGATTTCGATGGCTACGCTCTCGTCAACTATACGGCACCCCTGAAGCACTACAGACGCATCTATAACGTTGAGTGTTCCAACTATGTTGAGGTTAGTAAATACAACGCTGCTGTTCTTAACAGTAACATCGCCGGTAATAGTTTTTCCGCCGCCATCAAGAGTGAAGGGCTGCGGTGCATTTTTTCCGTAGATTATATCCACGTCACCACTGATATTTTCCTCGAGCGTGACAGTACCGTTGAACTCTACGGCCTCGATTGCATCTTCCAGTGCGTCAGGGCTATCAATCTTTTTATCTTCCACAGGCTCCGCCGTAGATTCATCCGTTGCGGGCTTAGCATTCTCTTGTTCGGTAGGCACATTAGTTTCAGTTTCACCAACATTCTCCGTTGCCGTCGGTGTTTCCTCCGCCGGCCCCGCCGCGAATGCCATGGGCATCATGCCTACGAACAGGCAGAGCACCAACAGGACTGCCAATAGCTTTTTCATTTTTTAGTACCTCCTTATTAGTTGTTGTCCCGGATGTGGGACGTGTGATATGCGGTTTTATTCCAGCAGCACAGGCCGCGAGCATACATATTGTTGCACCTCCCATTACGGTGTTGTAACATGCCGGTATTTGTCGTTTTTGACAAATTTTAAGTCGGCTTTAAGTTCCGTTTTTACGATTCTACCACAGGGAACCAAATATGGCAACTGTTTTATTCGCCCGCATATTGCAAAAACCCGCCTGTCAGGCCAAAAACGGCCAAACAAGCGGGTTTTCCGTATATTACAGTTGTGTTACATGGGACTCTTACATACCGAGGCCGTAGACCGTGCAGCTGTCGCTGACGCCGTAGACGGTGACCGTGATGGTGACGGTGCCGTTGCCCAGCTGGGTCAGGGTGCAGCTTGTGCCGTTCTCGCTGGGGGTCACGCTTATGACGCTCGGGTCGCTGCTTGTCCACTCGATGGCGCCGGTGATGTCCACCGTGGCCGGGAACACCTGCACGCTGACAGTCTGCGTGTTGCCCTCAGCGTTGTATATCGGGTTCATGGCGAACTCCTCTCCGGCCGCTTCGCTGCCGACAAACATGGTCACGCTGGTCACCTGCGGGGTGGGGGTGGGCTGGGGCGTGCTGGTCGGGATATACGGCGTGGATGTCACGGGCGGCTCGGATATCGGGGGCACGGTGGTAGCAGAACCGCCGTTCACGGAGCCGTTGAGGCTTATGCTGACAAGCACGACCACCGCGAGGATGACTGCAAGCAGAAGTATGCCGCCGAACACGAGCTGCCAGCGGGAATTGCTGGCCGCGCGCTCGCCCGCCGGGGTGGACGGGTCGCTGCTGGCGCTGGTGGCCGGGACGCGGTCGCTCTGTTTGACGCGGCGGGTGCCGCAGTAGGGGCAGCGTCCGCGCAGTCCGGAGTATTGGCGGCCGCAGCGGCGGCAGGTTACACGTGGAATGAAACCCATTAGAGTCCCTCCGTTCATGGGATGAGTAAAGTCGAGCTGACACACACGCTATGCGTGTGCATAGAAAGCTAACATAATATTACTCTTTTTCGTTCAATTCGTCAACTCAATTTTCGCCTGACGACCCGTTTTTGCGTCGACAAACACGTTAACTCCCCCACCGGCGGCGTTCTGACAGGCGAATTCCCAGCACAAAGTCTCCACTCCGCCGTCGGAGCGTGTGAGCGCCAGGCGTGCGCCGAGTATGCTCAGAGACTCCGGCACGGCGGACTTCGCCGTCTCCATGTCCACGTCCGCCGTCATGGCCGCGCGCGGGGCGTGGTACATGATATAGTTGTGCGCGTTCCACGTGCATACCTCGCCCGTGGCGGAGTCCACGTACACCTCCACGGTGTCCGGCAGCAGCGCCACTCCGTCCACCACCGGCGCAAAGGTGAAGCCGTAAAGCCCCGTCTGCTCGCGCATCTCCACGCGGGTGAACTCCTCGCCGAACGCGCCGCCGAGCATCTCCAGCGCCAGCGCCTCGGCGTCCTCCGCGGCGGTCTGCGCCCCGCCGAGCGTGCACGCGCCGCTCACGGTCTCCACGACGCCGCCCTGTTCGGTGACGGTGATATACCGCTGCTGCCCGTTTTCAAGCTCCTGCGTGAAGGCGTACACGCCGTAAGCGCCCTCGCTGCGCCCGGCGTCGGCAAGCTCGGACTCGTCCACGCCCAGGAACTCCGCCGCGATGCGCCGGGCGTCCAGCTCGCTTACGGCCTTCTTGTCCTTGATATACGCCGCTTCCGTGCTCATGACCGAGCTGGAATAGCGCCCGGCGTACTCCAGCTCCGGGAAGTCGTCCAGCGCGGCGTCCAGGGCTGAGAGCTCATAGCCCACCGTGCCTGACACGGCGGCGTCGCCCGTAGCGCCGTACTCGTCCATCGTCAGCTCGCCCGCATCCAGCGCGTCGAATATCCCTCCCGCCTGGACGGATATCTCCCTGACCGCCTCGCCGAGCGCCGTGAGGTTCTCCAGCTCCTGCGCGGTGAGCATACGCCCCTCCGCCGCCTGCGCGGCCAGGTACAGCGCGTAGTCGCCCGCGCCGTTGAGGTACTGCGAGAGCGCCTCCAGCTCCTGCGTGGAATACGGCAGGCTCGAGAGCGCCGTGACGGCGCTGGCGGCGTTCGCCGCCGCCTTGGCGCAGAGCGTGCTGACCAGGGCGCTGTTCGTGGCGTAGCGGCTCTCGCTCATCGCCTCGTTCAGCTCCGACAGCGCGCCGGTGAACTCGCCCATCGCGCTGCCGCCGTAGGCCGAGGTCACGCGCCCTGCGTTCTCCAGCCGTGAGTCCAGCGTCCAGGCGTAGGCTCCCACGCCGATAACAAGCGCGGCCATCGCGGCAAATATGCCTATGGCAACCGATTTTTTCACGAAAAAATACACCTCCGGTGTTAGTCTGTCCACCGGAGGTGCAAAAATCTTTGACAAAATTTTAAGCTGCGCTCCTCAGCCGAGCTTGGCGAGCGCTACGTCTATCCTGCGCAGAGCCTCCTCGCGGCCGAGGATGCGGGTTATCTCCACGGCTCCGCCGGGGGTGACCTGCGTGCCGGAGACGGCGATGCGCTCCGGCCACATGACGGCGGCGTTCTTGACGCCCTCGGCCTCGGCGATGGCCTTCATGGCCTCGAGTATGGCCTCGTCGTTCCACTCGCAGCTCTCCAGCGCGGCGCGGCAGAGAGCGAGGAACCTGGCGCTGCTCTCGAGCGTGCTCTTGCTCTTTTTGTTGACGAACAGCTCAGTGCCGTACTCGGGCAGCTCGTCGAAGAAGCCGAGCTTGCCGGGGATGTCCGTGAGCACCTCGGTGCGCTGCTGCAAGAGCGCGGCGATGTCGGCGGGGTCAATGGCCGGGTTCTTGACGGTCTGTCGGATGTACGGCTCGGCCACGGCGGCGAACTCCTCGCCGCTCATGGCGCGGATGTACTCGGCGTTGAACCAGCGGAGCTTTTCGATGTCGAAGATGGCCGGGCTCTTGCTCAGTCCCTTGGTGTCGAAGACCTCCTCCAGCTCTTTGAGCGTGTAGATCTCGCGCTCGCCGCGCGGCGACCAGCCGAGCAGCGCGACGTAGTTCACGATGGCGCTGGTGAGGAAGCCCTGCTCCTTCAGATCCTCATAGCTGGGGTCGCCCTGGCGCTTGCTCATCTTGTTGTGCGCGTCACGCATGACGGGCGAGCAGTGGATGTAGGTCGGCACGTCCCAGCCGAAGCCCTCGTAGAGCAGGTTGTACTTCGGCGCGCTGGACAGGTACTCCGTGCCGCGCACGACGTGGGTTATGCCCATCAGGTGATCGTCTATGACGTTGGCGAAGTTGTAGGTCGGCAGGCCGTCGCTCTTGATAAGCACCTGGTCGTCGAGGTCGGCGTTCGGCGCGGTGATGTCGCCGAAGATCTCGTCGTGGAAGGTGGTGGAGCCCTCCTCGGGTATGCGCTGGCGTATGACAAAGCTCTCGCCCGTGGCAGCGCGCGCGTCGCTCTCCTCGCGGCTCAGGCTGCGGCAGGGGTCGGCGGTCTTTTCAAAGCTGCCCTCGCCGTCCTCGTGCTCGGTGTGGGAGCAGAAGCAGCGGTAGGCGTGTCCACGCTCCATGAGCAGCTCGGCGTACTCCATGTAGAGCCCGCGCCGCTCGGTCTGGACGTAGGGGCCGACCGGGCCTCCGACGTCGGGACCCTCGTCGTGGCTGAGGCCGCACTCGGCCAGAGTGCGGTAGATGACGTCCACCGCGCCCTCGACCAGGCGCCCCTGGTCGGTGTCCTCGATGCGCAGTATGAACTTGCCCTTGTTAGCGCGGGCGATCAGGTAGGTGTACAGCGCGGTGCGCAGGTTGCCGACGTGCATGTATCCCGTGGGACTGGGCGCGAAGCGCGTGCGCACCTCGCCGCGCGGTATGCGCGACTCCATATCTTCAAACCATTTTGCGTCCTTCAATGTTATCCCTCTCGACAAAGTATTGCCTTTTGGCTCCCACTATATTATATTTTAGGCACCGCTTTGTCAAGTTCCATTGCATTCGGCGCGCATATGTGTTAGAATACCCCCAGATATGCCCTAGTCCGGGACGTGGACTTATCTTATGCTGAAGCTTAGGAGGTATGAGAAATGATTTCTGAGAGAATGGCCAAAATGGCCGCGGGCGGCAGCGCCATCCGCGCCATGTTTGAGGAAGGCAAGCGCCTCGCCAGGGAATACGGCGCAGAGAACGTCTTTGACTTCTCCATCGGCAACCCCTACTTTGCTCCCCCCGAGGCCGTAAAGAACGCCATAGTGGATATCATCACCAACGACGACCCCATGTACGTCCACGGCTATCCGGCCAACGCCGGCTATCCCGAGGTTCGCAAGGCCGTGGCAGACTCGCTCAACGCGCGCTTCGGCACCGCCTATGACGAAAACAACATCATCATGACCGTCGGCGCGGCGGGCGGACTGTGCGTCACCATGACCACGCTGCTCAACCCCGGCGACGAGGTCATCTGCATCAGCCCGTACTTCTTTGAGTACAACAACTACATCACCACCCCCGGCGGCAAGGTCGTGGTCGTCCCCGCCAGCGAGAGCGAGGGCTTCGTCCCCGACGTGGACGCCATCGCCAAGGCCGTCACCCCCAAGACCAAGGCCATAATCCTGAACAACCCCAACAACCCCACCGGCGTCGTCTACCCCGCCGAGCTGCTCAAGAAGCTCAGCGACGTCCTGCTTGAAAAGGGCAGGGAGTTCGGCACCGTCATCTATGTCGTGTCCGACGAGCCCTACCGCGAGCTGGTGTACGACGGAGTGGAAGTCCCCTGGATGCCCAACTGCATGGCCAACTGCATCGTCGGCTACTCCTGGTCCAAGAGCCTGAGCCTCCCCGGCGAGCGCATCGGCTATCTCGTAATCCCCGGCGACATCGCCGAAGGTCAGCTTATATTCGACGCCTCCGTGGTCGCCAACCGTATGCTCGGCTTTGTCAACGCCCCCAGCCTGATGCAGCTGACCGTCGCGCGCTGCCTGAACGAGAGCACCGCCATAGACAAGTACGACGCCAACCGCAAGCTGCTCTACAACGGCCTGCACGAGCTGGGCTTTGAGTGCGCCTACCCCGCCGGCGCCTTCTACATGTGGGTCAAGACCCCGATAGACGAGGCGGAGTTCGTCGCCAAGGCCAAGAGCTACAACATACTGCTCGTCCCCGGCAGCAACTTCGGCACCCCCGGCTATGTCCGCCTGGCCTACTGCGTCAGCGGCGACATGATAAAGCGCAGCCTGGGCGCCTTCGCCAAGCTCGCCGCCGACTGCGACCTCGGCAAATAACTAGCTATTTCACAACCGACAGGGCGGGCCGGCCGCCCGCCCTCTCGCCCCCGGCGGGAACCGTAATCACGTTTAAAGAGGATGTTCGTCATGGAAGAAAAGAAAGTAGCAGAGAAAAAAATAATGTTCTCGGGCATACAGCCGTCCGGTGACCTGACCCTCGGCTCCTACATGGGCGCCATAAAGAACTGGGTCGACATGATAGACGACTACGAGGCCTATTACTGCATCGTGGACATGCACGCCATAACCGTGCGCCAGGTGCCCGCCGACCTGCGCCGCCGCACTATGGAGCAGCTTGCGCAGTACATCGCCTGCGGCCTCGACCCCGACAAGGTCACGCTCTTTGTGCAGAGCCACAACCCCTGCCACGCGGAGCTCGGCTGGGTGCTCAACTGCTACACCATGTTCGGCGAGCTCAGCCGCATGACGCAGTTCAAGGACAAGAGCGCCAAGCACGCCGACAACATAAACGGCGGCCTGTTCACCTACCCCGCGCTCATGGCGGCCGACATCCTGCTCTACCAGGCCGACTTCGTCCCCGTCGGCGACGACCAGAAGCAGCACGTCGAGCTGACGCGCGACGTGGCCATACGCTTCAACAACGTCTACGGCGAGACCTTCAAGGTGCCCGAGGCATACATCCCCCGCGTGGGCGCGCGCATCATGAGCCTGCAGGACCCGACCAGCAAGATGAGCAAGTCCGACAAGGATCCCAACGGCTGCGTGCACCTGCTGGAGAAGCCGGAGGACATCATGCGCAAGTTCAAGCGCGCCGTCACCGACTCCGACACCAGCGAGAACTGCGTGCGCTTTGACCCGGCCAACAAGCCCGGCGTGTCCAACCTCATGCAGATCTACTCCTCCTGCACCGGCGAGAGCTTCGAGCAGATCGAGGCCGACTTCACCGGCAAGGGCTACGGCGCGTTCAAGACCGCCGTCGGCGAAGCCGTGGTCGAGATGCTCCGTCCCATCCAGGAGGAGTCTCACCGCATACTCAAGGACAAGGCCTATCTCGAGAGCGTGTACCGCATGGGCGCCGAGAAGGCCTACGGCGTGGCCTGGAAGACCCTGCGCAAGGTCTACAAGAAGCTCGGCTTCGTGGCCAGATAACCTGCGGCGGAGCGCAACTCTGCCGTTTCCGGGAGCTTCCCTTTCCCGCCGAAAGGGGAGCTCCCGCGGCGCCGATGCACCCCGCCGTGCCGGACGCCGTAAAAAAGACCTCTTTAGGAGTGTTATTCAGATATGCTGCTCAATCTGGAGCTGTGGGTGAGGATACTGCTCGCCGTCGCCATAGCTTTCGCCATAAGCTTTGCGGCCACGCCGGTGGTCAAGGCCTTTGCAACAAAAATGGGCGCCATAGACGTCCCTGACGGGAAGCGCCGCGTACACGACCACCCCATCCCCCGCATGGGAGGGCTGGCCATATTCCTGGGCTTCCTGCTCAGCGTAGTGCTGTTTTCGGACATCACCAGGCAGGTGCGCGGCATCCTGCTCGGCTCGGTGCTGATAGTCGCCTGCGGCGCTATCGACGACGTTGTCAATCTGCGCGCATGGATAAAGCTGCTGGTGCAGATAGCCGCGGCGATCATCGCCGTCGCGCACGACGTGGTCATCGAGTTCTTCTCAAACCCCAATATTTTTTCCGACAACGAGCTGCTGTTCCTCGGCTGGCTGGCCATACCGGTGACGGTACTCTGGATCGTCGGCATCACGAACAGCGTCAACCTGATAGACGGGCTGGACGGCCTGGCCGTCGGCGTGAGCACCATCGCCAGCACGACCATGTTCGTCGTCGCCCTGCTGGTGAGCGAGGGCGACGTCGCCCTGCTGCTGGCCGCGCTCATGGGCGCCTGCCTGGGCTTCATGCCCTACAACCTCAACCCCGCGCGCATCTTCATGGGCGACACCGGCTCGCTGCTGCTGGGCTACGTGCTGAGCACGGTGTCCGTCGTGGGCATGTTCAAGACCTATGCGCTGGTCACGTTCGTAGTGCCCATACTCGCCCTGTTCCTGCCCCTTTTTGACACGGTGTGCGCCTTTTTCCGCCGCATACTGCGCGGGCAGAGCCCCATGCACCCCGACCGCGGCCACCTGCACCACAGGCTGATAGACATGGGTCTGAGCCAGAAGCAGGCCGTGGCGATACTCTACTCGCTGTCCGCGATACTCGGCCTGTGCGCCGTGGTGCTCGCCACGGACGGCGCTGTGCGCACCTGGCTGATAGTCGTGGCCGCGCTGGCCGCCGTCGCCATCGGCATCTACATCGAGCGCACATTGCGCGGGCACAAGTACCATCCGCCCGTCGACCCCAACCTGGACGGCGTGGAGGAGAGCCACGGGCTGCACCACCACAAGGAGAAGCACAATGACGAAGCTTAAAGTCATGAGCATATTCGGCACCCGCCCGGAGGCGATAAAGATGGCGCCCCTGGTGCTGGAGCTCGCCCGCCGCGAGGGCATAGACAGCCAGGTGTGCGTCACGGCTCAGCACCGCGAGATGCTCGACGGCGTGCTGGACGCCTTCGGCATACGCCCGGACTATGACCTGAACGTCATGCAGAGCGGGCAGACGCTCGCCGGGATAACCGCGCGCGTGCTGGACGGGCTGGGCGGCGTGTTCGAGTCCGCAAAGCCCGACCTCGTGCTTGTCCACGGGGACACGACGACCACTTTCGCCGCCGCGCTGGCGGCCTTCTACGCCAAAATAAACTGCGGCCACGTCGAAGCCGGGCTTCGCACGTTCGACCGCTGGTCGCCGTGGCCGGAGGAGATGAACCGCCGTCTCGCCGGCCAGCTGTGCACGCTGCACTTCGCGCCCACCGCGCGCAACGCCGAGAACCTGCGCCGCGAAGGCGTGGAGGGCGGCGTTTTTGTCACCGGCAACACGGTCATAGACGCCCTGGCCTACACCGCCCACGGCGAGGGCTTCGCCTCGGACGAGCTGAACGCGCTGGACTTCACCGGCCGGCGCATAGTGACCCTCACCTGCCACAGGCGCGAGAACTACGGCGAGCCGATGCGTAACATCTTCTCCGCCGTGCGCGCGCTCGCGCTGGAGAACCCGGACATACTCGTGGTCTACCCCGTGCACCTCAGCCCCGTCGTGCGCGAGGCCGCGCGCGAGCAGCTGGGCGGCGTCGGGAACATCGCGCTCATTGAGCCGCTCTCCGCCGTGGACATGCACCGGCTGATGGCCAGGAGCTACATGGTCATGACCGACTCCGGCGGACTTCAGGAGGAGGCTCCCGCGCTGGGCAAGCCCGTGCTGGTGCTGCGCAGCGAGACCGAGCGTCCCGAGGCCGTCGAGGCCGGCACCGTCAAGGTCGCCGGAACGGACAGGGATACCGTCCTCCGCCTCGCCACGGAGCTTTTGAACGACGCGGACGAGTACCGGCGCATGGCTCAGGCCGTCAACCCCTACGGCGACGGCAGGGCGTCCCGGCGAATAGCGGACGCGATCGAGTACGTGTACAAGCTGAGGGACGAGCCCCCCGAGGAGTTCAGGCCGGTATGAAGAAGCGCACCAGACTTCTCATAATACTGCTGCTGGCTCTGACCGCGGCAGTCATAATCTACGCGCTGTTTTTCATGGGTCAGGGCGTGGAGACCAGCCATGTCGCCCTACCCACCCCGGGCGAGAGCGGCGGAGTCGAGGCCACGCCCGCACCCGGCTACGACCTGGCCGAGCTGACGACTGAAAACGTCCAGTCCGTGCTGGCCGAGCTGAACCGGGCAGAGAGCTATTCCTGCACCGTGACCATCGAGGACTTCTGGGACGGCGGCAGCTCCACGAGCGAGCTGCAGGTCTGGGTCAGCGGCGGCAGAACGCGCATACGCTCCGCCATAGGCGGCAGCACCCGCAACGTGCTGGTGTCCGACGGTATGCTGTATATCTGGAGCGACTCCATCTCCGGCGTATACGCCGAGCCGTACTCCGGCAGCGCCGACGCCTGGATGCGCTCCATCACCTATGAGGACGTGCTGGATGTCCCCGTCGAAAACATACTTTCGGCCGGGTACCAGCAGTACAGCGGCATAGACTGCATACACTGCCGCTACACAGACCCCGAAACCGGATACATCAACGTGATATACGTCGCCGTCGGCAGCGGTCTGCTGATGGGCGCGGAGACATACGACGGCAGCCTCATCTACCGCATGGACGCCACCACCTTCGAGCTGGGCAGCCCAGACGAGAGCCTGTTTGAAGCCCCGGAGAGCTAAAACAGCAGCAGCGCGGCGAGCACGACAAGCAGCTGCTTGTCGCCGTTTTCGCGGTACATGAGGTACACGATGGCCAGGAGCAGCAGATCCTCCGTGTTCAGGCTGCCCAGCCGGCCGCTGAGCGCTCCTCCGAAGCCGCTCAGCAGCCGCTCAAGCGAGCCTTCGCCCCCGGACTGCATCGGAGGCCGGGAGCCCTGCGGCCTGTTCTGCGGCCTTCCGGGGCGCGAAGGCGGCGCCTGGCCGGGTCGATGCGGCGGAGCGCTGCCGCCGGGAGGCCGGCGCTGCTCGCGGGGCGGCTCCGGCCTTGCGCCATCCCGGGTCGGAGGCGGCTCCGGAGCGCGCGGCGGCGCGTATGTAGTGTGTTCGCGCTCTCGCTCGTCAAACGGCTCGGGCAGGCGTATGAACTGTCCCGTGCTGCCGTTGTAGCGGTTATACGTCTCCCTCACCTCCCAGGTCGGCAAGCTCTCCGGCCATGCGCGCCAGCGAGGCAAGGCGCGCGATTTTTATTGCCCGGTCGAGCCTCGCGCGCCTCTCGTCGGAGAGGAAGGGGCGCAGCGCATCGAACACCGCCGACTCGTCCGCGCGCATGGAGCTGCCGCGCAGCAGCCCCGCGGCGCGCTTTAAAAGCGACTCGTCGCCGGAGCTGATCTCCCCCGGCTCCCCGCCCTTTTCCCCAAAGAGCGACTTGGCCATCTCCGAGATGCGCCCCATGGCGTCCGGGTCGGACAATATGGCGTTGAGCTTATCTTCCAGGCCGTCCATGCGCGCCCCTCCCCTCAAGCTTATTTCATCGCGTCGCCCAGCATCTGCGCCAGGCGTTTTCCCTCGCCGGTGGCCAGCACGCGCTTGAGTATCGAGCGCAGCGCCTGTTCGTCGCCGGACTGCGACGCGCGCGCCAGCTCGGCGTCGCTGAACAGCTCCGACAGCGCCCTGGCCTCGTTCGTCTGCGACAGCGCGTCGAGCTTGGCGCGCATGCCCTCGTCCAGACTGCTTGCGAACTTCTCAATGTCCATAGCCATCCTCCATTCCGCCGCCGAGGCGGCTCAGACAGATATTAAAACATTATCCCCTTCGAGTGCAGTATATGCCCCGGGATCCAGGAGGTGCCTGTCCAATGAGACTGGCCGTATTTTCAGACACGCACGGGCGCACCGAGCTTCTGGCTCAGGCCGTCCGCCGCGTTCAGCCGGATATGCTCGTCCACCTGGGCGACCACATGCGCGATTCGCGCGTGCTTGCGGAAGCGTTCCCCGACCTGCCGCTCTACGCCGTGCCCGGCAACTGCGACTTTGCCAGCCGCGAAGCCGACACGCTGGAGTTCTTCGCGCTGTCGGTCAAGGTCTTTGCCACGCACGGGCACCGCTACTACGTCAAGAGCACGATGGACTCGCTGCTCAACGCCGCGCACTTCTCCGGCGCGCAGCTGGTGCTATACGGGCACACGCACATCGCGCGCATCGACTACGCCGCCGGCATGACTATCGTCAACCCCGGCTCTGCCGGGCTGGGCGCTGAGCCGAGCTTTGCGCAGATTGACGTCTCCGACACCGGCGGCATCGCCGCCAAGATACTCCCCATGCTGCCCAGGGATAAATACATGTGATAGCGGTAAGCGTCAGGCGCGAAAAACTCCCCGTCAACCGAAGTTGACGGGGAGTTTTTCGGTTTTAGGCTGCCGCTTCATGTCTTACATCTGGTCGAAGCGCATGAAGATGGCGGCGCACTGGGCGCGGGTGGCGGTGCCCTGAGGTACCAGGGTGGTGTCCGTGATGATGCCCTCGTCTATCGCCCAGCGCATGGCGGTCTCCGCCCAGTCGCTGACGCTGCCGGCATCGGTGTACGCGCTCAGGCTGACGCTGCTCTCAGGCTCGCCGGCGTAGCGCCACAGCATGGTGACCATCTGCTCGCGCGTCACGAGGCCGTTCGGGTCGGTGCCGTCGCTGACGCCCTCGGCCATCGCCCACTCGCGAGCCTGGTCAGCCCAGTTCGTGCCGGTGATAGTCGCGCCGTCGATGCGGCCGAGGACTGCCCAGAACATCGCGCGGGTCATCGTGCCGTCGGGGTTGAAGGTCGTCGCGCTGTCGCCCTCTATCATGCCGTTGGTGTACACGTAGGCCACGGCGTCGTAGAACCACTGACCGGCGCTCACGTCGGTGAAGGGCAGCGCGTCGCTGTCGGTGAAGGTCACTCGCACGGTCACGTCGCCGGCGGGCATCTTGAAGGTGTAGGTCGTGGCGTTCACGCGCACGACGTCAACGCGGCCGTCGGGGCCGGTGACGGTGACGCTGGCCACGCTGTAGCCGCTGTCGGGCGTCGCGGTGATGGTGATGGTGCTGCCCGCGCTGGCGTTGCTCAGGCTGGTGTCGACCTCTCCGTTCGCCGCGTCGGCTATCTCGATGTCATACGTATCCGGGATGTTGATGGCGCTCCAGACGGCGGTGAAAGTCAAATACCAGCCGGGGGAGCATGACAAGACCGCTTATCTGTTGAACGCAATCCATGTGCAGGAGGGCGAGTATTTCAGCCGCCGGGTACATGACGATATAGACGGTATCATGGAGGACATAAAGGAAGCCCACAAGGGGCGGGCAGAGAGTGCGCCGGAGAAATCCGTTGCTGCCGAACTGAAAAAGGATTTGGACGAGGTAGCAAACTTTAAGGGGAGCCGTTTGGAGCAATGGCTGTTGATTTACTGCAAGCAAAACCGCATACCCTATAACCGCTTAACGGAAGAGGAAAAGCAAAGTCTGATACGGATAGGCTCAAAGTCGGATTTTATGAAATCGCATATCCCGCAGCGGGGAAAAAAACGAAAATGAAAAGCTGAACACATATAGCCAATTCTGGCGGCAGAAATTTATCTGCCGCTATTTTTGGACACCAATATAATTTGTAACATAGTACCTTGACACACATAGTAATGTCGGATATAATGTGCATGGAGGTGAAGCAAATGCCGGAGCAGAACATCAACAGCGATTTAATCCGTGGGCATATAGATACCATAATTCTTAAAATACTAAGAGATGGCGACAATTACGGCTACGAGATTATGAAAGCTGTATCCATGAACAGCAATAATGAATATGAATTGAAAGAGCCGTCTTTATATACAAGCCTAAAGCGTCTTGAGAAACAAGGCCATATTGTTAGCTATTGGGGCGACCAATCGCAAGGCGGGCGGCGAAAGTATTATCATATTACGGACAGCGGTAACGCCGCCTATGAAAAAGCACTTTCGGAATGGCTGCATGCAAAAAAAATTATTACTATGCTTCTGCAAGGAGGTAAGGACGAATGATAGATTTACAAAAATATGTTGACGGCTTATTCCGGCACCAGCGTTTAACGCCGGAGGTAAAAGACCTAAAGGAAGAAATATTGAGCAATATGATTGCAAAGCGGGACGATCTGCTTGCACAGGGATTGAGCGCAGAGAACGCAACCGAGAAAGCAAAGGAAAGTTTGTCAGCGATTGATTATCTGATAGACGGAAATCAGCTTACCGATGTTGGCAAATATCATTTGGAATGTATGCAAACGCTATTGCTCAACTGTATTGTTTTTTGGATTTTTTCCTTGCCGCTTCTCTTTACCCATTATGCGCTAACCAGTTATATCGGGCTTTTATGTGTTATCATTTCTGGCTGCGCTTACATTCTGAGGAAAGATAAAAAAGAAAAAGTCATTGCTTTTCTATCGCTTTCAGCGAGTGAACACAGAAGAAAAGTCGCATGGACTATTTGGAGTGTATTTTTTCTTGTAGTTGTCGGAACGATGGCAGCGTTGACATTTGGAAGTGATATTTGGTTTGGCAGACCTCTGAATATTACAGGCCCATATCAAATGGCAAATATTGCAGTACGGTTTTATCTGCCGCTATTGACCATTATCATTCCTATTACAATCAGCAGCTTTTCAAGAATACTGCTGAAATGCAGAAAGGGGCATGAAGATGAATAAGAAAAGTAAAATTATTATCGGACTTCTCGCTGTTGCAGTTGTTTTGTTCTGCGTAATCCAGTTTTGGATTATTCCCGCCAATCAAGCAAGACAAGAAGCTTACGCCCAAAATCAGACGGACGCTTTAACACATGACATTTCTGCGATTGAAGATTATAAAACTGCATATTTGGGGGACGCGAACAATGTTAGAGACTTATTTGGAAATTTACCATTAAACAATATTCCAAGGCAGTTTGAAATCAATTCTGATGACTGTACTTTAACAGTGAACTATCTTGATACTGTTTGGAACATCGGAGAGAATAAGGTACAAAGAGATTTAATCTATAATACCGTTGCTGCTATGGCAGCGATTGATAATTTGTCGGGAATAACCTATAACTTTTCCGGTGATAGCTATTCCTTTGAACGAACGCAAATTGAAGATATATTCGGCGCTCCCTTGTCAAATCTGCTTGAACAGGAGAAGTGGAGCAACGATGTACAAGACAAACTAAAGGATACGGATTTTGTTGAACAATTTTATAAATAGCAAAGCCAGCCGAGCCAGTCAACGGTCAAGATGAACGGCGCATATGCGCCGCCGTTGACAGCCCCGCCCGCCTTTGCAGACAGGCAATCAAGGCGGGAAAGCCCTAAAATGGCTTCCCGCCCATTTCAATTTTTAGAAAAGAAACGCTCCAAAATCAGAAAGAGAGCGTCCAAGCACTTTGAGGGATTGGCCGCCTTGTCCACCCATTCAGCGGGACAGCGGGCGGAGGTCAAGGCCGGGTGTAAACCCGTTCATTTCAGCTTAGAAACCCTTCATAAAACGGGCTTATTTAGCGATATAAGGCTTTATAATAGAGAAGGAGTGAAACTTCTATTCAAGTTTAGAAACGCCTTCCATTAGTCCGAAAGAGACCTTAGAAAGAGAATTAAATCGTAAAGTATCAGGGAAAGAAATTCAACCGACTTTGGAGAGAATAGAGCAAAAAATGGTTCAAAATCAACACCAAGAAACCCCTGAATTTAAAGCAATTCAACAAAAATTGGAAAGCTTGCAGCTACCTACACCACCAATACCCAAAACACCTAAACTTCCAGGACTTTAAACCTTAAAAAAGGAAAAGAGTAGTTACCAAAAAACGGTAACTACTCTTTTTTTATAAAAACCTTTCCTCATGTTTGAAAAGCTGATCGAGAAATAAAGCACACAACGGTATTCTTTCTTTTTTCAGTTGGTACATTTTGCAGTCTGTAACGTGTCATTTACTGTTTGTTACCTTAACATATCCAGTCGAAAACACAAGGGTATATAAACGAGCAAGCTCGCCCTTGTGTTTTTTTTGTGTCTATGTTGCGTTCTCGTCACAGCAAACGACACGAACACACTGGCGAAAATGAACCAACAAAACGAAAAAAGAAAGGAGCGTATACTTCACAGACGGTGTTAAGGATACTTACCAGATGAAACCGTACATTGCACCGACCGCTGCTGAGTTGGAACAATTTCTTTCCTCTCTAAATTAAATCTTGCCGAAGCAGTGATGTGTCAGACTTTCCTGACACATCGCCGCTTTGCACTTCACAAAATCCGCTGCCAGGAGGTGATGAAATGAGTATGGTAAATGCTGACTCCGTTCAGCTATTCGCAATGCTGAAAAAAATGCAGGATTCCATTTCCTCCATCGAAACTACCAAAAAATCTGTAAAGATGAAATATGAACAGTTAGGTGCTGGATGGCAAGATAAAAAATACAACGAGTTGGGCGTGGTTGTAAGAGACTGCAACAAGGCTCTCAATGACATATTGGTAATTATGCTTCAAGCAGAAAAATATGTGGCTTTACTCGCCAAGAGCCTTAGTGAATACGAAAGTGTTCAACTAGGATCTACAAATGGAATATCTGCAAGCACACCTCAGACCAGTAGTTTTGCTGTTACACCATCAAGTGCAGATACAACCACCTTTGAGTCAAATACCTTTGGTTCTAATCTTGCATTTGTTCAAGACAGACTATCAGCTGAACGATATTTTTCCCGTGGAAATCACTATGAAGAATATCGAGATTATTGGGAGAACGGGAACTATACCTTTTCTCGAAATGAAAATCCAGAACTCGTATACGTTAGAGCAAGGGATATTGAAGGAGTTTATCTCAGTGACCGAGAACTTGGGAACCCGGAAGGATTTTGGACACGGAATGGTCGAGAGGGATGGTCGAGAGAAAACATTCTAAGGCGAGCTTCGCACATCCAAGATGTTCGTCAAAATACTGAGTCAGGAATGTCTTTGGATGAGCTTTCACAAAACCCAGTGTTAGATGATACCATTCGTAGCTATTACAATAATCCTGTCCAGGTTGCGCAGGTAGGTTCTTATTATGTATTTCAGAGTGATGGGCGACATCGAACACTTGCAGCTCAATCGCTTGATACATATATCCCGGTTTTAGTAACAGGTAGCTACACTCGAAATGATTAACAAATGAGGAGGTGAGTGTTTGAGCAACGTAAATGCTGATGCAACTCAATTACTGACAATACTGAAAAATATGCGGACCTCCATTTCTTCTATCGAAACTACAAGAAGTTCTGTGAAGATGAAATATCAGCAATTGGGAATTGGATGGAATGACAAGAAGTACGATGAGCTGGGAACTATCGTAAAAGATTGCAACAAAGCCCTGAATGATATTTTACAGATTATGCTTCAGGCCGAAAAATACGTTGCTTCACTTGCCAAAAGTGTACAAGAATATGATAATGTTAATTTGGACACTCCTTCTGCACGAAATTCTTTCCTCCAGGGTCTGCAAACACCTAATGTTGGTAATTCGTCTTATCAGTATTGCCTTGGCGTGCTAACCCAAGGTAGCACACCAGACGGATATATCGCTGTTATATCACAACGCCATGAAAATGCAGAGCAGAATGTCAGAGAAGTGTTTGACCATTTCGCTGGTAAACTGATGATACAAGATTCTGAATATCCACCGGATCAGACAGCACATTACTCACCGGGAAATTATATAGGGCATTCACGAGGAGTCTACTACAATGCAGCTTCTGATATGACAAATCCAAGAGGTGCAGGAACAACTTATTTCCACGAGCTTGCTCACATGATCGACCATGCTTCGTGCAACTATCGGAGCAATCTATCCAATACTCCAGAATTTGCTGAGGCACTGGTTGAGGACGGACAAAGAATCCTGAGCTTATATAACAATCTTCCAGTGGAAAAGCAAACTGCTTTTCTGACCCGTATTAGGCAGGATTCAGCTCACTCCTTCTCGGACTTAATTGATGCGACAACAAATGGTCAATTGCACGGAAATTATGGTCACTCAAGGAACTATTGGACGAGACCGGGCAATCTACAAGCAGAAGCCTTTGCCCACTTTTTTGAAGCGTCTATGGGAGACCAAGGCAAATTAGAGCTATTAGCAAATTTCTTTCCTACAGCGTTTGGTATTTTTTCTTCAATGATTGATTCTATTAGACCAGATAATCATGTTAGGGTCTTGAGCAGAGAAAGGTAGGTGCATACAATGGACAAAAACAAGAGCGTTGCAGATTTTATGAATAGCTTCCTTAATACACCTGAACCGAAAATTGATAATGAGTATTATGAAATCGAAGAACAGTATTTTCGGCAATTCGGTCATGGTGTCCCAAGGGAAATGTTGCCTGATAGCATTTCAACGGAACAAATTAAACAAGCCATGAAAAAATGCATTCTTTCCAAAAAGGATAATCTCTTTGAACTATTAGGCATCATTATCAACGATAATTATTTATATTAAGAAAAGGAACGACGACATGGATGAAGACAACATTATAACTTTGAATGATGAGAATGGGAACGAAGTTGAATTTGAATTTCTTGACTTAATACCGTATCGCCAGAACGAATATGTTGTCCTGCTTCCTATTGGAGATTCGGATGGGCAAGTTGTTATTTTGCAGCTGAAAGAAATTGACGATGAAACAGAAGAATATGTTGGTGTTGAAAACGAATTTGTGTTAGAGACTGTCTTTGCTCTGTTCAAAGAGCGAAACAAAGATTTCTTTACATTTGAGTAATTAAACAATGCAAGCTCAAACCAACAACACGATAAAAGGGGGGTGCATTATGGATATTTGGCATCGTGTAGGCAGAATTGTTCGCTTCTCAAACTTAGGAACTCTTCTGTTCTTTACTCTTAATATTCTGCTGATTGTTGCTGTGTTCGGTTCGTCAGGAAGCATTGTTGAACTGATTTGTATTTACTTTTTCACAGTAGCTATCAGCTTATCCCCATTAGGCGAAATGTGCCTGGCTGCCTTCGCAGGAGCAAGCGATATAAAAAGAGTAGATATAAAACTTCGAGTTGTCCCGCTGGTTCAATATGTTTTAGATAAAGCAAAAGAGAACACATCATACTGTCCTAAAAAAGTGAAAGTGAAGATTATCCATGATCCTGCTCCAAATGCATTTGCTCTAGGTAGGCAAACACTATGCATAACTGACGGATTGCTTTTACTCTCCGATGATATGATACTTGGAATTCTCGCCCATGAGATCGGACATCTCTCATACGGACATACTGTTATCCAATTATTGATTGGCGGGGGCAATATATTTATATCCGGGTGCCTCCTGTTAATCAAAATATCCTACTGGATTTTTTCTGCAATCATGGGGCTGTTCGCAATATGCTCTCGTAGTGGTGTAATGGGTATAATTACCGCAGTTTTCGCAGGAATATCAACAGCACTTTCTTGGTTATGGGTAAAGTTCTGTATGCTTTTTCTGATGTGGTCTATGAGACAAAATGAGTATCTGGCTGATGAATTTGCTTATAAAATTGGTTTTGGTCTTGAATTAGCGACGGTATTAGACCAACATATCTCAGATGTTCCGCATGATGGTTTTCTCAGTGCAATATACTCAACTCATCCATGCAACGATGATAGGGTTGCAGCATTGCAAAATTTAGGTGTACCCTATTCTCGATACTAAATTCATAATCTCACAAATTGGCAAGCAGTGTAAACCTGTACAGGTTCACTCATTTTCTCGATTTTCCCTTCGGTGCAATCTTCGCAAATTTGCTTGTTGGGGAAGCATCCCCAATCCCCTTTGAACATCATCTGCCGATGATGGCTACACGATTTTCAATCGTTTCTCAAAGAACAGTAGAATAAAAATTTGCCCATGGTTGAAAGCACCGAAATCGAAAAGCAAAAAAGCAGCCACGATCCGCACCCTTTGGGGAGTGCAGACCGTGGCTTTTTGCTTTAACGGAAGTTCTTCTTTTCCTCTTTCTCTTTCTCTTTTTCCTGCTCTTTCTGCCTGTCGATATTCAAAATCGTTTCAACCGTCCGTTTGGCAATCAGCAGTTCTTCTTTCTCTTTTCTGATCTGACGGTACTCAGCGTAGTCCTGCTTTTTCTGGACTGCCAGCTGATGAAACTCCTCATACAATGATTGCATGGACGGGAGCTTTGTAATCTGCAATTCATCAAAGGCTTGCTTCGCCGCTTTATGAATTGTGATTTCCTGACGGTGTTCTTCAAAGAATTTTTTGCTATATCCAGACTTGCGGTACTCGATATAAATTTGCCTTGTGTTGCGATAATTTTTGATGTGCTGCTGCAACGCCTGAACCTCAACCATACGTTTCTCTGCGACCTTGATAGAATCAGAAAGCGCATCGAACCGGGCAGACAGATTTTCAATATGAGCAGTCAGATCGTCGTAGTTGCCCAAGCCTTTTTCTTTCAGTAGGATTACCGTTCGGGCAGCTTCTTTTCGGTTGAACTTCTTCGCCCACTTTTCATAACCGACCGTCTTGCCCTCGGCCATCTTTGCCTGAATATCAATCAGCATCTGGAACTGCTTCGGGGCAGGAGCCTTGGCAGAGCCGCCTTTTGATTTGTGCAGGTTCTTGCCGGAGATAACCGCTTGAATTTCCTCTTTGCTATATCCTTCGCCCAGGGAACGCAGCCGAATGAAACGCTTCTGATTCTCGCCCTTGAACGCAGGCTGCTTTCCATCCTTGAACTCAAATCCCATGTCAGCCAGAGCCTGAACAAAGCCATCAAAGCTCTTTGGTTTCTGCTTCAGCACCGCATCAATCGCATCACATAATTCGTCACGCTGGGTACGCTTCTTGGGATAAACAGTTCTTTTCTGGCGCTCCCGATACGGCTTCGGTGTAATAATGGACAGCCCGTGTTCCAGGCAAACCATATCACTGAGTCTTTGCACCGCCAGACCGGAAAGAAAGAAGTTTTTGAATTTCCGTGTGGCATCCAGCGAGGTCGAATTATAAATGATATGATTGTGAATGTGGGATTTGTCGATGTGGGTCGCAACGATGAAAGCGTGTTTTCCCTTTGTCCATCGCATCGCTGTTTCATAGCCGACTTGGTTCGCTTCTTCCGGGGTGATTTCTCCCGGCTTAAAGGACTGGCGTATCTGGTATGCGATGATATTGTTCTTCTGCTGTCTGCCGGTAATATGCTGATACTGCCGTTTGGAAAGCAGAAATTCCTCATCTGCTGTCTTTGGATCACACTCATAGGAACTGATAAATTCGCCATCATTGGTTTTTGCGGCATTTTGTGAGTAGTCGGTTCTGTCTGCCAAACATTGAGCGACCGTCTTTCCCTTATTCACATGGAGTGCAATCAATCTTGTCGCTGCCATTCCCATCACTTCCTTCCCAAAAAGAAAAAGCCACCGGTCGGTGACTTTTCTCTGATATTATCTTATGACCTGATAAATGCTCCCAGACTTTCTCCAATATTCTCGACTTTCATAACAGCCCAGACGAGCAAGAACACCGCTGCTATTGTCGCAATTCCAAGAACCACAAGAATAAGCAGGGACTGCCACAAAGCCTTTACAATGCAGTAAATCGCAGATCCGCCAATGACCAAGAGCAATAAACCAATTACATAGGACACAACATTTGTAAGCAGATTTCCAAGAATGCAAATCACTTTTACAACGAACAGCACCGGCAGTGCCAATATCTTCAATACCAGCTTCATAGGCTCAACCCCTTTCTTTTAATTATATTGTACAAGGGTATCTGCCATAACGCAATGATGTCAACCCTTATGTAAAAGCCGCAGCCGAAACTGCGACTTCCCAACAAGTTGTCGGATTACTGGATTGAGGACAGGCGAACAAGAACTTCTCTCATGTCCGTCCAGATCTCCTCCAGCCGTTTTTGCAAATCCTCAATGTCAGCACGATAGATGCTGCCTGTTTCGTTCGCTCGCTTTGCGTACTGGTTCAGGTTGTTGGAGCAGATTCGCAGGAGCGAAACCAGGGCTTTCACATCCTGCAAATCCAGTCTGATACAGTAACCATCCAGAGCCATTTTCCGCAGATAGGCTCCCATGCTGCGGATGCCAAGCTCGTCCATCTTCTCATGGATTCGCTCGACCTCCTCCTTGGATGCAAGGAAATGAACATCCTGATCTCGCTTTGCCATTACAACACCTCCTCACGGGTTTCAGAGTATTTTGCAGGCGGGATATGCTCCGCTTTGGATTTCAGATCAGCCAACACAGAAGGACGCTCTGACTCGCTTCTTTCGTCACGATTTTCCACAGAGTCCTCCATATTCAGGGCTGCATCCAGTTCTGCCAGTCGCTGACTTTTGGCTGTCAGCTCTGCTTCCTGCGGGAACGGTTTTCCAACCTCCGCCTTGGCTGCTTCCTGCTGATTGTAGAGATTATTCAACTGCTCATTGGCTCGTTCTAAGCGCTCAAGGATGCCTGCAAGGGCATTGTCCAGTCGGGTGATATTTCCTCGTGCGTCCGTTCCAAGGGCTACTCTGTGGCTCACAGCGCCCTTCAGGGTCACATCGAACTCGTTCCGGAAACTGTCAAACGAAAGCTCCATCTGAAAGCCACGGTAACTGCCAAGAGGAACCGGATCGGCACTTTTCGTGTCCTTACAAGCCGCAAGGAGGATTTCACCGGCATCTGCCTTTTCGGTGTAGGCTTTGCCCATGATTTCCATGCCGCAAAAGCCATCGGCAATCTGCGGGTGTGCTTCCACGGTTTTAATATCAGCTTCAAAGCCATGAATATAGCCTGTCTGCTTTTCAATCTCAGCCGGGAAGTATTTCAGAAGCTTATCTTCCATACGGTACTGCTGGCTCTGGTGGTCAGCTTTCAGCACCTTCAGCCTTGCCACATCAATGTCCAAGTCCATCTTTTCCTTGATAAGCGGATTGCCGGCACACAGCGCCTTGATCTCCGCATAGGACAGCGCCTGCTCATCCACATCGTCACAGGAGCGAACCGGTGATTTGGAGGTCATAATCTGAGAAATAAACTTCTGCTTGTTTTCCAAGGTCTGATACAGGTAGGCATCGAAGGTTCCCTCGGTCACATACTGATACACCTGAACCTCTTTGTTCCGGTTGCCCTGACGGATGATACGACCGTTTCTCTGGGTCATATCAGACGGACGCCAACCCACATCCAAGTGGTGAACTGCCACCAATTTGTCCTGGACGTTGGTTCCTGCACCCATCTTTTGCGTACTGCCAAGAAGCACTCGCACCTGCCCGGTACGAACCTTGGCAAAGAGGTCTTTTTTCTTTGCCTCGGTATCTGCATCATGGATAAAGGCAACTTCTTCCGCAGGCACACCGTTTGCAATCAGCTTGGTTTTGACATCATCATAGACATTGAAGGTTCCATCATTTTTCGGTGTGCTAAGGTCGCAGAACACCAACTGGGTCAATTTGTCAGCCTGACCGTCCTGCCAGATACGCAGGATATTTCCCACGCAGGCATTGAGCTTGCTGTCAGGGTCATCGGGTAACAGGGTGTTCATTAGCCGCTGATCCAGTCCCAATTTTCGTCCGTCGCTGGTAATCTTGAGCATATTATCGACGGACGGGTCTACAATACCGGCATGAACATCTGCTGCTCTCTCTGAAAGGGAAGCCACCATATCCTTCTGGTACTCAGAGGGCTGAACCACAACCGTTTCAAACTTTGCTTCGGGAACAGGGAGATGCAACTGGTCAGAGGTCTTGATGTCGGCAACCTCCTTGAACATATTCATCAGTTCAGGCAGGTTGAAGAACTTCGCAAATCGGGTTCTGGCACGATAGCCGGTTCCCTCCGGTGCAAGCTCAATCGCAGTTGTTGTTTCTCCGAAGGTCGATGCCCAGGAATCAAAATGGGTCAGGTTCTTTTGCTGGAGCGTACTGTACTGGAGATAGCGCATGACCGTATAAAGCTCGGTCATCGAGTTACTTACTGGAGTACCGGTTGCAAAGATCACACCACGCCCGCCGGTCAGCTCATCCATATAGCGGCACTTCATAAACATATCCGAAGATTTCTGGGCTTCGGAGGTGGACAGACCTGCCACATTTCGCATTTTTGTGTAGAGGAACAAATTCTTGAACGCATGGCTTTCGTCCACAAACAGCCGGTCTACACCCAACTGCTCAAAGGTAATGACATCATCTTTCTTGTCAGCGGCAAGGAGCTTGTCCAGTCTGGCTTCCAATGATTTTCGTGTTTTCTCCATCTGCTTGATCGTGAAGTTTTCGCCACGCTGCCATTTCAGCTCCGCAATCGCACCCTCGATCTCATCAATCTGCTCCCGCAGCTGCCGTTCCTGTCGTTCGGCAGAAAGCGGGATTTTTTCAAACTGGCTGTGACCGATGATGACTGCATCATAGTCACCCGTTGCGATACGAGCGCAGAACTTCTTACGGTTTGCTGTTTCAAAATCCTTCTTGGTGGCAACAAGGAGCTTGGCACTCGGATAGAGGTGCAGGAACTCGTTTGCCCACTGTAAGGTCAAGTGATTCGGCACAACGAACAGGGATTTCTGGCTCAATCCAAGCCGTTTACTCTCCATAGCCGATGCAGCCATCTCGAAGGTCTTGCCCGCACCAACTTCGTGTGCAAGCAGCGTATTTCCACCATATAGCACATGAGCGATAGCATTTCTCTGGTGTTCACGGAGGGTAATATCCGGGTTCATGCCGCCGAAACGGATATGAGAGCCATCATACTCACGAGGTCTGGTGGAGTTAAAAAGTTCGTTGTACTTGGTGGAAAGGGTTTCTCGTCTGTGCGGATCTCTCCAAATCCAATCTCGGAACGCATCCTTGATTGCCTGCTGTTTCTGCTGTGCCAGGGTAGTTTCTTTTTTATTGAGGACACGCTTCTGCTTACCATCTGCATCTTCAATCGTATCATAGATACGAATATCCTTCAGATTCAGCGTTTCCTCCAGAATCCGATATGCGTTGGCTCGCTCTGTACCGTAGGTGACATACGCCGCCACATCGTTGTAGTTGGGAGAACTCTTACCGTTGATGCGCCACTCTGCGGTCAGCTCGGAGAACTTGACCTCAATGGAACGGCGCAAGTAATACGGCGTTTCAAAGGTTTCCTCCATGAACTGCTGAATATAATCGGCATCAATCCATGTTGCACCCAAACGCACATCAATCTCGGACGCATCCAAGTCCTTCGGCTGTGCTTTCTGCAAGGCTTCCACATTGATGTGGAAGGAAGAATCCCTGTCTGCCGCCATCTGTGCGACACGCAGCTTGCTTCTTACATCACCGGAAAGGTAATCATCGGCAGTCTGCCATCCAACTTCCACAGCATCGGGAGCCATCGGGTCTTTGAAGATCACCCCTCGAAGCTCTGCCTGAATCGCATCGTATTCTCCAGGTGTTCCAAGCAGCTGTGCCATAAACGGCAAATCCACCTTGCCACGCTCACCGATAGAGATTGCCAGAGCTTCGGACGGCGTATCCACGCTCGTCACTCTGCGTTCCGGCTTGATGGTTCGCTTGGTGAACATATCCGCCTTGCTTTTCAGATTGCCGTCCTCATCCACATTTTCCAGAGAACACAGGAGATAGTAGGAGGAATCGTCAGCAAATGCCTGACCATTGGCTCGATTATTGATAAGCCCGTTCTTTGCGGCAAACGCATCGTAGGCATCATTCAGTTCTGCCTGTTTCTGAGTAATCATTTCATCCGGGTAATCCTCAAGCTGATATTCGATCAGCTCGTTGACGATACCACGAAGTTCCACCATGCCCATCACACGGTCTTTTGCTTTCTCATTCAGGTCTACACGGCGCATCAGGGAGTTTTCACGGAAGTACACATTGCCATCCACCACGGTATAAGAGAAATTCTTTACATCCGGGGTTGCAGGAATGGTTTCGATTTCCTTACCCTTGTCAGCTTCGGGAAGCTCCACAGCCTGATAGGTTCCTTGGATGTGGGAAACTGCTTCTTTCAGAAGTTCGGACAGTTCCATGCCCTCAATGGGACGCACTGTAATGTCCATGCCGTAGGCGGTACTTTCTTCCACCGTATCGCCCAGAACCATTTCAGGATGAGCGACAAAGTAGCTGTTCATGGTGTGTCCTTCTTCGGTGCGGTCAAGGTTTACCCATTCCGGTACAATGTCAATCGGATGGTCACGCTTTTGCAGGAACAGGATGTCGGACACGACTTCCGTGCCTGCGTTTTTCTTAAAGGCATCGTTTGGCAGACGGATTGCACCAAGCAGTTCCGCCCTCTGCGCCATATATCGCCTTGCGTCAGAGTTCTTGGAATCCATGGTGTAACGGCTTGTCACAAAAGCGACCACACCACCGGGACGAACCTGATCCAAAGCCTTGGCAAAGAAATAGTTGTGAATGGAGAATCCCAGCTTGTCATACGGCTTGTCGGACACTTTGTAGTTGCCGAAAGGGACATTACCCACAGCCAGATCGTAAAAGTCTCGGCGGTCTGTCGTTTCAAAACCGGCTACTTTGATTTCTGCGTTGGGATAGAGCTTCTGAGCAATTCTGCCGGTGATGGAATCCAGTTCCACACCATACAAACGGCTGCTCTGCATTTCAGGAGGGAGCATACCAAAGAAGTTGCCGATACCCATAGCAGGCTCCAGAATATTTCCTGTTTCAAAGCCCATCTGTCCGACCGCATCGTAGATGGAGCGAATGACCGTAGGGCTGGTGTAATGTGCGTTCAGGGTGGAAGCTCTTGCCGCAGCATATTCATCTTCGGAAAGCAGGTTTTTCAGTGTCTGATACTCCTTCGCCCAATTTCCCTTGTCCGGGTCAAAGGCATCTGCCAGACCGCCCCAACCGACATAATTCGACAAAATCTCCTGTTCTTCGGTAGTGGCGTTCCTGTTCTCGCTTTCCAGTTTGAACAGAGTTTCAATGGCTGCGATGTTTCTTGCGAATTTCTGCTTCGGTCCACCTTCACCGATGTTGTCATCCGTGATGTGGAAGTTCACCGCAGGAACAGGTGGGATTTCTCTGGTGGTGATGGACTGCTCAAGCTGAGCGATAATGTCCATGACTTCGGCATTCTGCCATCCGTCCACCTGGGCATAATCCTGAATGATGGTGTCCTTTCCATCTACGCACTGTACGAAGTCCAGACTACCCGGCAGATCTCTGGTATTCATTGCACCCAGGGCTTTTCTCTGCGTGTCAGGAAGTGCATAGTAGGCTCGCAGGGCATCATCAAAGGAACTGTATTCCTTGATGTCCAGCGCACCCCGCTTCTGAATGTCCTCGGCAACATAAAAATGATCGATGAAGTGTTCCGGTTCCTGCTGTTCGGGTTCCGCACTGGCTCTGACCTGTGCGTGTGCCTTTTCGTCAGGGTAGTCCCCATAGATACGGATGCACTTATGCTCCTGCTGATCGTAAACGGCAGCACCATCGTACTTGAATCCGTCATCCTCCATGGTTCCGTCCACATAGCCCTGGGCAGCTTTTTCCGCTTCTTCCAGAGTGTAGTAGTCCAGTTTATCATCGAAGCCGTTTTCAAAGTGATGGTAGGCGGCAACCAGATAGCGGGGAGCCATGCGCTCCTCGTAGCTGTTAATCATCTCAGGTGTCAGCCATTCTGGTTTGTCGGGAATCATTTCATACAGCTCACGCATCTTGGCAATCTGTGCATGGCGGTTGCCTGCCCACAGATGCTTTTCGCTGTGCTGTCCTGCACCAAGGAAGTATTCGCAGTCCATACGCAGACGGTCTAACAGCTGATACTCAGGGGTGTAGTCCCTCGGTTCGGTTTTGCCCAGAAAATCCTCTGTAACGGGCTTTTCTTCGGTTTGGGCATCAACCCTTACCGCATGGTTTCTTTCGTCCTGAGAGAGCATACGCTCGAAATTCTCACGATTCTCGGCACGGAAGATGGGATAAGCAAGCGTAGGGTCACGCAGCTGAACTTCTCTGTCCGTGATCTGCTCCACACGGAAAGCTGTATCGTCCAGATATACCGTGTCACCGACCTGATAATTCCATTTCGGTTCCTCGGAAGCAGATGCTTCCACAACTTCGGCAGGCTCTGCCACAGGCGCTTCTGGCTGAACCGACTCCATCGCAGCTACGGACTGACGAACTTCCTCCAAATAGTCATTGGCAAGCCATTCGTCCGTGAAGTATTCCGTAACGCCTTCCGGGTCTACATAGTAGTCATCGGTCTGATTATCCCAGATCGCATACTCGCCATCCTCGGTATCAATCACTGCGAAACGGTCATAAACATCTTCCAACGGATCAGTTTTAGCTTCTTCGATAGCCTGTCGTTCCGCTTCTTCCTCCGGGCTGAGGTAGCGTCCCTTTCGTATCAGACCGTCGATTCTCTGCACCACCTGCGCCCAGGACATCTGCAATTTATCGCAACCGCTCTTGGTGTAAGCAACACCCTTGGCATCGTGATCCTGACCGCTGTGCGTTGCACCAGAGCAGGCATGGGAATGACCACCGGTTCCGTATTCATGCTTCAGGAAGTCCATCTTTTCCTTGGCAGAATGATTCTCCTGCCAGTAGTTATAAATACGGGCTTTACCACCGGAAAAGCCGCTTCCACGGGTCAAGTCTGCATTGACTTCATCATCCGTAATGAACTGGCGGACAAGGGGCATCTGCATCATATCGGTCTGATACTCACGCAAAGGCATATTCAACTCATACAGCTGTTTCTGAATGAGATTCAGCTTGTGATAGTGAAAACGAAGCAGATCGGGATTTTCCGCAAGGGTTTTTCTAAATTCCGAATACTGCTGTACCAAGGTTGCGTGGAAACGAGGGTCATCCAACTTTTCAGCCAAGTCTGCGGTTTCGTCAGGGAAACCACGAAACGGTTCCTGATGAAGAATTGCCAGATAGTTGCTGGAACGGGCTTCTTCACTCAAATCGTGATAAAGATGCCACAGGGATTCTGCCAACTTCTGACGCTCATATCCGGATGCTTCTACCAGTTCCACATTAGTTGCGAACCGACCATTTTCAAGCAGTTCTCCAATGCGCTCGGCAACCGTTTCCCAAGAAACGATCTGCGCTCTGGGGCTGTCAATGGCAGAGGAACCTTTGGCAAGGTGGATACCGTCCTCGGCATACCACGCACAGATATTCCCGCTATCTTCTTTCAGACCATAGCCGCCGTGATAGACCTGCTTTAAGGTCTGAACGATTTCTTCCAACGGCTTCTGCTTCATATATTCCAGCGCTACGACTTTTCGGGCTTCATCGGTATTGCTACCAAGCAGAAGGAAGTGGTCGATTTCTTCCTGGGCAAAAGAAAAAGCAGAGGGCGTAAAGCTCTCTGCTCGGTCGATAAAACTGATTTGTTCATTTTCGGAGAGGAAAAGGTTCAGACTCAGCTGTTGATAAGCTCCGTCATCACGACTTCCTCCGCCTGTGCTTTCAGGCTGTTCATGTGCTGCACCCACGCCATCTGCTGCGTTTCCTTGTCCGGTGCGGGGCTGTCCTTCAGGTACTGCTCCATCAGAAACTCCACTCTGGCTTTCGCTGTTTCCTCGATCTCCCACAGGTGCGGGAACAGGCTCTCCGTCAGAATCATGTCGTTCAGGAGCATCGGATTGTTCTGTTCCAAAAATGCTCGACGCATCCTGCCGTACTTGCCCAGAGGTTTCTCTCCCTCGTTCTCCAACTGAAGGTTCGGAATCTGATAATCTCCGGCCTGTCTGTAAGTCATCTCGCTCATAATCTGTACTCCTTTCGGTAGCTTTAATCTGCTCATGTTCTCCAATCGCTTTTTCGATTTCCTGAAACATCCTTGTGCTGATGGCATTCACCGCAGTACCAAGGGCATTTACCGTCTGTCTGGTGTTAAAATCAAACACCTTCTGGAAATCCTCATGCTCGAAGTAGTTGTCGGGACTTTCCACGAACCGGCAATACATCGTATAGGATACGCTGTTTGCCACCGCATTTTTGAAAGCTACTTCGATGTTGAGTTCATCATACTCCTCAAGGAAGCTGTTGGCAACGATGTCGAGGAACTGCTTTTTGTAATCGTCCCAATACTCAGCCGCCAGTGCGGATGCAATATCTTCAAGCTGTGCTTCCAGTACCCCGTCAGCGGCAACACCGAAGGTACGCTCCATCGCTTCCATGACATAGGAGCGGTTTTCAGGCGTCACCTCCCACGGTTTCAGTTCCGGGGAAGAACGGCGAACGCCGGTATCCGCCACATCAAACACATAGCGCAGATACGGTTTATCCCTGTTCATCACAAACAGAGCAATGCCGGTAGAGCCACGCTTTACATATCTGCGGTAATTTTCAGCGTTCCAGTCCTCATAGGGCTTGCAAAAGGTCGCATTGGGGCGCTGAGCATAAATCATCACCTGTTCCGGATAGGTGAACTCATAGTTGCGGGACATCGTTCTCAAAAACGAAGTCCAGTTATCTGTGTTCGAGGTGATTTTCCCAATCGTTTCTTTTGCTAATCCGGAATAAAATCGCTCTTTTGCGTTCATTGTATCCCTCCAATCCTATCAATCCGGATAAAGGTTCAGCTTCTCAAAGGCGGCATCGTCCATGGCTGAAACTTTACGGAGAACCGAGTCTGCCAAAGCAAAAAGCTCTGACTCGTCCTCCGAAAGCTGTTCCTTCATCAGTGTCAGTGCTTCACACAGCCCTGACCTTGTGCCAGGGCTGTAAAGCATCATCATGTTCCGCTCATCCTGTGTGAAATCCATCATTCAATCTCCCTTTCCGGGTGGCTCTTGGGCGGCTTATGGGAAACATCCGGCACGGGCTTTTCCTTTAACTGCTCCAACACCGAAGGACGTTCCTCTAATCCGGACGCTTTTCCGTTATTGATGATACCGTCAATCATCCCATAATCATCTTCCATTGCCATCTCTGCGTTTTTCAGGTAGTTTTCGGACTTCATAAAGTTTTCCAGCTTCTGAAACCCAACAGAATCTACATAGTGAAAGGATACCTCACCGACTACCTTTAAGGCTACGATGTCGCTGACCGACATACTGTGACCACGGAAATCATCCGGGTGGTCAATATTGAACTTTACATACAAATCTTCCAGCTGCCGATTCACATCCTCGGACATAGAAATGGAGCCATGATAGACCACCTCGTAACGGTCAATCTCAGGCTCCATTTCTTTCTTCTGAAGGTAGCTGTAATTTGCAAACATGAGCGGGATATTATCGTCTACATCTTCCCGCAGCTGAAGAATCGCATAGGAATCCGTGGGGCTTTCCAGAAAAGCAACCATTCTGTCATCCGGGGTGGTATTTCCGTGAACATCATCCCATTTTTCGTTTTTCATATCCGTGTCCTCCTTATCGTTCAGGCTCTTTGCGTTTGGGAGAGGGACTGGCAGGCGCAGCTTTTTCTGCGGCCTGTGCCAGTTTTTCCATGACCGACTCACGCTTCGGAGAGTCGAGCTTATCCAGCTGACTTTTCAGCACTTTGGCAACCTCAACCGCAGTTTCCTCACGGGCTTCTTCAATGGCTGTATTCAGGAACTCACGATACGGAGCCGTATTACCAGCGGCAAGATCTGCCTTGATTTCTTGGATATGCGCCTGCACATCATCGACCTGATCCATATATTCATAGGGGTCGAAGTTCTCTGCAAAACGGTCGAGCTTAAAAGCAAGCTCAGCGATAGGGTCATTGACCACCACCGCCTGTCTGCCGACTTCAAAAGCCTGCTCCATGACATCCTCATAGAACATTGCCCGCAGTTCCCGGCGCTCCAGCCCGAAGGATTCCAGAATATCCCGGCGGACTTCGAGCATGGACAGTTCAGGGTTATCAACCTGACCGCCATCAATCTCGTTGTAGTTTTCATCCAACAGGGTGTAGTCGTAACCATCTTCGCAGGTCTGCACCGCAAGGATTCTATCCTTTCCGACCTTCCATGCGGCTTCATCGCCCATAATCTCAGGCTCCGGCATATAGCTTGCGCCGTTGCGCTCCATAATTTCTGCAAACTGGCAGATATGAAACACATTGTATCCGATCTGCGTATGATACTCGTCAATGAAGGTGCAGGGCTTCACAACCATTTCATCCGGGTAGTGAATCTGCACACAGCTGCCATCGGGGATATGAAACAAATCCTTATAATGGCTGTCGATAAATCGGATTTCCTTACCATCCGGGTTGTACTCATTTGTCATTTGCGCTTTCCTCCATTTTCAAATTCCATACTGAACTTCGTTTTGCCATCATCTGATACCTCCATAAAGACGGTGGCATCAAAGGTGTTGCCCGTTCTTTCGGACTTGCAATTCTTGAGCTTTACCTTGCCGGAACCAAGCAATTTCTGCGCCGTGGCAGAAGTCATGCTCTTGCCGATGCTCGCAAAGTAGCGATTGTTTTTCCAGAGGGCAAATTTGCAAGCTCTGTTGGAACAGAAAAATGCCTTGGCTTTGTCCTCTACAGCACTGCCGCAGAGCGGGCATTTGCCGATAGAATTGGCTTCTTTCGACATCATAACCTCGGAATCACGGATTACTTCATAGTTCTGAATCAGACCGGCAATCACATCTTTGATCTCGTCCATAAAGTCCTCGCTGGCATATTCGCCTTTCTCAATGAGCAACAATTTTTCTTCCCAATCCGCCGTCATGGATGGGGACTGAATCTGTTCCGGCATGACTGTTACCAGAGCCGTACCCTTGTGGGTCGGAATCAGGTGTTTGGTTTTCTTATCACCCTTACGCTCCAGAAAACCGATGCGAACCAGCTTCTCAATGATACCGGCACGGGTCGCAGGCGTTCCCAAACCTTTGCGCTCCACCTCATCAGGCATTTCGTCCGCACCGGCAGTTTCCATAGCAGAAAGCAGAGTATCCTCGGTAAAGTGTTTAGGGGGAGATGTTTTCCCTTCCTTGATTTCCGTGCCGCTGACGGTCATTTCGTCACCAACGGAAACAGAAGGGAGTGTCTGCACGTTTTCGTCGGATTTTGTCGAATCATTTTTCTGAACCAGAGCTTTCCATCCATCCTGCACAACAGTTTTGCCTTTGGTGGAAAACACGGTACCGCCACAGTCCAGCTCAATAACTGTCTCTGCGTATCGGTGCGGATCGCCAACAGCTACGCACAACCGATTCGAGATCAGTTGCAAAATTGCAAGTTCACCCTTGGGAAGTTCGCTCAGATTGCATTTCTGCAATTCTCTGGTCGGAATGATGGCATGGTGATCTGTGACCTTTTTGTTATTCACAACCTGCTCTGCATGAACTGGTATGTTATCCACATCCTCCACGGGGAATGTGTGGAAAGCCAGCTTTACGAGGTCGGTCAGGCTATGTGCCATATCTTCCGTCAGAAACCTGCTGTCGGTACGGGGATAAGTGACCAGTTTCTTTTCATAGAGGTTCTGCGTGTAGTCCAAGGTCTGCTGTGCCGTGTAGCCAAGCACACGGTTGGCTTCTCTCTGTAAACTGGTCAGGTCATAGAGCGCAGGCGGCTTTTCTGTTTTCTCCTTACATTCAGCTTTCTGAACGATTGCCACCGAACAGCTTTGTTTGACAGCTTCGGCTGCTGCCTTGGTTTTGAAGCGTTCGCTTGCAGCCGTAAAACCATCCAATCCAATCTGAACTGTGTAGAACAGTTCAGGCTTGAATGCGGAAATGGCAGCTTCTCGCATAACAGCCATAGCAAGGGTAGGGGTCATAACACGACCAACATTCAGGGTCTGCCCGTAAAGGGTCGAAAAAAGTCGAGTAGCGTTAATACCAACAATCCAGTCGGCTCGTTCTCGACACAGTGCTGCTTCATACAAAGCATCATATTCCGTTCCAGACCTGAGATTTTCAAAGCCCTCCTTGATTGCTACATCTTCCATCGAGGAAATCCAAAGCCGCTCAAACGGCTTTCTGCACCCGGCTTTGTGGTACACCAACCGAAAGATCAGCTCGCCCTCACGACCGGCATCTGTTGCACACACAAGACTCGCAACATCTTCTCTGGCCATGAGCTTTTTCAGAATCCCAAACTGTTTTTTCGTACCGGCAGAAACCTCATACTGCCAGTCCATCGGGAAGATAGGAAGGTCTGCATAAGCCCATTTGCTGTACTTCGCATCATAGACTTCCGGCTGTGCCAGCTCCACCAAATGCCCTACACACCAGCTGACCACATATCCGTTTCCCTCTAAGTAGCCATCCTCACGCTTGGCAGCACCTAACACTTTGGCAATACTCTGTGCAACCGAAGGCTTTTCAGCCAAAACTAATTTCATTTGCATCTGCTCCT
>ENA-OWPP01000414-OWPP01000414.1-human-gut-metagenome-genome-assembly--contig:-NODE-414-length-49423-cov-6.264443_pt1 | contig 49423 bp, 43 predicted proteins | sample MGYA00248265_ERZ651848 | MGnify/ENA primary metagenome ERZ651848 (study PRJEB26924, sample SAMEA4378233) | human gut metagenome | biome: human gut; feature: human-associated habitat; material: faeces...
GCCCACTCGCGGGCGGTCTCGACCCAGTTTGCGCCGGTGACGGTCTCGCCGTCGACGCGGGCGAGTATCGCCCACACCATCACGCGGGTCATGTTGGCGTTCGGCTCGAAGGTCGTTCCCGACACGCCGTCCATCAGGCCGTTTGCGTAGACATAGCTCACCGCGTCATAGTACCAGTCGCCATCGGCCACATCGGTGAAGGGCAGGCCGGAGTCGGGGGTGAAGGTGATGGTGACCGCGCCCTCGGGCTGGGTGAAGCTCCAGCTGCCGTCCGGGTTGCGGGTGACTTCCACAGGGTTGCCGTCCTTGTCTGTCACCGAGATGCTGCCTGCGGGGTCGGTGGTGACGGTCACGGTGTCGCCGGGCTCAGGGCGTGCGGGGTCGGTAGTGACCTCGACGCCCTCGGGAACGTCGACGATGGGCTTGTAGGTCGGGTCGGGGACGTTTATGTAGTCCCAGCCGGCCGTCAGGGTGACGCCGTGAGCCGGCATGTTGAACGTGACGGTCGCCGCGCCCGCGTCGGCGAGGTCGACGCCCTCGGCCGTCCAGCCGGCGAAGCGGTAGCCCGAGCGCTCACCGGCGCTGACGGTGACGCTTGCGCCCTCGACATAGCTCCCCGCGCCGCTCTGGACTGCGTAGCTGTCGTTCACCGTGACCGTGTAGGTGGGCAGGGGAGTTACCGTGACGGTGCACTCTGCGCTGACGCCGCTGCCGTCTTGCGCGGCGGCGGTGATGGTGGCCGTGCCCACGCCTGCGGCGGTCACAAGGCCGTTATCGCCGACCGTGGCGACGGACGTGTCGCTTGACGACCACGTGATTCCCCTGTTGGCCGCGCCTTCTGGCTCGACCGTCGCCGTGAGTGTGTGAGTGCTGCCGACCTGGAGCGTCAGCGAGGCGGAGGAGAGCCGGATGGAGCTGACAAGGATATTGCTGAACCGCGCGGTCAAAGTCATGTCGCTGCTTATGACGGTTGCTTCGGTAAACTCTGTATCACCGTAAAACCAGCCGTCGAAGGCCTGTCCGGACGGCGCATCGGGTGCGTCGGGCAGGCTGACCGTGCCGCCGCTGTTGCAATAGCGCGCGGCGTGCTCCGTGCCGCCGTTCATGAACAGCACCCTGTAAACCCTGTTTTGAGCCGTCAGCAGGGGGGAGGCGTCCTCGCCTATGTCCTGACCCCAGACGGCACCGGCCTGCTCGCTCTGCAACAGCCAGGCCACTTCGCCGGATGCAAACTGCTCGCCGGTCTTGAAGGTCGTGCCCCCGATCGTGTCCGCCTCGCTCTCGGCCAGATAGTAGCAATTGCTGACGCTGCCGCCGCCAGACCCGGCCACGCCGCTGTCAGCTTCGCTGCTGTAGCAATTACTGACGCTGCCGCTGTTGACTCCGGCCACGCCGCCGATACTGTTTGCGGCGCCGCCTGACACGCTGGCTGTGTTGTAGCAATTGCTGACGCTGCCGATGTTGAGTCCGGCCACGCCGCCGACGTTGGAATTGGCGCCTTCGCCGGTGACGGCACCGTAGTTTGCGCAGCCGCTTATCGTGCTGCCGCCGCTGCGGCCAACGATGCCGCCTGCATATGCACCGCGGTCGCTGCTGGAAACACTGCCGTAGTTTTTGCAGCCGCTTATCGTGTGGTTGCTGCTCCCCGCGATGCCGCCGACATAGTTTTCTCCCGAAACAGAGCAATTGCTGGTGCAGTTGCTGATGGTGCCGGAGCTTTCACCGGCGATACCGCCAATATAGTCATGGCCTGTGACGGAGCCGGAAACGGTCAGATTTTCCACCGTGCCTTCTGGATCTATACTGCCAAACAATCCCATGTGAGTTTCGTGTTTGTTAATATACAGCCCGCTTATGATATGGTTGCCGCCGTCAAAGCTTCCGTTAAAGGGTCCGGTGTGCAGACCTATAGGCTCCCAGGAAGTGTCGCTTTCGCCGCCGAGGTCTATGTTTGCTATGAGCAGATAGCAGGCTGAACCGTAGATTTCTTTATCCGCACCGTTTATTTCATCCCTATAATCTTTCAGCGTGGCGAGGTTGGGTATCTTGTAGGGGTCGTCTGCCGTGCCGTCGCCGGAGGAGATCACGCCGTTGGACTCGCAGTTGTAGAGCAGGACGGGGCGGGTAAAGCTGCCGCCGCCGGCAAAACCGTTGCTCATAACCCAGGTGCCGCCGAAGTCCCAGCCGGTGAATTTGGTGCTGGTGCTAAATTGGTTTTTCTCAAAAGGAGTTGTGCCGCCGGTACCTCCATTACCGCCGACGCCTCGGTCTGCCGTACCTACAAGAAAGTAGCAGCTGTCGATTTCGGAGTCATAGTTGTTTCCAAGTATACTGCCTACGCGGCTGTTACCATCAGCGACGACAAGCGGACCGATATTGTAGCAACCTGTGACCGTGCCGTGGTCGCTGGAACCCAACACACCGCCGACGTTATTATTATCTCCGGTATTCGTCACCACACCGGTGTTGTAGCAGCTGCTGATGACACCTGAAATATTGTGCCCAACCACGCCCCCTGAATGACTGGCGTTGCTGGTGACGTAGCCGGCGTTATAGCAGCAGCTGACATAGCTGTCGTGATTGTATCCCACGACACCGCCCACGCTGTTGCTTCCGCCGATTGTACCGGTGTTATAGCAGTAGCTTACAGTGCCACCGCTCATGTTATCCCCAACGACGCCGCCGGCAAAGGAGTAGTCTCCCGTGGCGCTGACATTCCAGGCGTTAAAGCACCCGGTGACGGTGCCGCTGTTGTTACAACCTACGACGCCGCCTACGAAATCATAACCATCGACCGAGCACAAGCTGCCGCAGCTTTCCACCGTGCCGCCGCTGTTGTTTCCAACCACGCCGCCGACATTGTAGCCACCCGTGACGGAGCCGGAGACGTTCAGGTTTTTCACCGTGCCGCCGCTGCCCACGTATCCGAACAGACCACGATTGCTGGAACTGCCGCTTATATACAGCCCGCTTATGGTGTGCCCGCCGCCGTCGAAGGTGCCGGTGAAGGGGGCATAGGGAGAGAACGACCCAATCGGCGTCCACGGACTGCTCTCGCCGCCGAGGTCGAGGTCGGCGACAAGTATGTAGTGCGCGTCGAGGTCGTCCGCCACGGCCTTGAGCTGGTCAACGGTTTGTATCTGATACGGGTTGTCCTCCGTGCCGTCGCCGAGCGTGAACGCGCTCTGCGCGCTCGCCCCGGCTCCGACGCACAGCAGCGCGGCGCACAGCGCGAACGCCAAAAGACAGGCGAGGCATTTCTTCCAATGTAGCAGCTTGCTCATGTCTTCCTCCTTTTCCGGGGCAGGAGGTCACGCCGTGCCGCCGGAGCGGCGCGGCTTACGCCCCCAGCCGATTGCCATTGTGTCATTGAAGGCATAATAATGCCCACAAATATTCTAACACATCGCGGCCGGGCAAGAAGTGCGAGTCAGGGGCAAAATGCTGCGAGTTAGGGGGCGCGCGGGTTTTGGCGCTTGCCCGGAGGACGCATCTCTGGTACATTAGATACAGGCGGAAAAGGAGGCGGCGCAGATGAAAAAGGCCGTAAACTGGATATGTGTGCTCTCGTTCCTGATAGTGTGCGCGCTGGTGCTGCTTTTCTTCGCGCCGCTGACGGAGACGGACGGCTCGCTGACGTATCTGGAGTGGGACAGCGGCGCCGTCGTGGCTGCCGACGGGGACGTGACGCCCATCGACCTTCAGTCGGCGCAGCCGGAGCTGCCCGAGGGCGCGGCGTACCGCTTCACCGCCGTGCTGCCGGAGCGCGGGGAGACGATGTACCTCGTCATGGACACCACCGGAGCCGCGTTCAGTCTGACGCTGGACGGCGCGCCGCTGTATGACGCCTCCTCCGCCGGACAGCAGAGCAGCGCGACCGTGACGCTGCCGCCTGGCGGCGGTGAGAGCCTGGCGCTCGAGATCAGCTCCGGCGGAGTCATGAACATCTTTCCTCCGCTGATCCGGCTCACCGGCGACCCGACCTATCAGGCGGACGCGATGTCCTACGCCAACTACTATGCCATCCCCGCCGGGGCGATGGCGCTTACGCTGGTTCTGCTCTGCGGACTGTTCCTGCTGGGCGTTTCGGAGGGCAGGCCGCGCTGGAAGGAGCTGCTGCTGATATTCGCCGCGGCCGAGCTGACGGTCTATCCGCTGGCCGTGGGCTTCGGGACGTATTTCTTCCCCGCCGCGCTGCTTGGCGTTCTCGCCTGGCGCGGCTGGGAGCTGCTGTGCGTGCTGGCGCTGGCGGCGTATCTGGCGCTGCACCGCTCGCGCGGGTTCTGGCTGGCGTGGGCGCTTATGGCCGGGTGCAGCCTTGCGGCGCTGCTGGCCTGCTGGGGCGTATCGGCGCTGGCCGGCGGCTACCTCGCGCGGTTCATGTCCATGCTGCTGCAGGAGATAGGCTCCGGGTATTATGAGAACCTCGTGTACTGGCTGACTTCATGGCTGGTTCTGGCCTGCACCGTGCTCTCCGCCTGGGAGCTGGTGCGGTATATAGCCGCCGCGCGCAGCGAGGCGCGGGCGATGGCGCTGAAAAACCAGCTCATGATGGACAACTACCGCGCCATAGAGTCCAGACTGCGCGAGAACGCCGCGCGTCAGCATGAGTTCAACCACCGCCTTGCGGCCATGGACGCCATGCTCCGGCGGCGCGATTTGGAGGGGCTGGAGCGCAGCCTTTCGGCGTGGCGCTCCGACGGCGCGGGCGCAGATCGCCTGCGCTACACCGGGAATGCGGCCGTCAACGCCATAATGCAGGACGCCGCCGTGCGCGCCGAGGCCGCGGGAGTGGCCTTCCGCGCGTCCGCGCAGGTGCCGCCGGAGCTCCCGCTGCCCGAGGAGGACGTCTGCACGCTGCTGATGAATATGCTCGACAACGCCGTGGAGGGCGCCTCCCTCGCGCAGGGCGAGGGCGAGCGGTATATACGCTTCCACGTGAAGGCCGCCGGCGGCTTCATGGCCGTGCTGTGCGAGAACACCTTTGACGGGCGCGTGGACACGGACGCGAGAGGCGCGCCGCGTACCCGCAAGTCAGGGGACGAGCCGCACGGCTTCGGTCTGACCCAGATGAGGGCGGTGGCCGAAAAATACGGCAGCATCCTGGACGTGAGCTGGACGGACACTCTCTTTACCGTACAGACCGCGCTCAAGCTGCCGGAGAAAAAATGATTCCAGGGGGTCGCACAGACCCCCTGGAATTCATATCCGGTTCAGATACCGCACCAGCGCGCCCTGGAACGGGCGGTAGAACGTCCGGCTGACGGGCAGCGCCGTGCCGTTGCGCAGATGCAGCTCCGTGCGGCCCACGACCTCCACCTCGCCCAGATTGACCATATAGCTCTTGTGGCAGCGGGAGAACATCCATGACGGCACCAGCTTTTCCAGCTCCGTCAGCGCCAGCGTGCACTGCCGTTCGCCGCTGTTCATCCTGATCACGGTGCCGTGGTCGCGGCTCTCGGCGTAGAGTATGTCCCCGGGCGCAAGCGACACTGTCTTGCCGCCCTGCCTGAAAACCACGGGCTGCGGCTCCCTGGCCTCGAGCGCCAGGCGCATCGCGCCCTCCAGCTCCTCGCGGCCGACGGGCTTGAGCAGATAGTGCAGCGGGTGCGCGCTGTAGCCCGAGAGGGCGTATTCAGCGCTCCCGGTGATGAAGATGACGCGGTTGCGCACGCCCGTGTCGTAGAGCCACTGCGCCAGCTCCAGCCCGCTTGTGCCTTCCATCTGTATGTCCAGCAGATAGAGGTCAAAGGCGTCCGCCCCGCCGGCAAGCTCTGCGCGCAGCTCGTCGGCGGAAGAAAACCCGCTCAATTGCGCGTCGGTGCCCAGCGAGCTCAGAACCTCCAGGCAGTCTGCGGATATCTGCGCCCTGACGTCCGCTTCGTCCTCACAGACCGCGACGCGGTAAAGTGCCATTAGGATGCCCCCTTGGGATACGTGTTTTCTCTATTTTATCAGATTCCGGCCGGATTGTCCATGCGGGAGGAAAGCGCCTTTCGAGTTGATATGTTCACATTTGGCTGCTATAATCCGGGCAAGTCCGGCGCCTGCCCGTACTGCCGGCAGCCGGCCTGCCTGAACTTATATGGAGGTCGACACATGAAAATCATAAAAACGGACGGCGTTTACAGCCTTGCGAGGGTGGAGAACTGCACCGGCTGGTACTGGTGCAGCGACTACGCCTGCGGCGACCTGTACGAGGCTGAGGAGCTGTTCCGGGACGGACACCCCGTGCGGCAAAACCGCCTCATATTCGTCAAATACCCGGAGGGCAGGGTCGTGGAGCCGGTAAAAGCGTCCGAGGGACAGTACTTCGGCGCGCCCGTTTTTTACGACGGAAAGCTCCGCATGCTTATGGTGGACTTCCCGGGCGCGGTTATCCGGCTGCTGGCCTATGACGACGAGTCCGGCCGGACGTCGCAGTTCGCACAGCTGCCTCTGGGAGAGGTGAGCGACTGCTACAATCTCACGCTCAAGCGCAGTCCGCTGATGCTCACCCGGCATGGCGCGGACGATCTGTTCCAGGTGCTCTGGCCTGAAAGGGCGGAGTTTCGTGTGGGAGCGGAGGAGGCGTTTGAAGGCCGCGAGGGCGACCGGCTGTACTTCTGCCGCTGGGTCGAAGACCCGGAGTACCGCGAAGAAATGGTCGTGCGCAGCTTCCCTGCCGGGGAGGTGCTCGAGGTGCTGCCCGGAACCATGTGGGAGATGCCCGACGGCCAGAAATGGATATTACAATAGCAAGGAACGCACATCCCCGAGCCGGAGCACGGCTCGGGGATGTGCGTTCTCTGCTGCGTCCGGGCGTCAGCGCATAACCTTTTCAAACCTGAAATAAGCGTCCGTGCCCGGCTCCGCCGTGCCGGAGCTGCCCTGCGTAAAAACGGGTCTGAGGGAAAGCCTCAGACCCGTTCCTTTATTTCCGCGCCGTCGTGCGTTATGCTCGCGGTGTAGCGTTTGCCGTGGTGCCGGAAGCGCAGCTCGAGCGAGCGCCAGCCGTCCGGCAGGTGCGGCTCAAGCGCCGGCGCGCCCTGCCTGAGACGCAGCCCGGCAAAGCCGAACACCACGGTCTGCCAGGTCTCCCCGAGGCAGGCGAGGTGCAGCCCCTCCTTGCCCGTGTTGGACATCACGTCGCGCAGGTCCAGCCACAGCGCTTTGGCGAAGTACCTGGACGCGTCCTCGTATAGGCCGTTTTGCGCCGCGAACAGCGCGTGCGTGGCGAAGCTGAGCGTGGAGTCGTGGATGCACAGCGGCTCGAAGTCCTCCCACGCGGCCTGCTTTTCCCCGTCCGTGAACAGCTCCGGCAGGCGCGTCATGAGCAGCAGCACGTCCGCCTGCTTTATTACCCTGAGCCTTTGCAGCGCGTCGAAGCACACGCGCGAGTAGGCCGCGGAGTCGTCCGGTTTTATCTGCGCCACGTCCACGGGCTGCAGCAGGTGGAAGGTGTCGTCCTGGCGCCAGCGCCCGGTCTTGCTGTCGCGCGGTAGCTTTATCCCGGCGGAGAGCGCGCGCCACTGCCCGACCTCTCCGGCGCTGAGCGCAAGGCGCGCGTACTGCTCCGGGGCCAGGCGTGAGAGCGTGTCGGCGGCGGTAGCGGCCAGGGCGATGTTGTGCCGCACCATGCAGTTGGTGTACAGGTTGTTGCTGGTTATGCCGCAGTATTCGTCCGGCCCCTTGCAGAACAGCAGGTTCACGCCGCCGTCCGGCGCGGGGGAGTACCGGCTCGGCCAGAAGCGGGCGGTCTCCACCAGCATCTCGGCTCCGCCGCCGAGGAAGAAGTCCGTGTCGCCGGTCCAGTCCAGATATTGCCCGGCGGCGTAGGCTATGTCGGCGGTGACGTGCACCTCGCTGCACCCTATGTCCCAGCTCTCGCACTGCTCGCTGCCGTCCAGCGAGACCATCCACGGATAGCGCGCGCCGGAGCCGTTCATCCTGGCGGCGTGCTCGCGCGCGGCGGGGAGCGTCCTCACGCGGAAGTTCAGCAGGCTGCGCGCGGCCTCGGGGTCGGTGAGCGTGTAAAATGGCAGGAGGAACATCTCGGTGTCCCAGAAGCAGCAGCCCTTGTAGCGCGTGTGCGTCAGCCCGCGCGCGCCGATGCTGACCGTGCCGTCGCGCGCCGGACAGTTGGCCAGGAGCTGGTATATGACGTACCGCATGGCGCTCTGTGCGCCGTCGTCGCCGTCTATGACGAGGTCGCAGTCCTCCCGGCGCCGCTCGAGCGCGGCCCGCGCGCTGTCCAGCGCTGAGGCGTAGCCGGTGGAGTCCGGCAGGGGAGAGGCGAGCCTCGGGTCGGCGTCGCGGCTGGTGGCGACGCTGCACACCGACTCCACCGCGAGCGCGCGGCCGGTGAAGCGGAGCGTTTTACCGTCCGCAACGCCCCCGACGGTCGAACGGAAGCTCATGCGGTAGCCGAGCTTCAAGCCCGTGTGGCGCGTCTCATAGGCGGCTTCGATGGTCTGTGCGGAGCTGCTGAATCCGGTCTCGCGGAACATCCTCACGACTTCGGTGTTCTCCTTGACCTGGTCGTCGGGGATGGGGCAGTTGCTCACGCGGGCGTCTATGCCGAGCGTCAGCGCGGCAGGGCAGTCGCCCTCGACCGTGAAGCGCTGGAACACCTGACCGGGGCTGTCCATGGGGAAGACGCGCCGCTCCGTCACCCTGGCCTGGTGAGAGCCGGCCTCCACCGTGTACTCAAAGCGCAGCTCCCCGGTGCGAAGATCCAAAGTGCGCGCGACGGGGGAGCAAACCGCGGCGCCCACACCGTCCAGCTCCAGGTCGCACCAGATGGGGCTGGGCAGCGCGACAAAGTCGGTTATGGGCGAGCCGCCGCTGATGCGGTCGAAGATGCCGGCGACGAAAAGTCCGGCGTCCAGCGGCCGCTCCTCGCGGCGAAAGGCCATGCAGCCGCGCGCGCCCATCCGGCCGGAGCCGGTGAAGAACACGGACTCCAAAAATTGGTCACGCTCGGTTCCGGAGGCGGTGAGCGTCCATCCGTCGAGCTTTACGTCATTCCTCATAGTCAACGCCTCCCAGAGCGCGGCGCAGGGCGTGGCAGACAAAGCCGGCCGCGGTGGCAAAGTGCGCGCCGGTGGCGCACTCGCCCGTGTGCTCGTCTATGCTCTCGCACACTATTCCGTTGTCCATAAACGCCCGCCGCAGTATGTCTTCGGCGCGCGCCTCCTCGCCGGATAGCAGGCTGTTGGCTATGCTCGGCAGCCACGGGTGCGGCGCGTGCGCGCAGCCGATGTCCGCAAACTCACATCCGGCGAAGCTGTAGGCGTAGTCGGGCGAGCGTATCATGCGCGCCGTGTTGACGTATTCGGGGCAATCGCTTTCGCAAAATCCGAGATACGGCAGCAGAAGCAGCGAGCCGGGCGGCTCGTCATACACGTCGCTGCTGCCGTTCAGATCCGTGCTCCAGACGAAGTAGCGCCCCTGCGCGCCCTCGGCGGTGCAGTGTTCAAATATGGCCTCGCGCACCTTTTCCGCCTCGGCGGCCAGCGCGGCGAAGCGCTCCGGGTACAGCCGCGAGAGCGCCCTCAGCGCGCGCCAGACCAGCACGTTGTCGTAGGTCAGGTACGGGTACGTGCGCAGGTCGTCCGTGGGCATAAGGAAGGTCTCGTACAGTGCGACGGAAGCGTGGCGCTTGGTTTCCAGCGTGCGCAGTATGCGCTCCACGCCCTGCCTGACGCAGGGCAGCTCCGGCACGGAGCGGTCGCCGGAGGCGCTTACATAGCGCTCCAGCGCGAGTATGGGAGCCATCAGCTCGTCCAGCTCGAACCCCGGCTCGAGCACCGTGCCGTCTATGAAGCGCGAGTGCACGCCGATGTTCCGCCCCTGGCGGCCGAAGGCGTAGAGCAGCATTTCGCGCGCCAGGGCGAGGTCGGCGTCCACTGCCGACGGGAAGCTCCAGAACAGGCTGTCCCTGTCCCAATACGCCGCCGAGACGTAGTAGCGCGGGCTGCGGCTGGTGACCAGCACCAGCTCCTCGGTGTCTATGGTCAGGCCGGTGGAGTAGAAGATGCAGAAAAAGAGGTTCGTGTTGTACAGCGTGCGCAGCTGCGCGTCATCCGTGTGCCAGGAGCGGCTGCGCAGATAGCCGAGGGTAGCCTCCAGCTCGTGGCTCCAACCCTGCCGGAGCATCTCCTTTGCGCTGGTGGCGGCGGCGACTTCCTCGTAGCCGAGTCCCCAGTAGAAGCAGGCGGCTTCGCTCTCGCCCGGGGCGAGCGTGACGCGCCGCTCCAGAGCGTAGTCGACGGCTCCGCCGCGCTCGCTGTGCGAGGACACGGTGTCGAGGTCGCACATCGGCGCAAAGGCCAGGAACGGAAGCGCGCAGAAAAACTCAAACACGGGTCCCGAGTTCCAGAGGCTGTCCGTCACGCGCTTGGTTCCCAGGATCTCCTTGTCCTCGTTTACGCACAGCCATGCGGACGCCCACGTACCCTCCAGCCCGTAGGCGGCATCCACCGGCTCGTCGGAGGCGTTTTCAACGCTCAGCCGGTATATGAACCCGCGCTCGCCCACGGGGGCAAGGATGATCCCGCGCACATTCAGGTCTCCGGCGCGGGCGGTGAACTCCGGCACCCAGTATTCAAGCCGCTGCCAGACCATGTCCGTCAGCGGCAGGCTCGCCCCTCCGCTGCGCACAAACGGCGCCATCACAGGCGCCGAACCGTCGCCGCGGAACTCGACCAGCCCCTTCGCGCCCATGTGCAGGCAGGAAAAGCTCTCGATCGCCGCCGTCTCCTCGCGCAGAGTGGGGATGGAGACGTATTCGTTTCCGGTGGGGAAGTAAAGCTCTTTCATAGGTCGACCCCTCTAGTGAATTTAATCGATTAACGTAATTTAACAAATTTAACTTGTCAACATCATATCATAATTTTGCGTCTTGTCAATCGAAATTGTAAAAATCGCAAAAATTTCTCTTGACAACTGGCGAACTGTTAGCTAATATTAAGTCAAGAAACAGTTTAAGCGATTAAATTCGCGAGGTGATTTTAGTGGCTGGTCAGCGAGTGACAATGAAAGACGTGGCGAAGGCCGCAGGAGTTACGACCGCAGCGGTCTCTTATGCGATAAGCGGCAAGCGCCCCATCTCCGACGAGACGCGCAAGCGCGTGGAGCAGGCCATAAAGGAGCTGGGATACGCGCCGAACATGGCGGCGCGGACTCTGTCCAGCGCCAGCCGGGACAGCAAGCTCATCGGCGTGGTAGTGCCCCAGACCGAGGGCGGCGGCAGGCTGATGTTCCAGAACCAGTTCTACTCCGAGATACTCGGCAGCATAGAGCTGTGCGCCAGGCAAAAGGGCTATCACGTGCTGATTTCCGCCACGGACGCCAACGAGAGCTATCTCATGCTGGCCAAGGAGCGCAACCTCGACGGCATCATCGTCATAGGCATGTACCCCGACGAGTTCTATCAGCAGATGAAAAAGAGCCAGATACCCATAGTGCTCATAGACAGCTACTGCAACGACCACTACTACCACAACGTGCGTATAGACGACGCCTACGGCAGCTATCTGGCCACGCGCTACGTGCTGGAAAACGGCCACAGGGACATAGCGTTCTTCTCCGGCCGCATCAAGGAAAACGGCGTTATGAAAAAGCGCCTGGCCGGATACCGCGACGCGCTGCTGGAGTACGGCGTGGAGTTCCGCGACGAGCTGGTGTTTGAAGGCGACATCGACTACAAGGACGGCATCGAGAGCGCAAACCGGCTGATGGATTCCCGCAACAGCGTCACGGCGGTGGTCGCGGCGGCAGACATCCTGGCCATAGGCGCGGCCAAGGCGTTCTACGAGCGCGGCGTGCGCGTGCCGGACGACATCTCGCTCATGGGCTTTGACGACCTCGAGATCTCGCAGTATCTCACGCCCGGCCTGACCACGGTGAAGCAGGAGATATCGCTCAAGGGCGAGAAGGCCGTGGAGCTGCTGATACGCAACATAAACGAGCCGGAGTTGACCAAGCAGGAGCTGATACTCCCCGTGTCCCTGGTGGAGCGCGGCAGCGTAAAGCGGGCTGTGCCCGCTGACAATGCGCGCACGTGAGTTTTTCATATTTGCGGGTCAAACGCCCGCGACCAGAGCTATAAGTAGACAACGCGCGAGGCGGGCTGTGCCCGCTGACAATGCGCGCACGTGAGTTTTCCGTATTTGCGGGTCAAACACCCGCGACCAAACGTAGAGCTATATGTAGACAACGCGCGAGTCTACAGAGCATATGAAATAACTTTCAAGGAGGAAATGAGAAATGAAAAAGAGGGCGCTTGCCATGTTGGCGGCATGCCTTTCGCTGCTGATGGTTCTTTCCGCCTGCGGCGGAGGCGGCACCGATCCCACACCTGCCGGCACCGATCCCGCGACCAGCGGCGGCGACGTCGCATCCGAGCCCGTAACCATTACATACTGCAACTTCAACGCCTCCGGCGGCAACGAGGAGACGCTGCAGCGGATGTACGAGGCGTTCCACGAGGAATACCCCAACATCACGGTCGAGATTGAGACCATCGCAATGGACGATTACTTCACCCAGCTCCAGACCCGCATCGTCGGCGGAACCGCCCCCGACTGCTTCGAGATGAACATAGAGAACTTCGCCGCCTACGCCGGCATGGGCGCCCTCGCCCCGATAGAGGGCGTCGACCTCAGCGGCATGGACGAGACCGCGCTCTCCGCCTTCACCGTGGACGGCGTGCAGTACGGTCTGCCCGGCAACTTCTCCAACGTCGTGCTGGTCTACAACAAGGATCTCTTTGACCAGGCCAATCTCGAGTACCCGACCAGCGACTGGACTCAGGAGGACGTTCAGAAGGCCGCCGAGGCCATAAGCGCCCTGGGCGACGACATCTACGGCTACTACCAGCCGCTGACCTACAACGAGTTCTACAAGGCCTGCGCCCAGTTCGGCGGCAGCCTGCTGAACGAGGACAAGACCGAGTTCACCATCAACTCCCCCGAGAACGTGGCCGCGGCTCAGATGATGGCCGACCGCGTGCTTGTCACCAACGTCCAGCCCACTGCGGAGCAGATGGGCGGCATGGGCGACTGGGATCTCTTTATGAGCGGCCGCCTGGGCATGATCCCCACCGGCATCTGGGCGTTCAACACCTTTGCCGAGGGCTGCGACTTCGCCTGGGACATCGCCGTTGAGCCCGGCATGGAGCAGAAGGCCACGCACTTCTTCTCCAACGCCTGCGTCGTCAACGAGGCCAGCGAGAACAAGGAAGCGGCCATGACCTGGATAACCTGGCTATGCTCCAGCCCCACCGCCGCCGAGATCCGCATCGAGGCCGGCTGGGATCTGCCTGCCATCAACGATGAGGAAGTGCTCTCCAGCTACCTCGACCTGACCCCGCCCGACAACCGCGAGGCCGTGTTCGAGTCCCTCGACTACCTGGTCGTTCCCCCGGTCATCGAGGACTACGCCCTCATGAGCGACATCATCGGCCAGCAGCTTGAGGCCGCGGCCGCCGGCACCGTAACCGTGCAGGAGGCGCTCGACGCCGCCCAGGCGCAGTGCGAGGCGCAGATCACGCTGGGATAAATTAACCGCCTTGGGGAGGGGGCAGCCCCTCCCCAAAACTCAATATTGAAACGGGGAGGAAGTGTACGGCCGTGCGCAAGAAAAAGCAAAAACCAATACGCGGGCAGGACGGGCTGTTGACAGCCTCGCCGTTTTTGCTGCCGAGCTTTATCGGTCTGGCAGTGTTTTCACTGCTGCCGATAGTGATCTCGTTTTTCCTGAGCCTGACCGACTGGAACGGTCTGGACAGGATAGCCGAGGCGGGCTTTTTTGCCGAGCACTTTGTGGGTTTTGACAACTACAAGGCCATCCTGGGCGGCGAGGAGTTCTGGCGCGTGCTGCTGAACACGCTGGTGTACATTGTCCTGTACATCCCGCTGATGCTGGTGTGCTCGCTTGCCGTGGCGTATCTGCTCTCGCGCGAGCGCAGGGGCGTGACGGCGTTCAGGATAATCTACTACATACCCGTGCTCACCAGCTGGGTCGCGGCCAGCATGATATGGAAAAGCATGCTCTCGCCTCAGTACGGCGCGGTGAACAACATCCTGGCCATATTCGGCATAACCGGACCGGGCTGGCTGCTGGATGAAAACTGGGCCATGCCCGCCATAGTCCTGGTCTCCGTGTGGAAGGACATGGGCTTCTTCGGCCTGATACTCCTGTCCGGCATGGTCGGGATAAACAAGAGCTACTACGAGGCCGCGTCGCTGGACGGGGCGGGCGCGTGGCAGCGCTTCTGGAAGATAACCCTCCCGCTGATGACCCCGGCCATATTCTACGTGCTCATCGTCAGCCTGATAAACGCCTTCCAGCTCTTTCCGCAGATCATGATTATGACCGACGGCGGGCCGAACGGGGCGACGCAGGTCATGGTCGAGCGCATATACAAATACGGCTTCAGGTATTACCGCATGGGATACGCCGCGGCGTTCTCGTGGCTGCTGTTCATAATCATCATGCTCTGCACCTGGCTGCAGATGAAGGGACAGAAAAAGTGGGTGAACTATGATTCGTAAACGCCATTTGAGTACGACGGGGTACTACGTTGTCTCCATATTGCTCGCGGTCGTGTCGATGATACCCTTCCTGTGGATGATCTCCACGTCGCTCAAGAGCCGCGGCGCGCTGATGAGCATACCGATAGAGTGGATACCGGACGACCCGACGCTCAGCGCATACAGCGAGGTGTTCTCCCGCTTCCCGTTTTTGCAGACGATAGGCAACAGCCTCTTTATTTCGATCACCTTCACGCTCATCACGCTTGTGTCCGCGAGCATGGCGGCCTTCGCCTTTGCAAAGGTGCGCTTTAAGGGCAGCGGCGTGATACTGAAGCTGTATCTGGCCATGATGATGATCCCCACGCAGGTCACCATGATACCGCTGTTCGTGATAATGAACCGGCTCGGGTTGATAGAAAGCTACGCCAGCGTGATCCTGCCCGGCATATTCAAGCCCTTCGCGGTGTTCATGCTGGTGCAGCAGATGCAGTCCATACCAAACGACTACCTCGACGCTGCGAGGGTGGACGGAGCGGGCATCTTCCACGTGTACGGGCGCATCGCCCTGCCGATGTGCGCCCCGACGCTGGCCACGCTGGCCGTCACCACGTTCATGGAGAGCTGGAACGACTACCTCTGGCCGCTGCTCATGCTGACCGACCGCAACAAGATGACGCTGCCCATCGCGCTCTCCACGCTCAACGGGCAGTACAACACCGAGTACAACGTGCTCATGGCCGGCAGCCTCATCTCCATGATACCGATAATAATCATCTACCTCTGCGCGCAGAAGCAGTTCAAAAACGGTCTTATGGCCGGAGGGATAAAGGGTTGACTATGGACTACTATACTTACAAGCTTCCTTGCGAGGCTTTCACCGTCACCAGCTCAAACGGAGTCCCGGCGCATTTTACGTGCACCGGGACTTCGGACGGCATTGAGGTGCGCATAGCCCACGGATATGCCGGGGCGTTCGGCCTGGGCGAGCGCTACGACGCGCTGAACTATCTGGGGAAGACCGCCGTCAACGCCGTGGAGGAGAAGTTCTGCCGCCAGGGCGACAAGACCTACTGCCCCATGCCCTTCTTCTGGACGGATTCCGGGCTGGGCGTGTACGCCGAGACCGCCCGCGTGACACGCTTTGAGTTCGGGCGCGGGTCGATAACGCTGCATCTGCCGGAGGGCTGTGCGCTGCACGTCTTCTCCGGCTCGCCGGAGGAGATTGTCGCGGCGTATATGCGCCTCACGGGCGAGCCTGTGCTGCCGCCGGACTGGGTCTTCGGGCCGTGGATATCCGCCAACCACTGGGACAGCCGCGAAAAGCTCGAGCGCGCCGTGGCGCAGGCGGAGGAGCACGGCTTCCCCGTGTCCGTGGCAGTCGTGGAGGCGTGGAGCGACGAGGCGACGTTCTATCGCTTCCGCAGCGACACCCTCTGGCCGGAACCGGAGGAGATGATAGAGCGCCTGCACGAGAAGGGCATACGCCTCATACTCTGGCAGATACCCGTGTACAAGCAGCTGGAGCCGCACGAAAAGCCGAACGCACAGCTCGAGCGCGACTGGGACGAGGCCGTGCGGCGCGGACTGTGCGTGAAGAACGCCGACGGAACTCCGTACCGTATCCCGGAGGGACACTGGTTCGCCGGCTCCCTGGTGCCGGACTTCACCAACCCGGAGACGGTGGAGAGCTGGTTCTCCCGGCGCGAATACCTCACCGGGCTGGGCGTGGACGGCTTCAAGACCGACGGCGGGGAGTTCATACTCAGCGACGGCGCGAGGTTCTTTGACGGCACTGACGGCGCGGAGGGGCGCAACCTCTATCCGCAGATGTACACGGGGGCGTACACCGAGCACTTGAAGCCCGGACAGGCGCTTTTCTCCCGCGCCGGGTATGTGGGCGCGCACACCACGCCCATACTCTGGGCGGGCGACCAGGTCTCCACGTTCGACGAGCTGCGCAGCCAGCTCAACGCCGGGCTGAGCGCGTCGGCGAGCGGCGTGATATTCTGGGGCTTTGACATAGGCGGCTTCGCCGGGGAGCTTCCCTCGCCGGAGCTGTACCTGCGCGCGACCCAGCTCGCCTGCTTTGCCCCCATAATGCAGTGGCACTCGGAGCCGGACGGCGGGCAGTTCAAGCTGCTCCAGCCCGGCATGGAGGGGAACAACGAGCGCAGCCCCTGGAATATAGAGCGCGCGTTCGGCATGACCGGCTACACGGAACAGGTGCGCCGCTGGCACCTGCTGCGCATGGAGCTGCTGCCGTATATCCGCGCCGAAGCCGCAAAGTGCGTGGAGAGCTGCCGGCCGCTCATGCGTCCGATGGCCTACGCCTTCCCGGGGGAGGCGCGGTGCGTCGGTATAGACGACGAATATATGTTCGGCGACGCGCTTCTGGTCGCCCCCGTGCTGAGCGAAGGCGTGTCCGAGCGCGAGGTCTACCTGCCCGGGGGCGAGTGGCGCGACTTCTACACCGGCGAGCGCCTGCCGGGCGGGCAAACGCTCCGATGCGAGTGCGCGGACGCGATACCCGTGTTCATCCGCCAGGGGTATTCCGTCATGGGCGGCTGAAGGCTCAGACGATAAAACATCCCCCGCGCAGGAAACTGCGCGGGGGATGCGTGCTTTATACCAGTATGTTCCCGGCGGACATACCCCAGACCATGCAGACTGCAATCTGCAAGACCATGATGATAAGCCCCCAAACAAGTATTTCCCGGGAGTTGCCCCACCCCGAGGCGTACGCCACGGCAGCCGTGGGGCTTGCGGGAGCGGTAGCCCAGCCGTTCTGAGCCGAGCTGGTGATGAGTATGCTCAGCAGCGCGGGGTTCACGCTGCCGGAGTAGACGCCCAGGCAGAGCGGAAGCGCGACCGCGTATACGACGCTGAGCGCCACACTGTTGGAGCAGAAGTTGGTGAGTACGTTCACTATCAGCACCATCACGAGTATGAACGCGATCGGGCTGACGTTTGCAAACGCGGGCGAGAGCAGGTTGCTCAGCCACTCGGATATGCCGAAGCTGCTGTTGCCCAGGAAGGAGCCGAGACCCATGATGGACGCGATGAACATGAAGGTCGGCCAGTTCACCGCCTTGACGGCGTCGCTCCAGGCCAGAACAGGCTCGCCGTCGGCCTTGATGAAGTTCATCAGGAACAGCACCGCCAGGGGAGGGAAGCAGTTGTTTATCTTACCCAGCACGCCGCTGGCGGCAGGCCAGATGTAGTCGGCAAGTCCCGGCAGCAGCCAGAACACCACGCACAGCGCGTAGAAGAACACGCTGAGCTTTTCGCGTTTGCTGAACTTGCCGCAGGAGGCGGCCAGCTCGTCGTAGTTTATGCGCTTGAATGGGCTGACGTCCGGCTTCCACACAAAGCGTACCAGCAGAAATACAAGCAGCGTGGTGATGAGCGTTATCGGCGTGCTGACGGCGCAGAAGGTGAAGAAGTCCATCTCGGCGCCCACGTAGCTCTCATAGAGCGAGAAGCCCTGCATGGTCACGGCGTGGGAGATGGGATTTGCTCCGTTTGCAAGCTGAGCCACGACCACCGTGCACAGCAGCAGCGCGCTGGAGAGTTTGCAGCGCTCGGACTGCACCAGGCCGACGCTCTCAAACATGCTGAGGAGTATCGGCAGGAGTATCATTATGCAGGTCGACGCGGACAGGAAGAAATCCAGCACGTAGACCGCGGCGAAGTACATGGCTATCGTCCACCAGGGCGACTTCCTGGCCAGCTTGTTGGTGAGGAACCACACGGCAATGCGGCGGGCCGCGCCGCTCTCCGTCAGGCAGGCCGCCAGCATGAAGCAGAAAAGCAGGAAGACAACGGTGTTGTTGCCGAAGGTGGCCTGAGTGACCTGAGCCGCGCTCACACCCGGGAGGGTCAGCATGGCGAAGACTATCGCCATGCTGGTCCAGCCCGTACCCCAGGTGAGAAAGAGAATAATCGCGGCAACCAATATGCCAAGTATCTGAAATCCGGCGTCTGTCAGCCCGCCCGGGGCGGGGAGGAGCTTGGCAAGTACAATGGCCAGGATGGCCAGAGCCAGCATTATCCATTGGAGAGCTGATGTTTTCTGTTTGGCCGTATTCATCTCTTTATTCTTTTGTCAGTGTGGTTTGCAGGTTCAGTCCTTGTCCTTATAACGCAGCGCGTAATTGGACTGTACCGCCCTGACCACCTCGCTGAGCACGTCGCAGGTGGGTGTGGGCACGTTGGCAAGCTTGCCGTATTTGGATATTGCGCCGGAGAGCGTGTCCACTTCCGTGGGGCGCTTGTAGATGAGCATGTCCTGAGCCAGCGAGGGGTAGTAGTCGCCGTAGCTCTTGACCGTGGTGGGCACGTCGGCGACGAGGCCGTCGTACAGGTTGGGAGCCACGCCCATGGCCGCCGCGACGTCGCTGGCCTCCTTGAGTATGGCCTTCACCAGGCCGAAGCCGTTGGGGTCTTCGTAGACCTGCTTCATGGTCAGGCCGAGCACGGCGCAGACCGTGTTGAAGCCGCTGTTGGAGGCTGCCTTCTTCCAGATGTACGGGCGGATGTCGTCGTGATACTCGGGAGTGAGCCCGCCCTTGGCAAAGGCGTCGACTATATACTTGCAGGCTTCGGCGGAGAGGTCGGTGCGCTCCACGGGACCGAGGAACATGTTGGATATTCCCTGGCTGGGACGGGCGACGCAGTGTCCCGGGCTGGGCAGCTCGGTGCCGATGCGTCCGCAGCCGCAGCCGATGCGTCCCATGGGCACGAACTCGCTCAGAGCCAGGTCGTTGCCCAGGCCGTTTTGCAGCGAGATCACCACGGTGTTCTCGCCGATGCAGCACATGGCGCCCTGCATGGCGGACTTGGTGTGGGTGGACTTGACCAGGACGATGAGTATATCGCACAGACCCACCTCGTCGGCGGTGTATGCGGTGTGGAAGCCGGTGACTACGCGCTCGCCGTTTTGGTCTTTAAAGACCAGGCCGTTGTCGCGCACGGCGTCCATGTGGGCTTTGTTGAGGTCTATGAGCCATATGTCGTCTATGCCGCCCAGCTTCATGTAAGCCGCGAACGCGCTGCCGGTGGCTCCGCTGCCGAGAATTGCTACCTTCATATTTTACATTTCCTTTCTAAGCGTTAGTGTTTGCGCCGTACGGATGCCAGACTCAGAGCAGAGCCGCGCCGAGCGCATAGCCGAGGGTCATGGTGACGATGACGTGTAGCACCATGGCAAACAGACCCCAGAAAATCATGGACTTTGTGTCCACCCAGTCCGAGCCGTAGACAACGGCGGCTGTCGGGCTGGCGGGCGGGGTCGTCCAGCCGTTGTTCGAAGCGCTGGTGACGAGCGCCGCCACGAGGAAGGGGCTGAGCTGCCCGTCATACACGCCCATAGCCAGAGGCATGGCAACCGCCAGCATGACGGAGACGGTGACTGTGTTGGACGTGAAGTTGGTCATCAGGTCGGCCAGGAAGACCATGATGACAAGGAAGACAAACGGGCTGATGCCGGAGAACACAGGCGAAAGCACGGCGGACATCCAGTCAGGTATACCGATGGTGGAGTTGCCCATGAAGGAGCCGAGACCCATGATGGACGCGATGAACATGAAGCTCGGCCAGTTGACGGATTTGACCGCGTCTCCCCAGGCCAGCACCGGCTCACCGTCGACCTTGATGAAGTTCATCAGGAACAGTGCGGCCAGCGGCGGCAGGCAGTTGTTTATCTTATTGAAGAACTCGGCGGAGGCCGGCCAGATGTACTTGCTCAGGCCGGGCATCATCCAGAGAACCACGCAGACGATGTAGAAGAAGACGGAGATCTTCTCTTTCTTGGTCATGGGACCTACGGTGGCTTTGAGCGCCTCGTAGTTGACGTTGACAAGCATGCTGACGTCCGGGCGCCAGATGAACCTGACCATGAGGAAGAACAGCAGGAAGCTGACTATGGCTATGGGAGTGCCGATGGCGCAGTAGGTGAAGAAGTCCATCGGCTCGCCGGTGAAGGACTCGTAGAAGGAGAAGCCCTGCAGCGTGGTGGCGTGCGAGATTGGGTTGCCGCCGTTGGACAGCAGTCCTGTGACCAGCGTGCCGAGCATGATGGCCACGGCGATGGGCGCCTTCTGCTCCTTCTTGACGCCGACGCTCTCCAGCAGCTCGACGGCTATGGGGAGCATGACAAAGATGGTCGCGGCGGTGGACAGCACGTAGTTGAGCACGAAGTTCGCGGTGAAATACATGATTATCGTCCACCACGGACTCTTTTTGGCCAGATTGTTGGTCAGGAACCAGACCGCTATGCGCCTGGCGGCGCCGCTCTTGGTGAGACATGCGGCCAGCATCATGCAGAAGACGAGGAATACGACGGTGTTGTTGCCGAAGGTGGCCTGCGTGACCTGGGACACGCTAAGACCAGGAACGGTCATCAGCGCAAAGATTATGGCCATGCTCGGCCAGCCGGTTCCCCAGGTGAGGAACAGTATGATGGCGCCGACCAGAATACCCAGTACCTGGAACCCGGCCTGGCTCAGTCCCTCGGGTGGGGTGATGAGTCCCGTGGCGAACATGCAAAATGCGGCTATGACCAGAGCGACCCATTTCCCTGCGGAGGTTTTCGTTTTAGTCATGGATTGTTTCTCTCCTCTCATGCTCCTTGCCCAACGGGTGCCAGTTTCCGCGTGGACATTCCTGTCAAAAGATTGTTAAATTTTTGCCCGTTTCATGTATCAAATGCACAATTATTGTAGCGGCAGAATCGCGGTGTGTCAAAAATACGAAAACTCGACTTGCGCGTGGTTGCAAACTTGTACATTTCTCGCCTCCCTGCTCGCGGAGAAATACGTGAGGGAGTGAACGATGAGTGCGCAATGTACAATAAAACGCCTCTTGACAAACGCATAGTTTATACATATTATATATTAAATACTGCAAACAACCCGTCAATTATAACTACAGAAGGATGAAAAGATGAAAAAAAGCACAAATCGCTCCGGCCTGTCCAAAGAGAAAATGGAGCAGATGCGGTTTAAAAACCCGTTTTTGTCCAACACTGAGCTGGTGTATAGGCTGGTTCGGGACGACATAGTGGAGCACAATATAAAGCCGGGAACCAAATTGAACCAGGAGCAGATCGCGGACGAGCTGGACATAAGCCGCACTCCCGTGCGCGAGGCGTTCAACCAGCTCGAGCGAGAGGGATATCTCTCCAAGGGCGTGCAGGGGTACACGGTGTACGCCATAAAGATAGGCGACTACATGGCGCTGCTGGACTTGCGCGTGGCGGTCGAAGCGCTGGCCGTGCGCCTGGCCTGTTCGCGCATACGCACAAGCGAGATGAGCAAGATAGAGAAAAACCTCGACGAGACCGACGCGCTTATAGCCCAGGGCGCCCAGACCGCGTGGGACGCCGATTTCCGCATCACGGACAAGGCCGCCAGCGAGCAGCTGCTCTACCAGCTGGGGCTGAAGGACCAGGAGTTCCACCACCTCGTGGTGGGCAGCTCGCACAACAAGTTCGTCATCCAGGCCTACGAGGACATGCTGCCGCGCATACACTTCTTCCGGTATTTTGCTCTGGACGTGAACGCCTGCCTGAACATGGCGGCCAGGCACAGAATGATATACGAAGCCGTGATAAAGCGAGACGAGGATTTGGCCGAGAGCCGTATGAAGACACATTTGAACCTCACCGTCAGCAGGGCGATGCGCTATTGATGGTGCAGGCCAAAGCTGTTTGCTGAAATAAACAGAAAAGAGGACTTTGCATTTCTATTTGTGCAAAGTCTTCTTTTTTTCATGAGATTCGACACGTCATTTATTATATGTCACAATAAAAGCACCCAATGGGTCGGCTTTGCCCGTTTCGACCCAAAGCCGCCGGTCTGCCAGTGGCCGGCGGCTCAGCCAGAAAGGAGTGGTCGATTGCACTACATACTCGTTATAAACACCGGCTCCACTTCCACGAAATTGGCGGTGTTCCACGGTGGCGAGAAACTGCTCGACGAAAACATAAATCACCCCGTGGAGGAGCTGGCCGAATGCAAGACTCTGCTTGACCAGTATCCGCTGCGCAGGGAGGCCATTGCCGCCTGCCTGAAAGAGCACGGGCTTGACACGCTCAAGTACGACGCCGTCGCCGCGCGTGGAGGGACGTTCGGCACGGCAAAGGGTGGGGCTTACCTCGTGGAGGAGAACCTGCTCGAGGCCTGCCGCCACCCTGTGACCAACCACCCGTCCAACCTCTCCGCCATCATCGCGCGCGAGTTCGCGGATGCCTCCGGCTGTGAGGCGTACATCTACGACGCGGTGTGCACCAACGAGGTCGAGGACATCGCCCGCGTGACCGGGCTTGCCGACGTAAAGCGCCGTCCGTTCTCGCACGTGCTGAACACCCGCGCGACTGCGCGCGACGTGGCCGCGTCCATGGGCAGGAAGTATGAGGAGCTGAACTTCATCGTCGCCCACCTGGGCGGCGGAATCAGCATCAACCTGCACCGCAAGGGGCGCATAATCGACCTGTGCAGCGACGACGAGGGACCCATGTCCCCGGAGCGCGCCGGCAAGCTGAACGGAAAGAGCTATGTCGACATGTGCTATTCCGGGCGCTGGAACAAGGCCGAGATGATGAAGCGCATCAAGGGCGCGGGCGGACTGGTATCCCACCTGAACACCAGCAGCCTGATCGAGGTCGAGGCGATGATAGACGCCGGCGACGAGCACGCGGACTTCATCCTCAGCGCCATGGCGTACCAGATCGCCAAGGAAATAGGCGCCCTGGCCACGGTCGTGGCCGGAGAGGTGGACGGCATCATCCTCACCGGCGGCTGCGCCTACTCCAAGCGGCTTACGGAGCGTGTGAGCGCGCGCGTCAGCTTCCTGGCGCCGGTGACGGTGGTGCCGGGCGCCAAGGAGATGGAAGCGCTGTGCGAGGGCGTCACCAGGGTGCTCGACGGCGTGGAGGGCTACCACATCTACGGGAAAGAGTGAGACGATGTACAAGAGCTTTGAAGACATAATCAGCGCCGCCTGCGCGCGCACCGTGCGCCGCACGATAGCCATAGCACAGGCGGCTGACGACAAGATGATACACGTAGCCCAGGCGGTCACCGAGCGCAACCTCTGCGACGTGATACTGGTCGGCGACGGCGCGAAGATAGCGCGCCTCATGGACGAGGCCGGCTTTGCAAGCGAGCACGTCAGCGTGGTGGACGAGCCGGACGAGGCCAAGGTCGGCCGCACAGCGGTGGAGCTGGTCAGCTCCGGCAGAGCGGACATCTTCGTCAAGGGCAAGATGAACACCAGCGACTTCCTGCGTGCTGTGCTCGACAAGGAGGTCGGGCTGCGCACAGGCCGCCAGCTGAACGTCCTCACCTGCTATGACGAGCCGGGGCAGAAGAAGCTGTTCTTCATGACCGACGGCGGCATGACGATAGCTCCGACGCTGGAGGACAAGGTGGAGATACTCAAAAACGCGGTGCCCGTGCTGCACAGCATGGGCATAGAGGAGCCGAAGGTGGCCATCCTCGCCGCGAACGAGAAGGTGAACCCCAAGATGCCCGCCACCGTGGACGCCGCCGCGCTGTGCGAGATGGCGGAGCGCGGAGAGCTGCTGCACGCGATATACGAAGGCCCCATCGCCTTTGACGTGGCGATGCGCCCGGAGGCCGCGGCGGAGAAGGGCATCAACAGCCGCATAAGCGGGGACGTGGATCTGTTCCTGGTTCCCAACATAGAGGCCGGAAACTGCATGGGCAAGGCCATAGGCTATTTCGGCGGCGGCCAGACGGCGGGCATAGTCGTCGGCGCGGCAGCCCCCGTGGTCATGTCCTCGCGCTCGGCCTCGATCACCGGCAAAGTCACATCCATCGCCTGGGCGATACTCGCCTGCGGGCAATGACAAGGAGGAGATATTTATGAACAAAGCGTACGTCAACGCGGAAAACTGCAAGGCCTGCGGCCTCTGCATGGCCAGCTGCCCCAAGCAGGCCATTTCCATGACGGATGAAATCAATACGCACGGCTACAAGCACGTGCAGGTGGACAGGGAGAAGTGCATCGGCTGCGGCATCTGCTACACGATCTGTCCCGACGCGGTGTTTACGATAGCCGCAGAACAGGAGGCTTAATTATGGGAGATATGGTAAAAGGCAATATCGCCATGGCGGAATCCGCGCTGCGCGCGGGCGTCGAGGTCTACGCGGGCTACCCGATAACGCCCTCGACCGAGGTCATGGAGTACCTCTCCGGCCGTATGCCGGAGCTGGGACGCACCTTTATTCAGGCTGAGAGCGAGCTGGCCGCCATCAACATGGTCATGGGCGTCTCCTCCTGCGGCAGGCGCGTGCTCACCGCCTCCTCCGGCCCGGGCATCTCGCTCAAGCAGGAGGGCATAAGCTACATGGCTCAGCTCAACTTCCCCGCGGTCATACTCAACGTCGTCCGCTGGGGCAACGGCCTCGGCGCGCTCAACGGCTCGCAGACCGACTACCTGCGTGAGACGCGCGGCGGCGGCAACGGCGACTACCGCTGCATCGTGCTCAGCCCGAGCACTATACAGGAGGGCGTAGACCTCATTTACGAGGCCTTTGACATCGCCGAGAAGTACCGCTGCATCGTCGAGATAATGACCGAAAGCGGCCTCGGCCAGATGATGGAGCCCTGCGAGTACCCTGAGTTCCGCGAGATTACCAAGTGCTCCTGGGGTCTGGACGGCACCTACAAGGTCAAGCGCGGCGACTTCCTCGGCCGCGATCTGAAGCAGGAGTCCGACACCTACATGGAAAAGGTGCGCGCCATGCGCGAGAACGAGCAGCGCTGGCAGAGCGAGTTCCTGGACGACGCCGAGTACGTCTTCGTCTCCTTCGGCCTGCCCGGCCGCGCCACCGACGGCGTGGTGCGTATGCTGCGCGAGCAGGGCGAGAAGGTCGGCCTCATCCGCCCGATCTCCCTCTGGCCGTATCCTGAGAAGGCCTTTGAGCAGCTTGCGGCCGCCAACCCGAACGTCAAGGGCTTCATCACCGTTGAGACCAACGGCGAAGGCCAGATGGTCGATGACGTGGCGCTGTGCGCAAAGAAGCACGGCATGGGCTCGGTGCCTGTTTACGCGCTGGCCTATGTCTGCGACATTCCTAAGGACGACGCCATAAAGGCGGACTACGCCCGGATCAAGGCCGGCGAGATAAAGGGGGTTTATTGATATGGCAGGCGAAAGAAAAGCTCCGGAGCTGATGAATTACGCCATGTTCTGCGGCGGCTGCGGTCACGGCGTGCTGCTGAGGCTCATTTGCGAATGTCTTGAGGAGATGGGGCTGGACAAGAAGGTCATCGCCGCCATCGGTGTCGGCTGCAGCTGCCACCTCAAGAGCGGCATCAACATAGATCTCGTGCAGGCGCCCCACGGCAGAGCCGCGGCGGTCGCCACCGGTATGCGCCGCGCTGAGCCGGACATGTTCGTGTTCACCTATCAGGGCGACGGCGACGCCTACAACATCGGCCTGGCCGAGACGCTCAACGCCGCTTACCGCAACGAGAACATCTGCGTGTTCACCGTCAACAACAGCAACTTCGGCATGACCGGCGGCCAGATGTCCTGGACGACCATGCCCGGACAGGTCACCGCCACTTCGCCCAACGGCCGCGACACGTCCATGACCGGTATGCCCATAAAGATACCCGAGCTGATAGCCTACAGCTTCCAGCCGGCCTACGTCGCGCGCGGCGCGGTGACCACGCCCGCGGAGATAAACAAGCTCAAGGGCTACATACGCAACGCCTTCGAGGCTCAGCTCAACCATGAGGGCTACTCCATGGTCGAGGTCATGTGCTCCTGCCCGACCAACTGGGGCATGGATGCGGTCAAGGCCAAGCAGCACCTGATCGACGAGGTAATACCGTATTACCAGCTCGGCGAGATCAAGCAGAGAGGAGAAAAGGCATGAGAGAACTCGTATTCGCGGGCTTCGGCGGCCAGGGAGTGCTCACCGCCGGCCTCATAGTTTCGCAGATAGCGCTCTACAAGGGCGTCAACGCCACCTGGATGCCGGCCTACGGCGCGGCACAGCGCGGCGGCACCGCCAACTGCACCGTCAAGTACGGTGACGAGAAGATATACAACGTCGGCCAGCAGAAGCCCGACCTGGTGCTGGCCATGAACACGCCTTCGTTCAAGAAGTTCGTCGGCATGGTCAAGCCCGGCGGCACCATACTTGTGAACGCCGACATGATGACCGAGGATACCAACGTCCGCGACGACATCAACGTAGTCAGCGTGCACTGCAACCAGCTTGCAGACCAGGTCAAGAACCCCAAGGGCGCGAACATCGTCATGATAGGCGCCATCACCAAGCTGCTCGGCGACTTTACCCACGATGAAGGCCGCGACGGCATGAACGACATGTTCCGCAAGAAGGGCAAGAGCAAGTTCGAGGCTCTGAACACGGCGGCGTTCGAGGCCGGCTATAACGCCGTCTGAGGTGCAGCCATGTATCTGAGCTTCGATCAGGAAAAGGCGCTCTGCCGCGCGCTGCTGCTCAGGAGCGGTATGTCGGAGACGGACGCCGGAATACTCAGCTCCTCGGTCGCGCACTCGGACTTCACGGGGATATACTCCCACGGACTCTCGCGCTTTGCAAACTATCTCAAGCGCTTTGCAAACGGCGCCATGAAGCCGGACGCACCGGTCACCGTGGCCGCGGACAACGGCTCCACGGTCGTGTTCGACTGCCACAACGGCTGCGGCGTGGTCGACGTGGTTCACGCCTACGAGTTTTTGCGTGAGCGCGTCGCGGACTGCGGCATAGTCATCGGCACGGCGAAACGCTCCTCCAACATCGGCTGCGGCAGCTTCTACGCCCAGATGGCGGCGCGGGACAACCTGATAGCTCTTATCTGCTGCAACACAGTGCGCTGCGTCGCGCCCTTCGGCGGCGCGGACAGCCTGCTGGGCACCAACCCCATAATCGTCGCGGTGCCGGCGCTGGAGGAGCGGCCGCTGATACTGGACATCTCCACCACGGTCACGGCCATGGGCAAAATCCAGGCCGCCCGCCGCGAGGGAAGGGACATCCCCGCCGGCTGGGCGCTGGACGCCGACGGAAAGCCGACCACGGACTCGGCGGTGGCCAAAACCGTCCTGCCCATCGCGGGACCTAAGGGCTACGGCCTGGCCGTCATGGTCGAGGCGCTTTCCGTACTGCTCTCCGGCGGAGGCTACGGCTCCGGCGTGGGCTTCCCGGACAGGGGTGAGCACGAGGACACGGGCTTTGCCGTGATACTCATAGACCCCGCGCGGTTCATGCCCGTGGAGCAGTTCAAGGCCAACGTGGACGCCTATGTGCGCTCCATCAAGTCCAGCCGCAAATCCGAGGGCGTGGAGGAGATCCTTCTCCCCGGCGAGCTGGAGATGCGCCGCTTCGACGCCACGATGAAGACCGGCTACGAGGTCACACCGGCGCTCGCCGCCGAGCTTTTGGGCTACGCCGTCGACCTCGGCCTGGCCGAGCGCGGCGCGACCTTCGAGCAGCTTGTGGCCAGCCTTTGATTAACAAGTTTACCTCTCTCTCATTTCGATTTTGCGTCAGTAAAGGAGACAGCGGACACAAACGTGTCCGCTGTCTCTGACTTATTCTCGCTCACAGTGAGCTGATTTGCTCCTGCAGGTCGTTGATAAATGCGCAGATGTGATACCCGTCGCAGACGGCGTGGTGCACCTGCACGGCAATCGGCAGCAGGCAGCGCCCGGACTCCTCGCTGTAACGCCCCAGCGTGAAGATGGGGATGAGGTACTTGAAGCCGGCGGTGTTCAGGTTGAAGCCGTCGAAGCCCGCCCAGGGTATCATGGACACGGTGAAGCTGTTCTCCGGAACGCCGGGCTTTGCCATGAACGCTGTGCTGCTGCCATAGCGCTCCAAGTCGGCGTTATACCGCCGGAGGAATTCGCCGTAGTCGTCCGTGAACTCCGTCCAGATGTTTGAAAACGTCTCCGTCTCGGGGTGAAAGACGGTGTAGCACGGCTCCATGCTCGAGTAGAGCACAAGCTCACCCTCGCGCAGCGCCATGCGGAAGGGCTCGTGCGCGTTGACCGTCCTGGTCAGCAGGTAGAGCATCGTGGGGTAGAGCTTCATCTGCCTGCGGCGCAGAGTTGAAATATCCAGCTTCGTAGTCATGCTGTATGTGCAGGGCACGGCGCTCATGTAGTGCTCAAAGTGCTCGCGGCGCGGCCAGGCGCTCATATCTACAACGGTGTAATCCATGTGCCACCTCCGAACTGTTTAGCACAGTATAGCACAGCTTCGCGCGCGTTTCCATACGCGAAAAATCCCCGGCTCCCGTACAGACGGGAGCCGGGGGAGAAGCGTATACCCGCGCTCAGAGCTTTGGGAACCAGGCTCTGACAGTGCTCACGCCGCGCAGGGCGATCGCCAGCACCGTGCTGGCCGCTATGCCGAGCACGGACTGCACAGCGTTGGAGGGCACCCCGGCCAGCGCGCCGACAAGAGAACCCGCCAGCAGCGCGTCATATAGCCAGTAGCCCGTTATCATGACCAGCTCCGCCGCCACGCTCGCCAGCACCAGCGACCAGGTGCGCTTGCCGGCGGCGCGGTATATCCAGGCGGCCAGCAGCGCCATCGCAGCCTTTATGACCAGCGTCGCGGGCACATAGGCCGTGTAGCCGCTTATCAGGTCGGCCAGCGCGGGACCTATGGCTCCCGCCGCGGCGCCGTAGGCTCCGCCGAGCAGGTACGCTCCGAGCAGCACGACCGTGTCGCCCAGGTTCATGTATCCGCCCGTCGGGCTGGGTATGCGTATCACCAGCGTCGCGACGCAGCTCAGCGCCGCCAGCAGCGCGGTCATGACCAGCGCGCGTGTCTGATAGCTCACGTTTTTTTCGTTTGTCATTGTCCTCACCTCTCAAGCGTGCTTGCATTTTACGCCAGTTGTGGTATTATTGAAATACTCACTTTTGACTTTTTTAATAATACCAGAGGTGCGACATGCTGACCTATGACCTCACGGAGCGCGGCGGCGCGCCGATATACGAATACCTGTACCGCTGCCTGCGCCGGGACATACTCTCCGGCGCGCTGGCGGTGGGCGAGCGGCTGCCCAGCAAGCGCGCCCTGGCCGAACACCTGGGCGTGTCCGTCATAACTGTTGACGCGGCGTACAGCCAGCTGGTGTCCGAGGGCTGCGTGGAGGCGGTGCCGCGCCGGGGCTTTTACGTCTGCGCCCAACCGCTGGCGCAGCGCGCGGCCGAGAGCGCGCCGGAGAGCGCGGGCGGCGCGCCGGAGCACGAGTGGCGGCTGGACTTGCGCTCGAACCGGATGGACGCCTCGCTTTTCCCCGTCGGCGTGTGGGCGAAGCTCACCAGGCGCGTGCTGGCCGAAGACCCGGACGCCATGCTCTCGAGCGTGCCGCACGCGGGGCTGTACGAGCTGCGCGAGGCCATCGCCGCGTATTTGCGCGGGTACAAGGGCATGTCCGTCGCTCCGGAGCAGGTGGTGGTGGGCGCGGGAGCCGAGTTCTTGTACCTGCTGCTGGCTCAGATCTTCCGCGGCGCGGCCATAGCTCTGGAAGACCCGGGCTACCCCAAGATACGCCAGGTCTACCGAGCCACCGGCTCGCCGTGCACGCCGGTCAGCCTGGACGCGCAGGGAGTGAGCCTTGCGGCGCTGCGAGAGAGCGGCGCGGCGGTGCTGCACATATCCCCGGCGCACCAGTACCCCACCGGGCTGGTCACGCCGCTGCCCAGACGCCAGGAGCTGTTGCGCTGGGTCAGGGAGAGCGGCGGATACATCGTCGAGGACGACTACGACAGCGAGCTGGGCTTCACTCAGGTTCCGCTGCCCACGCTCTCGAGCATAGACCGCGCCGGGCGCGTCATATACATGAACACCTTTTCGCAGACCATATCCCCGGGTATGCGCGTGGGATACCTCGTCTTGCCCGAGCGCCTTCGCGGCGAGTGGGAGGAACGGCTGGGCTTCTACTCCTGCGCCGTGCCCAGCCTGGAGCAGCACGTGCTGGCGAGGTTCATCTCCGAGGGCTACTACGAGCGGCACCTCGCCCGGCTGCGCAAAGCCTGCCGCGCCCGGCGCGCGGCCGTGCTGGACGCCTTCACCCACAGCGATTTCGCCCGGCGCGTGAGCATATCCGAGCCTGGCGCCGGACTGCACTTTTTGATGCGCCTGGACACGTCCGTCCCGGACGGCGAGCTGCGCGGACGCGCCGCCGAAATTGGGCTGCGGCTGAGCTTCCTATCCGACTACGCCTTCGACCGCGCCACCGCCCGGCAGCACGTGCTGGTGGTCAACTACGCCGGCCTCTCCGGCGAGCGGCTCGGCGAGGCGGTGGAGATGCTCGCCGAAGTCCTCGCGTGAAATCCGGCGGTTTTCCTCGCGCCGGATAGTCAAAAGATTAATAAGTCCGGATACCATTGCAAAATCCACGTAAAGAGAATATAATCAAGTAACAACTCCTAAAAAGGGGATGTATTATTTTTAACTTTTGGGATTAAGATTTAAGAAGTGATGAAATGTCTTTAGAGATTATTGCAGCAAAAGACTTCAACCATGCGTTTGAGATTGTGTCGATGCCCCGCAAAAAAATGAAAGGTCTCGTTGTATCAGAACCGGAAGAAATAGGCGACTTCCTGTACGATATCAGAAACGAACTCACAAACTATACATGCTATTATCAATTCGATCCATACAGGGAAATCCAACTGGAAGCGGACCTGGTTCCGGTAATCAAGACTTTTTCGCAATCCATCGTCAAGTGGCTTGAGGAACATGGCACAGAAGAAAACCGTGTAATTCAGCAATATGGCCTGTGCTTCCCAAAGATTCGGCGTTTTGCGGATGAATTGGGTCATGTATGTGATGTAGCCATGGAGCATGGATACGGATTAGTTGGTTTTGGAGATTGATAGATAATATCCTGAATACACCATTGTGACATTGGAAAATGCAAAGTGGTGGAATGGACAGGAGAAGACAATAAAGAGGAGAAAACGGAGGACCACTGTGCGAAAAGAGTTTGAAATTCAAGGATGCATTGAAGTTCCACCAGAAGTAAAATACAACCACAATTACACGATGCTGTGCGACTTTTATGAGCTCACTATGGGCAACGGCTACTATGTGAGCGGCATGAAAGACACGATGACGTACTTTGACCTCTTTTACCGAACTGTTCCCGACCAGGGTGGCTTCGCCATCGCGGCGGGTCTGGAGCAGGCGGTGGACTATATCCGCGACCTGCACTTTGACGATGAGGACATAGCCTACCTCCGCTCGAGGGGCATCTTCGACGAGGGCTTCCTGGACTACCTGCGCAGCTTCAAGTTCACGGGCGACGTCTGGGCGGTGCCGGAGGGCACGCCCGTTTTCCCGCGCGAGCCTATCATGACCGTGCGCGCCCCCGCGATACAGGCGCAGCTGCTGGAGACCTTCCTGCTGCTCACCATCAACCACCAGAGCCTCATCGCCACAAAGGCCAACCGCATTGTGCGCGCGGCCGACGGCAGGACGGTGCTGGAGTTCGGCTCCCGCCGCGCCCAGGGCGCGGACGCGGCCATACTGGGCGCCCGCGCGGCCTATATAGGCGGCTGCGGCGGCACGGCCTGCGTGCTCAGCGACCAGATCTACGGCGTCCCCGCCGCGGGTACGATGGCTCACGCCTGGGTGCAGATGTTCCCCAGCCAGTACGAGGCGTTCAAGGCCTACTGCGAGATATACCCCACCAACGCCGTGCTGCTGGTGGACACCTATGACACGCTGCGCCGCGGCGTGCCCGACGCCATCCGCGCGTTCAACGAGGTGCTCAAGCCCAGGGGCATAACCAAGTGCGGCATCCGCCTGGACAGCGGCGACATGGCCTACCTCACCAAGCAGGCGCGCAAGATGCTCGACGAGGCCGGATGGACGGAGTGCACCATAACCTGCTCCAACAGCCTGGACGAGCACCTGATACGCGAGCTGCTGCGCCAGGGCGCGTGCATCGACTCCTTCGGCGTGGGCGAGCGGCTGATAACCAGCCGTACCAGCCCGGTCTTCGACGGCGTCTACAAGCTCGTCGCGGTTGAGGAGAACGGCGAGATAGTCCCGCGCATCAAGGTCAGCGAGAACGTGGGCAAGATAACCAACCCGCACTACAAGCGGCTCTATCGCTTCTACGGCCGGGACACCGGCATGGCCGAGGCCGACTACATCACCGTCTACGACGAGGTCGTGGACGACACCAAGGATCTGGTGATACGCGACCCAGACGCCACCTGGAAGCAGAAGACCATGACCAACTTCCGCGCGCGCGAGCTGCAGGTGCCCGTGTTCAAAAACGGCGAGCTGGTCTACGACCTGCCCACTCTGCCGGAGATCCAGGCCTACTGCAAGCGCGAGGTGGCCACCCTCTGGCCGGAGGTGCTGCGCTTCGACTTCCCGCACAACTACTACGTCGACCTGTCCGACCGGCTGCTGGGCATAAAGACCGAGATGCTCGGCGCCGCGCACAACAGCTGATGGACGCCGCCAGCCGCCGCCGCGCGATAGCGGAGGCTCTGGCCGGGGCGAACGCGCCCGTCGCAGCCGGCGCGCTGGGCGAGCGCTTCGGCGTCAGCCGGCAGATCGTCGTGGGCGACATAGCGCTGCTCCGCGCCCAGGGCTTGGACATCGTCGCCACGCCGCGCGGCTATGTGCTCGGCTCCGGGCAGGAGTCCGGGCTGCGCCGCACGGTGGCGTGCGTGCACGACTTCGAGGGCATGGAGCGCGAGCTGAACATCATGGTGGACAACGGCTGCGTCGTGCTCGACGTGGTCATAGAGCACGCCGTCTACGGCCAGCTCACCGGCGAGCTGCACCTCAAGAACCGGCACGACGTGCAGGAGTTCATGCGCCGCTCGCGTGAAAACGGCGGCTCGCCGCTCTCCACGCTGACGGGCGGCATACACATACATACTCTGCTCTGCCCCGACGAGGCGAGCTTTGAGCGCTGCACCGCCGCGCTGCGCGAGGCGGGACTGCTGCTGGAATGATGATATAAAAGGCTCCGCACGGACTTGTCCGTGCGGAGCCTTTTTGCGCTCACGCGTCGCCCGCTGCGGCGGGGAGTTCTGACGGGCGCAGGCGGACGGTGAACACGACGGCGCTGTCGCCGTCGTTGCGTATCTCGTAGCCCAGCGAGTGCAGCTCGAGAATGGTCTTGACCAGGTACAAGCCCAGGCCGGAGCCGCCGGTGGCCTTGCTGCGGGAGCGCTCTATGCGCGCGAAGGGCGTGAACAGCCGCTCCAGCTCGTCCTCGGGGATGGTCACGCCGGTGTTCCGCACGTCCAGCCGCTCGTTCGTGAGCGTGACGGACACCGACGCGCCGGGCGGGGAGTGGCGAACCGCGTTGCTGACGATGTTGTGCACCGCGCGCTCGAGCAGGGCGGCAGAGCCGGTGACCGTCACGCCGTCGGCCAGGCTGGCGCTGATGTCCGTGCCGCGCTCCTCCGCCAGGGGCAGGATGTCGGCGATGACCCCGCCGGCGAGCGCTGCCATGTCCACGGTCTCGGCCTTGCCGGCCAAACCGTCCATCTCAAGGCGCGTTATCTCAAGTATCTCGGCCACAAGCTTCTCCATGCGCTCAACCTCGGCGAGCGTCTCGGGCAGCACGGCGCGTGCGTCCTTGTAGCGGCCTATGCCCAGGAGCATGCTCTCGATCTGGCCTTTGACTATTGTGATGGGCGTCTTCAGCTCGTGCGAGGCGGCGGCGAAGAAGTCGCGGCGCTGCTCACCGAGGGCTTCCATCTGCTCCATGTCCGCCCTCAGGCGCCGGTTGGCGTCTGCGAGCGAGCTCATCGCCGCGTCCAGCTGCCGCGCCATCGTGTTCAGGCTGTCGGCCAGGACCGCCAGCTCGTCGGAGCCTCTGACGCTGCAAGTGCCGCTCAAGTCCAGCGCGGCCATGCTCTGCGCGCTGCGGCTGAGCTGCACCACGGGGCGCACCAGCACGCGCGAGCAGACCACGGCGCCCAGCGCGGCGATTATCAGGATCACTATGGCCAGCCAGGGCAGCAGCTCGGCAAAGGCCATCGTCAGCTCGTGCCCGGCGCTTATGCCTGCGGTGACCGAGAGCGTGTAGGTGCCCGGCCGGTCGGCCAGGCGCACCTCGAGCACGCTGGTGAGCTTGTCGCCGCCGGACAGCTCTGCGTCGGACAGACCTATCATAATGCTGCCGCCCCAGCCGCTGAGCGTGACGGAGGCGCGGTTCTCGGCGCAAAACTGCGCCAAGACCTCCGTCACGTCGGCGTAGTCGGTGACGGCGAGGGTGTCCACCAGCTCGTCGAGCTGCGAATTCACCCGGTCGCTGGCCACGAGGGTATAGCTCCTCGGCAGGGTGAGCGTGACCACGCCGAAGATCATCAGACCGAACAGCACCAGCAGCAGCGCGATGAAGATGAAGGTCTTGGCGCTCAGACTGTTGCGAACTCTCTTAACCAAGCCTGTATCCCACCCCTCGCACCGTCTCTATGATGCCTGCGCCGAGCTTGCGGCGCAGATTCATTATGTGTATGTTCACGGTCTTCTCGTCCCCGGCAAAGTCGTAGCCCCAGACGCTGCTAAGCAGATTGTCGCGGGTGAACACTCTGCCGGGGTTGCGCATGAACAGCTCCAACAGGGCGTATTCCGTGGGCGTGAGCGTGACGTCCTTCCCGTTCAGGCGCACATAGTGCCCGGCCGCGTCCAGCTCTACGTCCCCGCGCCTGAACACCTCTGCGCCCGGCGTGGAACGCGCCTCGCGCGAGCGGCGCAGCACCGCCTCCACGCGCATGAGCACCAGCTTGAGCGAGAAGGGCTTCGTGATATAGTCGTCGGCCTTCAGCTCGAAGGCCTTCACCTGGCTGCGCTCGTCGTCCAGCGCGGTGAGGATAATGACCGGCACGCTGCTCTCCCGGCGTATTATCTCGCAGACGCCATAGCCGTCCAGCCCGGGCAGCATGAGGTCCAGCAGCACCAGGGAGTAGTCTCCGGCGCGGAACTTCTCCACGCCCTCCAGCCCGTCAGCGGCCTCGTCGACCTCGTACCCGGCGTCGCGCAGCAGCTCCGAAAGTATCTCGCGGATGGCCGCCTCGTCCTCAACTATCAACACGCGCTCTGCCAATGTTATCACCTCAGGCACAGTATAGCACACTTTTATTTAAATTGGGTTTAGTTTTTGGAAAAGCGAACGGCGCGCCGTATGGCGCGCCGTGGTGTGCTCATTCTCCGAAGTACGCGGCAATTTCCGACATGCGCTCGGACTGGCGCACGTGGAAGGGACAGCGGCCGTCGCAGTGGCCGCAGTGCAGGCAGCCGGAGGCCTTTTTGCCCAGGTGCATGTAGTGGTCGCGCGCCATCGCGTCGCCCGCGCGGGCGAGGTCGTAGTACTTGTTTATCAGCCCCACGTCCAGTCCGGCGGGGCAGGGCTGGCAGTGGTTGCAGTAGACGCACACACCCTCGGCCTCGGCGGGGGCGAAGGTGCCGATGACGGAGTAGTCGCGCTCGGCCTCGCCGGCGGTGAGGTAACCGAGCACGCCGCGCAGCTCCTCGCGGTTGGACACGCCGGGCAGCACGGTCAAAACCGCGGGCTTGTCCAGCGCGTACTGTATGCACTGCACGCCGGTGAGCGCGCGCCGGAACGGCGAGGTGCGCGCATCCAAGAGCTGCCCGGCGGCGAAGGGCTTCATGACCGAGATGCCCACGCCCTCAGCCTCGCAGCGGCGGTAAAGCTCCATTCGCCCGGCCACGGTGCCTATGCCGTACTCGCCCCGGACGTAGTCGTACGCGGGGTTTATCGAGAACATCAGCATGTCGAGAATGCCCAGGTCCAGCGCCGCGTGAGCCGTCTCCGGCGTGTGGGTGGACATGCCTATGTGCCGCACGACGCCCTGGCGCTTCAGAGAGAGCAGGTAGTCGATGGTGCCGCCGTCCTTCGCCGCGGCGAGGTCGGAGTCCTCGTCTATGCAGTGTATGAAGCCGAAGTCGATGTAGTCGGTCTTGAGCCGGCTGAGCTGCCAGTCCACGCTGCGCTTGATCTCGTCCAAGTCAAGCGTCCAGCCGTACATGCCGCCCTCGGAGTCGTAGGTCGCGCCGAAGTGCACCTGGTAGCAGACCCTGTCGCGCTGCGAGCCGACGGCGCGGCCGAATGCGGCGAAGGGCACGGCGTCCGCCGCGGCCATGTCGAAGTAGTTCACGCCGTTTTCCAGCGCGAGCGCCACGGTGGCCTCCGTCTCTTTGGCGCCGGAAGCGCCCATGGAGCTGTTTCCGAGGCCTATTATGCTTATCATCTCGTCCCCTCGGGGGAGCTTGCGGTACTGCATCCTTTTTCCTCCTGCCGGCCGCGAAGCTGAGTTTTTCTGCACTGATGATAGCACCGCGGCGGCCAAATGGCAAATACCTGCAAAGCATGGCGAGATATAGGCAAAAGCTATTGTTCAGCCGCCGCAAGGTGCAAATATTGTTGACTACGCGCGCGGATGATTGTAAAATATAAGGTATGGATAAACTCAGGATACCCGGCGGGGCAAAGCTTGCCCACGCCTACATAGCCGCGTCTATGAACGCGGATACCCGCGCCGAGCTGGGCAGAACGCTGGCCGCGGCGATGCTCTGCGAGGACGACGCCGCGCCGCAGAAGCCCTGCGGCCATTGCCGCGCCTGCCGGAAGACGCTGCTCGGGATACACCCGGACGTCATAACCGTCGCTCCGGGGCTGGACAGCCAGGGGCGCAAGCGGCGCGAGATGACCGTCGACCAGGTGCGCGCCGTCGCGGCGACCGCCGCCGTAATGCCCAACGAGGGCAGGCGCAAGGCCTACGTCATAGAGGACGCGGACACGATGAACACCCAGGCGCAGAACGCCCTGCTCAAGCTGCTGGAGGAGCCGCCGGAGAGCGCCGCGTTCATACTCGAGGCCGCCAACGCTTCGCTGCTGCTGCCCACGGTGCGCTCGCGCTGCGAGATGATCCGCGCCAACGCCGACGCCGAGGCGTCGCCGGAGGCCGAGTCCGACGCGCGGGAGCTGCTGGGCGCGCTCGCGTCCGGCTCGCGAGGGGAGCTGCTGCTCTGGTGCACGGCCAACGAGGGGATGGACTCGCGCCGCTGCGCGGCCATGTTCTCCGCCGCGCGCGAAAAGCTGGCGGACGTGCTCCTGGGCAAGTCGGAGTTTTCGCTTGAGCCGGGCTACGTCGCGTATCTCGACGCGCTGCTCGCGAGCTGCGGCGAGTATCTCCGGCAGAATGTCGGCGTGAAGGGCGTCCTGGGGCTCCTGGCCGTGGACGGCATACAGAAATGAGGAATAATATATGTACGAAGACAGCAACGTGACCGAGGTGGTCAGCGTAAAATTCAAAGGCCGTGGCAAGGCATACTACTTCGACGCCAACGGCATAACGGTAAAGCCCGGAGAGGACGTCATAGTCGAGACAAGCAAGGGTCTGGAGTACGCGCAGTGCGTGTACGGCAACCACTACGTCTCCAACGACAAGGTGGTGCCGCCGATACGCCCCGTAGTGCGCATCGCCACAGACAACGACCGCCGCGTGCAGGAGATCAACCACAAGCGCGAGAGCGAGGCGCTGGATATATGCCGCGAAAAGGTGGCCGAGCACGGGCTGGACATGAAGCTCGTGGACGTGGAGTGCAGCTTTGAGGGCAACAAGATAACCTTCTACTTCACCAGCGACGGCCGCGTGGACTTCCGCGAGCTGGTCAAGGACCTCGCCGGCGTGTTCCGCAGCCGCATAGAGCTGCGCCAGATAGGCGTACGCGACGAGGCCAAGATGCTCGGCGGCATAGGCATGTGCGGACGTCCGCTCTGCTGCAATCAGTTCCTGACGGAGTTCCAGCCCGTCAGCACCAAGATGGCGAAGACCCAGGGGCTGTCGCTCAACCCGACCAAAATATCCGGCACCTGCGGCCGGCTCATGTGCTGCCTGCGCTATGAGGAGGAGGCCTATGAGTCCCTGGTGAAGGCCGTGCCCAAGAACGGCGCGTTCGTGGAGACTCCGGCCGGATACGGCACGGTGATACAGGTGAATCTGCTGCGCGGCACCGTCAAGGTCAAGCTGGACGGCGACGGCGAGGCGGTCATCAAGACCTACAACGGCGACGAGGTCGCCGCAGTGCCCGGCGGACGCCCGAAGAACGGCGAGACCCCGCCCCACGTGCTGGAGGTGCGCGAGCGCGAGCCGGAGGAGCCCAGGCAGGAGTCCGCGCCCGCCTACGACTACGCCGAGGAGACCGCAGAGCCGGCTGCGGAGGAGAGCGAGACCCGGGCGGGCAGCACGGCTCATGTCCGGCGCAAGAGCGGACAAAAGCGCGGCGGCCGCCGTGGAGAGCAAAAGCGCGATGAGAAGCCCGCCGCGAACAAGCCGCGCGAGAAGCGCGAGCGCGATGAAAAGGGCGACGACGAGCACCGCCGCGAGCGGCGCAGCAAGCAGCGCGACAGCCGCGCAAACCGCGGCGAGGAGCGCGAGAGCCGCGCCAGCCGGGGAGAGGAGCGCGAGACGCAGCAGCCGCAGCAGCACCGCCCGCGCCGGCGCGGCTCCCGAGGCGGCAAGCGCCGCAGCGGAGGAGCCGCAGAGCAAAAGCCCACAGAATAAAAACCGCCCCCGCCGTCAGGCGGGGACATGAGGCTGTCACAAAAAGGCCGTCGACGGCCTTTCGTGACAGCCTTAGCGCCCGCATATGCGGGCGCTTTTTGTTTCCTGAGGCGGGGGATTAAGCCTGCGTCCACTGCCGGCGCGACAGGCTGGCGTAGTGCAGGTACAGCATACCGAAGCGGTATATGTAGTTGGGCTTCCACGGCTTGGCCTTGCCGCAGAAGTGGAGGATGGCGGTGTTGTCCATGACCCAGCGCGCGTTCTGTTCGCCCGCGCTGCGGAGCATGTAGTTGTTGTAGTTGCGCGCGTCGTAGTTCCAGACAGCGTCGTTCAGCGGGAGTATGCGGTCTCCGTACATGGCGTTGAGCAAGTCCTGATCCGGCATGAACAGCTCGTGCCGGTGCTCGCGGACGAAGTCAAAAAGCTCTCCCGGACTTATCTCCTCCCGGCAGCGGCGCAGATCCATGAGCAGCACGCCGGAGTTGTAGTAGTCGTGGTCGGTTCCGAGGCGCAGGCGGTTCACGTTGTTGGCGAGCTCCGTCTTGCCCGTGTGCGCCGCGGCCGCGAACATGGCGAAGCGCATGTCCAGCTCCCAGAGCGGACGCAGGGGGTTTATGACCAGCGTGTCCGGGTCGAGGTAGAGCACGCGCCCGGCGTCGCGGGGAAGAAGCTCGCCCGCGAGCAGGCGATAGTACATCTCGCGCGGGTACTGCTCGGTGACCGGCGCGCCGTCAAAGAGCGAGGCGTCGACCTCCACGCCGCTCAGGCTCCAGCCGCGCCGGGCGCTCCAGGCCGACAGAGCCTCAAGCTCGTCCGCCGGGAGGCCGGAGTGCATGACGTAAAGCTCAAAGCGCTCGCCGGGATTGTTTATATCAATGCTCGTCAGCAGCGTGCGCAGCTGGGGCAGATAGTTCGCGTCCAGCGCGAAAAGCAGGCGTATAGTGTCCACGTTTTACCTCCTTGTAAAGTTGCTGACGGCCATGACGATGCCGTCTATGCCCAGCAGTATCAGGTAGAAGCCCACCATGTACGCCAGGGTCAGGACGGAGAACAGCGGGGAGAAGCACATAACTATGCCGACGATCAACCCGAGGATGTTCAGGACGAGAGCCAGATAGTAGAACGCCCTGCCGGCCGCGAGACGGGTGAGTCCAAGATTCATGAGACGCGAGATGCAGTGGCATATGAACCATATCGGGAACAGCCAGCTCAGAGCCAATATGCCGACCACCGGCTCGAGCAGGATCATCACGCCGGCGAGGATGCTTATTATGCCCGTGACCAGGGAGACCACGGGGCCGAAGCCGGTGCGCCGCTCCAGCCTGACGTAGACCACTATGTCGAAGACGCCCATAACCACGGCGAGGATGCCGTATATGATAACGGCGCTCTCAAGCGCGGCTCCCGGGCTGGACAGTGTGTAAACGCCGAGCACCACCAGGAGTATGCTCACTATCAGCTCAATCACACCTAATCTTCTGCTCTTGTACATTGTTACTTACCTCCGTGACTATATTTGTTCACAAAGCCATGATATAATAAAGCGTTATTTCACTAAGGGGAAAAGTCATGGCCATTGATACCAAGCAGATGATAACCGAGAAGCTCTTTGAGCTGCTCAGCCGCGAAAAATCCGAGAACGTGACCGTGAAACGGCTGGTCGAGGAGTGCGGCATAAGCCGCCAGACCTTCTACTACCACTTCAAGGACATAATCGACGTGATGGAGTGGGGCTGCCGGCAGGCGCTGAAGGACGACCTGGAGACAGGCCTGAAGGCTGAAAGCCCGAGGGAGGCGATAACGGTGTTCGTGACCAACACCGTCAACCGGCGCGCGGCTGTCAGCCATCTGCTGGCCAGCCCGCACGGGTCGGACTTTTTGCAGCTCATGCAGAAGACGGTCAAGACCTACCTGTGGGAGATGTTCGGGCGTATGTTCCCGAACTCCCGGCTGTCCGTTGCGGACACCGAGGCGGTGCTGGACTTTTTCACGGGAGGGATAACCGGGCTGATACTCGGCAACTACTCCAAACGCAACCTGGACACCGACGCCCTGGTGGATCAGATAGACCGCCTGCTCTCCGGCGAGATGCGCGCGGCTCTGCTCGGCAGGGAGTTCTCTGCCGGAGCGCAATAATATGATAGCACGGCGATGCTGAAATTGCCACTTACAGCTTTGCCGCAGCGTCCTGACAAAATACCGGAAGTGTACAAATTTTTTACACTTCCGGTATTTTGTCTATACATGCGTCCAATATTGTGAGTGGTGCTTTTTTACCGCTGCTGCTACAATACGTGCCAGCAACAGAGAAAGGGATGGAAAGACATGGCCGATAATCTTGGGGCGTTCTCCCCGAAGCTCGACGAGCTCATGTCGGCGTACCGCTCCCTGGCCGAGCATGTCAGCGTGTGCCAGCGCGCCTCGCCCGAGCAGCTCGGCAGAGAGCTCGACGCGCTCAAGGCGGAGAGCGCCGGATATGAGCGCAGGCTCGAGGCGGGCACCCGGTCAAGGGCGCGGATGGCCGCGGGACTCTGCCGCGCGCAGCTGAGGTACGAGCGGGAGGTTCGCTCCCTGCTCGCAGGCGGGCTGGACGGCGCAGGCAGGGAATCGCGCGCGGAGAGCATGACGCTGGCGGCCGAGTTCGCCATGGACTTTGCGGCGGCGGCGGTGCACAACGCTCTCGGAGCCGCAATAGCCGCGCTGCTGTTGCAGCAGGACGATAAAAACACAAAGCTAAGTGAGGACGAGTGAATGTTAAAACTGATAGGACGACTGCGCCGTAACGACATACTCATGGCGCTGCTCTGCTCGCTGCTGGTGCTCGGGCAGATCTACTTTGACCTGGAGCTGCCTGACTACATGAGCGACCTGACCGTGCTCATAGAGACGCCGGGCAGCACGATGGGAGATATACTGCACACCGGCCTGGAGATGCTCGGCTGCACGCTGGCCAGCGCGGTGCTGTGCGTCATCTGCGGCTATTTGACCGCAAAGGTTGCCGCAGGCTTCGCGCTGACGATACGCGAGCGGGTGTTCAACAAGATAGCCGACTTCGGCCAGCACGAGATGATGAGCTTCTCCGTGCCCAGCTTGATAAACCGCACGACCAACGACATCACGCAGGTGCAGATGGTGATCGCAATGGGCCTGCAGCTCATCATCAAGGCGCCGATAATGGCCGTGTGGGCCGTGCTCAAGATAATAGACAAGAGCTGGGAGCTGTCCGTGATCACGGCGGCCTTCGTCGTGGCGCTGCTGCTGGTGATGCTTGTGGTCATAATCCTGGTCGTGCCGCGCTTCAAGCGCGTACAGCGGCTGACCGACCGGATAAACCTCGTCGCGCGCGAGAACCTGACCGGCATAAACGTCGTGCACGCCTACAACGCCGAGGACTACCAGAACGAGAAGTTCGCGCGCGAGAACTCCGAGCTGATGCGCACCCAGCTTTTCAACCAGCGCACCTTTGCCTTCCTCATGCCCGTCGTCACGCTGGGCATGAACACTCTGGCCATGGTCATATACTGGGTGGGCGCCGCGCTGGTAAACGCCATCCCCGCGACGGACACGGCCGCGAGGATAGAGAGCTTCAGCAACATCGTTGTCTTCGGCACCTACGCGACGTATGTGGTCATGTCCATCATGATGCTGGTCATCATTATAATGCTCCTGCCTGCGGCGCAGGTCAGCGCGCAGCGCATAAACGAGGTGCTCGACGCCGGGAGCAGCATACACGAGGGCACGCAGACCGAGTCCGGCGAGACTGGCACCGTGGAGTTCCGCAATGTGTCCTTCCACTACCCCGACGGCGGCGAGGTGCTGGAGAACATCAGCTTCAAGGCCGGGCGCGGCGAGACAGTGGCCTTCATAGGCGCCACCGGCTCCGGCAAGAGCACCCTGGTCAGCCTCATCGCCCGCTTTTACGACGCGACGAGCGGCGAGGTGCTTGTCGACGGCGTGAACGTCAAGGACTACACCTTCGACGCGCTGTATGACCGCGTGGGCTATGTGACGCAGAAGGCGGTGCTTTTCTCCGGCGACATAAGGGGCAACGTCCTGTTCGGCGAGAGCCGCGGCGGACGCTCGGACGAGGACGTGCGCCGCGCGCTGGAGCTGGCCAAGGCCGAGTTCGTAAGCGAGCTGCCGGAGGGTCTGGACGCCCCCGTGGCCGAGGGCGGCACGAACTACTCCGGCGGCCAGAAGCAGCGCCTGTCCATAGCCAGGGCGCTGGCCAGGCACGCGGAGATACTGATCTTCGACGACTCGTTCTCCGCGCTGGACTACCGCACGGACGCGGCGCTGCGTGCCGGACTGAGAGACGAGCTGGACGGCACGACCAAGATAATCGTCGCCCAGCGCATAGGCACCATACGCGGCGCAGACAAGATAATCGTCCTCGACGACGGCAAGGCCGTCGGTATGGGCACGCACGACGAGCTGATAGCAAAGGGCGGCTTCTACGCCGATCTCTACATGAGCCAGTTTGAAAAAACTGCCTGACAAAAGTCGTGGCCGGAGCGCAGATGCGCTCCGGCCACTTTCATTTTCCCCTTGCTCAACCGCCTCATGTGAGGCGTTAAGACAGCTTATTTTACTACGGCGCCGCGGAAGAAGACGTCCTTCACGCGCAAATCACTGTCCAGCACGACCACGTTTGCGGCCTTGCCGGGCTCGAGCGTGCCGTAACGCCCGGAGATGCCGAGCACCTCGGCGGGGTTGACGGCGGCGGCGCGCACGGCGTCGGACAGCGGTATGCCAAAGCTCACGGCCGTGCGCAGGCACTCCATGAGGTCGGTGGCGGAACCGGCTATCGTGCCGTCGGCAAGCGTCGCCAGCTTGCCGGTGACCTTGACGTCCTGGCCGCCGAGGGTGTAGTCGCCGTCGGGCATACCGGCAGCGCGCATGGTGTCGGATATAAGCACCACGCGTTCGGCGCCAAAGAGCTTGAACACGGCGCGCACGACGGCGGGGTGTATATGCACGCCGTCACAGATGAGCTCCACCCTGCACTCAGCAGAATCGAAGGCCGCGCCTACCACGCCGGGGGCGCGGTGGCTGAACGGCGGCATCGCGTTAAAGAGGTGCGTCGCCTCGCGGGCGCCGCGCTTATAGGCCTCGAGGGCGGTGTCGTAGTCCGCCGTCGTGTGGGCGACGGAGATGACCACCTCGTCGTGCAGCTCGTCAATGAACTCCATCGCGCCCGGTTCCTCCGGGGCGAGGGACACGAGCTTCACCAGGCCGCGTCCGGCCTCAGCCAGGCGGCGGTACATGGCGACGTCGGGCTTGTGCAGCCAGTCGCCGTTCTGCGCACCCTTCTTGGCCATGGAGAGGAAGGGGCCTTCCAGGTTTATGCCCACGAGCTCCGCGCCGGGCCTGTGCGCGTCGCGGTGGTCGGCGGCGACGGTGCAGACCTTGATGAGCTGCTCCTCAAGCAGCGTCATGCCCGCCGGGCAGATCTGCGTGACGCCGCGCGAAAGCTCGTACTTCGCCATGGTCTCAAGACCGTCGGCGTCGGCGTCGGAGAAGTCCGCGCCCATGCAGCCGTGGAAGTGCAGGTCGGTCAGGCCGGGGATGACATAGCAGCCGGTAGCGTCGTAGACCTCGCCGCCGGTGCAGCCTACCGATATGAGCTCGCCGTCAAAGCAGACGTCGCGGCTGACGAAGCCGCGCTGCAGGTCGAATACCTGTCCGCCGCTTATCCGCATATGCAGACACCAGCTTCCTTGAGCTTGCTGAGCGCGGCGCTGTCGGCCACCACGGTGACGTCGGGGTGGAGCTGCAGCACGCTGGCCGGAACCTCGCTGGTGACCGGGCCGGCGATGGCCTTGCAGAGGGCGTCGGCCTTCTCCTCGCCGCTGACGACCATGAGTATCTTGCGGGCGTTCATGATGTTCTTGATGCCCATGCTCAGCGCGTGGCGGGGAACCTCGTCACGGCTGGCGAAGAAGCGCTGGTTGGCGTCGATGGTGCGCTCGCTGAGCGTGACGACGTGGGTCTCCAGGCCGAAGTTGTCGCCCGGCTCGTTGAAGGCTATGTGGCCGTTGTGACCCATGCCGAGGAGCTGGAGGTCTATGCCGCCGAGGGAGCGTATAAGCTCGTTGTACGCGGCGCACTCGGCCTCGGGGTCGGCGGCCATGCCGTTGAGGACGTGGGTGTTCTCGCGCTTGATGTCGATGTGGTCAAACAGGTTGCTCTGCATGAAGTAGCGGTAGCTCTGCTCGTGCGTCGGAGCCAGGCCGAGGTACTCGTCCAGGTTAACGCTCTTGACCTCGGCGAAGCTCAGGTCGCCCTTCCTGTACCACTCCACCAGCTGGCTGTAGGCGCCGATGGGCGTGGAGCCGGTGGCCAGGCCGAGCACGCAGTCGGGCTTGATGATGACCTGGGCGGAGATGATGTTGGCCGCGCGGCGGCTCATTGCGTGCGCGTCCGCGCACTCGTAGATTCGCATGTGTTTGCCTCCTCAGCAGTATTTTGCAATCGCGTTGGCAATCATGGCCGCGCACTCGTCGGCGATGGCCTCGTCGGAGTCGACCATCGGGGCGAGCGGGAGCCGCACTCCGCCGCAGTCGGGGCCGCCCTGCCTGCGCAGTATGGCCTTTATAACGGCGTACATGTTGCCCTTCGCGGAGCACATCTTGTAGATTATCCGGCAGCACTCGTTCTGCACCTCGCGGCCAAGCTCCATGTTGCCGGCGAGATACAGCTCGCGTATCTTAATATACAGCTCCGGCATCGCGCCGTAGGTGCCGCCTATGCCGCCGATGGCTCCGGCGGCGAGGCCGGAGAGCAGCTGCTCGTCCGGGCCGTTGAAGACTATAGCGCCCTCGTCGTGGAACATCTGGATGTCCTGCACGGGCATGGAGGAGTTCTTCACGCCTATGACGCGCGGGTTCTTGAGCATGGTCTTGAGCAGCGGCATGGTCAGCGCCACGCCGGCGAGCTGCGGGATGTTGTATATGATGAAGTCCGTGTTCGGAGCTGCGTCGGAGATGTCGTTCCAATACTGTGCGATGGCGTACTCGGGCAGGTGGAAGTAGATGGGGGGTATGGCGGCGATGGCGTCGACGCCCAGGCTCTCGGCGTGCGCGGCCAGCTCGCGGCTGTCGGCGGTGTTGTTGCAGGCCACGTGGGCGATGATGGTCAGCTTGCCCTTGGCCACGGCCATGACGTTTTCCAGCACCAGCTTGCGCTCGGCGACGCTCTGGTATATGCACTCGCCGGAGGAGCCGCCTACATAGAGACCCTTGACGCCTTTGCCGATGAAATATTCGGTGAGAGCGCGGACGGCGGCGGCGTCAATTTCCCCATTTTTGTCATAGCAGGCGTAAAAGGCAGGGATTATGCCCTGAAACTTGCTAAAATCTCTCATAATTTCGTCTCCAAAATAAAGTTGGTTTCACCGGCGGAGATATTCCCCGCCGGTGTTCGGCGGCGCTCAGTCGTCTATGAGCACCTTGAAAACTGCCTTGGTGACGGTTTTTGCCCCGTCCACCTGAAGCTTTATGCGGTGTGCGTCGCCCGGGAAAACGACCATGAAGTCGCCGGGGCGCAGCTCGGTTGTGTACCAGGCGTCCCCGCTGTAGGCGTAGAAGTCGTTTTGCTCCTGCGCGTCCGTGAGCGTAAGCTCGTCCGGCCGGGTGACGTCCACGCGCTCGCTGCCCGAGAGCATGATATGTATGTCCAGGTAGCGGCGGTGCGCCTCGAAGAAGCCCTCCTCAAGCGGGATGGTCTCGTAGGTGAAGCGCGTGCAGTAGACCCTGTCGCCGTCGAGCGGCACGCGGACGTTGTCCTCAAGCGAGGAGAGGAACTCCGGCGTGATGTGCTCCAGCGCCAGGTCGAGGTTCCTGTGTATGCCCCGATAGCACAGGGCGTCTGCCCTCTTCGCGTAAATCATAGTTTAACCCTTTACGGCGCCCATTGCAATACCCTGCGTGAAGTATTTCTGGAAGGCGATGAACACTATGATTATCGGCACGGAGGCCAGCGCGGCGCCGGCCATTATGAGGCCGAAGTTCGAGCTCATTTCGCCCTGCAGGTTTGCTATGGCCAGCGGCAGCGTCCACGTCTCGCGCTCGACGAGCATGACCAGCTGGAGGAAGTAGTCGTTCCAGGTGTTGACGAAGGTGAAGATCGCCAGCGCGCCGATGCCGGGCTTTATCATGGGGAAGACCACGCTGAAGAAGGTGCGCAGCTCGCCGGAGCCGTCGACACGCGCGGCCTCGAGTATCTCCGTCGGCACGGTCTCCGAGAACTGCTTCATAAGGAATACGCCGAACGGCCAGCCGACCGTGGGCAGGATGACCGCCCAGAGGGTGTTGCGCAGATGCATGTCGGCCAGCATCTGGCTCAGCGGGATGACTATGACCTGCTTGGGCAGAGCCATGGCGCAGATGATGATGGTGAACAGTATGCCCTGGCCGTAGAAGCGCTTCTTGCCCAGCGCGTAGCCGGCCAGAGAGGCGGTGATACAGGTGAGTATCATGGCCATCGCGGAGATGAAGATGATGTTGAACAGCCACAGGAAGGCCGGGTTTTCAAACAGCTCCTGGTAGTGCTCCATCGTCGGGGTGGTCGGGAACCATACTGGCTCGCGGGCGTTTATCTCTATGTCCGTCTTGAACGAGCCGGAGATGATCCAGTACAGCGGAAAGAGGAAGAACAGAACCACCACTATCAGCAGGATGACGGTTATGGTCTTGTACACCGGGTTGGTGCCTTCGAGATTGGGTCTTTTGTTCATGTTCCGGCCTCCCCTCAGTTATCCGTCTTGGCCAGCTTGAACTGGAGGGCGGAGAAGATGGCGATGATTATTGCGAGCACGACGCCGATGGCGCAGGCGTAGCCGAGGTCGTGCAGCCTGTAGGCGGTGTCGTACACCTGGTACATTATCGTCATTGTCGAGTCCGACGGCCCGCCGTGGGTCAACAGCTGTATCAGCGCGAAGCACTGGAAGGTGTTGATGGTGGTGATGACCAGCACGTACAGCGTGGTGGGCATGACCTGCGGCCACTTGATCTTCCAGAAGGCCTGCAGCTTGGTGGCACCGTCAACCTCCGCAGCCTCCACAAGGGACTGGTCCACATTGCCAAGGGCCGAGACATACAGCACGATGGGCTGGCCGACCGAGGTCGTGAGCAGGATCAGGATAATGCAGCCCAGCGCATAACGGGGATCACCCAGCCAGTTGATGTTCTGGTCGAGGAGGCCCATCGACTTGCCCAGATAGTTAAAGATGCCGTAGTAGTTGTTGAACATCCACTTCCACACGACCGTGACGGCGACAGAGCCGGTGACAACGGGCAGGTAGAAGATAACGCGGAACAGCGAGGTTGCCCACGGGGGCATGTTGACGATGGCGGAGGCCACCCACAGCGAGAAGATGCAGGTGATGGGCACCGACACGATAACAATGATGAGGGTGTTGCGCAATGCGCCCAGAAACACCTTGTCGCCGAAAAGCTCCACATAGTTAGCCAGACCGACAAAGACATCGGCACGGTTCATCGTCGAGTCGAAGAAGCTGGTGAACACGCACATGAACATGGGGTAGATGACGAAGCCGACGAAGAAGATCAGGCTGGGCAGCAGGAACAGATAACCGGCGATGGTCTCCTGCCGGACAAGCGCACGGCTCATCTTGGGCTCGCTCTTTTTGGCAGCTGCAGAAAATGCCAAGAGGATCTCTCCTTTCCGTTTTTCATAAAAAGCGGCGTCCCACCGCTGCGTTTCATGTCAGAGGTCGGACGCCGTAGGTTGGTTGCAGATCTTACGATTTACAGTTTGGTTCAGGATGCACTGGCGGCTGCGTTGGCAGTGGTGCAGAATTCGCTGACGGCGGTGGTGACATCCTCGTCAGCGCCGACCTGCTGCAGCATGTTCCACCAAGCGGTACGAGCCTCGGCCCAGCCGGGGGTGACCTGATAGTAGTCGCCCAGATAAGGCATCAGCTTCTGGTACTCGTTCATGATCTCGTCGTCGGCATACAGGTCGGACAGAGAGCTCTTGACGGAGAAGTAGCTGGAGGTCTTGACGGCCTTGGCAGTCTCCTCAGAGTTGGCCATGAAGTTGATGAAGGTCTTGGCGGCAGCGATCTTGTTTTCATCGCCGTTGTTGAAGATGCCGAAGCCCCAGATGCCGCCCTGCAGCGCAGGCTTGCCGCTCTCGGAGGGGAAGCCCATGAACAGGATTTCATCGCCGCTGTTGGTGGTGCCGGCAGGGCCGTTATCCTCATTCTTCTGCTGGGCAATGTTCCAGCAGAAAGCCATCTGCAGGGTGCCGTTGCGGAACAGGGTGATCTCGTCGCCGCCTGCGATGG
>ENA-OWPP01000416-OWPP01000416.1-human-gut-metagenome-genome-assembly--contig:-NODE-416-length-49359-cov-6.608551_pt1 | contig 49359 bp, 45 predicted proteins | sample MGYA00248265_ERZ651848 | MGnify/ENA primary metagenome ERZ651848 (study PRJEB26924, sample SAMEA4378233) | human gut metagenome | biome: human gut; feature: human-associated habitat; material: faeces...
CTGAAGATTCCTGCAAATAAGCTCGGAAACATCTCAACAAAGAGCCAGAACAACGTGGAATAGATCAGGGAGATCGCAAGATGGAGCTTGAATGTCTTCTTCATACGGTCTACCTTTTTCGCGCCGTAGTTATAGCTCATGATCGGCTGCGCGCCCTGTCCGATTCCCTGAAGCGGCAGCATCGCGAACTGCATCGTACTTGTAAGGATCGTCATGGCACCGACCGCCAGATCTCCACCGTATTTTAACAGGGAAGAGTTAAAGCATACCGAGATAACACTCTCACTGGACTGCATCACAAATGTGGAAAGCCCCAGTGCCAGGCACGGGAGAATGATGGATGGAGCCGGCTTTAAGTTCTCCTTTTTGATCCGCAGGAATGTCTTTTTTCCTGTCAGGAACGTAAGAACCCAGCTGCAGGACACCGCCTGAGAGATGATCGTCGCAAGAGCTGCGCCCTTTACGCCCATGCCAAGCCCGAAGATAAAAATCGGATCCAGAATGATGTTGGTCACCGCGCCCAGCACCACGCTTTTCATGCCCGCCTTGGCATAGCCCTGGCAGATGACGAACTGGTTCAGGCCGGTGGCCATGACGCCGCGCAGTCCGGCAGTGCCGAACTCAAGCGGGGCATAGAAACGGCTCTCTATTTCCTTCTCGTCGTCCGCTATGGCGGAGAGCTCTTTCCATTCCTCCTCGTCGAGTGCGGGGCTGTCCAGCCAATACTGGTATTCTTCCTTATAGCTCCTCATCTTCGGACTCTCCTTCAAGTATGTTCTTTGCTTCATCAAGCATGGTCTCGGGGACGAATATATCCACGCCCTCCGCGCTCATGCCGAGCATCAGATTTCCAAATCCCCCATAGTGCGGATAACGTTTTACGTAGGGGATGCCGCAGGAGTCGAGCACGCCCGTCAATATGGCGTCGCCCATATCCAGCTGCGAACAGTTTGCGAGATACGCCGCCGGAACATAGTCGCCGTTTTCGTCCTTAGGCCACTTCTCCAGCACTTCTCCCGGCAGGTCGCGGCTCCATTCAAGCTTGGGTTCAGACATAAACCTCTCTCCTTGCTCCGCCGGTCACTTGTGGTATTTTGTCCCGGCGTTTATCGTAAATGCCCTGTACACCTGCTCGGCGAGCATCACCCGCGCCAGGTGGTGAGGGAAGGTCATTTTGGACATGGAAAGCCGCATGTCGGCGCGCGCCTTCAGACCCTCGTCCAGGCCGAAGGAGCCGCCCACGATGAAGCACACCCGGCCTATCCCCCGCGCGTCCAGCTCCGCCAGTTTTTCCGCCAGCTGCTCGCTGGAGCACATGCCGCCCTCGACGCACAAGGCGCAGACGTACGCACCCCGGGGTATGGCCTTCTCTATCTCGCGCGCCTCTTTTGAGAGCGCGGCCTCGATCTCCCGCTCCGACGGCCGCTCGCCGAGGCGCTGCTCGGCAATCTCGCGCACCTCGCACTTGCAGTAGGCGCCGAGGCGCTTTACGTATTCGTCAAACGCGTCGGCGAAGTGCCGCTCCTTCATCTTGCCGACGAAGACAAAGCTCACGCCGGGCACTTGACTCGCGCCTCCACGCTCACCGGTCCGAGCTGCGGCGCGGCCAGCAGCTCGACGCTGCATCCCGCGCGGCTGAGCGCGTCGCCAACTACGTTCAGCGCGCGCCCGGGCGTATTGTTTTCTCGGCTGATATGTCCCAAAATCAGCGTTTCCGCGCCGCTTTGCGCGAGAAGCACCGCCAATCTGGCGCAGTCCTCATTGCTCAAATGTCCGTGCTCGGAGAGTATCCTCCGCTTGAGCACCGCCGGGTATCCTCCGTCGAGCAGCATCTGCACGTCGTGGTTGGCCTCGATGAGCGCCGCGTTCACGCCCGGCAGCACGCTCATAACCTCGTCGGTCACTACGCCGAGGTCGGTGCAGAAGCCCATGGAGCCCTCGTCCGAATCCAGCCTCAGCCCGCACGAGCCGGGGGTGTCGTGCGAGGTCGGGAAGGGCGTGAGCGTCACGCCTTTTATCTCCACGCTTGCTCCCGGCTGCACCGGTTCTATGTACTCCCCCGCCTCGGGTATCATCCCATAGAGGCGCGAGGCCACGGGTCGGTTTGCCAGGATGCGCACGCCGTGGTACTTGGTCAGCATGGCCAGTCCGCTGATGTGGTCGCTGTGCTCGTGGGTTATGAACACCGCGTCTATGTCGCCCGGGCTCAGCCCGTCCTGAGCCATAAAGCCCTTGAGCCGCCTGAGCGAGACGCCGTCGTCGACCAGGATGCGCGCCGCGCCAATGCTCGCCAGGGCGCAGTTGCCCGTCGAGCCGCTTGCATATACGGTTATGCGCATCAGCTGACTATCTGCGGCTTGTGCAGCTTCTCGCCCTCGTCGGGCACGTCGACCAGGGCGATGTCCGCGCCCAGGGCGTTGAGCTTGCCGACAAAGTTCTCGTATCCGCGCTCGATATAGTGGATGTCCTCCACTTCGGTGGTGCCCTCGGCCATGAGTCCGGCTATGACCATGGCGGCGCCAGCACGCAAATCGCAGGCCGCTACCGGCGCGCCGCAGAGGCGATCCACGCCCTCGATGCAGGCCACGCGGCCGTCGACGTAGACGTTCGCGCCCATCTTGCGCAGCTCGGTCATGTACTTGAAGCGGTTGTCGTATATGCCCTCGGTGATGATGCTCTCGCCGTTTGCGCGGCAGAGCGCGGCGGCAAACTGCGGCTGCATGTCCGTCGGGAAGCCGGGGTACGGCATGGTCTTGATGTTCACGCGGCGGAGGTTGCCGCTGCTCTTAACCACGACCGAGTCCTCATACGCGACGACGGTGACGCCCATCTCGCGCAGCTTGGCGCTGATGCTCTCCAAGTGGCGGGGTATGACGTTGGTTATGCGCACCTCGCCGCCGGCCGCAGCGCAGGCGACCATATAGGTTCCGGCCTCTATCTGGTCGGGTATTATCGTGTAGGTGCCGCCGTGCAGGCTGTCGGTGCCGTTGATCTTCACGCTGTCGGTGCCCGCGCCGCGCACGTCCGCGCCCATGGAGTTGAGGAAGTTGGCCAGGTCGACGATGTGCGGCTCCTTGGCCGCAGGCTCGATTATCGTGCGTCCGCGAGCCATGCTGGCCGCGAGGATGATGTTCATCGTCGCGCCGACGCTGACCTTGTCCAGATATATCTTGGTGCCGTGCAGCTTGCCGTCGGCGGCCTTGGCGTAGACGAAGCCGCCGGAGACCTCCACGTCGGCGCCCAGGGCGGTCATGCCCTTGATGTGCTGGTCGATGGGGCGCACGCCGAAGTTGCATCCGCCCGGCATGGTGGTCTTCGCAGCGCCGAAGCGGCCGAGCATAGCGCCGATCAGGTAATAGCTGGCGCGAATCTTGCGCATGAGGTCGTACGGCGCGTCGGTATAGCGCACGCTTGTGCAGTCGATCTCCACCGTCGAGCGGTTTATCATGCGCACCTTGGCTCCCAGATGTTCCAGGATGGTAAGGAGCATGTCCGCATCGCTTATCTGCGGGATGTTTTCAAGCCGGCACACGCCGTCCACCATCAGTGCGGCGGGGATGATGGCCACGGCTGCGTTTTTCGCGCCGGAGACCTCCACCTCGCCATACAGCGGCTTGCCGCCATGAATTACGTATTTCTCCAAAGAAAGCACCTTCCAATCCCGCGAAAGATTCTCAGCTCCGGACTCGTTCCGGAGGCTTGAATTCGGGTTCTCTTTATTGCGCAAAGGCTTCTCGGCGCTTTGCGCTTTATGTCCGAAGCCGGGGTATCGGCCCGGAATCGGACGACGTATGGTTTTTACACATTTTACAGCGTTATTTTGCCCCTAACGCGGCTTTGCTATCACGTTATTTTAACACATTGTTTCCAACTATTCAAGTAATGGTTTCCATAACTTTTCCCGCTCAGGTGATTGTCTCCTCCAGCCCCGTATTGGCGTTGATGTAGAACTCGCCCGTATCCGTGGCTATGCGCCACACGGGGATAAGCTCTCCCTCGCCCGCGGCGTTGGCGCGCATGTTGTAGCACAGCTCCAGCTCGTCCAGGCTGGAGCACACGTGCCCGCCGTCCAGGACGATGTTCAGAAAGCGCATCAGCACGGTCGGGACGTCTATCGTCGACTCCTGCTGGCTGCTGGTGACCGTGTCGAGCACCCTGGTTCCGTACACGCCCATGAGGTCGCCGCCGGAAGCGAAGGTGAAGCTCAGCACACAGTTCACGACGCGCACTCCGTCTATGGAGCAGCACAGATCCAGCGAGCCCTCGAGCGTATCCGCGTCGACGCTGCTGCTCACCGGCTCGCTCATGGTCTCACAGCCGAGGTCCGAGGCGAACGTCCGCGCGGTCTCCAGGGGGTCACCGGATCTGAATTCGCCCGAGCGCAGGTTCATCTCCACGCTGCCGGTGCCGCTGAACCTGGCTTCGCCGTTGGCGCCGAAATAGAGCAGGATATTTCCGCCCGGGTCGGAGACGGTCGTATCTCCCAGGATGTTTGAGACGCTCTGCTGTTCCAGCCCGGTGTCGCGCGCTACCTGGAGCGTCTCCAGCTGCCGCTCGGAGAAGTCGACGTCCGGCGCAACCGTTATCCCGTTTTCCGCCAGCAGCGCCACGGCGCCGTCAATCGCGCTGTCCGTACGCGATCTCTCGCGCACGGTGTCGGATATGAACACGCTCAGAAGTATGGCGTTCACGATGAGCAGAACGACTATTATGAAGTTTTTTACCTTGATTGAGTCCATATTCCTACACTCTGATCCAATCCGCCGATACGCCGCCCAGCGTGTCGATATATGCAAGCCTCGGCTCTCCGCCGCCCTCTGCCTGGACGAGCGCGGCCGCCAGGACCGCGGGCAGCGGCCGCTCGGTGCCGCCGGTATAGGAGTACGAGCGGAAAATGATGTCCGCGCTTGTCAGCGTAGCTCCCACCAGCTTGAATTCCGCGGCGCACTCGCGCCCCGCCAGGCTGACGGTCAGCCCGTCGATGGCATAGTCATAGCGCAGAGTGTACTCATGTGTGTCCGGATCGAGGTAGATGTAGGACAGGCGCAGCTGAGCCACCCCGCTCTCCAGGCCGACGGTGTCCGACAGTATCCTGCGCGTGAGCTCGACCGCGTCGCTGGGCGAGAGGTCGGAGGCGGTATCGGGTATATCCGAACGGTTGCTGAACCTCAGCACGCCGTTTGAACCGAGTCTCAGTGTTATCAGACCCTCAAGGTAGACGTCGGTGCCGTCCGCCTCAGGATAGCCCTGAGCCAGATTCGAGTTTATGCCGAAGACGTTCATCAGCTCGTCAGAGCGCGACTGATCAAGGCTGTTGGCGCCCGAGACGGTGTGCACGTCTATCTCGCCGGAGGTCAGCACGGCATATGGGTCCACGTCCTCAAACCTGTTGTCCAGCTCGAAGACAAAGCGCGTGCCGTCGGGAGCGCTCTCCTCCACCCTTCCGGACAGCTCGGTCACGCTCAGCTGCGTTGAGCAGCGGTACACCTCGCCGCTGCGGGCATGGAGGTAGTACAGCACCACCGCGCCGTCGGAAAGCGACAGGCAGAGCCTGCGCGCGGTGTGCACCGCGGCGCCGCTGTCCATCGCCGAGCCGAGCCATATGGCCAGTGAGGAGAGCTGAAAGTCAGTATAGTAGTCGAAGTAAACGCCCGGGCCGCGAAGCGCGCTCTCCCACTCCTCCACCGCGACGGCTTCCGGCTCCCCGGCCGAGCCGAGGGCCTCGGCGAGCGGGGCGCTGTAGCGATTGTAGTATTCTTCCAGTTCTCGCGACTCGTACATCGCGGAGGCGTGCACGCCGTTTTCCGGCGTTACCACGACGCTCATCGGCTCGGCGGCTGCGGAGTAGTCCCTGTGCTGGCTGTCGCCGCGCTCTATGCCGCCGTATCTGTTTATCTCCCCGCCCAGGGCGAATCCGGCGCGGCTGAGGGAGAGCACCGCGGCGCTGACGAGCAGGAGAGCTATCGCCAGGGACTGCAGCCGGCTTATAAGCCTGCGTTTGTCCTTCACCGCCGGCAGGTGCAGCCACTTCGGCCTACGCATCCTGCGGCCCCTCCACCGGCAGCCATACCGTTATTGTCGTGCCGTGACCCACCCGGCTTTTCAGGTCTATGCGCCCGCCGTGGCGCACGACGATCTCCTGGGCTATGGAGAGCCCGAGACCGGTGCCGCCGCTTTCGCGCGAGCGAGCCTTGTCCACGCGGTAGAAGCGGTCAAAGACCTTCTGCGTGTCCTCCTTCGGGATGCCGATGCCGTTGTCCTTGACGCTGCACCAGACCTCGCCGCCGCGCACGCCGGCCTTTATCGCTATCCTGCCGCCGTCCTTTGTGTACTTGATCGCGTTCGACACCATGTTCATCAGCACCTGCTCCACGCGCGCCTTGTCGCCGCGTATGCGCGGGATGCCCGGCTCTATCTCCGCCGTGAACTCGTGGTGGTGCGCCTGCGCCTCCATGCGCACGGCGTTGTAGACGTCACGCACCGAGGTCTCGAAGCTGAAGTAGTCGAACGAGAACTCAAAGCTGCCCGCGTCGAAGCGCGAGAGCGTAAGCAGGTCCTGCACTATCTTGGTCATGCGGTCGGACTCGTTGAGTATGACGCCGAGGAAGCGCTCGCGCGTGTCCGCCGGCATGTCCGGGTCGGCCGCGAGCGTCTCGGCGTAGCTCTTGACGCCGGTGATGGGCGTGCGCAGCTCGTGCGAGACGTTGGCCACGAACTCGCGGCGCATCTGCTCGCTGCGCTTGAGGTCGTCGAGCGTATCCTCAAGCTGCTCGGCCATGTCGTTGAACGTGCGCGTGAGCACGCCTATCTCGTCTTTCGACGCATTTTCCACCTTGTCCGTGAAGTCGCCGGAGGCGACCTTCTCCGCGGCGTGGGTGAGCTCCTGTATGGGGGCTATCATGGTCTTTGCCAGCAGGAGACTGAGGAAAATGGATATGACAAGACCCACCGCCAACGCCTCGACTATGATCTGCAGGAGCTGCGCGTTGAGGTCGCGCATAGTCTCGCGGTTGTCGATGATGTAAATGATGTACCCCTCGCCGCTGTCTATGGGCAGGGCGATGTCCATGTAGTCCGCGTTCGCGTCGCTGGCGTCGCCGTTTTCGCCCGAGAGCGCGGTTATTATGTTCGGCGTCATCTCCACGACGCTGTTTTCCGGCGTCACGCTGCCGGCGAGCCACTCGCCGGTGGAGCCGGAGAGGATGTGGTAGTTCCTGGTGCCGCGGTCAATGCCGAGCTGTCCGGCGTTTGCGCCGAGTATCTCGCTCATGTACTCGGGGTCGTCCTCCGCCGCGGCGGCGCGCAAGTCCTCCGCCAGCTCCTGGTTGGCGAAGGCCTCGGCCATGACATTGTAGAACTCGTTGAGGTAAAAGCTGCGCACGCCCCTCGTCAGGAACACGCCGACGACAAGCATCAGCGCAATGATGAGGAACAGGATTATGAGCACCAGCTTTGTATAAAGGCTCCGGTTCATGCCCGCCCCCTCAATCGGCGAAGTAGTAGCCCGCGCCGCGCTTTGTTATGACGTACTGCGGCTCGGACGGATTGTCCTCTACCTTCTCGCGCAGCCTTCTCACGGCCACGTCCACGGCGCGCAGGTCGCCGAAATAGTCGTACTGCCACACCGCGCTCATCAGCTCCTCACGGCTCATGACCTTGCCGGGGTTCTCGGCCAGGTACTTTATGAGCTCGTACTCGCGCTGGGTAAGCTCTATCTCGTGCCCGTTCCGGCTCACGGAGCGGCGCGCGCGGTCTATGACCAGATCCTTCGCGCGTATCACGTCGGCGTCGGAGCCTGGCTGCGCGGGGAGCATGCTCGCGGCGCGGCGCATATTGGTGCGCACGCGAGCCAGCAGCTCGCGCATGGAAAAGGGCTTGGTTATATAGTCGTCCGCGCCCAAATCGAGGCCGAAGACCTTGTCGGTCTCCTCCTCGCGCGCGGTTATCATGATAATCGGCACGTTGTTGCCCTCTGCGCGCAATGTGCGGCAGACCTCGAAGCCGTCCATCTCCGGCAGCATTACGTCGAGCAGTATGACGTCCGGGTCTTCCGTGCGAGCCAGACGCAGCCCCTCCTTGCCGTCGTAGGCGCAGATGGCCTTTGTACCGTCTTTTTCTATGTTGTACTTGAGTATATCGACAATAGATCGCTCATCGTCGACTATCAGTACTTTTCTCTCCATCCTTCTGCCTCCAGAAATCTGCGTGCCTTCAGCACAGCGATAATCGTCTTGGCGTCGTCTATCTCACCGCTCATGACCATCTCGGTCAGCGTCTCAAGCGAGTGCTTCTCCACGTTCAGGAATTCGTCCTCGTCCGGGTGCGCGTCGCCGTGCTTGAGCTCCAGCGCCAGGTAAATGTGCAGCACCTCGGTGGAGAACCCGGGCGACGTGCAGCAGGCGCCGAGGTAGATCATGCGTCCGGCCTCCAGGCCGGTCTCCTCGCTCAGCTCGCGTACTGCGGCGGGCAGGGGCTTCTCGCCTATCTCCAGCTTTCCCGCAGGAACCTCCAGCATCTCGCGCTGGAACGGATACCGGAACTGCCTCACGCACCAGACGGTGCCGTCCTCCTCCACTGGTATGACCGTGACCCCGCCGGGGTGCTCCACCACCTCGCGGCGGACGACGTCGCCGTTGACAAGCTCCGCGCGATCCAGGCGCACGTTCACAATGACGCCTTCATAGAGCGTTTTTCCGTCTATTTTCTTCTCAAAAGCCATATAGTTTACTACCTCCCGGCCTATCCGCCTGCTCCGGGCAGACCTGGCCGCATACATGATACCATATTTCCCACGTTAATTCCAGCCCCAAGTGAAACATAAATGTAATGTTGCATCGGTTTATTTTTCACGCAAGGTATGGTATACTTTATCGAATTCATTTTCGGAGGTGCATAATTTGGCGCGTGCGCAGGGCATAAAGCAAATAGCGCAAAACCGCAAGGCGTTCCACGACTACTTCGTGCTGGAGCGATACGAAGCGGGCATAGAGCTCTTTGGCACCGAGGTCAAGAGCATCCGCGCCGGAACCGTGAACCTCAAGGACTCCTTCTGCACCATAAAGGACGGCGAGATATTCGCCCGCGGGCTGCACATCAGCCCCTATGAAAAGGGCAACATCTTCAACCGCGACCCCATGAGACCCAAGCGCCTTCTGATGCACAAGCGCGAGATAATGAAGCTCAACGCCCGCGTCATGCAGGACGGCGTGGCGCTCATCCCGCTCTCGCTGTATTTCAAGGACGGGCGCGTCAAGCTCGAGGTCGGTCTGTGCAAGGGCAAAAAGCTCCACGACAAGCGCGATGCCGAGGCCGAAAAGCAGGCTCGGCGAGATATGGACAGAGCCATGAAGGAGCGGTATTGAGCCGCACAGACTGCTTAAAGGAGGCGTTCGCCATGAAAAAGCTATTCTCCGGCATTGTCGCCGCATCTGTTGTCCTCACGCTGGCGGTTTCCGCCTACGCGGACGCCAATCTGACAGACGTAACACCGGGCAGCTGGTTTTACAACGAAGTCAGTGAAATGGTGGCCTCCGGATATATAGACGGCTATGAAGACGGTACGTTCAAGCCCGATCGCACCGTGACTATCGCCGAATTCGTGACCATGGCCGCACGCATGGCCGGCGCCCCCACCGGCGAGGCCGAAGATTACTGGGGCGGGCTCCAGATGGATCACGCCTACCGCTCCGGCTGGATAAGCGAGAGCGACGTTGCGCGCGGCGAATATGACGTGCCCGTCACCCGCGAGCTGGCCTGCAAGATAATCGCAGCGGCTCTCGGCCTGGGATACCCCGCCGGCACGGTGCTTGAGTTTACCGACTCCGGCGACATCGGCAACGACTATCTCGGCAGCGTCATGGCGCTCTACGCCAACGGCCTGCTCGACGGATATGAGGACAACACCCTCCGCCCCCAGGCGACGCTGACGCGCGCCCAGGCCGCGACGCTGCTCTACCGCGCCAGCCACATAGGCGATGAGCCTGAGGAGACCGCTCCGGCCATAACGGCCGCCGGCTACACCGCCGATCAGATCATCAATTACTTCTGCGACGTCGCTCTCGGCGCCGAGTACGGCGACGCCGGCGAGAACGTGATAAAATGGGTCGAGCCCTTCACCTACTACATCGAGGGCGAGGCCACGGACGCCGATCTTGCTCAGATAAATGCGCTTATTGAAGCCATCAACAGGGTTCCCGGATTCCCCGGAATGAGCGAGGCCGGCAGCGCGGAGAGCGCCGATCTCACCATCCACTTTGTCGACGCCGACGGCATCATTGCCGCCACGGGCAACTCCTATAACGGCTATGTCAACATCTGGTGGAGCGATTACTGCATTGAAAACGGCGACATATATTACCGCACGGACATCACTCAGGAGCTGCGCAACGCGGTCATCGTTGAGGAGCTCTGCCAGAGTCTCGGTCTGCTGACCGATACATATGACCACCCGGAAAGCATATTCTATCAGTACCATACGGATACCGCCTGGCCTACCACCCTCGATTGGGCTGTCATCCAGCTGCTCTACCGCAGTGAGATAACGCCCGGTATGGATGAGGAAGCCGTGCGCGAGGCGGCAGCCGCACTGGTCGGATAACCATAAGAGAAAGGACGAATGTCAAATGCCAAACCCTGTAGTAACCATTAAAATGGAAAACGGCGGCGTGATCAAGGCCGAGCTGTACCCCGAAATTGCACCGAATACCGTAAACAATTTCCTCAGCCTCGTAAACAGCGGCTTCTACAACGGACTTATTTTCCACCGGGTCATCCCCGGCTTCATGATACAGGGCGGCGATCCTCAGGGCACCGGCATGGGCGGCCCCGGCTACCGCATCAAGGGCGAGTTCAAGCACAACGGCTTTTCCAAGAACAACCTCAAGCATGACCGCGGCGTCCTCAGCATGGCGCGCAGCATGATGCCCGATACGGCCGGCAGCCAGTTCTTCATCATGCACGACAAGGCTCCCCACCTTGACGGCGAGTACGCCGCCTTCGGCAAGGTGATAGAGGGCATGGAGGTCGTCGACGAGATTGCCAACACCCCCACCGACTACAATGACCGTCCCAAGACCGAGCAGCGCATCAAGACTGCCACCGCCGAGACCTTCGGCGTCGACTACCCCGAGCCGGTAAAGTTCTAGATTTCGTAAACATCTTCCCCATCACATATGCTATAATTCCGCGCAAGGGCGCAAAGCGTCCTTGCGCCCAACCCCACCACGCAAAGGAGCAAAGCGACCTTTGCGCAAATCCCCAGACTTTCAGTTTGAGAGGAGGCGCAAGGGAGCGAACGCAGTTTTCGGCATAAGCCCACGGCTTTTGCCGGAAACGCAGTTGAGCGGACTTTGTGCTATCCCCCAACACAAAAACGAAGCCCAGCGAAGCGGGTTCAGTTTGAGAGGAGGCGCAAGGGAGCGAACGCAGTTTTCGGCAATAGCCGCAGGCTCTTGCCGGAAACGAAGTTGAGCGGACTTTGCGCCGACGACGCGGGGGCGTACTGGTTTCGACGGGGGTGCGGAGACTGGAATAGCGGGCGGATGCGCCTGACATCCTTAAAACGGGCACCTATAAATTAAAGAACAACGACAACGAACCTGTTCTTCTCGCTGCCTAAGCAGTGAGCGTCCACTCCGGGAGGGCCGCGGCCCGGATGCTGGGCGTTGATCAGCGGCGAACGTGAGTGCGCAAAGCTTTGAGCGCACCATGCACAATGAAGCTACCAAACCCGTGAGTGTGTGAGCCCACGCCAGGGTAAGGGAATGTAAATGACTCTCTGCGCCCGGAGAGGTTCCAGAGGAAGCACTTTCGGACGGGGGTTCGATTCCCCCCGCCTCCACCAGATGGACATTACACGAACACCTACTTTTTCAAAGGCGGCTTTGCCGTCAGGGTGTGGCTGTGATGTCAAAACAGAGCCCTGGGGGCAAGGCACAGTGTGTCTTGCCCCTAGGGCTTCTTTACTACTTCCATACTCTGGTGCCATGCTGGCAAACCAGCCGGCACACACACAGCCTGCGCACCTGATCCGACGCTTCCGGAGTCGGTGATTGGGGGTAAGGAGCAATGGCGTTGGCCGTAGAAAGTCATAATAGCCTGAGTAGCCATTAAGGCGCTCGTCACACAGAGCATTAAGTCAAGCGCGTCCGGAAAAAGGCATGGTTGCATTTGCGGGGGCGAATGGGTATAATATGCTCAGCCTTAGAAACGGGACTGATTTGCATGGATATCAGACAGATAGAGTACTTTGTGTAGGTCTGCCGCTGTATGAGCTTTACAAAGGCGGCAGAGAATCTCTACATCTCCCAGCAGGGCATGAGCCAGAGCATAAAGCGTCTCGAGAGCGAGCTTGGTATCCGACTCTTTAACCGTACAACTTCGTCGCTGGAACTCACGCAGTACGCCCAGTGTTTCCTTCCGTATGCAAAGGAACTCATGCGCAACTATCACCTTGCCAGAGGCAAACTCATCTCGCTACAGAGAATCAACGCCGGGCAGCTGAGGGTAGGCATAGCGCATGGCCTCGTCAACATCATGCCCGCAAACCTGTTCGCCGAGTACAGCCGCGACAACCCTGAGCTGACAGTCAGTCTGAGCGAGTACAGCGATTTTGAGCTGGACAATGCTCTGGCAGAGAGCAAGGTGGATATTGCGCTCTGTGTTATGCCCGTAGATGAGTCAGTCATCACACCACACCACGTGCACCACGAGAACACCTACTATATGCTCAGCGAGAAACACAGGCTTGCCAATCTCAAATATCTGAGCTTGCCGGAGCTGAAGGACGAGCTGTTTATGGGTTTTGGTTCTGACAATAAGGGGCACTTTGTCTTTGCCGAACGATGCCGTCGGGCAGGGTTTGAGCCAAAATTCGGCACAGTTAGTCAGGATATGAACCTCATAGAGGAGATGTGCCGTAACAACATGGGCATAGCATTCTATGTCGGCGACCCAGACAAGCACATACCCGGAATCAGGATTATCCCTGACCAAAATATGGACTGGCCGTATGAAACCGCGGTTTGCACAAATAGAGGCGAAACGGTATCAAAAGCAGCAAAGAGATTCATTGAAATCATGAAGAACTGGTAATACTCTGAGAAGAATTAGCAGAGCGCCACTATTTACAACGTTTTGTTGTGAATAGTGGTTTTTTTGTTGCTGTCAAAAAGCCAACGAGCTTGTTATATTGTTGTCAACTAAAGCGATCCCTACCGAATTTCAGAAAAGGAGGCTGCTTTTCAGCAGAAGAATGCCATGTATACTTGCAAATATCCTAACCTGTTCAAGCCACTCAAACTGGGAAACACCATCCTCCGCAACCGTATTTTCTCGGCTCCGACCGGCTATTGCGACCTGACCCGCGAGAATATCGCCACCGAGCCGCTCATGGCCTATTACGAGGCCAAGGCACGCGGCGGCACGGCGGTCGTCCACGTGGGCGAGGCCTATGTAGACTCCAAGCACGGCGTGGATATACCCAAGTATCTAGCTCTGGACACCGACGAGTGTGTCTCCCCGCTCGCCACCGTTGCCGACGCCATCTCCAAGCACGGTGCCGTGCCATCCATCGAGTTGATGCACGCCGGCATGTTTTCCAGTCAGTCTTACGTCGAGGGTAATGAGATCTGGGCACCCAGTGAGACTCACGTATCCGGCACTAAGGCCGGCGAGCGTCTCCACGGTGCGGTCATCCCCGAGATGCCCGAGGAGGTCATCTATCAGATTATTGAGCAGTATGCCGAGGCCGCCAAGCGTGTTCAGAAAGCCGGCTTCAAGATGGTTCTGCTCCACGGCGGACACGGTTGGCTTCTTAACCAGTTTCTCTCCCCGCTGGTCAACCACCGCACCGACAAGTGGGGAGGCTCCCCGGAGAACCGCGCCAGGTTCGCCGTCATGGTATGCGACCGTATAAAGGAGGTCTGCGGCAAGAACTTCCTCATCGACTTCCGCATCAGCGCTGACGAGGTCAACTCCGTCGGCTATCACATCGACACCGGCATAGAGATAGCCAAAGCCATTGACGGCCACTGCGACATCATCCACTGCTCCTGCGGCAACCACGAGGTGATTGAGTCCTTCGTTGTAATGCACCCGTCCATGTTCCTGCCCGACGGCGTGAACATGCGCTTCGCAGCCGAGATAAAGAAGCACGTCAAGACCCCGGTCGCAACCGTCGGCGCGTTCAGCGACCCGGCCATGATGGACAAGGTACTCGCCGACGGCACGGTCGACGTCATAGAAATAGCCCGCGGCCTCATCGCCGACCCGGATCTGCCCAACAAGGCACGCGCCGGCAGGGACTGCGACATAAACGAGTGCCTGCGCTGCTACACCTGCTTCAGCCAGCTCATCACCACCGGCCAGTATGGCTGCGCGATAAACCCGATAATCGGCCGCGAGCTCGAAAACAAATACGACATCCCGCCCACACGCAAGTGCAAAGTCGTTGTGATTGGCGGCGGCATCGGCGGCATGGAGGCTGCCCTCGACTGCGCCAAGCGCGGCCACAAGGTCATCCTGCTTGAGAAATCCGCCAAGCTCGGCGGTGTGCTCCTCATTGAGGACGGTGTCTCCTTCAAGTCCAAGCTCAAGCAGTATCTTGAGAAGCAGGCCGCGCGCGTCATGAACACCCCCGCCATTGAGGTTCGACTCAACACCGAGGCCACGGCCGAGCTCGTGAGTTCTCTCGAGCCGGACGCGGTGATTGCCGCCCTCGGCTCCCGGCCGAGCGTGCCCACCTATCTCGACGGCTGGGACGGCAAGAACGTCATGAGCGCCGAGTACGCCTACACCCATCTCGACGAGGTCGGCCGCAGCGCCGTTGTCATCGGCGGCGGCCTTGTCGGCGCGGAGCTGGCCATACATCTGGCTGAGAACGGCAGGAAAGTCACCCTTATGCACCGCCACAGCGAGGTCAAGTGCGGCGCGAACGGGCTGCACGGACAGGCCATCGGCGAGCAGATTCACATCCTCAAGATTGGCACCGCCATGAACACGAGCCCCACTAAGATAACTGACAAGGGCGTCTATGGCAAGGGTCCCGACGGCGAGAAGCTCTACGAGGCCGACACCGTCATCTACGCCGTGGGACAGAGGCCGCTCGCGGACGAGGCCGAACAGTTCCGCTTCTGCGCGCCAGACTTCTACATAGTCGGAGACTGCGGCACCCCCGCCACCATCTATCAGGCCACCAGCCAGGCCTATTACGCTGCCCGCGACGTCGGCCGCATATAACGGAGGGAATATGAGCAGCTTCAACAAGTACAAATACGTCTTCCAGCCCATTAGGGTCGGGAACATGACGGTCAAGAACCGCATACAGTTCTCCCCGATGGTCAGCAGCCTATCCACACCCACCGGCGGCGTCTCGAGCGAGCTGCTGGGCTACGTCAAGATGCAGGCCAAGACCGGCGTTGGCGTGATTACGATTGGTTCCACGCCCATTGACCACATAAACGGCGTCGACTTCTTCGGCGCGCTCGACGTGACGAGCGACGACAACATAACGGATTTGCGCCGGCTCAGTGAGGCCGCGCACCGCTACGGCGCTAAGCTCTCCGTCGAGCTCGTGCACGCCGGACGCTCGGCTCCGAAGCAGTTCAGAACCGGTCCGGCCATCGCCCCGACCGCCATCCCGGTTGAGGGAGGCGCAAGCGACATACGCGAGATGACCGTCGAGGACATGCAGACCGTCATCCGTGAGTACTGCGAAGTGTCTGAGCGGCTGCTCAAGGCCAACTTCGATATGGTTATGGTGCACGCGGCGCACGGCAATCTGCTCGCGCAGTTCCTCTCGCCTAAGTTCAACCACCGCGCCGACTACTACGGCGGATCCTTTGAGAACCGCTGCCGCTTCCCGCTCGAGGTGCTTCGCGCCATACGCGAGCGCGTGGGCGACAAGATGTGCATTGACATGCGCATAAGCGGCGACGAGCTCATCCCCGGAGGCATGCAGATAGACGAAACGATTGCCTTTATAAAGCTCGCTCAGGAATATATAGACACCGTCCACGTCTCCCAGGGTCTTATAGTCGAACCTAAATACATGCCCTACACGATGCCGGCTTTCTATCTGCCGCACTGTCACAATGTCAAGTGGTCCGCAGCGGTCAAGGCCGACCCGGGCGTCAGGATTCCCGTGACCGTCGTCGGCAGCATAACGACGATTGAGGAGGCCGAGGAGATCATCGCCTCCGGCAAGGCTGACATGGTTGCAATGGCTCGTCAGCTCATGTGCGACCCCATGACGCTCCGAAATGCCTACTGCGGCCGCGAAAATGACACGAGACCCTGCCTGCGCTGTCACGAGTGCGCCCCGGCTGATATCGTCCACCTGCGCTACGCCACGAACCCCATGCTCGGCCGCGAATTCGAGCTCGGCGAGATACGCCCCTCGACAAGTCCGAAGAAGGTCATCGTGGTAGGCGGCGGCGTAGCTGGCTGCATGGCGGCCAAGACGCTCGTACAGCGCGGACACGACGTCACGCTCATTGAAAAGGGTGATAAGCTCGGCGGTAAGCTCCATGAAATAAGCTGTCTAAGCTTCAAGTTCGACATGCGCCGCCACCTCGACTGGCTCATGCGCAGCACAATGAAGTGCGGCGCAAAAATTCTCCTCAACACCGAGGCCACGGTCGAGAGCATCATGGCCATGGAGCCCGACGCCGTGTTCGTAGCGACAGGCTCAGACCGGCTTATGCCGCCCATCTCCGGCATCGACCGCGCAAACGTCCACCACGTGCTCGACGTTGACACCGGCAGGGTGTCTGTCGGCGACACGGTCGTCGTCTGCGGCGGTGGTCTATCCGGTATGGAGAGCGCGCTCGAGCTCTCAAACGAGGGTAAGAAGGTCACGGTTGTCGACATGATTCCTGTCGAGGAATTCGCCCGCGATCACTCGCCGTCCCCTCGCGGAATGCTGCTCCAGCTGCTCGAAAGGAATGGCGTAAAGCTCATAGGCTCGAGCCGAGTCACCGCGTTCACCGACGAGGGCGTGGTCATCGAGGATCACAACTGGCACAAGGCCGTCCTGCCCTGCGACGATGTCGTCGCCGCGTTCGGCATGAGGAAGAACGACGCACTGCTGGGCGCCCTGCGTGAGGTCATGCCGGAGGTCTACGCCGTCGGCGACTGCAACGAGGTAAAGAACATCAAGAACGCAAACCAGATTGCCTTTAATCTGGCGCTCGACCTGTAAAAAGCGCATGCTATGCGTGTGCAAATATAAAGAGAGGTATGCTTCATGGAAAACACAGGTAAAGTGAAGAACAGAACGATGATGACGCTGGCCATCCTGTTCGTCTCCGCGCTGGAGATGGGCGGCATGGGACTCCAGCCCGCGCTGGCCGCTATTCAGGAGTCCTTCCCGGATGTGCCCGCGACCGTCATTCAGACCATGTCCAACTTCCCCGGCTTCGCAATGCTCATCGGCTGCGTTATCTCGACGCTGTTGGCCACCCGCTTCAGCAAGAAAGTGCTCTGCCAGTTCGGCGTCGCCTGCTATGCCGCAATCGCCGTGCTTGGCTTCTTCTTCCACAGCAGCATCGTGCTGCTCTTCGCGTGGCAGATAGTCCTCGGCCACGGCTTTGGCTTCCTGATGCCGACCTCAAACGGCATCATCGCCGAGAACTATGACGAGAAGCAGCGCGGAGCCATCATGGGCATCCAGAACACGTTCACAAACGGCGGCGGCATCTACCTGACCTTCGTCGGCGGCTTCCTCGCCTCCATTGACTGGCACTACACCTACCTCGCGTATCTCTTCGGCCTCATCCCGCTCGTACTCGGCTGCATCTACCTGCCCAAGGACAAGCCCGCCGTCAAGGGCAGCAAGCAGCAGGGCGGAGGCTATCTGAACGTCTCCAAAAAGACGTGGCTGTACGGCGTAATCATCTTCCTGTTTATCACCTCCTATACCGTTTTCGGCTCCAACGTGTCTTTCGTCATCTCCGACCGCGCTCTCGGCTCCTCCGCCATGACCGGCACAGCGATGAGCATCTTCCTCGTCGGCGGCATGCTCGCCGGCCCGCTCTTCAACCCCACCGAGCGCAGGCTGCACGACTATACGTTCTGCATAGCTTTCCTGCTCCTCACCGTCGGCTTCCTGATTGTCTACTTCGCCCAGTCCCTGACCGTCGTCTTCGTCGGCGCTCTGGTGACCGGACTCTCCATGGGCTTCGCCATGCCGACCGTCCTGCTCGGCTGCACCAACTGCAACACCGTCGAGGCCGCCACTGCCGGCTGCGCCGTTGCGCACATGGCCGGCCAGATCGGCACCGTGCTCTCGGCCGTCATTTACACCTCGGCAGCCTCCATTTTCTCCGACGCCGCCGACTTCCGCTTTCTGTTTGCGGCTATCTGCTGCGCCGTCCTCTGCGTGCTTGTCGCCATCGTCATGACGATAGCCAACCGCTCCAAGGCAAAATGATACACAACATGGCCCGCCGCACGGGCGGCGGGCCATAACAAAGCAAGCTATTGTCATTTTCGTAACGAAACGACTGTGAGGGATCAAGATGGATAAATCCACAAAAAGGCGTACAGTTATCGGCATCATAGTGCTGCTGTTCGCAAATTACGCAGCCGGTGGAGCCGAGTGGTGCTCCTCTGCGCTCGCGGACATAGCGAGCACTTTCCCGGATGTACCGTATTCCGTTATAACTCTTGTCAACAACATACCGAACCTCTGCGCTGTCATTTTCACGCTTGTCGCGGGTCTGCTTGTCAATCGCAAGGTCTCGCTACGCACCATGATAATCATCGGCATCGGCCTTCACGCCGTCGGCGGCGTCATGCCGGCGCTCCTCGGCGAGGACAGCATCATGATAATGTTCCTCGGCCGCTTCGCTTTCGGCATAGGCTACGGCCTCATGCAGGGCATCGGCATCTCTATGAGCTTCAAGCTCGTTGAAAACGAGAAGCTCCGTGTCCACGCGATGGGCTGGGCGGTTGCCGCGCAGTACAGCATGAATATGGTCGCACAGGTCGTGGTCGGCCGTCTGGTTGAGATTCAGTGGAACTACGCGTTCTATATCTATGCGTGGAGCTTCATTCCGTTCCTCGTGGTGCTCTTTCTCTGCCCGAGATTCCCAGTCGACAGGGGGGATTACTCCGCGCTTGGTGGCAGCAACAGCGTCCTTGCGCACAAGGGGTCGCTATGGAACAGCATAAAACATATGCCAAAGAACGTCTGGGTTTTCACGATAATAGTGGCGCTCTACATGCTCTGCTACTATCCGCTGTTCCTCGTCATCTCCCCGATAATCGTCGACCGCGGTCTAGGCACAGCGGCCACGGCTGGCGACGCCATGGTGTTCTATTCGGTTGCGACCATCATCGGCGGCGTCGTCTTCGGGCCGGTAGAAAAGGTGATGAAGCACTGGACGCTCGCGTTTTTCCTGATTTGCGTGGCGGCGAGCCTCGTGGGATTGTACTTCGCGCAGAGCTTCGCGATGGTGTGCTTCTGGCTCGTGATAAGCGGCATAACCTCTACCGGCATCATCCCGGGCTGTATCAACGTCTATAACAATCAGGTGGCCGACAGCGATGCCTTCCTCGCGACGGGCATAACCGAGTCCGGCGTCAACATAGGCGCGTTCCTAACAACTCCGTTCATTGCGCTCATAGAGTCGCTCGGCGGCACCGCCGTCCAGTCGCTGCTCCTGACTCCCGCTCCGCTTGTAATAATGGGCGTCATAACGGCCTATTTCTGCAAGAGGGCCGGCTCCAAAGCAAAATAATCAGGTGATGCAACGAAGCCTGCCAACCCACGAGGGTGAACTGAACCAGTAAAAACGGACAACAGACAAAACGCCCCCTGTGTAGGAAAATAAACCTATACAGGGGGTGTTTTACTATGCCGAAAGGGATGCCAAACAAGAAATACACGGCCGAATTCAAAAAAATAGTTGTAGAAACTCTACTGGAGGAGAAGATTAGTTACAGCGAAGCTGAACGCCAGGTTGGTGTAGTTCGGAGCCGAATGACAGCTTGGGAACGTATTTACTTGACAGAATGTTCAGAAGGGCTTGCCGCCTGTTCTTCACAGACCACAAGCCCTTTCATCCTCTTGAACGTTTTTATCTTAGAAGTATTGCCTAACTTTTTGGGGTTACTTCAACACGGATGCGTCTGCTTTTGTTTGAGCTTATATGACTGACATGCTTATTCACTCGGAAGTTTTTTAGCGCCGGAACTTGCGGCGAACAGCAGGACGGTAGCGAGTACGGCGGCTGCCAGGCCGATAATCCAGGAAAGGGTGTAGGAGCCGGTGGCGTCATACGGGGCTGCCATGATGATGTTGCACACCGCCAGCGAAAGGCTTGCAAACGCGTTTACAAAGCCGAAAATTTCACTGTAGTATTTAGATCCGTAGAGTTTGCTGGTGAGAGTAGGCGGGAAAATTGTGCCGTGAGCGCTGCCGAGGCCGTAGAACACGGCAACGACTATGAGGACCGGGAACGTCTTGGCGATTAGCAGGAACACATAGCACAGTCCCATGCAGACGGTTCCCAAAAGTATGCCCGCCTTCACGCCGAAGCGGTCAAACACCGCGCCCATAAGCAGCTTGCCAAAGATAGCTATGAGGCTGTATATGGAGACAAAGGTGGCGGCAAGCTCGGAGGATATGCCTATGCCTGTGATATGCGCAGGCATATGATACATGGCGCCCATGGTGAGCAGCATCACAAAAATGCCTATGACAAAGACCCAGAATGTCGGGTGCTTGCGCAGCTCGCGCAGCGGCAGGCCCGACTGACCGGCCTCAGCGGGAGAGGCTCCGGAGGTGACGGCCTCGTCCGCGCCAAGTGCTTTCAGCCCCTTGTCCTCGGGCTTTGAACGGACGAGCAGGAATACGATGGGGACGAGAATCACCAGCATACCCAGGCCGAGAAGCCTGAACGCCATGCGCCAGCCCATGGAGTTGATGATGGACGTAATAACGGGCGAGAGTATCATAGCTCCGATGCTGCTTCCGGCAAAGGTGATGCTCATTGCCTTGCTGCGGTCCTTTACAAACCATCGTGTGAGCACGACTGCTATAGGCACGGTTGTGCAGAACGCGCTGCCGGTGCCTATGACAAGCGCCAGTATGTAGAGCAGCACGACATCGTTTACGAAAGAGAGACAGGTGTAGCCGATTACGGCTATAAGGAGGGATATGGACATTATCATGCGCGTATCCTTCTTCGCAAACACCTTGCCTGCGACCGGCGAGAGTATCATTCCGAGTATGGACATGATAGTGCTGAAAGTACTGAACGCCGTGCGGCTGATTCCAAGATCCTCGGTCACAGGCGCCGTGAACAGCCCGAGGCAACTCAACAGCAGCGTAAAGAACGTAGCCATGATGAGCGTGCAGGCTAGGACTATCCACCAGCCATAAAATATACCTTTTTTCTTTTCCACTTATTTCACCCCTTTTGAGTACCGCCGCGCCTTTATGCGGCGCGGCGGTCTTTGGAAACTGCTCAGGTCTTGTAGGAACCCTCCACCTCGACGTCTGTCAGCTCGATCGGCCTGGTCTTGTTAGCCTGCCACACGCCCTGGGCGCGCAGAAGCGCATCATACTTGTCGTGGGTAAGGATATAGAAGCAATCGGTGCTCAACATGTCGAAGACCTTTTCAATGGTCGCATCCAGCGGAGTGCCATTGTCCAGAACCTGCTTATTGACCTGTACCATCTTCTCGTAGAATTCGCTGTGGTAATACGGGTCATCGTTTATGGCGAAGCGCTCAGGGCGATGACGATCCGTCTTCCACATCTCGGTCTGTACAAATCCGGGGCAGAACACGGAGACATCTATATCTGCGCCCTGCGCCCTGAGAGACTTGTAGACAACCTCACTAAGTCCTACGGCAGCGTGCTTGCTGCTGAAATACGCCGGCGAACTGCCAAGCGTAATAAGTCCGGCTATGGAGCAGACATTGAGTATCTGGCAATGGCTACCCTGGGAGAGCATCTGCGGAATGAAGCAGCCCATCATGTACCAATGCGAATATACATTGACTTCATATACCCAGTGGATATCCTGCTCGGGTATATTGCAGATGTCGCCCAAAGAGCTGACGCCGGCATTGTTCACAAGAATGTCGCAGCGTCCGAACACCTCCATAGTCTTGTCAAAAATCTTCTTGCACTCGGTCTTGAGAGAAACATCGGCCTGGAGGGCATAAGCCTCACGTCCCATAGCCTTTATTTCTTCACATACCTTTTCAGCTTCGTCTCCGTGTATATCGACTACCAGAACGTCGGCTCCGCGCTTTGCCATACCCATTGCGAGCGCACGGCCGATGCCATTTGCAGCGCCGGTAACGACAGCTTTCTGACCTTTATACTCCTTTATCACAGAAGCTCTCCTTTCTCAGCCTATGGGGTGGGTTCCGTCATAAATGGCCTGTACACGCACCTTCTGCATCTCAATGGCCTCTGGATGAGTAAAGACATAGAATTTGTCATCCTCAAAGGCGGTGAACACGGTCATGCCTACAGAGTCGATGGGGATACCGGTGGCGACGCCGCGGGCGGCGCGGATATTGCCGGCAATATACTCCTCGCTCTTGTAATACGGGTCGTCATTTATGGCAAAACGCTCGGGGCGGTGTTTGTCGCTCTCGTGGATCTCCGTGAGAACATACGCCGGGCAAAGCACATGCATTTGGATATTCTTTATGCCGCGGTTCTTGAGCGCCAGGTACGTGGCCTCAGTCTGAACCACATCTGCGGTCTTTGTCGCATGGTACATGCAGGAACTTCCGGAGACCATTAGACCCGCGCCGGAGGCCACGTTCATATACGCACACTCGTCGCCCTGCTCTATCATCTGTTTGATGAAGTAGTGCATACCGTAAGTGTGGCTGACAAAGTTGGCCTGCGATATCCAGTCTATGTCCTGTATGGGCAGCTCCCAAACGGGGCCGGGCGCAGTCACGCCGGCATTGCTGACCATGATATTCACCTTACCGAATGCATCGAGAGCAGTATGCAGCAGCTTTTCGATGCTCTCGGCCAGCGTGGCGTCCGCCACAAGCGATACACACTCCGCACCGCAGCTCTTGACAAGCTCCACTGTCTTTTCCAGGCTGGGAGCGTCAATGTCGTTCACAACAACTTTCATGCCGCGCTGCGCGCCTTCGAGTGCTATCGCGCGGCCGATGCCGCTTCCGGCGCCGGTAACTACAAGCACTTTATCCTTAAATTCCTTCATTGCTTTAATCCTCCCTCAATCAAAACACGTAGGCTTTGCTGTTGGCCTCGCGCAGAGCGTCGCCGATGAGGCCAGGCTTGGTGGCGTCTCCGACCGTGGTGACCTTGTCGAACGCAGCATAGAATTCGTCAGTGAGAGCCTTGTTCGGGCGCACGCCGGTAGCGAATACGACGGCGTCGGCATCAAGCTCGCTCTTGAAGGCGGTGGCGCTGTGGCGCAGCACAACTTTGCCCGGCTTGATTTCCCAAAGCCCCTGCAGGGTCATTATCTTGGCTCCGTTGCCCTCGAGCGTCCTGACCAGGTAGTTCTTGACGCTGCGGTAGAGAGCCTCGCCGACGTTGTTGGTCATCTCGATTACGGTGACATCATTGTCCTTGGACAGCATCTCGGCAGTTTCAAGGCCGGTAACTCCCGCTCCGACGACGACGATCTTCTTTCCGGAGAAGGTATGCTTGCCGGAAACCACATCTTGAGCGATGTAGACGTTGTCTCCATCGGCGCCTGGCACAGGGATGCGAACCGGATCACCGCCGGTGGCCACGATAACGCCGTAGGGATTGAGCTCCTTCACGAGCGCAACGCTGGCCTCGGTGTTCAGGCGAACCTCGACGTTCTCCTCTTTGAGCTCGTTCTCCATGGTAGTGATGAGATCCGCAACCAGCTCCTTGTGAGGCGGCTTGCAGGCATAATTCATAGATCCGCCGAGCCTGTCTGACTTTTCAAAAATCACGGGCTTGAAGCCGCGGCGAGCCAGCACCAGAGCCGCCTGCATTCCGCCGGGGCCTCCGCCTATAATGGCCACCGGCCTTCCGTCACCGTTCTTCTTCATGGTATCTTCGTTATACACGGTCTCCAGACCCAGGTTGGGGTTGGCATTGCATATGGTCGGCATACCCATGGCAGCCGCCTTGAAGCAGAACATGCAGCCCATACACTTGCGGATGAGGTGCTCCTTTCCCTCCCTGGCCTTCTTGGCCCATTCGGCGTCGGCAAGCTGCGCGCGACCCAGGGCCACATAATCGCAGACGCCGTCTTCAAGCAGCTTTTCCGCGGTGGCAGGATTCTTCACGGTGTTGACAGCTATGACCGGAATCTTTACAGCAGCCTTTATGGTCGCGGCAAGATCCTTCTTCCAGCACTCGTCGCGGTAATAAGGCTCAACTATAGTATCGCCGGTGGCATATGTACCGCAGCTGACATTGATGGAAACTATACCGAGACTCTCCAGATAGCGGGCTATGCGCACGCCCTCCTTGAGGTCGATACCGCCCTCGAGATACTCGTTTGCGCTTATACGGACACTGACCGGGAAATCAGGTCCGCAAGCATAACGGATGCCGATTATTATCTCGGCAATGAGCCTCATACGGTTGACGAAGTCGCCGCCGTAGCGGTCGGTGCGCTTGTTGGTCAGCGGACTCATGAACTGATTGAGCAGATAGCCGTGCGCCGCATGCAGCTCGACGCCGTCCATACCTGCCATCTTGGCCATCATGGCGGCCTTCACGAATTTCTTGCCCATTGCCTCCACCTCGGCGGTGGTCATTGCACGAGGCACCTCACCTATTACGGGGCATGGAATGGCACTGGGAGCTACTATTTCTCCGGCCGGCTCCATTGCGGAGGATATCTCGCGTCCGGGGTGATGCAGCTGGAGGAATATCTTCGTGTCATACCTGTGCATGGTGTCTGCCAGCTTTTTCAGGCTCTGCACGTACTTGGGGCTCGTGGCGTGAAGCTGATAGAATCCACCGGCTCCAGTCTCCTCATCAACACAGGTTATCTCCGTGCAGATAAGTGCGCATCCCGCCTTGGCGCGCTCCTCGTAGTACCGTATGATCTCGGGCGAGGCTTCACCGTTGGCACAGGCCATGCTCGTACCCATGGGAGGCATAACAATCCTGCTTTTCAGCTCCAGGTTGCCAATTTTTCCCCGGGAGAACAGTTTCTCGTACATAGACATTCTTTCCTTTCCTGTTGGTTTAAACGGCATCTTGACAGCCGCTCTAGATAGCCTTATAATAAATTTAACGATAAAAAATTAACATGGTTTCGGCGCATAAAATCTCGGCGTTTTATTGTTCGCTGAGCACATATGATACTTGACATGTAAGAATTCGAGGTGCTTTTATGCTGTTTGTACAATTATCTGACATGCTCAAAGATCGTTTCGCAGTTGAGAGCTATATCAGCGACAGTAACGCACGTGTTAATATGCTGCTTTTTGGTGGCATTAACTGTATGCAAAATGAACCGGATACGTCATATTTCTTTGCATACAGCAACTTCAACAAAAGTATGACGTTGCCGCAAAATGTTATAGCATCTTTTGACAGCGAATTTGAGAAATTTGAGCTGTTCAATGCCGCTGAGCGTGACAATAGCAATATCATTCTAGTGCCTACGAAAGAGTCTACCAACGTTCTGAATTTTGCACAAATGCTGCTGGTCAGTTCGCTCAGGGAGTCTGACAATTATGCAGTATTTCTTCGCATGATACTTAACGGTCGAGACCTGTCCTACATACTTACCGAGGCCGCAAAGCAATGCCGCGGACAGCTTGTGGCGATAGATTTCAGCGGAAAAATCTTCGCCCATTCCACCCCGGCTCCGGATCTTCTTCCGGAGTGGAAAATGTATTTGAAGGACGGCTACTGCCCTGCAGAATTCATGCAGCACTGCTATGACATGCTTCTAAAGCGCACGGAAATCTCCTCCCGTGCGTACAGCTACAGGTGTGAAGATCACGGTATTTACTATTTGAGCAGTCCTATTGTAATCAACAACTGTGCCCACGGCTACATATTCATGCTCTCCTGGGAGGAAAATAACAGTCCAAAAGCTCACGAGACCGTGCAGCTTATCAGCCGTGTTGCCGCCGATTTCATCAGGCGCAACGAGCCTGAACAGAGTTCTTCCGCACAGCTTTACAGGCGGCTGCTAACCGACATATTGGGCGGCGAGTCGCGAAACGCGATAGCTGAGCGCATAACTGCCGGCAAGTTCACCATCCCCGAGCACATGCGTGTTATGCTGGTACACCCCTTTTATTACGGCGACGAAAGCGAGATGCTGAAAAACCTTGGCGCTCAGCTTGGAGCCGTATTCTTCTCCCTTCCTCCCATACAGTACAGGCGCAGCATACTCATGGTTGTCCCTGATTTGCCGGATGAACGGGAAAAGGCTCGAAAGGCTTTGGGCTTTCTTCGAGGACTGGCTGAGGGGAACCGGCTGAAGGTCGGGATAAGTAACCGGTTCGACTCCCTACAGGATTTGCCGCAGTATTACAGCCAGGCTTGCGAGGCAATAGCGCTGTCCGAGCGGCTCCGGCTCAACAGTGTCTTGACTCTTTATAGCGATGTTTCGTTCTATTCGTTGATGAGCCATTTGTCCGAAGGAACACATATGCGTGACTTTTGCCACAGTGCTCTCGAGACTCTAAAAAAATACGACATAGAAAACGGAACGGAACTGTTTGAGACAGCAAGGGTCTATGTAAAGACCAACTGCAACCAGAAAGAGACAGCAGAGCTCCTCCACACACACCGAAACACCATTTCTTACCGCAAGCAACAAATACAGCAGCTGACGAACATAGACTTTCTTGATCCGGATGAGCTTTTCCAGCTCAACTACTCATTTAGAATATACGCATACCTGGAATCGTAATGGCGCCGGATGAATAGAGGTTACGTGCGCATTGTAGCAATACTGAATACATGAAAAGAGCTGACTGATCTACAGTCAGCTCTTTTGACTTGCTGTATCGTCTCACGTCTTTCCCCTCTCTGTGACCTGGCACCCCCTCTGCCGCAACGGGTGCCGACGGGAGCGAGGAGCGTTGGGCGGCGGCGCATATGGGCTTTGGCGCTGGTGCGAGAGCAGCGCCATGCTGTTTGAGCACGCCTATGCCCGCATGGAAAGGATGAGCTACGCGCTGATACGTTAAGTTCCAAATCTAAACGCTGCAAGGCGCCGGAGCACATCCGGCGCCTTGCCTTGTTATCCATCCACCGCATACAGCCACGGGAGCTTCTCCTCGAGGCTGTCCGAAGCCTTCAGCCCTGTCATGGGTATCGATATTCCGGCCTCCTCCATGGCGCAGCTGAGCGCGTCCATGAAGAGCCCCATCCCAGCCGTCTCCACGTTCCCGGCTGTGGTCGTCTCCACGCCGCAGTTGGGCGAGCGGTTGGCTCCTATGACGCCCAGGATTTCAAACCCGTGCCTGTGATACTCGCCTATCTGCCACATCACCTGCTCCACAAGCGCCGTCAGACGTCCGTGCGGGCGAGGCTTTTGCATTTCTGCACGGATGCGCGTGTTCTCCTCAAGAACGTCTCGCTGCCCTCCCGCCTCGTCGCCGCGGTCAAGCCCCAGGCAGCACAGCTCCGGACACGGCATCTGGACTATGCCGATCTCGCGCTCGAGCAGCGCATACGCGAGCTGTTCAAAGGCCGCAGGCCGGACCGCCGTGCCGTCGGATATGGCGTTCTGATTCAAAAGGCAGTGCGCTATGAATACCACTTTTTTACTTCTTCCGTCTTCAAACAAAGCTTCCACCCCGGCTTTCACTGTGCTCCCATTATACCACAGCCCGCCCCCTGTGCAAAGTCTCGGCCGCGCATGTGTGACGCTCCCCCAATAGCCGCCCGGGGTTCTCGTGCAAAGTTAATTAAAAAAACGAAAATATGTATTGTAATGCGTGGAGTTTTTCGCTCGTTTCCGTATAATTGTTCCCGACAGGTGATTTACAATGCCAGGGGCGAGGGCTTTGGCAGGATGGTTGCAATTGTACCGGAGAACTGCGTGACAGAGCCGGTTCGGAGCTGCTGTCGAAATAAGGACAAGTGTAGAAATCGTACAGTCGGTGCGCCGCCGCGCATAACAGCGCAAACTCTCTGAGCGGCGTCAGGTATCGGCACGCCAGCTTCGGAAGCTTCTGGACTTTAAAAGAGAGTTGGAGTGACAGAAGAATGAACAGCGAGATTTTCAGCTTATTACACCGCCTTGGTATCACGCCTAACTACGCCGGCTATTTTCAGACGGCGCAGGCCGTGGAGCTGTGTGTAGAAGATCCGGAACGGCTGACGCTCGTCACAAAGCTGGTGTACGCCGAGGTGGGGAAACGTTACGGCGCCTCCTGGAAGACCGTGGAGCGCAACATTCGCACCGTGTCAATAATCGCCTGGGAACGCAGCCTGCCTGCGCTGGAGGAGCTGATGGGCTGCACCCTCGACTCGCGCCCGCACACCTCGCAGTTTCTCGCCGCCCTCACCGAGCGGGTTCTGTACGGTCTGTCGTCGCGGACCGCCCTGCAAAACCTCAGCCCCCAGCAGGGCAGCGGCGCGCCGCCCCTATCCTTCAGCTAAAAGCGTACAGAATTTCCATTGCTAAACAATTACTTGACGTATTCCTGACGCGCGTGTTATGATAACTTAAGTATCTGTCATTCATATGATATCTTACATGCGGTCGGCCGTAGTACAAAGCGGGAGGGATGCGTCTTGGCGGAACAGGCAAAATATCTCAAGAACCTCAAAAGCGAGTCTGTGGTTCAGCAGGTTATAAACTGCCTGACTGACGGCATGGTCTCCGGCGAGCTCAAGCCCGGCGACCGCCTGCCGAGCGAGCCTGAACTTGCCGCCCAGCTGGGCGTTGCGCGCACCAGCGTGCGTGAGGCCACTAAGATACTCGCCTATCTGGGCGTCCTGGAAAGCCGCCGATCCGAGGGCACATTCGTTGCCAACGGATTCCAGGAGAGCATGATCGACCCGATGGTCTACGGCGTCATACTCAACGGCGCCCGGGATTTTGACAGCCTTATGGAGCTGCGCGAGCTGATAGAGGTCGGCATCATGCGCCTCGCTGTCAAGAAGGAGAACCCGGAGCAGCTGGCCGACATCCGGCGCAAGCTGGAGGACTTCGAGGCCGCCGCCTCCGGCGCGGCCGGCGAGGACATAGTCGAAGCCAGCTTCCGCGCAGACGACGCCTTTCACGAGGCGGTGTCCGCCCTGTGTCAAAACGAGCTGGTCGACAAGATAAACCGGGTCGTCCGCACCCTCACCTATTCCGTGCGCCACAAAACCGTCGAGACCATGATAAAAACCGGCCGCAGCCGCGAGCACATCGACGTCCATTGGAGGATGTACGACATGCTCGCCAGCAAAAATCTGGACGGCCTGGAGGAATTCATACACAGCACCTACTTCCTCGATGTTGTCAAGGAATAGACAATAGTGTCGAAAAACCTAACCGTCAGCCCCTGTTAACAGGGGCTGACGGTTCTTTTCTTGTAAGTTGTGAACAAATTTCTAATGAAATAATTGGTTGAAAGCGAGAATCGTTTGTTCAAGGTTGACGCGGGTTTTCTGAGCGTGTTAACATGTTGTCTGACAAAAGACATATTACAGCAGTTAAAAGTCTTTTGTCGGGAGACTTTTCAAGCAGAGATTGAGAAAACCAATCAGGAGGGAGAAAAATGAGAAGAAAAGGACTGAAGCTCGCTTGTCTGGCGATGGCTCTCGTCATGCTGATGAGCGGCTGCTCCACTGCCGTCGATGACGGCCGTGCCGAGGGCGAGTACCAGACCATCGAGCTGACGATGGCCGTCAACGGCACGGACACTCAGATCGATGCGCGCGTCGCCGACTACTTTGCCGCTCTTGTCGAGGAGCGCTCCGGCGGCAACGTGACCGTCGCCGTGTTCCCGAACGACCAGCTGGCCAACGGCAACGCCTCCCGAGGCATCGAGATGATCGCCTCCGGCAGCGTGGACCTCGCGGCCTACGCCACCTGCACCCTCGCCGTCATAGACGAGAAGCTGCCTGTGGCCACCATTCCCTGGATATTCGAGGACTATGACGAGGCCGTCGCCGTCATCGACTCCACCGGCAAGGACTACTACGCCGAGCGTCTGGCCATGAAGGGCATGACCTACCTCGGCAGCTTCCACAACGGCTTCCGCCAGCTGACCAACTCCAAGCACGAAGTCCGCACTCCCGAGGACGTCGAGCACCTGAAGATCCGCGTCCCCGGCAGCGTCGTCTTCATGGGCTTCTTCAACGCCCTGGGCGCCGACCCCACCGCCATGAACTGGTCTGAGGTCTTCACCGCGATACAGCAGGGCACCCTCGACGGGCAGGAGAACGGCGTCTCCATCACCGATTCCTCCAAGATGTACGAGGTTCAGGACTATCTGACCCTCTGGAACTACTCCTACGAGAGCGACCTCTTTATCGCCAACACCGAGGTCTGGGAGAGCCTTGAGCCCAAGACCCAGGAGCTCCTCGCCGAGTGCGCCAGCGAGGCCTGCGACTGGGGCCGCGAGACCCTTGTCAACGAGGAGGCCGCGACCATTGAGAAGTTCAAGGAGGAAGGCATGACCGTCACCTACCTCACCGACGAGGAGATGGCCGCCTTCGAGGAGGCCGTCGCCGACTTCAAGCAGGAGATGTTCGACTACTTCGGAGCTGACGCCTGCGCGGCCTTCGGCATCGAAGCCTGACGGGAGGTATGCGAGATGTTCAACAAGATACTTGACTCCATAGAGGAGATAATCTGCATTATCTGCACTGTAGTGATGGTCTGCATCACCTTTGCAAACGTCATCTGCCGCTGGACCGGCATCGGCTCGCTGGCCTTCTCCGAGGAGATAGCCACCTACCTGTTCATACTGCTCAGCATGATGGGCACCGCGATCGCCGCCAAGCGCCGCGCGCACCTCGGCCTCACGATACTTCCCGACGCCGTAAACTTCAAGGCTCGCAAGGCGCTGCTCGTCTTTGTTTACGCCCTGTGCACCGTCTTCTCCGCCGTACTCTGCTACTACGGCGTGCTGATGGTCATCAACCAGTACAACCTCGGCATGGTCACCGCCGCCATGCAGTGGCCCGAGTGGATTTACGCCACCTTCGTCCCCTTCGGCGCTGTATTCATCACGATACGCTTCGCGCAGGCGACGATAGAGGAAGCGAAAGTCAAACCCGAGTCCGCTGACGGAAAGGAGGCCATAGAGAAATGATAGCTGCCGTACTGTTCATAAGCTTCGCCCTGCTTCTCATAATGGGCGCGCCGATAGCCGTCTGCCTCGGCGTATCCAGCATTGCAGCCATGCTCGTCCAGGGCGCCGGCCGTCCGCTGGACACCGTCATGAGCGCCATGCCGCAGATGTTCAGCTCGTCCATGAGCAAGTTCGTCCTGCTGGCCATCCCCTACTTCATCCTCGCAGGCAACATCATGGACAAGGCGCAGATATCCAAGCGCTTGATCAACCTCGCAGAGGCCTGCGTCGGCCACCTGCGCGGCGGCCTGGCCATCGTCTGCGTCATCGTCTCCTGCTTCTTCGCCGCGATTTCCGGCTCCGGCCCGGCCACCGTCGCCGCCCTGGGTCTGGTCATGATCCCCGGCATGATCCGCTCCGGCTACAGTCCCAGCTTCTCCGCCGCGCTCATGGCGAGCGCCGGCGCCATAGGCGTCATAATCCCGCCCAGCATCACCTTCGTCGTGTACGGCTCCATTGCCTCCGGCGTCGGCATCGGCGACCTTTTCAAGGCCGGCGTCATCCCCGGACTGATTATGGGCGCGGCTCTTATCGCCGCAGCTCTCATCCTCGGCCGCAAGGCCAACCTCGTCAAGCTGCCGAAGGCCAGCTGGCATGACCGCTGGGTCGCCTTCAAAGAGGCCTTCTGGGGTCTGCTGATGCCCGTCATCATCCTCGGCGGCATCTACGGCGGCATCTTCACCCCGACCGAGGCCGCGGCTGTCTCCGTCGTGTACGGCCTGATCGTCGGCGTGTTCGTGTACAAGACCGTCAAGCTCAAGGAGCTCAAGGCCATCATCATCGATTCGGCCAGCACCAGCGCCACCGTCCTCTTTATCACGGCGACGGCCAGCATGTTCTCCTACGTCCTCACCCGCAGCCGCCTCGACCTCGCCATCTCCGGCGCGCTCACCGACCTCACCGGCGGCAGCACCATCATATTCTTCATCATCGTCAACATCCTGCTGCTGATAGCCGGCTGCTTCCTCGACTCCACCAGCGCGCTGTACATCTTCACCCCGCTCTTTGTCCCGGTTGCCCAGGCTCTCGGCATAGACCTCATCCATCTCGGCGTCGTCATGATAGTCAACCTCGCCATCGGCCTCTACACGCCTCCCGTCGGCGTCAACCTGTACGTGGCCTGCGGCGTCGCCAAGGTGAACCTGAAGCAAATATCGAGAGCCGTCGTACCGTTGATATTAGCCTCGATACTCGTCCTGCTGATCATCACGTACATACCCGGCATCTCCACCATCTTCACATCCTGAGCGCCTCTATTTAAAGAAAGGTGATTGACATGAAAGAGCAAATGAGCATAGCTCAGCTTCAAAACACCTGCATAGACCTTAAAAAGCACGTCATCGACATGATATACAAGGCGCAGTCCGGCCACCCCGGCGGCTCCCTGTCCGTCGCCGAGTTCGTCACCGCCTGCTACTTCCGAGAGATGAACGTCGACCCCGAAAACCCCAAGTGGGAAGACCGCGACCGCTTTGTCATGAGCAAGGGCCACGTCTGCCCGGCGCAGTACGCCGCCCTGGCCATGCGCGGCTTCTTCCCCATGGAAGTGCTGGACACCCTCCGCAAGGAGGGGTCCATGCTCCAGGGTCACCCGGACATGAAAAAGTGCCCCGGCATCGACATCTCCACCGGCTCTCTCGGCCAGGGTCTGGCCTGCGGCGTGGGCATGGCCATCGCCGCCAAGATGGACGGCAGGGACTACCGCGTCTTCGTGGCCGTCGGCGACGGCGAGTGCAACGAGGGCGAGATCTGGGAGGCCTGCGGCACGGCGTACAAGTACCAGTGCGACAACCTCATCGTCTTCGTCGACTACAACAACCTCCAGCTTGACGGCACCTGCGACGAGATCATGCCGCCCGTCAACCTCGGTGACAAGTTCAAGGCCTTCGGCTTCGACGTGTACGAGATAAACGGCAACGACATGGGCGAGATGGTCGCCGCGCTCGACCTGGCCGTGAGCGTGAAAAACGGCAAGCCCAAGTGCATCTTCGGCCACACGGTCAAGGGCAAGGGCGTCTCCTACATGGAAAACCAGGTCGGCTGGCACGGCACCGCCCCCAACAAGGAGCAGTACGAGCAGGCCATGGCCGAGCTTGAGCAGCAGTACGTGCGCGCTTGAAGGAGGGTCTTGAAATGAGTGAAATTATGAAAAAGGCTACCCGCGACGGCTTCGGCGACGAGATAGTCGAGCTGGGACGCGAAAACTCCAACGTCCTCGTCGTAGACGTGGACATCGGCAAGAGCTGCAAGACCGGCGCCTTCCGCAAGGAGCTGCCCGCGCAGTACCTGAACGTCGGCATAGCCGAGCAGAACGCCGCCGGCGTCGCCGCCGGCCTGGCCACCTGCGGCAAGATCCCCTTCGTGGTCACCTACGCGGCCTTCGGCAGTATGCGCATGGTCGAGATGATACGCCAGGAGATATGCTATCCCCACCTGAACGTGAAGATCGCCTGCTCCCACGGCGGCGTGACCCCCGCCAACGACGGCGCCAGCCACCAGTGCATCGAGGACATGGGCATCCTCTCCACCATCCCCAACATGAACGTCATAATGCCCGCCGACTACTACGCCGCACGCAAGCTCGTGCGCGCCGCGGCCGAGCTGCCCGAGCCGGTCTACCTGCGCTTCACGCGCGACGCGGTGCCCGTCATATACGACCCCGGCGAGGAGTTCGTCATAGGCAAGGCCAAGCTCCTGCGCGACGGCGCCGACGCCGCCATAATCGCCAACGGCGACACGGTGTGCATCGCCCTCGCCGCCGCCGAAGCGCTCGCGGCCAGGGGCGTAAACGCCCGCGTGCTGGATATGCACACGGTCAAGCCCCTCGACACCGAGGCCGTGGCCGCCGCCATAAACGACTGCGGCAAGATTGTCACCGTGGAAGACCACAACATCATCAACGGCCTGGGCAGCGCGGTGGCCTGCGTCGCCGCCGACATGGGCAAAGGCCGCGTGAAGCGCATCGGCATCCTCGACCAGTTCGGTCAGAGCGCGCCGTATGAGCGCCTGCTCGCCATGAACGGCATCACCGCGGAAAACATCGTCGAGACCGTTCTCGCGATGTGACGCGGAGCAAGGAGGACATTGACATGAAAGTATTCCTCATCGGCTGCGGCGACATCGCCCGCCACCACGGCCGCGCGGTCGTCCGCCTGGGCGGCAGCATCAACGGCTGCTTCGACATAAGTGAGGCCAACGCCAAAATAGTCTCCGACGAGTTTGGCTGCCCCGCCGTCGGCTACGACGAGATCGAAGCCCTCTGCGCGCAGGCGGACTACGCCATGATCTCCACCCCGCCCACGAAGCGCCTCGACTACGTGGAGATGGTGCTCAGGCACCACGTCCCCCTCTACCTTGAAAAGCCCGTGAGCGTCACCATCGAGGACGCCATGAAGCTCAAGGAGATGGCGGAGAAGTACGACGGCAAGATAATGGTCGGCTTCGCGCACTACTACCGCCCGGCGTATCAGAAGATGCTCGAGCTGGTCAAGACCGGTATGTTCGGCGAGCCTGTGGACATAGCCTTCTCCCGCCTCAGCCCCGGCTTCGGCTTCCACGCCAAGAACCTCGGCGCCTCCTGGCGCACCGACCCCGACCTGGCCTGCGGCATGACCGTCGAGAGCGTCAGCCACGACTGGAAGCTCATAACCGCCATGGCCGGCGGCTTCGACACCATCAGCTGCAACTACACCGGCACCATCGCCAGCGTGCCCAAGTTCGACAACCACACCAGCATCTCCATCCGCCTGCGCAACGGCGCCATCGGCACCATCGCCGCCAGCTGGGCCTGTGACATCCCCACCTGCTCTCGCGCCTATATTGGCACCAAGGGCAGCATCTTCCTGACCGGCGAGGGCATGTTCGAGTTCACGAACCTCACCTGGAAGACCGAGGATATGCCCTACGCGGAGAGCATCAAGTTCAACGACAGCTACGACCTCGCCACCGGCGACGTCATCTTCTACGCGCACGAGGCGTTCCAGAAGTGCCTGAGGGAAGGCCGCGAGTTCGACACTCCCCTCTCCGACGGCATCAGCGCCCTCATCTACTCCCTCGCCGCCAAGAAGTCCAGCGAGGAGCAGATAACCGTCAAAGTCCCCGACTGGGGCGTGGTGTAAACCGCGCAAACTGCAATGAAAAATCCCCCTCGGCATTGAGCCGAGGGGGATTTATTGTGTTTGAATCACTTGAAATACTCGACGCCGCCTTCAAAGATGGGCTGGAAGGCTTCGCCCGGGACGTTGGCGTACATCCCGTTGCCGGAGCGCTCGCTGTGACCCATCTTGCCGAACACGCGGCCGTCGGCGCTGGTTATGCCCTCCACGGCCAGCACGGAGCCGTTGGGGTTGTAGCGCAGATCCATGCTAGGCTCGCCGTCCAAGTCCACGTACTGGGTGGCAAGCTGGCCGTTGGCGCGCAGCGTCTCCAGCAGGGCGTCGGGGCAGACAAAGCGTCCCTCGCCGTGGGAAATGGCGACCGTGTGTATGTCGCCCACGGAGCACTTGCTCAGCCAGGGGCTGAGGTTGGAGGCCACGCGGGTGCGCACAAGGCGGCTCTGGTGGCGGCCTATGGCGTTGTAGGTAAGGGTCGGGCAGTTCGCGTCCGTGGCCACTATGCGCCCGAAGGGCACCAGGCCAAGCTTTATCAGCGCCTGGAAGCCGTTGCAGATGCCGAGGATGAGTCCGTCGCGGTTATTCAGCAGCTCGTGCACGGCGTCGGTGAGCTTCTCGCGCCGGAAGAAGGCGTTTATCAGCTTGCCGCTGCCGTCCGGCTCGTCGCCGCCGGAGAAGCCGCCGGGGAACACCAGCATCTGGCTGCGCGCTATCGCGGCGGCCATGCGCTCCAGGCTCTCCTCTACGTCGGAGGGCGTGAGGTTGCGTATGACCAGTATCTCCGGCTCGGCTCCCGCGCGCTTGAGGGCGCGGGCGGTGTCGTATTCGCAGTTAGTGCCCGGGAAAACGGGTATCAGCGCGTGCGGCCTCGGCGTGCGCGTGAGCGGCTTTACGCGGGCGGCAGCTTCGTGGCTGAGTTTCTCCACGCCGCCGGCCTCGCTGCCGGGGGCGGTGAGGTGGCGGTACACGCCCTCGAGCCGCGTCTCCCACGCGCGCTGCACATCGGCGAGCGCGGCGCTCTCGCCACCGGCGGAAACGGCGTATGCGGCTGTGACAACGCCCAGGGTCTCCCCTGCCGTGCAGTCCGGCTCGACCTCGAGTATGTAGCCGCCGAAGCTCCAGCCAAAGAGCCTCGCGGCGTCAAAGCCCGCGTCCAGCTCCACGCCGAGGCGGTTGCCGAAGCACATCTTGCAAAGACCCTCGGCTATGCCGCCGGTGCCGGCGGACCAGGCCGCGTGCACCTTGCCTGCGCGCATCAGCGCGCCTATCTCCGCCCACAGCGCCCTGGTCGCCTCCGCGTCGAAGGGGTCGGCGTACATGTAGGCCACGCGGCTTCCCACGCGCTTGAACTCGGGACTGACGGCGCAGTCAGTCTTGCCGGCCGTGACCGCGAAGCTCACCAGCGTGGGCGGGACGTCCAGGTCTTCAAAGCTGCCGGACATGCTGTCCTTTCCGCCTATGGCTCCCGCACCGAAGGCGATCTGCGCGTCCAGCGCGCCGAGCAGCGCCGCGAAGGGCTTGCCCCAGCGCTCCGGCGCGGTGCGCAGCCGCTCAAAATACTCCTGGAAGCTCAGATACACGTTCTCGTGGCCGAAGCCGCTGGCCACCAGGCGGGCAATGCTCTCGTACACGGCTAGGTATGCGCCGCGGTAGGGGTTCTGCTCGCTGACGCGCGGCTCAAAGCCCCAGGCCATGGCCGAGCAGGTGGTCGTCTCCCCGCTCACCGGCACCTTGGCCGCCATGCACTGCGCGCTCGTGAGCTGGTACTCGCCGCCGAAGGGCATGAGCACCGTGGCCGCGCCGATGGTGGAGTCAAATCGCTCGGCCAGACCGCGGCGCGAGCAGCACTCCAGCGAGCCCATCAGGCTCTCGAGCTTTTCGCCGAGCGTATTGCCGCTCACCTCCGGCGAGCGGTCGGCGACGCTCATGGGCGCGACGCGCACGCGCGCGTGCTTCTCCGCGCCGTTGGTGTCGAGGAAGGCGCGGTCAATGTCGCAGATTATCTGGCCGCGCCAGGTCATGCGCAGCCTGGCCTCGGCGCTGACTGTGGCGACGGTAGTGGCCTCCAGGTTCTCGGCCTCGGCGGCGGCGAGGAAAGCCCTCTCGTCCCGGGCGGAGACCACGACGGCCATGCGCTCCTGGCTCTCGGATATGGCCAGCTCCGTGCCGTCCAGGCCTTCGTACTTGCGCTTGACGCGGTCGAGGTCTATGTCCAGCCCCGGAGCCAGCTCGCCTATGGCGACGCTGACGCCGCCCGCGCCGAAGTCGTTGCAGCGCTTTATCATGCGCGTGACGTCGCCGTTCCTGAACAGGCGCTGGAGCTTGCGCTCCACGGGCGCGTTGCCCTTCTGCACCTCGGCTCCGCAGTCGGTGAGGCTGTGGGAGTCGTGCGCCTTGCTGGAGCCGGTGGCTCCGCCCATGCCGTCGCGCCCGGTGCGTCCGCCCAGCAGTATCACTACGTCGCCCGGCTCGGGGCGGGCGCGCACCACGTTCTTCTCGGGAGCCGCGGCGACCACCGCGCCTATCTCCATGCGCTTGGCCACGTAGCCGGGGTGGTATATCTCGTCGACCAGGCCGGTAGCCAGGCCTATCTGGTTGCCGTAGGAGCTGTAGCCCGCCGCCGCGCCGGTGCAGAGCTTGCGCTGCGGCAGCTTGTTGGGCAGGGTGTCCTCCACGGGCACGGTGGGGTCGCCCGCGCCGGTTATGCGCATCGCCTGATAGACGTAGGCGCGTCCGGAGAGCGGGTCGCGTATCGCGCCGCCGATGCAGGTCGCCGCGCCGCCGAACGGCTCTATCTCCGTCGGGTGGTTGTGCGTCTCGTTCTTGAACATCAGCAGCCAGGGTTCCTCCACGCCGCCGTTGTCCACCGTGATATGTACGCTGCAGGCGTTTATCTCCTCGCTCTCGTCCAGGGCGCGCAGCGCACCGGTGTGCTTGAGGTACTTCGCGCCGATGGTGGCGAGGTCCATGAGCGTGACGGGCTTGCTCTCGCGTCCCAGCTCGCGGCGGATGCGCAGGTAGTTTTCATAGCTCTCGCGCACCTCGATGTCCTCAAGCTGCGCCTCGTCTATGATGGTGCCGAAGGTGGTGTGGCGGCAGTGATCCGACCAGTAGGTGTCCAGCACTCGCAGCTCGGTGACGCTCGGGTCGCGCCCGGCGCGCGCGAAGTAGGCGCGGCAGAACTCCGCGTCGTCCGCGTCCATGGCCAGACCCATCTCTGCAATCAGCGCCTCCAGTCCCGCGCGGTCGAGCTTTGTAAAGCCCTCCACGCGCTTGACGTCGAGCGGCTCGGGGTAGTCGGCGGCGAGGGTCTCCCTCGCCGCGAGAGCGGCCTCGCGGCTCTCCACGGGGTTTATGACGCTGTGCTTCACGGCCGCGAGCGCGGCCTCGTCCACCTCGCCGTACAGCAGGTAGACCTTGGCGCTGAGCACGCTCGGCCGCTCGGCGCCGGATATCAGCTGGATGCACTCGGCGCAGCTGTCGGCGCGCTGGTCGAACTGTCCGGGCAGGTATTCGACGGCGAAGACCGCGTCGGACTCCGGCAGCTCGTAGAACACGTCGTCCACCTGCGGCTCGCTGAACACGACGGGCAGGCACTTTTCAAACAGCGCGGCGTCCACGCCCTCGACGTCATAGCGGTTCAAAAGCCGCAGCCCGGTCAGGCCGGAGACGCCGGGCAGAGCGTTGAACTCGTCCAGCGCGCGCTGAGCCTCCTCGTCGTAGGGCGCGCGCTTTTCCACATATACTCTGTAGACCATTTTCAGCCCTCCAATGCCGCAAGCGCCCGGGCGCCTATGTCGCGGCGGCAGTGCATATCTTCAAAGCTTATTTTCCCGGCCTCGGCGTAGGCCTTGGCCACGGCGTCCTTGAGCGTGGGCGCGGTGACGCTCACACCCAATACGCGGCCGCCGTTGGTGACCAGCGTGCCGTCGGGGAGCTTCTTCGTCCCGGCGTGGAACACCTCGGCCTCGCTTCCGGGTATCTGTCCGTCCACGAGTCCGGAGATGGGCAGACCCTTTCTGTAGCTCTTGGGATAGCCGCCGGAGGCCAGGACCAGGCAGCAGCAGGCCTTGTCCGACCACTTGACCTCCACTTCGGACAGGCGTCCGGCCGTCACGGCCTCCATGATGGTCAGCAGATCGGTCTCCAGCAGCGGGAGCACCACCTGCGTCTCCGGGTCGCCGAAGCGGCAGTTGTACTCGATGACCTTCGGGCCGGACTTGGTCAGCATCAGCCCGAAGTACAGGCAGCCGCGGAACGGGCGGCCTTCGGCGTTCATGGCGCGCACGGTGGGCAGGAAGATCTTCTCCATGCACTCCGCGGCCACCTCGGGGGTGTAGTAGGGGTTGGGCGCTATGGTGCCCATGCCGCCGGTGTTCAGCCCCTCGTCGCCGTCCAGCGCGCGCTTGTGGTCCATGCTGGACACCATCGGCACCAGCGTGTTCCCGTCGGTGAAGCTCAGCACGCTGACTTCGGGACCTTCGAGGTACTCCTCGATGACCACGCGCGCGCCGCTCTCGCCGAAGGCGCGGTCGAGCATCGCGCTCTTTACGGCCTCGACGGCCTCCTCGCGCGTCATGGCTACCACGACGCCCTTGCCCAGCGCCAGACCGTCGGCCTTGACGACGATGGGCACGCTCGCGCTCTCCACGTATTCCAGCGCGGCCTCGGCGTCGTCAAAGACCTCGTAGGCGGCGGTGGGGATGCCGTGTTTCTTCATCAGCCCCTTGGCAAAGACCTTGCTGCCCTCTATCATGGCCGCGCGCTTTTCAGGTCCGAAGCAGGGTATGCCCTCGGCCTCCATCGCGTCCACCATGCCCAGGCACAGTGGGTCGTCAGGGGTCACCACGGCGTAGTCTATGCCGTGGTCTTTGGCATAGGCGACGGCGCCGTCTATGTCCGTCGCGGCTATATCCGCGCAGATCGCGTCCTCGGATATGCCGCCGTTGCCGGGCAGGACGTGTATCTCGGCGACCCTCGGACTTTTCCTGAGCGCACGCACGATCGCGTGCTCACGCCCGCCGGAACCGATAACGAGTAGTTTCATACTTATCCCTCCATGATGGATTGTGCCACCGTCGCCGGCGGCGGGGTCAGTGTCAGATCAATGGTGGAACAGCCTTATCCCGGTAAACGCCATGACCATGCCGTACTTGTCGGCGGTCTCGATCACGTTGTCGTCGCGGATGCTGCCGCCCGGCTGGGCGACGTATTTGACGCCGCTTTTCGCCGCGCGCTCTATGTTGTCGCCGAAGGGGAAGAAGGCGTCGCTGCCCAGCGACACGCCGGTGAACCTGGCGAGGAAGTCGCGCTTTTCGTACTCGGTCAGCTCCTCGGCGATGAAGCGGTCTATCTCGTTGTCCCGCTCGGCGCGCTTGAGCGCGGCGTCGAACTTCAGCTCGAGTACCTTCGGGTGACGGCGCAGGCGCCAGATGTCGGCCTTGTCGCCCGCCAGGCGGGTGCAGTGTATACGGCTCTGCTGTCCGGCGCCGACGCCGATGGTCTGGCCGTCCTGGGTGTAGCAGACGCTGTTCGACTGCGTGTACTTGAGCGTGATGAGCGCCAGCAGCAAATCGTCCACCGCGTTCTCGGGCAGGGTCTTGTTCTCGGTGACGATGTTCGCCAGGCACTCGCGGGTGATGGGCAGGGAGTTGTACCCCTGCTCGAAGCGGATGCCGAAGATGTCGCGCTGCTCTATGGCCTTCGGCTCGTAGTCGGGGTCGATCTTCACGACGTTGTAGCCGCCCTTGCGCTTGGTGCGGAGTATCTCCAGCGCCTCGTCGGTGTAGCCGGGGGCGATTATGCCGTCGCTCACCTCGGGGACGAGCAGGCGCGCCGTCTCGGCGTCGCAGACGTCGCTGAGCGCCGCCCAGTCGCCGTAGGAGCAGAGCCTGTCGGCTCCGCGCGCACGGGCGTAGGCGGTGGCTATCGGCGAGAGGTCGCCCTCGGCGAAGAACACGCGCCTGTCCTCGTCGGACAGCGGGCTTGCGATAGCCGCTCCGGCGGGCGATACGTGCTTGAAGCTGGCCGCCGCCGGCTTGCCGGTGGCGCGCTTGAGCGCGCGCACGAGCTGCCAGGAGTTGAGCGCGTCCATGAAGTTGATGTAGCCGGGACGGCCGTTCATGACCTCCACGGGCAGCTCGCCGCCGTCGGCCATGAATATGCGCGCCGGCTTCTGATTGGGGTTGCAGCCGTACTTCAGCTCAAGCTCCTTCATTTACGCTTCCTCCTCGTACTTGTTGATTATAACCTCATCTCCGCCCACGCAAACATAGAGAGAGACGCGGTTGTCCGCATTGAGCGCCGCCCACAGCTTGCCTGCAAGCCCGGCGGAGCTAAGCTCGGGCACCGCGACCTCCACAGGCTCGCCGTGGAAGCTGGGCAGCGGGCCGCCGAAGCCCTCGTAGGTGCTGATAAAACGGCCTGCGCCGGGGACAGCCTGCTCGTACTCGTAGAAGTATCTCAGGCAGGGCGCGCCGTCGGCCGTGCCGGCCTTGAGTATGGAGAGCTTGTAGCTCCCGTCGGGGCTGAGCAGGCCGGAGATACGCGGCGTATAGTTGGGCGCGTCCGGCTCGAACTCCCGGCTGCGCAGCGCCTCGGCGAAAGTCCTGCCCTCGAGCAGGTAGTCGCGCAGCGTGTCGGTCTGGTCTCCGTTGGTGACGATAAGTCCGCGTCCCACGCGGCGCACGGGGTGGTATATTATGAGGCTGGGGTCGGTCATCTTGCTCTCGTCATAGGCGCGGGTGCGGATGCCGTCGTCGGTCTTTTCAAAGACGCGGTTGCGGCTGTTGGCGCTCCTGCCCATGATGAAGTACGCCACGGCGCTCTTGCCCGAGGGCGTGGCGCCGAGCATTATGCCGCGTCCCGGATAGGGGCGCTCGGCCAGGTATTCAAAGAGGTCGGTCATTGCTCACTTCTCCCTTCAAGCTGCTTTGCGACGGCCTCGGCCGCCTCGGGAAGTATTATCCACTCCGCCTGCTCCATCACGCGGCGCTGCAAGACCTCGGGCGTGTCCCCGGGCAGCACCTCCACCGCGCGCTGGGCGATTATCTCCCCGCCGTCGGGGATCTCGTTTACAAAGTGCACCGTCGCGCCGGTGAGCTTCACGCCGCGGGAGAGCGCGGCCTCGTGCACGCGCAGTCCGTAGTAGCCGGAGCCGCAGAAGGCCGGGATGAGGCTCGGGTGGATGTTTATTATCCTCCCCGCCCAGCGCCGGGTGAAGTCGGCGCTGAGTATGCGCAGGAAGCCCGCGAGGACGATGAGGCCGATGCCCTCCCCGTCCAGCAGCGCCTGAAGCCGCTCCTCAAAGCCGGACTTCTCCACGTATTCGGCGCGTATCCCGGCCTTTCTCGCCCGCTCCAGGGCAAATGCGCCGGAGTTATTGGACACTACAAGCGCCAAGTCCACGTGCGGCATCTCGCCGCGCGCGGAGGCGTCTATCAGCGCCTGGAGGTTGGTGCCGCCGCCGGAGACGAATACCGCCGTCCTCAGCATAGCTCGACCGCCCCGTCGGCGCTCTTGACTATCTCGCCGCAGACGTATGCGTCGCCCGCTCCGTTGGCCGCGAGCGCGGCGAGGGCGGCGTCCGCGTCCTCCTTCGCCACTACGGCGCACATGCCGACGCCCATGTTGAAGGTGTTGTACATATCCCGCTCGGGGATGCTGCCCTCGCGAGCCAGGATGTCGAATACCGGCGGGGTCTTGAGCGCCGCCTTTTCTATGCGCGCGCACAGCCCCTCGGGGATGGAGCGCGGCACGTTCTCGTAGAATCCGCCGCCGGTGATGTGGCTCAGCGCGCGCACATGCGCGGCCTTGAGCATGGCAAGCGCCGGCTTGACATAGATGCGCGTCGGCGTCAGCAGCGTCTCGCCGAGCGTGCCGGACAGCTCGTCATAGCGCCTGGTGAGCGCGCCGTTTTCCACGTCGAACACGCGGCGCACCAGCGAAAAGCCGTTGGAGTGCACGCCGCTGGACGGGATGGCTATCACCACGTCGCCGGGCAGCATGGCGGTGTTGTCCAGGATCCTGGCCTTGTCGACTATGCCGACGGCGAAACCGGCGAGGTCGTACTCGCTCTCGCCGTAGAAGCCGGGCATCTCGGCGGTCTCGCCGCCGATGAGCGCCGCGCCGGACTGCACGCAGCCCTCGGCCACGCCGGAGACGATGTCCGCAATGCGCTCGGGCACGTTCTTGCCGCAGGCGATGTAGTCGAGGAAGAAAAGCGGCTGCGCGCCGGAGCATATCACGTCGTTGACGCACATGGCCACGCAGTCTATGCCCACGGTGTCGTGCTTGTCCATGAGGAAGGCTATCTTGAGCTTGGTGCCCACGCCGTCGGTGCCGGAGACCAGCACAGGCTCGGCCATGCCGGTCAGATCCGGCTGGAACAGCCCGCCGAATCCGCCCAGGCCGCCGAGGACGCCGGGGGTATTGGTGCGCTGTACGTGCTTTTTCATCAGCTCCACGGCCTTGTAGCCGGCGGTGATGTCCACGCCGGCGGCGCGGTAGCTCGCGCTCTCGCTTATCACTTAGGCATCCTCCTTCTCGCGCTCGCTGAGCTTCTGCTCAAAGCGGCTCTTGGCGGCTTTCTTGGGTATCTCGCAGGGGTACTCGCCGGTGAAGCAGGCCGCGCAGAAGTTCAGCTTTGCATTGTCGGCCAGCTTGTGTACGTTTTCACAGCTGAGATAGCCGATGGAGTCCACGCCGATTATCTCACGTATCTCCTCTATGGAGTGCTGCGCGGCTATCAGGTTGTCGCGGCTGTCTATGTCCGTGCCGAAGTAGCAGGGATAGAGGAAGGGGGGCGCGGAGAGGCGCACGTGGACTTCCCTGGCTCCCGCCTCGCGCAGCAGCTCTACTATGCGGGCTATGGTCGTGCCGCGGACTATGCTGTCGTCCACCAGAATGACGCGCTTGTCGCGCACGGTGGAGGCTATGACGTTCAGCTTGATGCGCACGGCGTTCTCGCGCTTGGTCTGTCCCGGCTGGATGAAGGTGCGGCCGATGTACTTGTTCTTCACAAAGCCCACGCCGTAGGGTATGCCGCTCTGCCGGGCGTAGCCCAGCGCGGCGTCAAGGCCGGAGTCGGGCACGCCTATGACGACGTCCGCTTGCACGGGGTGCTCCAGCGCGAGGAACGCGCCGGCGCGCTGGCGCGCGGTGTGCACGCAGCTGCCGTCTATGACGGAGTCCGGGCGCGCGAAGTAGATGAACTCAAACACGCACTCGGCGCTCGGTCCGCCGCAGTGGCTGCGGTCGGACTCTATGCCGTCGCGGGAGATGGTGACTATCTCGCCCGGCTCCACGTCGCGCAGGAACGTGGCTCCGATGGCGTCCAGCGCGCAGCTCTCGCTGGCGACCGCCCAGCCGTCCTCAAGCTCGCCTATGCACAGCGGGCGGAAGCCCAGCGGGTCGCGCGCGGCGATGAGCTTGCGCGGGGACATGATGGCCAGGGAGTAAGCGCCCTTGAGGCTGTCCATCGCGGAACATACCGCCTCCTCTATGGAGCCGGTGCGCAGCCGCTCGCGCGTTATGACGTAACTTATGACCTCGCTGTCGGAGGTGCTGGAGAATATGGCGCCGTTGAGCTCCAGCTGCGTGCGCAGCTCGCTGGCGTTGGTGAGGTTGCCGTTGTGCGCGAGCGCCATACCGCCCTTGATGTGGCGGATGACTATGGGCTGGGCGTTCTCGCGGGTGCGGCCGCCGGTGGTGCCGTAGCGGCAGTGGCCTATGGCCATCTGACCGGCGGGCAGCTTGCGCATGACGTCCTCGGTGAACACCTCGTTCACCAGACCCACGTCCTTGTAGCCGGTGATGACGCCGTCGTCGTTGACGGCGATGCCGCAGCTCTCCTGGCCGCGGTGCTGCAGCGCGTAGAGCGCGCGGTAGGTCATGGGCACGACGTCCTCGCCCGAGCGGGTAATGACGCCGAACACGCCGCACTCCTCGTGCAGCTTGTCAAAAATCATTTCTCTCTCCATGCCGTGTCTCACTCGCCGATTATGCGGCGCATGACCTCCTGATAGGCGTCCTCGACGCCGCCCATGTCGCGGCGGAAGCGGTCCTTGTCCAGCTTTTCGTGGGTCTCGACGTCCCAGAAGCGGCAGGTGTCGGGGCTGATCTCGTCGGCGAGGACGATGGTGCCGTCGGCGAGCTTGCCGAACTCGAGCTTGAAGTCGACCAGCTCGATGCCGTGCTGGAGCAGGAAGGCCTTGAGCACTTCGTTTATCTTGAAGGAGTAGGCCTTGATGGTGTCTATCTCCTCCTGTGTGGCGAGCTTGAGGGCGAGGGCGTGGTAGCTGTTCATGAGCGGATCGCCCAGCTCGTCGTTCTTGTAGGAGAACTCGATGGTGGGCTGCTCGAACACGATGCCCTCCTCCACGCCGTAGCGCTTGGCGAAGCTGCCGGCGGAGATATTGCGTATGATGACCTCGAGGGGGACTATGCTCACGCGCTTGACCAGGGTGTCGCGCTCGCTGAGCTCCTCCACGAAGTGGGTGGGGATGCCGTTTTCCATCAGCAGGCGCATCAGGCGGTTGGTGAGGCGGTTGTTTATGACGCCCTTGCCCATGATGGTGCCGCGCTTTTCGCCGTTGAAGGCGGTGGCGTCGTCCTTATAGGATACTATGCAGAGAGTGGGGTCGTCGGTGGCGTAGACCTTCTTGGCCTTGCCCTCGTACATCTGTTCGCGCTTTTCCATTTCTATACCCTCCGTTTGAAATTAAGAATTCAGCTTTTCCTGAAGCGCCGCGTCCTTGGCCAGGGTGGCGGCGCACATGTCTTCTCTCATTTTGTCCAGCTTGGCGGCCAGCTCGTCATCGGCCGCGGCGAGGATCTCGGCGGCGAGGAGCGCTGCGTTCTGCGCCCCGTCGATGGCCACGGTGGCCACGGGGATGCCCGAGGGCATCTGCACGGTGCTCAGCAGGGCGTCCAGGCCGTCCAGCGTGCTGCTCTTTACGGGGATGCCAATGACCGGCAAAGTGGTGTTCGCGGCGAGCGCTCCGGCGAGATGCGCGGCCTTGCCGGCGGCGGCGATGATGGCGCCGAAGCCGTTCTTGCGCGCGTTCACGGCGAACTCTCGAGCCTGCTCCGGCGTGCGGTGCGCGCTCATTACGCGGACCTCAACGCCTATGCCCAGCTCCTTGAGCTGCCTGACGGCCTTCTCCACGACCGGCCAATCGCTGTCGCTGCCCATGATGACGGCAACCTTTTTCTCTTGCATGCTCTCTCCTCCGAAAAAAGATGTCAAGGCCACGGCGCCGAGGCCGTGACCTTGCAATAAGCACGTTATTCTGCATACTCTCCGCCCATGAAAAGGGCGTACATCGGGAAGAAAAGGGCGCACTTATCCCCTATCCCAAGCGCTCGCAGTCGGGTCATGCGCACCGCCCTCCTTCGGTAGAGTATACATAGATTTTACCGTTTTCCGACGAAAAACACAACCTGTTTTCCCGCTTGCGAGAATTTTCGGATACTTACACAACTTTTGTCCCCCCACCGGCGCGGTTTATGCCGAAATTCACGTGGCCGCCGCCGCGTTCGCAGACTGTGCGGAAAACAGGCGCTTGCATTTTCGCGCGCCCCCTGCTATAATAGCACACGAACTCAATAAAAGTCCTCGCGCACCACCGGGTGTGCGGTCAACGGGCATCCAAAACTCCGCCGTAGGTACGGCGCGCTTGGCGCGTTATAAGGCAGGGTCTTGGATGCCCGTTTCCATTTGAAAGGAGAATGACAGTGAAAATCAAGCCCTTTGCCGTCGAGGAGTGGATGAACGCCTACGAGACCCAGGCCAGGTACAACATCGCCGAGACCTGCGTGGACTCCGTGTCCATCGACGAGCTGTTCGCTCTGTGCGGCGCGGACGCGGACGCATTCTGGCGCGGCTTCGCCTCGCGGCGTCTGACCTACGGAGACATCGAGGGTGCGCCGGAGTTCAAGCGCGGCATATGCAGGCTGTACAAGACGCTCCGCCCCGAGGAGATAGTCACCACGCACGGAGCCTCCGGCGCCAACCACCACGTGTTCTACACGCTGATAGAGCCGGGCGACCGCGTGGTCAGCCTGGTGCCGAGCTATCAGCAGCTCTACTCCATCCCCGAGAGCTACGGCGCAGACGTCCGGCTGCTGCACCTGGAGCCGGAAAACGGCTATCTGCCCGACCTCGGCAAGCTGCGCGAGCTGGTCACGCCGGACACCAAGCTCATCTGCATGAGCAACCCCAACAACCCCACAGGCGCACTGATGGGCGCGGACATGCTGCGCGAGATCGTGGACATCGCCAAGTCCGCCGGAGCCTACGTCCTCTGCGACGAGGTGTACCGCCACCTCACGCAGGACGACGAGTGGAGCGAGTCCATCGTCGACCTCTACGACAAGGGCATATCCGTCAGCAGCATGTCCAAGGTCTTCTCCCTCGCCGGGCTGCGCCTGGGCTGGATAGCCACGCACGACGCCGCGCTTGTCAAGAGCCTGCTCTCGCACCGCGACTACAACCTGATAAGCTGTGGAATGTTCGACGAAGCCCTCGCCGCCATAGCGCTCGAGCACAGCGACGCGCTGCTGAGCCGCAGCCGCGCCATCGTGCGCGGCAACCTCGCCGTGCTGTCTGCCTGGGCGGATGCCCACAGCCACGTCAGTTTCGTCAAGCCCCAGGCCGGCACCACCGCCCTGGTGAGCTACGACTTCGATATCCCCTCCGTGGAGTTCTGCACCGGGCTATTCAAGGAGACGGGCGCATTTGTGACTCCGGGCGAGTGCTTTGACGAACCTCACTGCTTCCGCATCGGCTACGCCAGCGACGCCGGGACGCTCGCGGCCGGGCTGGAGGCCATGGACAGATTTATGCAGAAACTTGAAAAGGAGAGTGTGTAACCATGTCTGAAATCAGGATACTCAGCGCCGCGCAGGTGGACAAGCTGTTCACTGTGGAGATGGCCATGCAGGCCGTGGAGGACGCCTACACGCAAAAGTGCAGCGGCGCCGGCGGCATCTGGCCGATGGTCTTCCACGAGTTTGAGCACGGCGTGGCGGACTTGGACATCAAGTCCGGCGACTTGGGCGCAAAGCAGATCTTCGGCCTCAAGCTGGTGTCGTGGTACGGCAAGAACCCGGAGCGCGGCCTGCCGGAGCTGTTCGGCACGTTGCTGCTGTGTGACCGCGAGACCGGCGCTCCCGTCGCGCTGATGAACGCCGGCCCCATAACCGGGCTTCGCACCGGCGCGGCGGCGGCAGTGGGCGCGAAATACCTGGCGAGGCCGGACTCTAAGCGCCTCCTTATGGTCGGCTGCGGCGCGCAGAGCGCGTACATGACCGCCGCCACGCTCTACGCCATGCCGGGGCTGAGTCACGTAACGCTGGCCAATCCGCGCACCCCGGGCAAGGCCGCCGTGCGTCTGCCCGCCTTTGCGGCGAGGGTGAGCGCGCTGCTGGACGGCTGCGGCGTCGAGCGGGAGGTCGCCTTTGAGAGCGCGTGGGACTTTGAGTCCGCCGTGCGCTCGGCCGACGTCATACTCACCGCCACCCCCTCGCGCGAGCCGCTGATAAAGCGCGACTGGGTGCAGCCCGGCACGCATCTGAGCTGCATCGGCGCGGACATGTCCGGCAAGCAGGAGCTGGAGTCGGCGCTCCTCGGCTCGGCCAGGGTCTTCGGCGACGACGCCGGACAGTGCTTCGCCGTGGGCGAGTGCGAGATACCGCACCGCGAGGGCGTGCTCGACGCGCTGACCGCCGAGATAGGCGACGTGATACTCGGCCGCGCGCAGGGTCGCGTCTCCAACGAGGACATCACGGTCTTCGACTCCACGGGCATAGCCCTCCAGGATCTAGCCTCCGGCGCCGTAATACTCGAGCGCGCACGCGAGCTTGACGTGGGACTGGTAACCGAACTTTAAAGCGAAAGCGCCGGGCACAGCGTGCCCGGCGCTCAGTTTGTCGAAAAAGCCTCGCAGAGTTTCGCGCCCTGTGGGCGCGAAAGGGA
>ENA-OWPP01000429-OWPP01000429.1-human-gut-metagenome-genome-assembly--contig:-NODE-429-length-48593-cov-5.690531_pt1 | contig 48593 bp, 42 predicted proteins | sample MGYA00248265_ERZ651848 | MGnify/ENA primary metagenome ERZ651848 (study PRJEB26924, sample SAMEA4378233) | human gut metagenome | biome: human gut; feature: human-associated habitat; material: faeces...
GCGGGTGCCTTATATCCCCGCCGTGAACGGCGGGGCTTTACGGCACGTCGGGTAATGCCCCGAATCGGAGAAGTCGTGTCGCTCGCGCGAGGCTTTGCGGGGAAGGCCGTGCCGAGTTACGCTCTCGCTTCCGCCGATCCGTGGTGGCGCGATCTCTGAGAACGTCCGATACCCGAGGAACGAAAGAAAAGAAAGCGGGAACAACGGCGACGCATGCAAAACGGGCTCCGACGGTCGGTTGGCCGAGGGAATCCGTTGCGTTTTGACGTGACCAAGGAGGCTTCGGTCCTTCGATCGTGCACCTGCGGCATCTTCGGTGTTCGCCCCTCTTCGTCCGCACGGGGAACGGCTACGCGCCCGTCGCGGTCGATATTTTCGAGGAGGCACCGGGCGTGAGCCCGGCGCTGCGAACCGTGGAACTCGACTTCCGGGAGGACCTGCGTGCGGGCGAGCTCGACCTTGTTCTCTACCCGGGGCGTGCGGACGAAACATCCTCGGGCTACGACGCGCAGGCGCTCCCTATCGAAGAATTCATCGTCGCGGTGCGGTCCGAGCATCCGCTTCTCGAACGATACGCGGTATCGGGGACGTTCGGCATGTCGGCAACATCAAGTCGTCACCGACACGGGATCAACGCATACGTCACCGGATGTGGTCGAGAATCGACTTCGGCCGGTAGCCGAGACTTTGGCATGCGACGATCGCTTCGTCTTCCGTAAGGTGAAGCAACCGTGCGAGCTCTTCCGTGGGAAATCCCGTGCGGGAAACGCAGGCGATGTCCATGGTGGCGGCCGCGAGGTAGACGGCTTCGATCTTCGCTCCCACGTTGATGTGCGTGGCGCGAACGCGCATTTCGTCGATCTTCTCTTCGGTCCAGACGTCTCGGGAAATCTTCGTGAACACCTTTTCCGCGAGGTCCGTGAAGGTGTTGCGCGTCTTGGCGCGGTTCGAGACGTAGACAAGCTGGACGGGGGCGCGCGCGACGGTCGGCTGCGCGTAGCAGGTCCGGGCGCGGATGTCTTCCCGTGCGCAGAAAATGAGACCGCGTCGTTCGGGCACCCAGCGCCAAATGCCGTTCGCCTTCAGGACGTAAATCTCGGTATCCTGCCAGTCGAGGGCCGAAGGCGTCGTGCGACGGCCGTTTTTGCGGTTGATCCCGTCGGCGGCAAAGAGGATGTTCGAGAGGTCCTGATCCGACAGGGGCTCGTTGCTGAAGGAGCGTTCCGAGCGGCGCGCCTTGAGCGCCTGCATGAGGGAAACGGAAAGATCCTGCGGCTCGGGGAGCGGCCGGAAAATTTCGTCCGGATCGGGCTTCGTGCCGAAGCGTGCGCTCATTTCCTTCAGAAGGACTTCGAATTCTCCGCTGATTTCCTCGCGCAGCGACGAGATGGATTGGATGACTTTGTCAAACGGCATGATCTTTCGTGTTAAGGGCGGCAAAGCCGCGGAAATCGGTAAAATTCAGGCTTGAAGCATACGACAAGGAGACGAAGCGCGCAGGACTTACGTGCCCGCCTTCGGAGTAAACACAATGGACGACGTGCGGTTGACGCGAACGGAAACACGCTCGGGCGATGCGGTCTTCACGCTACGCGTGCCCGTGAGAAAAGCCGACTTGGTGGAGGCGCATCTGGCGTCGCTCTTGGGGCTCATGGGGCTTGATCGCGACCCCGGGAAGCCCGCGATCGACGAGCCGCCCGGCGTACTTTTGAAGCGCCTCAGGCAACAGTGCCGCATGACGCAAAAAGCGGTGGCGGATCTCGCGGGGGTCACGCAGTCGCGCATCTCCGACATGGAGTCGGGCACTCGCGCGATTCCGCCCGAGGCCGCGAAACGTCTCGCCGAACACTTCGGCGTGGCGATTTCCGCATTTTTGAAGTAACGGAAAAGATCCGCAGAAAAAAGAAGAGAGGACGCCGTGAAGGATCCTGTTTCGAATTCGTCGTCGCCCAATCCGTCCGTTTCGATTTCGACGGCCTCAAAGGCCTCCGCGGTCGTCCCTCTCGTGCGCCTCGTGGACGACGACGAGACGTACCTTCAAAGCACGACCTTTCTCCTGCGGATGTCGGGCTTCGAAGTGCTCGCGTACTCGAGTTCGAAAAGTTTTCTGGAGCTCGACGACCCGCAACGGCCGGGGTGCGTCGTGCTGGACCTTTGCATGCCCGGAATGAACGGCTCGGAACTTCACGAGGCTCTCGTCGAAAAGGGCGCGCATCTGCCCGTCATCTTTCTTTCGGGGCACGGGGACGTCCCGACCGCCATGCGGGCGGTGAAGCGCGGTGCGGTCGACTTTCTCGTGAAACCCGCCGATCCGCGCGAACTCATCGAAGCGGTGCGGGGTGCGGTCGAGCGGAGTCTCGAAGCGCACGTCGCACGGCAGGCGGACGTCGAAGCCCGAGAACTCGTCGCGCGCCTGACCGCCAAAGAAGCGGCCGTCGCGGCGCTCGTCGCCGAGGGACTTCTCAACAAACAAATCGCCGATCGCCTCGGCGTTACGGTGGCCACGGTCAAAATGCATCGCGGCAACCTCACCCGCAAACTCGAATGCCGCTCGGCCGTGGCGGTGCGCGACGTGCTCGTGCGCGCGGGCGTCCTCGAAGCGGACGCGGCGCGACCGCGCTGAAAAAGAAAATCCCGAGAAAGCTCGGGATCAAGGTCGGAAGAGGGGCGGGCCGAGAAAAACCGAGGAAACGGTCCTCAGGCCCGGGCGCCCTCGTCCTCCGTGGTGGTCGCGCTTGAAACTTCGACGATCGGAATCCCGTTCAGACGCGAGAGCGTGCGGCGCAATTCGGGCGGCCGCACGGCGTCTTCGATCGTCATCGCATCGAGCGATGCGAAAAACGCTTCCTGCGCGTCGTGCAGCGCCCGTCCGAGGGCGCAGCCCGCACGCAGCGTACAGGCGGGCTGCGAGCAGTCGATCAGGGGTTCCGTCCCTTCGAAAAGCCGAACGAGCCCGCCGATACGGCGCTTTTCCGCTCCTTCGGCGAGCTGAATTCCCCCTTTGCGACCGCGCACCGCCTCGACGAGCCCTTCGTGCGAGAGGCGGTTGACGATTTTGACGAGGAGATGCGGGCTCCACTCGAGCTTCTCGGAGAGCTCCTGAACGGTGACGAGACGGGCTCGGTTGACGTGAGCAAGGTACATGAGAATGCGAAGACTCATGTCCGTGAAGCGCGTGAGTTGCATGGTCGTCGGGGCCGGGGAGCCGGCCCGAAAAAGAAAAAGAAAGTCGACGCAAATCGACGGGAACCGTACCAAAGCGAAACGGCCCGCTTCGCTTTCCTTCGCGCGGGGCGCGAAGGAATCGGCAAAACGGGCCGGACTTCGGACGGATCGAAGCGAGGGGAGCGAATCCGATCGGTCAAACGGTCACGCGTTCGAACGACTTCGATTCGCCCCGTACCGGGAACTTATTCCCAGTCGCCCGTGCCGAAAGCTTCGCTGTGGATGCGAGGCGCAATGATACCGATCGAGCGGAGCGCTTCGGCGATCGACTTCATGAAGGGGATCGGCCCGCAGAGGTAGAAGTCGGCATCGGGATTCTGGCAGAAGTTGCGCAGTTCGTCGACCGAGATGCGGCCTTCGGCGTTGTAGTCGACGCCGATGCGGTCCTTTTCCAGGGGCTTCGTGAAGAAGACCGCGCTCGCGGCGTTGGGCATGCCGGAGAGGGCGCGTTCGACTTCGGTGCGAAGCGGATAGGTTTCCGAGTTCTGCGTCGAGTAGATGAAGTGCACTTCGCGCAGGGGGTTTTCCGTCGAGAGCGTTTCGATCATCGGGACCATCGGGGTGATGCCGATGCCCGCGGCGATGAAGACCGCCGGGTGCTCGGCCTTCACGTCGATCGTGAAGTCGCCCGTCGGAGCGGAGACGTCGATCACGTCGCCCGTCTTGAGATACTTGTGGAGGTGGTTCGACATGCGGCCTTCGGGGGTCGTGTCGCCCGCGATGCGCTTGACGGTAATGCGGATGAAACCGGTGCCGCTCGCCTGCGAGATCGTGTACTGACGGGGCTGCACGAGACCGAGTTCCTTGACGAACGTACGAACCGAGACGTACTGGCCGGGGGCGTACGCGGGCAGGGGGCCGCCGTCCGCGGGTTCGAGGTAGAAGGAAACGACGTCGCGGCATTCTTCAACGCGGTTCGCAACACGCATCGGACGCCAGGAGGACCAGCCGCCTTCGACGTTCGCCTGTTCGTCGTAGATCTTCTGTTCGGTGGCGATCAGGAGGTCCGCGAGCTGCTGATAGGCGGCCGTCCACGCATTGACGAGTTCGGGGGTGGCGGCCTCACCCAAGAGTTCGCCGAGGGAGGCGATCAGGTGACGGCCCACGATCGCGTACTGCTCGGGACGGATCCCGATCGTGCAGTGCTTCTGGGCGATGCGGCGCACGGCGCCCGCGAGCACGGACGGGTTTTCGATGTTCTTCGCGTAAGCGAGCACCGCGACGGCGAGCGACATCTGCTGTTCGCCCTTCATCTGGTGCGCCTGATTGAAGACGCTCTTCAGTTCGGGGTTGCCTTCAAGCATGCGACGATAGAAGTGCGTCGTGAGTTCGAGGCCGTGTTCTTCGAGGAAGGGAACCGAAGCCTTGATGAGAGCGATCTGATTGGCGGTAAGCATATTGAATTCCTTCGCTTGCGGGCTTGCGGAGCGTCTGGCGCCGCCGAAACCCGGGAAATATCGGGCGGACTGAATCGGGGTCCGAATATTGATAGGAAGAATATTACCTTAAATCTGCATTTTGCGTGCAACTTTTTTTTGAGGGATCGCCTCGGGAATTGCAAACACCCTCCGGACGGGGGCGAAGCGCGCCTTCGGCCTCCTTTGCGTCTTGCGCGCTCGGGTGTCCTTCGTCCGCACGGGCCCTCAAAGCGGAACTCCCTCATATCGAGTGTAGTCCCGCGGGCCGAGCTGCGCGAGGCAAACTAGAATGTCATACCTCTTCGGAATTTTTCCGCTTTTCTTCCTTTCCCTTTCTCCACGGAGATCCCCCATGACTCAAGCCGCCGAAACTCCCGATACCCCGACCTTGAAGAGCGCCGTTCTCGCGCGGTTCGTCGCCGAAACCCGGTACGAAGACCTCCCCGAAGACGTCGTCGCGAAGGCCGAACGACACATTCTCGATACGATCGGCGCGGGCGTGGCGGGCGCCGTCTCGAAAGAAGCGCACCTTCTGCGCGCGGCTCTCCTTGAAGCGGGCGAAGCCCCGAGCGGTCGTGCGACCCTCTGGGGCGAAGGCGCCTCGATGACGCCCCTCAACGCGGCCCTCGTGAACGGCACGGCCGCGCATGCGTTCGAGCTCGACGACACGGGCGGATGCGATCATTCGGGGGCGGTGGTTCTGCCCGCAGCTGCGGCCGCGGTGGAACTTGCGGCCGCCGAAGGCCGTGCGGTTACGGGCCGCGAATTCATCACGGCGGTCGTGCTCGGCTACGACGTCGCTCGTCGCGCTTTGGAAGCGTGCGGCGCCTACGAGGCGCACAACGGAGCGGGCTTCCATTCGACGGGCACGTGCGGTCCCTTCGGGGCGGCTGCGGCCGCGGGTCGCATTCTGGGGCTCGGAGAGCACGAGCTCGCGATGGCTCTGGGGCTTGCGTCCTCCTATGCTTCGGGGCTCTGGGCGTGCGTGCACGACGGCGCGCAAAGCAAGCGTCTCCATGCGGGGCACGCCGCCTGGGGCGGGCTTTCCGCCGCAATTCTCGCGCGTCGGGGCTTTACGGGACCCTCGCAGGTTTTCGAAGATGTTTGGGGCGGTTTCGACAAGAGTTTTGCGCCTTCCTCGCGCGTTCCCGAAGCCTGGACGGCCGAACTCGGCGTCAATTGGAAGCTTCGCCGCGTCTCGATCAAGCCGCACGCCTCCTGCCGCTCGACCCATTCGAGCATCGACGCGCTCGACAACTTGATGGCGAAAGAGGGCTTCTCCGCGGACGAAGTCGCCGAAATCGAGGTCGTCATCAACCCCTTCGTTTTCGGCATGTGCGGTGCGCGGGACCTGCATCCCATGAATTCCGCGCAGCTCTCGATTCCCTATGCGCTCGCCGCGGACCTTGTGTTCGGGAACGCGCAGCTTGCGTCCTACGCTCGGACCCGCCGCAACGATCCGCGCGTTGCCGTTGCGATGGCGAAGGTGCGCATGACGGTCGACGACACCCAGAAGGACGACGACGAACCGATCGTGCGCGTGACGCTCGCGGACGGGCGCGTGTTCGAAGAGCGCGTGCCGATGCCGCTCGGTTCCCCCGTCAATCCGGTGAGCGACGAGGCGCTCCTCAAAAAGTTCCGCTCCGTATCCGAGATGGTGCTCCCCGCCGAAACGGTCGAAACGCTGGCCGAGCGCCTCATGCACCTGCGTGAGGTCGAGGATGTGGCGCGCGATGTGATGGCGCTCCTCGCGGTCGAACCCGTCACGCACGCGACCTTCGACGTCTGACACGTTCGACGGTCGCAAGCTCTCGTCCGAAGTCCGAAGCCGGGAATCCCAAGGCCGGACTTCGGCGAAGCACGGTGCCCGGCGCCAACCGAAGGCGCCCTTCTCGGTCCGCATCCGCGATGCGCATCGAGGGAGGGCGCCTTTTTTCTTGGTCGTGTTTTTTCGTCTTCTCTCTGCCTTTCCCGTGCCGTTTTTCCGCCTCGCAACGCAAGGGTGCACCCCTCATTTTGTCGACAAAAATCGGCATAAGCGCTTCCTTTGAGCCCGCTCAAAAAATGTCCGACATTCCGTTGCCCGACGGCGCGTTTCGAGAATAAACGATCGGTAACGCGCCGTTACAATGATCGTCTTTGCCCTCGCCCGTCGCCTTCGGTCCGCCGGCGGGGGCTTTCTCTTAAGGTCCCGCGACGCCTTGCCGCTCTTTCGCGGAGACCCGTATCAACGCTTTGGAATTTTCAAGATGGAAATGGATCTCATGTTTTGGGTCCAGCTCGCGGTGGTGCTCCTCTGCGTGGCCGTGGGCGGTCGCCTCGGCGGCGTCGGGCTCGGTGCCGCGGGCGGTCTCGGTGTCTGCGTGCTCGTTCTCGGTCTCGGCGTTCAGCCCGGCTCGCCTCCCACCTCGGTGCTTCTCATCATTACGGCGGTGATCGCCGCGACGTCCGTGCTGCAGGGTTCGGGCGGCCTGGACCTTCTCGTGCGGCTTGCGGAAAAGATGCTGCGCAAGTACCCGAAGGCGATCACGATCGTCGGTCCCTTCGTCTGCTCGCTTTTCGTGATGCTCGTGGGGACGGCGTATGTGGCCTTTGCGGTGTATCCGGTCGTTGCCGAAGTGGCGGCCTCGGCCCGCGTTCGTCCCGAGCGCGCCGTGTCGGCCTCGGTGATTTCCGCCGGCATCGGCGTGATGGCTTCGCCCATGTCCGCCGCCATGGCCGCCATGGTGGGCATCATGTCGACGCAGGGCATCGCCTTCTGGCAGATTCTCGCCGTGACGGTGCCGACCTTCCTCTGCGCGACCTTCTGCGCGGCCCTTTCCGTCTTCTGGCGCGGCAAGGAATTGGAAGAAGACCCCGAATTCCAGCGCCGTCTGGCTTCGGGCGACTACCAGTGGCTTGCCGGTGGCGACCTCTCGCAGAAGTACGAAGAAAAGAAGGGTGCGAAGACCGCCGTCGTGATCTTCCTCCTCGGCATTCTCGTCTCGATTCTCGTGGGCTCCGTTCCCGGTCTTCGTCCCGAATGGGTCTCGGGTGACAAGGTGACGCAGCTCCCGATCCCGAACCTCATCCAGATGGTGATGCTCGCGACCGCCTTCGTGATCATCATGGTCTGCAAGGTGCCCTCGGAAAAGTTCGCCTCGGGTTCGGTCTTCCGTTCCGGTCTGATCGGCGTCGTGGGCGTCTTCGGCATTGCCTGGTGTACGGGTACGTTCTTCGACTCGCACACGCAGGTGCTCTCCGACGCCTTCTCCGGGATCGCCTCGTCGGCTCCGTTCCTCTTCTGCGTGGCCGCTTTCTGCGTTTCGACCGTCATCTTCTCGCCCACGGTCTCCACCACCATCATGATGCCGCTCGGCCTCAAGTTCGGCCTTCCGCCCGAATTCCTTATCGGTACCTGGGCGTGCTGCTACGGCGACTTCATGATCCCGGGGGGCGCTCAGATCGGTTGCACGGCTTTCGACCGCACCGGTACGACCCGCTTGGGTACCTTCGTCATCAACCACTCGTACCTGCGCCCGGGGCTCGTCTTCGTGGTGTCGGGTACCGTGATCGGTTGGGTCATCTCGAAGCTCGTTTTCTAAAAAAGCGAAAAACAGCGTTCGTTCGCGGCGTCGAGCGGAGGTTTCGGCCTCCGCCCGCGGACTTAGGACGCGGTATCCCCGAGGGGGTATCCGAAAACAACTCGACGCGGGGAGCGCTTCGGCGCTCCTCTTTTTTTTGCCTGATTAGCGGGCGAATCGAAGCGACGCTTCCGGCGACGGTCGCATTCCGAACGGATTGTTTAGAAAAACCGAACAATTGAATCCCGAGGGTTTTCCTTTACGAGATACGAGCAGGCCTTTTTCGGAAAACGAAAAAGAAGGTTTGCCGAAAGCGGGTTCGAACTGTAAAAATCCCCTGATATAGCCCAAAGTATGGGTTTAGATCAAAGGTAGTACGTCTTCTGGTCGGAAAAACCCTATGTTACAAACAGAAACACTTGACGCAAATGAAAAACGTACTTCGGATCACACACAAGGGATTCCCCTTGGTACACTACGTCCTGTTCGATGAAGACATTCTTTTCTCCTTTGGGGTGTCTTGTTTAGTCGAACAGTCGTCGGTCCCCGGTCGGATCGACGGCGGGAAGAGCGACATGTGGCTCTTTCTGGTGGTTGAAAAAAGCGGAATTTTTCCGGAGTCAAGCGGCTGGTCCCCGCTTCCGGAGTGAAGCCCCGACGTAGTGAGGACAAACGAAGTCGACGGTTTCGAGGTTTCCGCAGGGAATTCCTTCACGGGAATTTCCGAGCAGTCCTTGGTGATGAGATGTTTGGTCGCATCGCTTGAGTCCCGAAGACTGTTTCTCCTCTCTTGCGGCGGTTCGGTTTTCTCCTTTTTCCGAACCGCCGTTTCCTTTTTCAGGATTTCGAGAATCGCTCTCCGCGTTCCGCGCAGGCCTTCTTCGGCTCCTCTTCCGTTTCTCTCCGGGCTTTCCTCACGCTCTCGGCTTGCAGGTCGGAGTTCCGCCGCGCTAGAGTGTTCGGGACCGCAATCCGCCTCAAATCGGCGCTCGTTCCGGCGCGGCCTCTCCGTTTTTCCCCGAGCCTTCCGACCCATGGACCCGTCTCTCCTTCGCGGGCTTCGCACCCGATTTTCCCGTATCGCCCGCATCCCGCTCCGCGCCCTCATGCCCGTCGCACTGCTCGTTGCAGTCGGTCTCGGAGGGTGCTCCGTCGTGCATGTGAACGGCTCGATGCGCACGACGGAACGAACGATCTGCGTGGTGGAGCCGGGGCTTGTCGAGCCCGAAGTACACGAGGTGCTCCTGGAGCTCTTGAAGAAAAAGCGCTTTGACGTGCGCACGCTCCCCCGCGACGCCGCTCCCGGCGCGTGCCGTCTCACGCTCGTTTATTCGTGGCGAAAGGAGCAGTACTACCTGCCCGCTCTCGTGAAGCAGTTCGCGATCAGTCTCGACCTCTATGTCGACGGAGAAAAGTACGCGAACGCGAGTTTCGATCCGCTTCGCAACCTCGTCTCGCCCCACGTCAAGTTCATACCGTTTTCCCGCTACCTCGCGCGGGTGCTCGATCGACTCTTCCCAGGTCGGCCCGTGATCGGGGCGTAGTCGGGGCGGGGCTTGCGTGCCTGCCGCGAAGCAACTTCCTTCGGAAGCGGCGGGTGCGACCTTAGCCGTCGGCAACCTACACGGACGACGCCTTGACGACGGCGCAGGTCTTTTCGCCGGTTTTCGTTTCAAGCGTGACTTCAAGCGTGTTGCGAGCGGAGACGGGCTCCGTTCTTGGGTTTCCCCTCGACAAGTCCGACTTTTCCGGGGAAGCGAAGCGGTCTCCGTGGAAAAGCGTATCCGAAATGCAGAAAACCGCGGATAAACCGCGGTTTTCTGTGGAAGCTCTCTTCGATCGATTTAAGCGATCAAAGGAAACAATGGGTTGACACCGCACCCGAAGCCGTTCGAAAACCGTCGGCCTCGGGTGAGGGGAGCGATCAGGCGAGGCCCGTGATCTTCCCGTCGACGACGTCGATCTGCATGGCGGCGGGCGCCTTCGGGAGGCCGGGCATGCGCATGACGGCGCCCGTCGTCACGACGACGAAACCGGCACCGGCATTGAGGATGAAGCGCTGCACGGGGACCGTGAAGCCCGTCGGAGCGCCGAGCGCCTTGCCGTCGGCCGTAAGCGAGAAGGGGGTCTTCGCGATGCAGACGGGGAGGTGGCCGAAGCCGAGCTCGACGATGCGCTTCAGGTCCTTCTTCGCGGCTTCGGAGAGTTCGATCCCTTCGCCGCCGTAGACCTTGCGGACGACCGCCGTCACCTTGTCAAGGAGCGGAGCGTCTTCTTCGTAGGCGAAGTGAAGTTCGCGGGGCTCGTCGGCCGCTTCGAGAACGGCGCGCGCAAGTTCCACGGCACCGTCGCCGCCGCGGGCGAACCCGTCGCAGACCGCAAAGCGCACGCCGAGTTCGGCGCAGCGGTTGCGGATGATTTCGATTTCCTCATCCGTATCCGTGTGGAAGTGGTTGAGGGAGACGACGATTTCGGGCCCGAAATTCTTGAGGTTGCGAACGTGCGCGTCGAGGTTGCAAAGACCCTTGCGAAGCGCTTCGACGTCGGGCTTGCCGATTTCAGGGAGGGGCACGCCGCCGTGCCACTTGAGGGCCTTCGTGGACGTGACGAGCACCACGGCGGAGGGCTTGAGCCCCGCCATGCGGCACTTGATGTCGATGAACTTTTCGGCGCCGAGGTCCGAGCCGAAGCCCGCTTCCGTCACGGCGAAGTCGCCCAACTTCAAAGCGGCGCGCGTGGCGGCGAGGGAGTTGCAGCCGTGCGCGATGTTGGCAAAGGGGCCGCCGTGCACAAAAGCGAGGTTGCCCTCGATCGACTGCACGAGGTTGGGCTTCATCGCGTCCTTCAAGAGGGCGAGAAGCGCCCCCGTCGCGCCGAGGTCCTTGCAGGTGTAGGCCGTGCCGTCCTTGCGGATGCCGAGGACGATACGGTCGATGCGGGCGCGGAGGTCTTCCATCCCGTCCGCAAGGCACAGAACCGCCATCAGTTCGGAAGCCGCCGTGATGTCAAAGCCCGCTTCCGTCGGGATGCCGTTCGCAGCGCCGCCGAGGCCGCTCACGATGTTGCGCAACATACGGTCGTTCACGTCCATGACGCGGCGCCAGAAGATTTCGCGCAGCTCGACCTGGCCCTGATGACGGGCGTTGTCAAGAAGGGCGGCAAGCAGATTGTTCGCCGCGGTGATCGCATGGAGGTCGCCCGTGAAGTGGAGGTTGATCGCTTCCATCGGAAGGACCTGGCTGTAGCCGCCCCCGGCCGCACCGCCCTTCATCCCGAAGACGGGACCGAGCGAGGGTTCGCGAAGGGCGAGCACGGCGGACTTGCCGATTTTCTTGAGGCCCTGCGCGAGCGCGATCGAGGTGGTGGTTTTGCCGGAACCCGCAGGCATGCCCGAGGTGGCCGTAACGAGAATCAGGCGGCCGCGTTCCTTGCGGGCGGGGTCGAGGTCGACCTTGGCCTTGTCGCGGCCGTAGGGTTCGAATTCCGCGTCGGCAAGGCCCGCCGCGTGAGCGAGCTCGTCGATGGGGGTGAGTCGTGCGGCCTGGGCGATTTCGATGTCGCTGAGCATATCGGCAGTCTCCAAAAGTAGAAAATGGAAAAGGGCCGGGGCGCGCGACGGGACGTTAATGCAACGTCGGAGCTCGATCGACTTCGAAAGGAGCCTTCCGGGGCGGATCTCGACCGCGCACCGCACGACGTGCGGCGGGGAGAACCCGAAAGCAAACGCTCGACGAAGGAGAGGGGCGCGCGCACGAAGCACGTCGGACACCGCTTCGTGAAAAGCGGCCGAGCGCTTCGAAAGTGCCGAAAGTATGCCTCAAAACGCCCCTTTCGGGGGGCGGGCAGCCCGTGAAAGTGGCTGAAGGACAAAAATCGATGCAAAAAAGCCGGCATCCCCCGTCGAGGGATGCCGGCTTTGAAGCCGAAACAGGAGCGGGCCCCCGATCCTCGGGCGCTCGCAATCCTTATCAGAGGGGGTCGCCCGAACGGAGGAGCAGGCGCGCGATTTCGGCCGCGTTGTGGAGATCGAGCTTCCGATAGGCGCTGCCGCGGTGGACCTGGACGGTCTTTTCGGAAATGCCGAATTCGGCCGCCACTTCCTTGTTGGAGTAGCCCTGCGCGACCATGCGGATCACTTCGCGTTCGCGCTGCGTGAGCTGCTCCAGACGCGCCTTGAAGTCGGCCACTTCGGCCTGATCGCGGCGGGCGGCCTTGTTGCGGGCGACCGCGGCGTCGATCACCTCGAGGAGACGGTCGTCCTTCACGGGCTTTTGCAGGAAGTCGACGGCGCCGTTTTTGAGCGTGTTGACCGCCATGTCGATGTCGCCGTGGCCCGAAACGAAGATGATCGGGAGGTCGCAACCGAGTTCCTTCAGGCGGTTCTGAAGTTCAAGCCCCGACATGTTGGGCATGCGCACGTCCAGCAAAATGGCGCCGTAGCGGCGGAAGTCGCTCGAAGCGAGAAAACTTCCCGCATCGGCGTAGGTGACGACGTCGTAGGATTCTCCGCTCAGCAAAAACGCCCAGGAGCGACGCACGGCGTCGTCGTCGTCGATGACGCGGATGAGGGGCTTGTACTCGAAATTTCCGGACAGATTGGTGAAATTCATTGTTGGTGCAATCCGAAAGAAGATTGGGCAAACGACTCGGCCCTCGCATCGGTTCGAAGGCGATCGAAGCGGAGGGAGCACGATCGGCCGCGCGTGCGACGGAAACCTCGGGGGCGGGACGTCGTACGGCACGCGTCGACGGACGGGGCGGTCGTCTCGTTAGTGTAGCCTGAACGGAAGGACATGCGCGTCGAGTTTTTTCGAGGTCATTCTCGGATGCGGGCGGTTCGCTTCTCTCCCCGGAACTTACGCTTCCCGGGAGAGCGCTCTGCGGCGCGAAGTCTTCCGATTCCCACTATACAGGCTCGAAGACGGTTTGCGCGTTGCCTTGCTTGCGCATTCCGTTCTGTTTATGGCGGGCGGTCGTGCATTCCCCGTCGGCTTGCCCTATAGTTTCCCGTATCGGCGGCCTCGGACCCTCGATGCGGCCGTCCACATTCAGTGAGGAACCGGACAATGATTCACGCCTTCCGACCGACGGTCGGTCTTCTCTCGGCAAGTATTTTGCTTGCGGGTTGCTCGAGCTTCTCGGGCGATCGCCCCGAAACGGCCCCCGAGCAGGACGAAACGGCGCAGTTCGCGCCCGTCGACTACATGTCGGTGTGTCTTCTTGAAAACAACTCCGTGAAGAGCCCGCAACTCGTCGACGCGATGGAAAAGGGCTTTCGCGCCGCGGGCGCCGACGTGAAGCGCCTCCCCGCGGGAAGCGGCGCCGACGCCTGCCCGTTCGTTCTCACTTACGAAGTCGAGTCGACCGAGGGCGTCATCCGCACGGTCGTCTACCACACGTTCGAGCACGGCATTCCCAGAAACGACGCGCGCGGTCGCGCGCCGGAAGGCCGGGGGCTCACGGTCGACATGGTGGCTCTGCACTCGCGGGAACTTCTTCGCAATCTTGAAAAGATCCGCGCGCAGAAGGCGGCCGAAGCGCAGTCCTTCCGCAAGGACCCCGCCTTCGGCGAGAAGGCGGAAAACGACGCCGAATAACACGCCGCTCCGAAGAACTTCGAGCTTTCGTTTGTTTTCTTCCTGCACGGACGGGCATCGGGCGTATCATTCGAGGTGCGTTGAGGGTACCGGGCCCGTGCGGTCCGGTTGAGAAATACTTCCAGCACCGGATCGGGTTGAGACCTGCGGCGGGAAACGCATGAAAGTCTTGGGGCCTCTCTTTGAGCCGAAGAGAGTCGGCGAGTGGCCTCGAAGCCGACGGCTTGGGAAGCATCGCCCCACCGTCCCGCAAAGGGCGGTGGGGCGGTGCGTGTCTGCATGTCGACAAACGGAAAAGAAGACTCCGAACTCGGAGTGCCGTCATCCGTTTTTCCTTCGTCCCTTTTCTCCCGTTCCGATCAAGGATCCTCCGCGCACGTTTTCCATTCGTCGCCACAGGAGGCTCCTCATGACGAACTCGACCGAAAAGTCCCTTGCCGCTTCGACGGCTTCGATCGCTCCGGAAGCGTCGATTATTCCGATCGCCGCGCGCGAGCGGTCCGCAGACAACGCCGACACCCTCGAAACGCCCGACGCCGCCGACGAACGCACCCGTCTCTTTGCGGGTCGTCTTCCCGGTCTTCGCGTCTATCGCCCGTCCCGTTTCGGCGAGCCCGTCCCGTTTCGTCGCATCGAATTGGAGCCGACGCCCGAGTGCTTCGGCGGCGGTCGTCAGCCCGCTCTGTGGCTTGCCGACGTGACGGGCCCCTTCGGGGAAGGTGACGGGAAGGGTGCGCCTCGCCTTCGCGCCCGACCCGAGCCCGGTGCGCCCACGCAGTTGCAGAGCGCCCGCGAAGGGCGCGTGACCCCGGAAATGGCCTTTGCGGCCGAGCGCGAAAATCTCGGGCGCGAAGCGTTTCTCGAAGAGCTGAGCCGTTGCGGGAACCCCCGCGCCGAGGCGCTTTACGAAAAGCTCCTCGCCGCTCCCGCCTTCACGCCCGAACTCGTTCGCGACGAAGTCGCCCGACGCCGTGCCGTGATTCCCCTCAACGTCCGCCACCCCGAAGCCGAACCGATGGTGATCGGGAGGGCCTTCTCGACGAAAGTGAACGCCAACATCGGTACGAGCGCCTCGTCGAAGTCGGGCCGGGAAGAGCACGGAAAACTGCGCGAAGCGCTCTTTTGCGGGGCGGACACGGTGATGGACCTCTCGACGGGGCCCGAAATCCGCACGACCCGCGAAATGCTCCTGCGCGCCTCGCCCGTGCCGCTCGGGACCGTGCCGATTTACGAAGCGCTCGAGCGTGCGGGCGGAGACCCCGGGCGCCTCTCCTGGGAGATCTTCCGCGAGGTCCTTGTCGAGCAGGCCGAGTCGGGCGTCGACTACATGACGATTCACGCGGGCGTACTCAAAGCGCACGTCGAACTCACACGCAACCGTCTCACGGGCATCGTCTCGCGCGGAGGCGGCATTCTCGCGCGCTGGATGAAGGAACACGGGCGGGAGAACTTCCTCTACGAACACTTCGAGGAGATTCTCGATACGGCCGCCCGCTACGACATCACGCTTTCGCTCGGGGACGGACTGCGCTCGGGGTCGATTGCGGACGGAAACGACGCCGCACAGTTTGCGGAACTCCGCACGCTCGGACGCTTGAACGAAGCCGCGGGCCGTCGGGGCGTGCAGGTGATGATCGAAGGACCGGGGCACGTTCCGCTCTCGGGCGTCGTTGAAAATCAGCGCCTCGAAGACGATTGTTGTTCCGAAGCGCCTTTCTACACGCTCGGGCCCCTCGTGACCGACATCGGCGCGGGGTACGATCACGTGACGGCCGCGATCGGCGCGACGACGATCGGCGCCGCGGGAACGGCCATGCTCTGCTACGTGACGCCCAAAGAACATCTGGGTCTTCCCGATGCGAACGACGTGCGCGAAGGGATGGCGGTCTTTCGCATTGCGGCCCACGCGGCCGACATTGCGAAGGGCATCCCCGGGGCGCTCCTTCGCGACGCGGCGATGAGCGCCGCGCGCTTCGAATTCCGCTGGGACGATCAGTTTCTTCTTTCGATCGACCCGGAGCGCGCACGGCGCTTTCACGGCGAACACCTCAAGGGGCGCGGCGCCCGCACCGCGCACTTCTGTTCGATGTGCGGTCCCTCCTACTGCCCGATGATGCTCGCGCGCGACCTCTTCGACTGATCGACGGCGCGGTGCGACGCGTTCGCCGGAAAAGACGAAGGCCCGGTTCGATGTTTCGAACCGGGCCTTCGTCCCAAGGAACCAATGCCGTTGCTTATTCAAGCCCTTTGTAGAGTCGTTAAGCCGTCAGGCCGCTTCGTCGCGCAGGGACTTTCGAAGCGCCCAGGCCGCGGCCTGGCCCGATACGAACCGGTTCTCGGCCGCGGCGTCGGGGTAGCCCGCGCGAATCGCACGCTTGCAGCGGTCGATGAGGGCGACGGATTCGCTCCCCTTCACGCGCTCCAAGTGCGCCCGCATGGCGGGCGCCTCGGGATTGTCGGCCTTCGTCATCGCGCACACGGCGAGAACGAACGCTTCGGAAACCAGGATGTGTTCGAGCTGACCGCACGCTTCGAGCCCCTCGAAGACGAGTCGCGCCGTCACGGGGTGAACGCCGAGTCGCTCGAGGCTCTTGGCGGACTTCGGCAGATTGGCGCGCGACACGAGTTCGATGTCTTCGGCAAGGCCGAAAAGCGACCGGCCGAAGACGTTCGTGATCGCCCGATCGAAGGGATGTGCGTGAAGCGGCGGGAAAGGATGGGAAGCGGACTGTTGCATGGCGAATTACCCGAAGAAAAAGGCGTGCGTACGGTCCGATCGACCTTTTCGGGTCGAGGCCGCGAAACAAAGGGAACGCTTTCGGGCGGGGAAAAGGCGACGCACGTGGAAGAAAAAACGTTTGTTCGAAGACCAGTATGCGGACCGAAAGCGCCCCGCGCGAGAGGCGCGAAGAGAAAATTCGACGGGGTTTTGACTCGCTTCGGGGGTGGGTGATTTTTCGGAAATTTTTGATCCACCCCGCATCGGCGTACACACCCGCGACGGCGGGCGTCGGAGGGTTCGGGGCGGGAAGGAAGTGAAGAAGAGGGTACAAACCCTTGTTTCGAGGTAATACCTCAAGAAACCGAAACGACTTTGTACCTTTTCGTCGTCGGCCCGCCCCGCACTCCCCGCAATCGGGCGTACACTTCGACTTACGCCGCCCCGCGGGGGTCGGCCGCCAGGTTCATCCATAAGAAAAACGCCGAGTCGTCTGCCGGATCCTCTCCGGACTTTCAAGTGACGCGTTCGGCCGAACTCTGCGCTCCGAAGAGGGGGTTTCGCCCCCCGTTGAAATCCATTCTCAGAAAACGAATCTCTTGGAGATGCACATCATGACGTTCACCAAATTCTTCGCCTCCGCGGCCGTGGCCGCCGGTTTTGCCCTGACGCTCGCCGGTTGCGGCGACAAGGCTCCCGCCGAAGCCCCGAAGGCGGCCGACGGTACGACCACCCTTTCGATCGGCGTTTCGCCCGTGCCGCACGCCGACATCATCCGCTTCGTGGAACCCGCGCTGAAGGCTCAGGGGGTCAACCTCAAGATCGTCGAATTCAGCGACTACGTCCAGCCGAACCTTTCCTTGAACGACAAGGAGCTCGACGCGAACTTCTTCCAGCACAAGCCCTACCTCGACGACTTCTCGGCGCAGCGCGGTCTGAAGCTCGCCTCGCTCGTGGCCGTTCACATCGAACCGATGGGCGTCTATTCGAAGAGCGTGAAGGCTGTGGCCGACACGCCCGACGGTGCCAAGGTTGCGATCCCGAACGACCCGACGAACGGCGGGCGCGCTCTGAAGGTGCTTGAAACGGCGGGCCTCATCAAACTCAAGGACGGCGTCGGGGTGCTTGCCACCGTCGCGGACGTCGTTTCGAATCCGAAGAACCTGAAGTTCGTCGAAATCGAAGCCGCGCAGCTTCCCCGTTCGCTCGACGACGTGGCGCTTGCGGTCATCAACTCCAATTTCGCCCTCGGCGCGAACCTCAACCCCGTGAAGGACGCGATCGCCATCGAAGCGAAGGATTCGCCCTACGCCAACATCGTGGCCGTGCGTGCGGGCGACGAAAACCGCCCCGAAATCGCGAAGCTGAAGGCCGCTCTCACGACGCCCGACGTGAAGAAGTTCCTCGAAGAGAAGTACCAGGGCGCGGTGGTGCCGGCGTTCTGATCCCGGACGTCGTCCGAACCTCGTAAATCGAACAAAGCCGCTCGAAGTGCATTCGAGCGGCTTTTTTTTCTCTCAAACGAACAAGCCCCGGTCGAGCCGGGGCTTCGGGTGCTTCGAACGCACCGAGCGTATCGGGAGCTGCGGGAACGGCCGGAGCTCCCCCGAATCTTTCTCAGAACGTCACCGTATCCGGGTGAAGCCCCGAGAACGCCGTTTGCGGCATCGTGTCGAGGGTCTTCATTTCTTCGGGCGTGAGTTCGAAGTGCCAGATGCGGAGATTTTCCTGCTGGTGACGCAATTCGGTCGCCTTCGGGATCGGGCAGAGGCCGTGTTGGAGACTCCAGCGCAGAGCCACCTGCGCGGGCGTGACGCCGTGGGCCTCCGCAATTTCGATCATGAGGGGATGACGCAGGAGCGTGCCGCGCCCGAGCGGGCTCCAGCTCTGCACGGGGATGCGGTTCGCAAGCGAAAAACCCACGGCACGGAACTGCGTGTAGCCCGGGTGGCTTTCCAACTGATTGACCATCGGCGCGACGCTCGCACGCGTCAAAAGCGGCACGAGGTGGTGCGGAAGGAAGTTCGCAAGGCCGATTGCCCGAGCACGCTTTTGCGCGTAGATCGTTTCGAGCGCGCGCCACGCGCCGAAATTCTGCGCCTGCCACACGACGGCTTCTCCCTGGGAGGCGGGCCAGTGAATGAGCAGAAGGTCGACGTACTCCATCTGGAGCTGTTCCAGAATCTGCTCGAACCCCTCGATCGCGCACTCGTAGGAGCGGTGCGAGGTCCAGAGTTTCATCGTGATGAAGAATTCCGAGCGCGGCACGCCCGAATCGCGAATCGCCTCGCCGAGGAGCTGTGCGTTGTTGTAAATCTGAGCCGTGTCGAAGTGACGGTACCCGATTTGGATCGCCGTCTGAACGCTCGAGGTGAAGTGTTCGTTGAGCGGAATCTGCCAGGTGCCGAAACCGATGATCGGCATCTGAACGCCGTTGGCGAGTTCAAGCGTGTGATTCTGAAAATTGAGCATGAGGCGGTCCCGAGGTCAAGTGTCTGCGTGAAGGAATGAGTCCGACGACACCTGAGAAGGCGATCGACGGTAAGGACGCCTATGGTACCGTGCCCGGCTTCGGAAAACCTTGCGCGAAATCAAAGAAGCGTCACCGCATCGCCCCGACGAGCTTCCCGCTCCCGGTTCAAATCCGAGACTCCCCGACAATGCCGCCGAAACCTGCGTTGCTTCAAGGTACTGGGAGGGGTTTACGGATTTGAGCGAGCGCTGTTCAGGCTACAATTCGAGGACCTCTTTTTGTTTCTTTCGGGCCTGCGGGCCCGTTTTGCGCCGCGCGACGTTTCCAGCGCGCGCAGACCCGCCCGCCGAAACGATTCCCAACGCTCCGATTCTATGGACAACTCTCTCATCACCGCGTTTCTTCTCGGTGCCTGCGTCGTCGGTTGCGGCGCGGGCGTGGTCTGGCAGGTTTTGCGCCGCAAACCCGCGGCCGCCCGTCGCATTGAACGTGTGGGTGCGCGCCCGAAGTCCGTGCGCGTTCCCGAGGCGCCGAAGCCCGAACCCGAAGCCGCGCGCCCGACGGTCGGGGTGCTGCGCCCCGACATGCTCGCCTTCACGACAGTGGCGGGCGACGTCACGTCGGCGGAACTCTTCGTGCAGCGCGCGCTCGAAATCGAGTTGCCCGGCTACCGCGAAGTGGTGTTGCAACCCCATGAGAAACAGGAATTCGACGGGATCTTCGCGCACAACGCGGTGCTCGCCTGGGAGCCCGAGGACGAATTCGCCGCCGACACCTATGCGGTGAGCTTTTCGCCCGTCATTGAAAACGCGCTTGCCGCGGGGTTCGAGCCGCGCGTGAACGCCACCTCGAACGACCTTTCCGTCATCGCCCTGCGCGAGGGGGTGGAAATGGGCGAACCCATGAGCGCTCCCGACTACAGTTGGGGCGGGCCGCAGGCCGTGCACCGTCTCTTCAATCTTCTCGATCCCGCCGAACAAAAGCACGAGCTCGAAGGGGAGCTGCGCAAAGAACTCGACGTGATCGAAGAGCGCCTCCGAAAGTTGAAGCTCTTCATTCCCGCCGTGCGCGGTCACGAGTGGAAGCATCGCTGGGACGAACTTTTCGACCTCTCGCGCGACGTGCGTCGTCTGGGGCTCGAAGAGGGCCGTGCGCAGGAGCGCACCGAACGCGCCGACCGGCTTGCGGCCGCGATGCGCGCCGTCAACGCCCGCATCGACACGGCGCTCAAGACCTACGTCAATACGATCCGCACCGCGGACGAAGCGGACCACGCCCTCACGGAAAGCATCGCGCTCATGGACGAGCGTGAAGTCGCGGTTCTCTTCCTGCGTGCGATCGCGCTCATGCGCGTCATCGCGAGCGACGACTACATCCACGGAATGCGGTGCTCCTCGCGCATCGCCCTCAACGTGCAGGAATTCCCGAGCGTGCATCCGCTTCTTGACAAGAGCCGCAATATTGCCCTCCAAGCCCTCGAAGTCGAATCGCGCGGCATGAACGAAGCGCAGATGACGTTGGTCGCCTCCGTCAAGAAGGATGCGGATCGCCTCGCGGACGAGCACGATGCCGTCGTCGCTCGTCTTGAAAAGGACGTCGCGCGCCTTCAGAAGGCGATCGACCGCCACCTGATTCTCCAGGGGAAGCGCCGTCGCTACGCCGTGCGCATGACCCCCGACAACCGCGTCGACGCGCTCCTCGTTCTGGAGCGCTGAGCCGCCCCCGAACTTCGGCGGGCACGCCCCGACGGAGCCCTCACTCGGACCGCCCCGCACGATCGCTTCGTCGGGGCGGTTTGCATCGGTGCATCCCGGAGGGCGCCTTTTCGCCGTCGCGTCTGCGCGAAAAAAAAGCCGCCCCGACCGGCGGTCGAAGCGGCTTTTTTCGCTTTTTTTTGAGGCTTTCGGGGTCGGAACAATCTCCTCCGGCTCAGTGCGGAACCTCTTCGCCCGCCGTGCTCGAAGCGGGCTTTTCGCCTCCCGGCAGTACCGCCGACTTCGTCGTCGCCCAGAGCACAAGGCACAGAACGGCCGACACCGCCACGAACGCCGCCCCCGAGGGCGCAACGGGTTCGAACCCCCAACGGGCGGAAATGAGGCTTCCCGTAAAGGCTCCGGTGCCGATCCCGATGTTGAAGATCCCCGAGTAGAGCGACACCGCGATGTCGGCGGCGTCCGAAGCCACGTTGAGCACCACCGTCTGGAAGGCCATGCAGACGGTCGTCATGGCCGCGCCCCAGAACAGGGTGAGGATGAGAAGTTCCGAATATCCGAGGTGTGCCGCTGTGTTGAAAAGCGCGAGCACCGCGGCGATCACCACGAGCGGCACGGTGAGCGTTGCGGACGTGAAGCGGTCCACGGTCTTTGTTGAAACGACCGTCCCGAGAATGCCCGCGAGGCCGAAAACGAGGAGCACCGTGACGACGTCCGATTCCCCGTAACCCGCCTGCTGCAGTACGGGACTCACGTAGGAGTAGGCCGTGAACTGCCCGAGAACGGTGACGGCCGTAAGGAAATAGAGCTGTAAAAGCGCGGGACGCTTCAGAAGTCCCGGCAAAGCCGCCAACGACCCCGCCTTGTTGCTCGGACATTCGGGCAACACCGCCCAAATGAGAACGAGGCACGCAAAGGCCGCGGCGCCGATCACGCAGAACGCTTCCTGCCACCCGAAGAAGTGCCCGAGCTGGGTGCCGATCGGAACCCCCAGAACGGTCGCGACGATCGTTCCGCCCATCACGGCCGCAAGCCCCACGGCGCGCTTTCCGCGCGGGGCCATGCGGGCGGCAAGCGGCGTCATGATCGACCAGAAAACGGAGTGCGTGAACGCAACCCCGATGCGGGCCGCGAGGAGCGACTCGAACGTGTTCGTCCACAGCACGACCACGTGGCAAAGCGCAAAGACCGCGATGAGACCGAGAAGAAGTTTGCGGCGTTCGATTTTCGCGGTGAGGAGCGTCAAAGGGAGCGACATGATCGCCACCACCCAGGCATAGCCCGTGATGATGAGGCCCGTATCGGAGACGGTTTCGCCGAGCCCCGCGGCCATGTCGGGCAAAAGCCCCACGGGGAGAAATTCGGAGGTGTTGAAGGTGAAGGCGGCGAAGGCGAGGCCGAGAACGGGAAGCCACGCCCGGAGACCTTCCCGAGGGAGCGTGCGGTCGGTCATGGGGAAAAACGAGGGAAAGAAGGGAATTAGGGAAAACGTTAAGGGGGTGAAATTCTAGCGCTCTCCGCTGAAAAACGGGGGACGCGAAGAAAACGCACGTTCGGGGGAAACGAACGTGCACGGTCGGTATGTCGGCGAAGACTCTGAAAGCCGAAAACCGAAACGCCCGCGCTTTCGGGCGGGCGTTTCGGGGGCTTCGGGCTTTGCGCCCGGACCATCGGGCTCTTCCGGCTCCCCGGGGCGGCCGGCTTTGCCCCGGGTGCCGTTCGCGACGATCGTTATCGGAGGCCCATGGCGTCTCGCATCGTGAAGAAGAGGTCGGTCTGGTCGGTGAGACCCGTCACGTTGGCGGCGTGCGGACCGTAGGCCGCCACGCGCAGCTGCGTGCCCGTGTGACCCTGGTCGCCTTCGATTTCGCTGTTGCCGTAGGAGACCGTCATCGGGGCGCCGTCGGCGGTCATCACCGAAGCGGTGAGGCCTGGGGCCTTCGTGTCCTGATAGACGATCTGGCAGGAGTGAGCGTGGTCGGCCGTCACGATCACCAGCGTATTGCCGTCCTTCTTCGCGAAGTCGAGCGCGACCTTCACGGCTTCGTCGAGGTCGACCGTTTCGCCGAACTGTCCGCAGGGATTGGCCTTGTGGTCTTCCTTGTCGATCGAGGCGCCTTCGACCTGGAGGAAGAAGCCGTTCGGATTCGTCTTCAAGAGTTCGATCGCCTTTTCGGTCATCTGAGCGAGCGTCGGATGGTCGGCCGTGCGCTTCGGATTCTTTTCGCAGACGATCGCGGGTTTGTCGAGGTTGCCGTGGTAGGTGGCCTTCGGACCGTTGAGGCGCACGGGCATGTTGCCTTCGGCAAAAAGCCCGAGAACGGGCTTCGTCGAATCGGCGGCCGTGAGGGCCTGCATTTCGGCCGTGTTCGTGACGATTTGATAACCCGCTTCGCGCGCGGCGTCAAGGAGTACCTTGCCCTTGAATTCGCCGCCCTTGGCGACTTCCTTGAAGCTCTTCATGCCGCCGCCGAGCGTCACGTCGGCGCGCATCTTGATGAACTGTTCCGTAATGGAGCCGATGCCGCCGTTTTCGGCGGCTTCCTTCGGGCACTTTTCGCTCGTCGCGTTCGGGCCGTAGCACTTGCGGTGCGTGACGTGCGCGACGACGGCGGCGGGCGTGGCGTCCTGAAGCTCGGCGGTGGAGACGTTGCCCGTCGCTTTGCCGGCCTTCTTCGCGAGTTCGAGAATCGACACGTGGGGCTTGCCGTTCACGTCGACGCCGATCGCGCCGTTGTAGCTCTTGACCCCCGTGTTCCAGGCGGTCGCCGAAGCCGCCGAGTCCGTCACGTAGCGGGGCTTCTTCGTCTTCGGGTCGAGCGAGTAGTGCGTGTACTGGCCCGTGAGGGGCAGAGCGTCGAGCCCGGGGAAGAATCCGCCCGCACCGTGCGCGAAGTTGCGCGCGGCGGTGATTTCGCTGTCGCCCATCCCGTCGCCGATCAGAATGATGACGTTCTTCGCGATCTTGTTCGAGAGGGATTGACGGACGAGTTCGGTCTGGTCGCCCTGCAGGCGGCGCGCACCGCCCCAGGCGGTGATGTCGCCCTTGGCGGCGCGTTCGATCGTCGGGAAGGTGTCGGCGGCGTTGGCCGTGCCGAAGGCGGCGAAAGCGGAGGCGGCCGCGAGAGCAACGGCGGCGAACTTGAAAGTACGGATCATGGCAATATCATCCTGTATGCAATGTGGCCGGGACGGCGGAATCGTGTTCCGCATCGTCCCGAACGACCTCGGGCGCGCTGAAGTCGACGACGCACGAGACGCGCCCGATTCGATGGTGTTGACGACGGCGTCAGGCCTTGAGAATTCGTGCGACGTCCGCGGCGAGCGCGGCTTCGCCCGAGTTCGAGAGAAGCGCCCAGACGCGCATCGCGGAGAGATTCGCAAACACGTAGTTGCGGAAGCTGTTGAAGTCCTTGTCGCTCGTCAACCCGTAGGTCGACGCGGCGAGCTTCTTCAGGGCGGGGAGGCTCCACTGACAGGCGGGACCCGAAAGAACGAAGTCGTGGTCCGCAAGGTGCACGACGAAGCCTTCGCTGCGACGCGGAAGGGGCAGGGTCTTCCCGTCCGCGGCGAGGAACCCGCGTTCGACGGGGTCGAGCCCCGCGATGAGGGCGGCCGCGCGGATCCAACCGACGACAAGCGCTTCGCCCGCGGGCGTTCCGGGGTGATCGTGCGCCGCGGCCTGTGCCGCGACGACGCGGGCCGGAAGTCCCCGCTTCATCGATTCCGCAAGACTCAGCACGTGGTGTTCGCCCGTCTTCGCCAAGGGCTTTTCAACGCGCGAGGAGCCGTCCGCCTGCCACGCAAAGACCCAGGGCTTGTGAAGGTCGTGAAGGAGTTCTCCGCCCACGGCGGCGTCGTAATCGAGGTCGCAGTCGAAGACGGAATCGTAGTTTTCAAGAAGGCGAACGGCCGAAAGGACGTTGAGCGCGCAGTGGGTCGCAAGGCCTCCGGGATAGGCGTGGTGGCTTGCGTACCCCGAACCCGGAGCGCTCCAGAAGGGCTGCTCCGCACGGCCCTTTTGCGTGACGGTCGGAAAGAGTTCGGCGCGATCCGCATCGATCAGGCCCTCGGCCTTGAGGGCCGCGAGCACCTTGTCCTCGTCCGTGTCGGCCACGGTCGGGACGGGGTCGTTCAGGATCGCAAGGACGGTGTTGCGCACGGCTTCGTCCCGAAGGTGTTCCGCCGCGTCGACGAGCACGCGGAAAGCGGCCGAGACGAGACGACTTTCGCGCGCCATGTCGACGGGGCTCATGGCGAGCATCTCGGCGACGGTGCGTTGCGTGAGGGGGTGTTCGAACGAGGATTTCGTCGCCTCGGTTACCGCCGCGGCGGCGGGCGACGAAAGAAGAGCGCCGAAGGGCGCGGCGGCGGCTGCAAGCGCGGCCGAAGAGGAGCCGAGCAAACGGCGTCGGGAAATCGAAACGGACATGAAGATCATCCGGAGAGCTGGCGAAAGTGCCGAATGAAATTCTGCCGACGTGATGTGAAAAACCCGTTTCCGTCCCGTGAAGGCTCGGTAACGGGCTCGTGAGGAGTTCGTGACGCGCGAGTGACGAAAGAATGACGGAAAAGTAAACAAAACCCCGGTCCGAAACCGCTTGAGAGTCTTCGAACCGGGGGCGATGCGGTCGGTTGAAATGCCGCACGGGCCGTCAGCGGAGCGCGGCATTCTCCGCGCCGTACCCGAAGACGATCGTCCCCTGCGCGTGCGGGTGTTCGACGTAAGGACCGCGAAGCGCATCCGACGTTTCGGCGTCTTCGGCTCGTTCCATGCGAATCCAAGCGAACTTCACGGCCAATTCACCGTCTTTTTCCGGCGGAATCGTAAGAACGAGGTCCATCGTCATGCCGGGCGTCGTGGGCGCCTTGAATTTGAGGTTGCGTACCGAGCGGGCGGAAAGCGTCGCCCCGTCCGCCGCACGCGCTTTGAGCGCGCGTTCGACCAAAACGAGCTGCGCCACGCCCGGGAGAATCGGCACCCCCTCGAAATGTCCTTCGAACCACGCGAAGGTATCGGTCAAGCGCGTTCGAAGCCGAACGGTGCGAACACCCGAAAGGGAATCGCACGCATCCGACACCGTCACCCATTCGGGTTCCCGAGCGTCGAAGCACCGGGCGGCGGAGCGCGCCGTGCACTTCCCCTGGGCGTTGACGGGCATCGCGTCGACGAAGCGCCAGCGTTTCGGGGTTTGAAGGGGCGTGACGCGACCCGCCAAGCGCGCCTTGAGAAGCGCCGTGAGGCGGGACTTCCCTTCGGCAAGGATCACGTCCCGCGCTTCGGGCGTCAATTCGACGAGGGCGGCGAGCGATTCGCGCCGCCGCGCGGCGCTAGCGGGGTCCGACAGCACCCGAACGGAGCGTGCGAGGCCCGTTGCGAGAATCTCCGCCTCGATGTCGGCGGGCGAGACGCGCATGCCTTCGATCTTGAGAATGCGGTCGGTGCGACCGAGCAACCGAAAGCGCGAGATGTCTCCGTTTTCGGTCTTTTCCGTTCGCAGTTCGATCCGATCCGCTCCGGATTCGCCTTCGGGCGATCGGATTTGAGGACCCGAAACCCGCACGCGACCCGTGCCCTCCGCGCGAATCGCGCCCGTTTCTTCGTCTTCCACCGAAACCGAGACGCCCGGCATGGGGCGCCAGTCGGGGGTCACGACCGTACCGTCCGCGGAGAGTTCGCGCATGCGCCGCGCGATCCCGCCCGTTTCGGTCGAGCCGAGGACTTCGAGCGGGAAGCGCCCGAAGACGTTGCGGGAAAGGAGCGCCCCGGCTTCGTCCAGGGGGCCCGCCGAGGAAACGACCGCAAGGGGCTGTCGCACGGGGTTTTCGCCTTCGAATAGCGGAGCGAAGAGCGACGCGTCGAGGCGCTTCAAGTGTGCGGGCGAGGTGACGAGCACCGTCTCAAGACCGATCTCCTGCGCGCGTCGGAAGGTTCGCGCAAGCGCTTCGGGGTAGTGCAGACGCGCCGAGGTGAGAAGGACCGGCGTCTCCCGCAGGGGCCGGTCGCCGATTTCGGGACGTTCGGTCGCCTCTCTCACGAGGGTGAGGAGGGGCCACAGCAGTCGAAAGAGAATCCCGTAGATGTGCTGATGCGTGACGGTGGCAAGTACTGCAAGGGAACGCCCTTCGTTAAGCGCCTGCGCCACCGCGGGCAACGCCCGAAGCGCCCGATCCACCCCTTCGACCTCCCGAAAGAGTTGCTCCAAGCGCTTCGCGACCCGTTTCGCATCTCCCGTGCTCCCGCTCGTAAAAAGCGAGGCGAGATCGCGCTTTTCGGGTAAAACCGGAAGCGCGGGGAGCACCTCGCAAGTCGACGAACTCCGTGCGTTCGCCGCGGGCTCCGTAAAGGCAACGAGATCCCGGGCCTCGTCGAGCGGCTCGCGCTCGTGCCAGGCACGTGCCGCATCGAGTGCGAGACCGTCGCCCGCTTCAAGGAGCCCCCCGGCGCGCAGGCGCTTCAAGGTTTCGGGCAGAGCGTCGCTTCCGAGCATCGTTTCAACGCCCGCGCCCCACGCCCCGAAAAGGAGCGCCGCCCCTTCGAGGGTGTCGTCCGTGAGGACGAAGAGTCGCCGGGGACGGTCGGCCGAAGGAGATTCACCGAAGTTCGCCCGCGCAAACGTCGCGCGCCAGGCCGCCGCACGTCGCAAAAACGCTTCGGCCGTTACGGGCTCGAGGCCCTTTTCCGTATCGCGCAAAGCTACGAGTCTGCGGGCGAATCGGGGGTCGTCGGGCTCGAGCGCGAAAAGGCGCGCGAGAAGCGACGAGGACGCAAACGCGTCGGAAGCGGGAACAAACGAAGCGGGGGAGGAAGACGCGGACGGCGAAGAGGACGGCATGGGCGAAACGAAGCGGTCGGGATCAAACCGAAAAGTATAACCGTCGGGGGAACGCCTTTTCAGAGCCTTCGGGCGGCTTGCGGGAGGCCTGCAAGAGACGGGAGGGCGGAAAGCATGCGGCGCCTCAGGATGCTTTCCTTCGCCGCATCACGATCGTTCGGGCGACGAATTCCCCGGCAAAAAGAAGCCCCATCGCCGCGTAACTCAGGCACCCGTTCCAGAGGGCCCAGAGGTCGGGGTCGCCGAGGATCACGGTCGCCAGGGCCGTCCCGCCGTTCGCCGTGAAAAAGACGCACCACACGCGGGTCACCCCGCGGCACCAACGCACGCCCTGCGCGGGGAGCTCGGGCTCTTTGAGTCGCGCCAGGCGTTCGACCACGGGCACGCGCCCCGCGGCGAGGCTCGAGGCAAAGAGCACCAACAAAAACCCGTTCATGAAGACGGGATAGAGAAGCAACGCTTCGGAAGAATCAAAGAGAAACGCGCAAAGCGCGAGAATCCCCGTCGCGGCGGCCGTCGCGGAAGTTCCGCGGCGCTTCGCGGGGTCGCGCTCGACGACAAGTCTCAGGAGGGCGAGTGCGAAAAGGCCCGCCGCCACGACGTCCGCTCCCCAATGACGAAGGCCCCACCAGACCCAGAGCGGATAGGTGAGGCCGAGCAAAACGAGAAGCGCGCGGGCGGGCATGCAAAAGGAGACACGGGAAGCGCGAAAGAGCGGCCGCGCCTTGGCGTCAGTCTTCTTCGGGGCGATCCAAAACGCGCGCGATCACGGTCACGACGTCGCCGAGCGTGCGCACGGTCTTGAAGTCCTGGGGCGTGACGCGACGGTTGCCGAGGTGGGGCTTCAGCTGCACGATCATGTCGACCGCATCGATCGAATCGATGTCGAAGTCTTCGTAGAGACGGGCGTCGAGGGCGATTTTTTCGGCCGGAATTTCGAAGTCGTTGACGAGAATTTCGCTCAGGATTTCGTAAATACGCTGTTCGCTCGGGGAAAGTTCGGTCATGGTGTCGAAGTGTCGGGTCAGTTGCGATGGGCGGCCACGTAGTCGGCCAGGGTCTTGACGGAGTGGAAGACCTCGCGGGCTTCGGTGCTTTCGGCGCTGAGCGTGATGCCGTAGGTCTTCTTCAGGGCGAGCCCGAGTTCGAGCGCGTCGATGCTGTCAAGGCCGAGGCCTTCGCCGAAAAGGGGCGCGTTCTCGTCGATATCCTCGACGGTCGTATCTTCGAGATTGAGGCTCGAGATGACGAGCGCTTTGATGTCGTTGATGAGGGTCGAATCCATATTTTTTTCGGACTTCCGCCCGCACGGGGGCGCGCTGCGGCCGTTCCGACTCCGTGGGTTAAGTGGACGCAAAGACGTTGTGTGCGACGGTTCCTCACGCATCTTCCCGAAGCGCTTCGCTTCGTCGGCCGTCTTCCGCCCCGGGCGGATCGACGTCGAAGAGGCGACGCGCCAGTTCGGCCGTGAGGCGTCGCGCGGCTTTCGGCGGCCTTGAATTATATAGATTCAGATAGTCGTCAACGGGAAGGTCTTCGAGAACTTCGAAGGTGAGCGTCATCGGTTCGGGGGGCAGTTTCCACCAGGCGCGGTCTTTCGTGAGCCAGCGCGGGCGCGCCGTGATGCGCACGGGCGTAATCGGTCGGCGGGCTTCAAGGGCGAGCACCACGGCCCCGCGGTGCATGCGCGGATATTCGCCGGGCGGGAGATCCACGGGCGTGCGGGTCCCCTCGGGAAAAATGACGAAGGTCGTCCCCGCGTCGAGTTCGGCAAGCAGGGGTTGCAGCGCGTCGGGCCCCGCGTCGTTCGGGACGTAACCCGCCGCGCGAATCGGCGCGCGCGTGAAGAGGTTCTTTGCGAGCGACGCCTTCACGATCGTCGTCGCATTGCGGAGTTTGCTCATGAGGCACACGACGTCGATCAGGGACGGGTGGTTCGCAAGCAAAACAAGTCCGGGGCGCTCCAGGCGCTCCGCGTTTTTCACTTCGACCCGCACGAGGCCGAGTGCTCGAATGACCGCAACGAAAATCGCAAACCACGCGCGCACGATCCGCCGCGCGCGAAGCGTGCGACTCCTCGGGTCTTTCGGACCGAAGAGGTATCCCGGAGCGGCGACAAGCGGAAAAACGAGTCCTCCGAGCCCGAAAAGCACGAAGGCCGAAGCCGTTCCGAGAAGCCGAAAAAGGTCCGCCAAGGGGCGCAGCACCCTCCGTTTTTGAGAAAGCGAGCGCCGCGTTTCGGTCGCGGGGCCGGTTGCTTTGTCGGTTTCGTTGCCGATTGTTCGGTCGGCAGCGTCACCGGCGGGTTCCGGGGCCGTCATCGGTCGCAGGCGCTCTCGGGCGCGCCGGTTGTTGACGCTTCGACGGAATCGACGAAAGCCTTCGTTTTCGTCCACACGTGCGCGACCCGCCGGTCGACGCGCGTCAAAAGCGGTGCATCCTCTTCGCGAAGCCACGCAAAGACTTCCCGAAGGGCGGAAAGCGCCCCCGCAGGATCTTCAAGCCTCGCGTCGACCGACTCTTCTTCGGTCTTCGGACGAGTGAAAAGCGCCAGGAGCGGCTCGCCCTCGGGCGCTCCCGCGTCGCAAAGCGTTCGGGCGGCTTCGGGTTCGGCGCGCCCGAGGAGCATCACGCCCGCAAATGCCGGTGCGGCCTTCTCGCCGAAAACGCTCTCGGGTGCTTCGTCCGCAACGAGAAGCAGTACGCGCGGGTATTCGCTCAAAAGGCCGACCGCCGCTTCAAAGCCCGCTTCCGCCGTGAAAAGGCCTCCCGCGACGGCGGTTTCCGCCCCCGTGTGTCCCGCGGCGATCGAAAGAAGCGCTTCGATTCCGTTGTGCACGCTCGTCGCAAAGTGCGCGGGCGAAACGCCGTCTCCCGCACGAATGTTGCGAAGCTCCTCGACGGCACGCGCGATGTCGGCGCGCCGCGACGCAAAAACCCAGGCGGTGTCGCTCGCACGCGCCGCGCATTCGACGGGGTCTTCCGTCGCGTTGTCGGCGGGGACCGCCAGGGCGGCCGCGGCCGCAAGGCGTCCGAGGGGCGAGAGGCGCCGCCGCAACATCGGGGGAACGGTCGAGGCGGGAAGGGCGCCCTCGTCGGAAACGAAGAGTCGCAGGGCGAGAAGTCGTGCGCAGGTACGCATGGCGTGGAAAACCGGATGAAGGAAAAGAGGCGAATCGAAGAAGCGAAAAGGCATTTTAGCCGAGACGATTCGCAAAGCTCGTATTCTCCGAAGCGTTGCGCGCGAAGGATCGACGGGAGTCCGAGCGGTGTTGACGGGAAAACTCGTTCGTCTCCCCGCGGCGAATCGTTATCGCCGGCGAATGGCGTCGAGGTCGCTGTACACCGTTACTTTTGCCACTCCGAGACGCTCCGCCGTGCGCTCGATGGCTCCTTTCACGAGAAAGACGTTCTTTCCTTCGAGAAACTCCAATACCTGCAGACGCTTTTCTTTCGTGAGCGGGCCCGACGCGCACGCTTCGGCGACCGCCGCGTCGATGAGGCCGCACACGATTTCGAGCACCGTGGGCGTGGGTTCGGCGGACGCCTCCGGGTCGAGGGCCGCAAGCGACTCGGATCCCGCATTCGCACGCCTGCTCGACGGTGCCCGGTTCGGGCAGGAAGTTTCCGGGGGCAATTCCTCGACGAATCCCGGAAGAAGTCTTCGCGCGAAATCGAGTTGTGCTTGTACCGCCGTCACGTCCGCGTTGATGCAGAGCGCTCCGACGAGTTTTCCCGTTTCGTCGCGGATGAGAAGCGACGAGGAACGTACGAGCCGTCCCTCGCATCTGTAGTAGTGATTGGCGAATACGTCGTCCGTTTCGTTCGATCGCATCGCCTTGTCGACGAGGTGCTTGAAGGTGTCGCCGATTCGTCGCCCCGTCACGCCGTTGTTTTCGATGTGAATCACCGAGTGCGCGGGCGTCGTGAGATCGTGGAGCACCACTTCGCAGTCGGGTCCGAACGTGCGGGCGATGAAGCGGGCGACGCGGACGTAGGGCAAAAAACGCGGATCGGTCATGCGGAAGAAAAGCCGGCGGAGGTTGCGAAAAGGGTAGAAGTAGAAGAGAACGTCTCGAGCGTAGAAGATTTTCTTGACGCGGGGGCGCATTTCCCTATAATGAATCGACCGTTGCGCGGCTCGATCCTGCGACGACGATCGAAGCGCCCGGCGCAAACGATTCGAACCGCTCGAAAGGCGAAACCGCGGAGCGGCGGCGCCGACCCGAGGGGGCGCCCGAAGAGACGCGAACGACGAGACGAAGTCGTCCCGACGACGGAAAGTATAGAACTTTTTCTATGTCCGATCGAGTCGTCCGATTTCCTCGAAGCGCATGCAAGGCGCGGAAAAGCCGCTTGAAAACGTGCGTGACGGGCGGGAAGCGGCCGGGGCGCATTCGAACATCAAATTTCAAAGGACTCCTTGCATGGACGAACTCATCTACGGCGTCTGGAACGGTCGCGTGCACGACTACCGACGCGACTTCGGTCATCCGACGTCCGACGACGTGCCCGTGGGGGCGCTCCAAAGTTTCAATCCCGGAAACCCCGTGACCGGTTTCGCGGGTCCTCAGGGCTTTCTCGTTTTCGACCTGCGCGTGACGCTCGCCGAAGTCCTCTACAGCTACTACCGAAAAGCGCGCCGCCTCTCGTGCGGGCGCTGCACGCCCTGCCGTGCGGGTACGGTGCTCATTGCCGAAGCGCTTGAGAAGGCCTGCAACGGCGAAGGCGAATCGGTCGACTGGGCGTACGTGCGCGAGGTGGCCGCTCTGATGGCGGAATCGAGCTTGTGCGGGATCGGTCTGACGACCCCCGCGCCGATTCTCGGAGCGATCGACCACTTTCTCGACGACCTGCGGCACGCACCCGCGGTTCCCCGCGGCACGCGCGACCATTACGAGGTCGCCACCGCGCCCTGCATCGAGGCGTGCCCCGCGCACGTCGAAGTGCCCCGTTACATCGACTACATCCGCGACGGCCATCCGGAGCTCGCGACCGCGGTTCTTCTCGAACACTATCCCCTCGTCGGCTCCTGCGGGCGCGTGTGTGTTCGCCCCTGCGAAAAGGCCTGCGTGCGCGGTCGGGTCGACGCGCCCGTGGCGATCAAGGATTTGAAGCGTTTCGCCTCGGATCACGCCGGAAAAGCGGTCGTCGACTTCTTTGAAAAAGCGCCCTCGCGCGATCTGCCGAGCCCCCTTGCGCCCTCGGTTGCCGTTGTCGGGGCGGGCCCCGCGGGGCTCAACTGCGCCTACCATCTTCTGCGTCGCGGCGTTCGCGTCGACGTCTTCGAAAAGGAAGACCACGCGGGCGGCATGGCGCGTCTCGGCATTCCCGCCTATCGCCTTCCCAACCGCTTTCTCGAAACGGAAACGGACGCCGTCGCGCGTCTCGGCGGGCGCGTGCATTACGGGATGGCCCTCGGGCGCGATTTCTCGATCGGAGACCTCTTCCGACGCGGTTACCGCGCCGTCTTTTTGGGGCTCGGCTGCCCCGAAGGGCAGTACCTCGGTCTCGAAGGCGAAGCGACCGACGCGAAGGGCTACCTGAAGGGCCTCGACTTCCTGCTCGATCTGGAGCGCGCCCAGGACGAAGGCCGCTCCATGCCCCTCAAAGGCGACGTGGTCGTCGTCGGTTGCGGCAACGTCGCGATGGACTGCTGTCGCTCGGCGCGCCGTCTTCTCGAAGGGACGGGTGCTCGGGTGGTCGTCTCCTACCGTCGCACGCGCGAAAGCGCTCCCGCGGACCCCGAGGAAATCGAAGCGGCGCTCGAGGAGGGGATCGACTTCGAATTCCTCACGGCCCCCGTCGAAGTGGTGGTCGAAGCGGGCGAAGTGGTCGGGCTCAAGCTTGTTCGGATGACGGAAGGCGAACCCGACGCAAGCGGTCGGCGCTCGGTGCGTCCGATTCCGGGGAGCGAATTCGTCATCCCCTGCTCGACCGTCGTGGCGGCGATCGGGCAGAAAACCGATCCGTCCGTCTTCACGCCCGAAGACGGGATTCGCTTCACGCGCCGCGGCACGATCGAAGTGGATGCGTCGCTCGCCACCTCGCGCGACGGCGTCTTCGCCGGGGGCGATGCGGCGATCGGTCCGACGAGTCTCATTCGCGGGCTCGAAGAAGGGGAAACGGCCGCCGCTTCCATTCACGAGTATCTCCTTACGGGCGTTCCCGGGTTTCTCGCGCGTCGTCGCATGAGCGAAATGCTGCGTGAAGGAAAGCTTCTCGACGCCGAGCCGCCCGAACCCGCGCCCGCGACGCAGCCTCGCGCCGAAATCCGACATCTCGACGCCTCGGAGCGCGTCAAGGGCTGGGACGAGGTCGAGCTCGGGCTCGATCCCGACGAAGCGCTCGAAGAAGCGAAGCGTTGCATGCGTTGCTATAGGCTTTTCTCGCTCACGACCCTGCGCCCGATTCCGGGCAAGAGCGCGCTCGAAGAACACTGACCGGCACCGACCCCAGGGAGAACTTCATGCAGATTTATTTGAACGGCCGCCCCGCGGCCTGTCGCGAAGGCGAAACCGTGCTCGAAGTGGCCCGGCGCGAGGGCGTGCGGATTCCGACCCTGTGCGAATTCGCCGCGCTCAATCACCGCCCGGGAACGTGCCGCATGTGCCTCGTGGACGTTACGACCGCAAGCGGTCGCACGACGCTTGCGACCGCCTGCACGAGCGCGGTTACGGACGGGATGCGCGTCGACACGCGTTCCGAACGCGTGCGCCGCGCGCGTCGCCTTCAGGCCGAACTTCTTTTTGCCGACCACTGCGAGCGCTGCTCGGGCTGTGCGCGCCACGGGCGGTGCGAACTCCAGCGCGTTGCCGAAGAAACGGGGCTCGACCTCTCGCGCCTCTCGGGGCGCCTCACCGACCGCACGACGGTCGACCGCTCGGCTCCCGCTCTCGTCTTTACGGCCGACAAGTGCATTCGCTGTCTTCGTTGCGTCGAAGTCTGCCGGCAGGTGCAGGGCGTTTCCGCCATCACGTTCGAAGGAACGGGGTGCGCGTCGAGCGTCGGCTTTGACGGCGGTCTCTGGGGCGACTCCGATCGGTGCGTGCAGTGCGGACAGTGTTCCCTCGTCTGTCCGACGGGCGCCATTGCCGTCAAGGACGAAACGGACCGCTTCCTCGACTACCTCGCCGACCCCGACGTCGTGACGGTCGTGCAGATCGCGCCCGCCGTGCGCATGGCGTTTGCCGAAGCCGCCGGGGCCCCTGCCGGACGCAACCTCGAAGGGGAAATCGTTGCGGGTCTCAAAAAGCTCGGCGCCGATTTCGTGTGCGACACGCGGTGGTCGGCGGACGTGACGATTCTCGAAGAGGGCACGGAACTTCTTCACCGTCTCGAGCGCTCCGGGGGACGCGTCGACACGATGTTCACATCCTGCTGCCCGGGCTGGATCAATCACGTCGAAAAGAGTCATCCCGACCTTTTCCCCCACGTCTCCTCCACCCGCTCGCCTCAGGCGATTTTCGGCGCGCTCGCGAAAACCTATCTGCCCCGCGTCAAAGCGATCGACCCCGCCGCGATTCGCGTCGTTTCGATCATGCCCTGCACGGCCAAAAAGGACGAAGCCGCCCGCCCGCAGCTCGCGCGCGAGGGCGTGCCCGACGTCGACCTCGTCCTGACCGTGCGCGAATTGGAGCGACTCTTTCGCACCCAGGGGATCGATCCCCTCGGGATCGACCCCGCGCCCTTCGACTCCCCCTTCATGACGGAGGCCTCGGGTGCGGCGCAGCTTTTTGCGACGACGGGGGGCGTGATGGAAGCGGCTTTGCGTACGGTGTGCGCTCTCGCGGGCTCGCCCCGCGCTTTTCCCCTGCGGTTCGAGCCCGTGCGCGGGCTCGAGGGCGTGAAGGAAGCGCGCGTTGACACGAAACGCTTCGGAGAACTCCGCGTTGCGGTCGTACACGGACTCAAGAACCTCGTCCCGGTGCTCGAGTGCGTTCGCGAGGGGCGCTCGCCCTGGCACTTCGTCGAAGTGATGGCGTGCCCCGGGGGCTGCATCGGCGGGGGCGGCACCGCGCGCGGCGAAAGTTGGAAGCGTACCCTTCCCGTTCGTCAGCGCATGGTCTACGACGAAGACGAGCGTCTCCCCGTGAAGCGTTCGGACGAAAACCCGGACGTCGCGGCCCTCTACCGCGACTACCTCGGTCGGGCGGGAAGCGACCTCGCGCACGAACTTCTTCATACCGACTACGAAAACCGCCGGAGCGCTCCGAAACCCTTGCGCTTCAAAGAGCTGGAAACGAAAATCAGGCTTACCGACAAGCGCTGAAAGCATTCGCAAAGCGCTCCGAACATCCACCCATTCCCGCGCCGCTCGCCCGACGACGGACGAGCGGCGCCGATTCAGTGAGGCAACTCCATGGATACCATGAAAAAACCCGTTCGCGTGGCCGTCACGGGCCCGGCCGGTCAGATCGGCTACTCGCTTCTTTTCCGCATTGCTTCGGGGGCCATGCTCGGGGCCGACCAGCCCGTGGAGTTGCGGCTTCTCGAGCGCGCCGAGTCCGCGTCGAGCGCTCGACTCACCGGCACCATGATGGAACTCGAAGACTGCGCGTTCCCGCTTCTTGAGGGGCTTTCCGCCTTTCGCGATCCCGTCGAGGCGTTTCGCGACGCGGACTACGCTCTTCTTGTCGGGGCGCGTCCGCGTGCTCCGGGGATGGAGCGCGCCGATTTGCTCGAAGCCAACGCCCGCATTTTCGTCGAGCAGGGGCGCGCGCTCAACGCCTCGGCCTCGCGCGACGTGAAGGTGCTCGTCGTCGGCAATCCCTGCAACACGAATGCGATGATCGCGATGAAAAACGCGCCCGAGCTCGCTGCGCGCAATTTCTCCGCTCTCATGCGGCTCGATCAGAATCGCGCCGAAGCGCAACTCGCGAAAAAACTCGGCTGCCGCGTGGCCGACATCGACCGCGTCGCCGTCTGGGGGAACCACAGCCCGACCATGGCGGCCGACGTCTCGTTCGCGACCGTCAAGGGCGAACCGGTGGCCGGCAAGCTCGACGCCGCGTGGCTTCACGACGAATTCGAACCCGTCGTTGCCAAGCGGGGCGGAGCGATTCTCGCCGCGCGCGGCGCGAGTTCCGCGGCATCGGCCGCTTCCGCCGCGATCGACCACATGCGCGACTGGGCGCTCGGCTCGGGCGAGCGGTGGGTGACGATGGCCGTTCCCTCCGAAGGGGAGTACGGCGTTCCCGAAGGGATGGTTTTCGGTTTCCCCTGCCGCACGGAAGGCGGTGTCGCGCGTCCCGTTGCGGACCTGGCGATTTCCGAAGCGCTTCGCGCCCGGATCGAGCGCAACGTCGCCGAGCTCGCCCTTGAGGCCGAAGCCGTGAAGGCGTTCCTTCCCAAGCACTGAGCGACCTTTTCGGAGGGCGACCGTGGCCGAATCGACCGTACGCATTCTCCAGACGCTCGCCCGTTCGTCGAGCATCACCCGCGCGGCGCGGGAATTGGGGGTCACGCAATCGGGGCTCTCGCAGGCGCTTGCCCGGATCGAGCGCGCCTGGGGGTTCGAAGTGCTCGAGCGCTCGTCGCGGCCTTTGCGTTTGACGGCCGCAGGCGAGCGCATTCTTCGGGCCGAAACGCGCATCGAATGCGAGCGCGACCTGTGTCGGCGCGAGCTTGCGGATCTCGCTTCGGGCGTACGCGGGACGTTGCGGCTCGGGGTTTCCGAATTCCGAGAAACGATCCTTCTTGCGGACGTGCTTCCCGTCTTTCGACGCGCGTATCCCGACGTCGAGCTCGAACTTGTCGAAGGGACGACGGCCGAACTCGAGCGTGCGGCGCGCGAGGGACGTACCGATCTTTCCATCCTCGTCGAACCTTCGGATCCTTCGGATTTGAAGCTGACGCCCCTCTTTTGCGAGCGTTTCGTGGTCGCCGTGGACCCGGAGAACCCGGTGCTCGACGGATGGATCCCCGAGCGGGACGCCGACGGGCGGCCGCGCTTCCCGTTCTCGCGTTTGGACGGGCGCCCCTTCATCCGAATGAAACCCGGACAGCACCTCCACGATGTTGCTCTCGAACTTCAACGGCGTACGGGCGCCGTGCCTCGCGTGGTTCTTGAAAGCGAGTCGCTTGCCGCGGCTCTCGCGCTCGCGGCCGCGGGTCTCGGCGCGACGCTCGTCCCCGACACGCTTGCGCGCCGTACGAGCGCCGAGGTGCGGTTTTTCGCGCTCGATCCGGAAATGCCCGAGCGTGTCGTTTATGCGGCGTCCCGCATGAGCCGTTACGTTTCGAGGGCGGCCGAGGCCTTCCTCGCGGTGATGCGAAATCATGCCGAGCCGTTCTCGGCGGACAACGAAACGGCCGCCCGACAAACCTGCCGGGCGGCCTCGAAAAAGAGCTCGGGTTCTCAATCGAAATAATCGACCTTCGCCGAGATTTCATCCACGATCGGTTGCTTGCGTTCGGCAAACGTCCGCTTGTTTTCCTCGAAGAGATTGCCGCCCTTCGTGTCGATCGAGACGATGAGCGGGCCGAACTCCCTGACGCGCATGACCCACATGGCTTCGGGCATGCCGAGTTCGGGCCAGTGCAAAGCCGTCACTTCTTCGACCTTCGAGGCGGCGAGTACCGCGCAACCGCCGGGGAAAACGCAATGAAGCGCCTTGTGCGTTCGACACCCTTCAACCGTGCCCGCACCCATGCCGCCCTTGCCGACGATCACCTTCACGCCCGTTTCGGCGATGAATTCGCGCTCGAACTTTTCCATGCGCATCGAAGTGGTCGGGCCGATCGAAACGACCTTGTAGCCGCTGCCCGAGTGTTCCTTGTCCGAGCAGGGCACCATGATGGGGCCCGCGTGGAAAATGGCGAGACCGTCGAGATCGACGGGAAGCTTGCGTCCCTGCTTCACGAGGCGCATGTGCGCGTCGTCGCGCGCCGTAACGAGCGTGCCCGAGAGGTAGATCACGTCGCCGATGCGAAGGTCTTCGATGTCTTCGGCCCGCACGGGGGTCGTCAAAACTTTTTTCAGCATAGGGCCCCCTTGTGCGTCAGGACCTCGAAGGAGAGGTCGCTCTTGAAACGAATGGCCGCGCGGCGATGCGCCCAGCAACCCGTCTGTACCGAAACCGCCAGGCACGACGGATGGCGGGCTGCGACTTCGACGTTGACGCCCATCACGGTTTTGCGGCCCGTGAGTCCGCCCGGACCGATGTCGAGTCGATCGAGGCCGTCGGCGAGCATCCGTTCGAATTCGGCTCCGCGCGCGTTGTCGATGTGCGAGTCCGCCGGGCGCATGAGCGCTCGTTTGGCGAGCGTGGCGGCAACGTCGACCGAACCCGCGATGCCGATCCCGACCAAAAGCGGCGGACACGCATTCACGCCCCGTTCGCAGATCGTATCGAAGACGAACTGCACGATCGCCTCGTAGCCTTCAACGGGCATCAAAACTTTCGCCGCGCCGGGCAGCGAGCATCCGCCCCCGGCCATATAACCGTAAATCGTGCATTCGTCCGAATCGGGGACCAGTTCGAGGTCGATCCAGGGAATGCGGACTCCCGTGTTGTCGCCCGTATTTTTCTCGTCGAAAATCTGCACGGCGTTGTGGCGCAAAGGGGCGCTTGTCGTCGCACGGCGCACCGCTTCGCGCAAACATGCTTCGAGTCCGTTCCTAACGGGAAAGTCCGCGCCGAGACGCACGTAGTACTGAATGACGCCCGTATCCTGGCAACAGGGCACGTCGCGCTCGGCGGCCATGGCCAGGTCCGTGAACATTGCGTCGTAGACGAGGCGGGCGATGTCGGAGGTTTGTTCCTCGCGAAGCCGCGCGAGTTTTTCCATGACGTCGTCGGGCAAGTGTTTGCCGAAGTACGTCGTAAATTGCGCCATCACATCGGTGAAGCGCTTCTCTTCCGGGGTGAATGTCATGGGGTCTTTCCGGCCGTGCGGCGGGTGTTGCCCCGGCCGCGTTCGTGAATGGAAAAGGCGTTCGAGACGCTGAGAAAGGCCTCGGTACGTCGGTGAAAAGCGTACCGAGCCGGGGTACGCGGGAAAAGGTCGGAGAGCTTCTGTTTGCGAGAAGTTCGAGCTTATGGGAGTCCGATACGGTGTTTGGAAAAACCGCGCGTCGCCCTCGCAACGTGCGAAGATAAGGCATCGGCTTTTTCTCGTGCTTCTCCGTAGCGCCTCCCTTTGCAATGAAATTCACCCTGACGCTCATCGGCCTTTTGCTTTTTTTCGGGTTCGCCTACCTGCAGTCGAAGGCTCGGCGCGGCCGGGCGTCAAGGACTCCGCAAGCGATTCCGGGCTTGCGGGACGACCGAAAGAGAAAACCCATGTGGATGCCCGCCCTTTTTTACGTTGCTTCGTGTCTGTTTGTTCTTCTCGGCCTCTACGGTCTTCTTTACGGGGCGCAGCTCGTGAAGACGGACCTCACGCTCGTGCGCTCGGGACTCACCGCCGAAGCCGAAATCGTTCGCGTCGACGTCGAGGAGAGGCGCTATCGACATGACGACCGGGAGATGACGCGACTTGTGTACTACGAAGTCGTTCGTTACGAACCCGAGCCGGGCCGCACCGTCGAAGCGCGCTTTCTGACGTCGCGCGAAGAGGGTGACGTCCGAAAGCCGGGCGAGACGGTTCTCGTACGATTCGATCCCTCGAAGCCCGGTCTCGTCGTCGAGGCGGGCAGCCGGCGCGACCTCGTCGCGGGGATTTTGACGACCGTCTTTTCCGCGTGCGTGGTCTTCGCGGCGCTCTTTTTCGCAATGAAGGGAAGCACGATGTTGCGCTCGGAAGGTCGGGCGGGCTTTTGGGTGTGGCTCGCCCTCACGGTATTGGTGTCGCTCGTTCTCGCGCGCGGCGCCATCATGGCGTCCGACCGCGTCGCACGGCTCTTTTCGGGAGATGCTTCGACAACCGCTCTCGAAGGGAACGAACGGGACGTGACTTTGAAGTAAACGGTCCGATTCGAAGCCGGAAAAGCGCAAACGAGTGCGTTCGCTTTCGGCGAACGGGGCGAAAAAACTTCCGCGGGGTGCGGTGCGGTCGCATCGTATGATCGTTGAAGCCGGACTGTGAAAACATCCGGCCGAACGACTACACCAAAGGAGACGTTTCATGACCGCATTGACCCGTCGCAATCTCTTGCGCGCCGGCGTCGCAACCGGGGCGGCTGCCGCCGCTTCGCTGTTGCATGCCGCCCCCGCCCGAATTTACACGCCCGGCACCTATACGGCGAAAGCAACCGGTATCGCCGGTGACGTAACCGTCACGATGACGTTCGATGCGAATCGCATCACCGACGTCGTGATCGACGCTTCGGGCGAGACGCCCGCGATCGGGCAGGCCGCCGCAAACAAACTCAAGGCTCTGCTCATGGAAAAGCAAACCGCATCGGTCGATGCGGTCTCCGGGGCTACCGTCACGTCGGACGCCGTTTCTCGTGCGGCTGCGAAGTGCATCGAGCAGGCCAAGGGAGAAATTCCCGTCGAGGTCGTGAAGCACGAGACGAAGCCCGCCGAGGAGGATCCGACCGACTGGCTCGGCAAGCCTCCCGTCATCGACGAAAAAGACATTGCCCTTACGATCGATGCCGAAGTGCTCGTCGTCGGTTGCGGTACGAGCGGTATGTTTGCCGTGGCGTCGGCCGCCGAGCAGGGTGCGCGCGTGATCGGCATCGACCGATTCGCCGTCGGCACGGGCGTGCGCGAAGGCTTTGCGGCAATCGATTCGCGTTACCAGAAAAAGTGGGGGACGAAGATCGACAAGTTCGACTTCATCGCCTATGCGACGAAGACTGCGGGCGGACACGTCGATCAGCGGCTCCTCAAGACCTTTGTCGACCGTTCGGGCGAGGTCATGAACTGGTACGGCGACCGTCTGGCCGAGCGCGGCGTCGAACTTTGGCACGAGACGGTCGATTCGCCCGCCGAGTCGCGGTATCCGGCCTGGCCGTCGTGCCATACGCCCAAATGGCCCTTGGCGCGCTGGGAAGCCGAAAAGGGCGGCAAGCGTCTGAACGGCAATGCCGTGCTCTACGACTACGCCGTCAAGCACGGTGCGGAGTTTCATTACAATACCAAGATGCTCAAGCTCGAACGCGTCGACGGACGCGTGACGGGGTGCATCGCGCAAAATGCCGACGGCAAGCTCGTTCGGTATCGTGCCTCGAAAGGAACCGTGATCGCTACGGGCGGCTATTGTCGCAACTATGCGATGCTCGAAGCGCTTCAGCCCTGGAACCTTCGAATCCTGGGAGGAAACAAATCGATGCCGGGGGCGCTCGGCGACGGGATCCGCGCCTGCCTCTGGGTGGGTGCCAAGATGGACGAGACGCACTCGATGGCGCAGTTCGACCGCAGCGCGTTGCGTCCGGAGCAGGAGCCCGGCATCGAGGCGATGAAAAAGACCGACATGGGTACCTTCTGGCCGGGCAGTCAGCCCTGGCTCAAGGTCAATGCCGACGGGGAACGCTTCTTCAACGAGTCGGGTACCTACGAAGGAATTCTTCACGCGGACGAATATCAAAAGGGGCATTGCCACTACTCGATTTTCGACGCAACCTGGACCGATTTCGTTCAGAAGACGTGTATGGCGGGTTGCGCTCGTCTCCACCCGCACCCGAACGGAGCCCGACCGATTTTCGAGTGGCAGTTCATCGAATCCACGGTTTTGCCGCAGCTGATCGAGCAAGGTTTTGTTCAGAAGGCCGACACGATCGAGGAGCTTGCTCGCAAGTTGCATCTGCCCCCCGAGAAGCTTGTCGCCACCGTGAAGCGCTACAACGAATTGGCGCACAAGGGCGTCGACGAAGACTTCGGTAAGGAAGCATTCCGTCTTGCACCTCTTGAAAAGGCACCGTACTACGGGGTGAAGAATGCGGGTTACTCGCTTTGCACGCTCGACGGTATCCAGATCGATACGCGCATGCAGGCGATCGATACCGAGGGCAATTCCATCCCGGGGCTCTACGTGATCGGTCAGGACAGCGGATCGTTCTTTGCGAATACGTATCCGAATCTGATCGGCGGCTTCTGCGCGGGTCGCGCGGCGACCTGGGGGTGGCTCGTCGGTCGGGAGTTGGCTTCGGCGTGATTCTTAATGCGAAGCACGTAGTTCGTGCTTCGCCGAGCCGATCGCACACGGGCGCTTCGCGCAGGCGGAGCGCCCGTCTTCGTACCGCGCCGTCCGAGAGAACAGATCACGCACCGCGCAAGCGCGCGGAAAAGCGATAATTTTCGATCATCCGGCTCCGCTCCCTCGTAGGTGGACATCGACTTCAGTCAAATTCTGTTTGATTATGAAAATCCGTCAAATCAAGGCGTTTCTCGCCGTTGTACACACCGGAAGCGTGCGAGCGGCAGCCGCCCGTCTCTCGCTGACGCAATCGACGGTCGCCAAAGCGATCTCCGGGCTCGAGGCCGATTTGGGAGCCGAGCTTTTCGACCGCGGTTCGAACGGGTTGCGGTTGAATCGGGCGGGCTTGGAGCTTCTCCCCTATGCGGAAACGATCGCCACGAATTCGGATCGGGCGACCGCGGCGGTGGAGGCGATTGTGGCGGGCACGCGACCCACGTTGCGTCTTGCAGTGACGCCCGTACTGCAACCCGAGGTGCTTGCCGAAGCGGTCGGGCGTTTCCGGTCGAGATTCCCGGACGTGAAAATCGTGTTTTCGAGCGGTTTTCTCTCGGACTGTCTGCCGCTCATCTTGACCGATCGGGTGGATCTGTCGCTTCTTCTCGTAGGGCGTTATCGGCATCAGGAGCTCGGACGTCTCGTCGAAGAGCGGCTCTTTGAGGTCGATCAGGGTGTGGTCGCGCACCCGTCGCATCCGATTTTCGAACCCGGTGCCGACTTGCGTCGCCTTTTTGCCGAAAGCGAGTGGTTGTCCACGGCTCAGGACGAGGACTTTCTGACGAGCGAGCTCGTGAAATTCGGTGCGGGCGTGCCGAAAAGTTTGACGATTTGCGACTTTTACGGGATCGACGCTCTCAAGGGGAGACGGCGGGCGTTGAGCCTGTCGCCTTTAAGTACGGCGGAGGATCCGCGTTATGAGGGGCGTCTGCGGGCACTGCCCAAGGAAGCGTTCCCGCTAGCTCCGTTGAGCGTGTCTTTTTTCCGGCGCAAAGGCATGGAACTTTCGCCGCACGCGGAGTACATGCGCTTTTCGCTCCGAGAAGCGTTCGAACAGTGGTTGCACGAAAAGCCCAGACAGTTTGTCCGGTGACGAAAGGCAAAACGAAAAAGCCCGAAGCTTAATATTGCTTCGGGCTTTTTCAAGGTCTTTAAAGTAAGTTGACGCTTACTTCACGAGACCGAACGGCCACTGGCTCGTCCCGTAAAAGTTGTAAACGTGCTTGTAACCCGATTCAACGAGAATCTTCGAGGCCTTTTCGGCACGAACACCCGACTTGCACTGCACGAGCACCTTTTGATTGAGGTCGGGGGCGGCTTCGAGCTTGACGCCGGGCTTCAGGGTCGAGAGCGGAACGTTCACGGCACCCTTGACGTGGCCTTCGGCGTATTCGTTGGGTTCGCGCACGTCGATCACAACCACGCCGCCTTCTTCCATCATCTTCTTCGCGACGTCGGGCGTGATCTTCTGGTAGGCGGGATTTTCGTAGGTGAGCGGCGTGGCGGGCTGCGGGTTGACGGGCTCCTGAGCGTAGACCGAGCTGCAGAGCATGGCAACGGCCGAGAAAGCCGCGGCGGCGATACGAAGATTCATAGTCGTTTCGGCGCTCCGAAGAGGCGCACGAGAGTGCGCGGAAAGCGCCGCCTCCTTTCAAGTGGTTGGGGTGAGTTCGGTAACTTCCGTCTTCCAAGTTTGTTCCTTGGCGGAAACTCGGAAAAGACGCGGCGCAGGCAGTCGCCCTGCGCGCGTGACCGAGCGGTTACCTTACCGCGTCGTGCGCGAGCGCGGGGTCGGGAAAAACACCAGTCGGACAATGATGCGTCGAACGGTTCGTTCGAAGACGTCGAACTCGGGGTGAGGTTCGGGATACATGCCGACGCCCTTTCCAATGCCACGCCATCATGCGTTTCAGCTCAACGGACGGTGAGCAAGCTTGAGTGAGGAAGGAATTGTGCTGGTTTTCTTGGAAAAACTTGAGCCTCGATCCGAGGGGATCAGGCTCGCCGTCAGGATGGTTGCCGACACTCCCGGAAAAGAATTTCCACGTGTCTAATAATAGGGGGTACGATCGAAGACGTCACGGAGGCGACGTATCGGCAATAGAAAGCACCTATGGCTGAAGAAATTATGGAAGGGAGGTCGGCATTTCGTTCGGCCGGTCCCGCTGTTGAGCTCCGCCGGTGAAGCCGCTAAAGTAAATATGTGTGAATACTCACTCAAAAAGGAGGGCCTATGATCTCGAATCGACGACGACTTCTCACCGCTGCGGTGGCCGCCGTGGTCCTCTCAACCCAGGTTGCCCGGGCTACCGAGACGGTCATCGGGACCATTCTCGAAGAGGTATCTCGAGAGCAGCTGCAGCGCTTTGCCGACGAGTACCGACGCGACTGGAAACGGGATCCCGACGGGACGTACGAGTACCGCGGTCGTCGGTACGATGAAAAGGAGTGGGACGCGTACTGGCGGAAGCGCTATCGCGAAGAAAGGCGCAACGAACGAAAGGATCGTAAAGATCGCGATGATCGCCGCGATCGAGATCGCGACCGAGATCGGAACGATTGGAACGACGATGAGGTTCGGCGCCGCGACGAAGAAATGCGCCGTCGCGATGAAGAGATTCGACGCCGCGACGCGGAGCGCGCTCGACGCGAGCGTGAAGCGGAGGCTCGTCGACGGCGCGAAGACGAGCGTCGACGCAGGGCCGATGAAGAGCGCGTGCGTCGCATGGACGAAGAAATCCGACGTCGAGACGAAGAGATCCGGCGTCGCGATGCACTGCAACGCTTGATGGACGCCGCTCAGCGCTGAAAAAAAAGAAACGCCCCGGGAACCTTCCCGGGGCCGCTCGTCTTAAGGAACGATGAGCGTCTTGCGCTCGAACGCCCACGGGTCGAGCACCGTACTCACTTCATCGGCAAAGCGACGCGTGGCGCGACGTTCGAGGTCGAACGGTTCCCAGCCCGGGTCGCCCGTCTTCGCAAAGCGCACCCAAGCCCCGTGCATGGCGTCGGCCAACGCTTGCGGCGCGTCGGCGCCGTTGATCGCAACGGCAGTTGGGGCGGCGATGGTGTCGAAGACGAAAGAAACGTCGCTCGAATGAGCGGCACCGCGCTTCTGCCCGGTCTTCCCCGTCACGGGGCTTTCCCATTCGAACGAATAAGCCCAAACAGGGGTACTGGAGATTGCTAGTGATTCAAGCAGTCGGTTGCAGGGCATGCGGAAAATAAGGTCGCCCTGCATGCGCGTGAAGACTTCGCCCGTCGTGCGGCCGTGGCCCGCGGCGCGGTAGTCTTCGGCGACGCTTGAAGGCAGTCCGAGGCTTGCCGTAAGCATCTTCACGGCATCGTAGCCGATGCGGTCGATCGCACCGCTCGGAACAACGTAATTGCGCCACTCTTCCTTCGTACAACCCGAGATCACGCGAATTCCCGCAGCCGCTCCCGCACGAATCGCGTCGACGGGGCGATCTTGCAGGATGTCGTGCTCGACGTAAGGCTTGAAGAGCGCCGTGTTGCCCTGCGCGAAAAGCGACCAGTCGGGGTCCTTCGAGAGTTGACCGACCAACTTCTTGAAGGCGACGAGCTCGTCGTTGGTAAGCGACGCCAAGCCCGCTCGAGTGGGCGGCACGCCGAGGAAGTCGGCGAGGCGCTTCGCAGCCTTGCGTGCATCGGCTTCGTTGCGCCACTGGGCGACGGCCGACGGACTCTGAATGATCGCTTGAGAGAAAAGCCCTTTCGTTTTGGGCGAGGCGATGAGACTCGTCGTGTGCGTGCCGCCCGCGGACTGACCGAAGACCGTGACGCGGTTGGGGTCGCCGCCGAAAAGCGCGATGTTGTCGTGCACCCACTTGAGCCCGAGGATCATGTCGGAGAGACCGCAGTTCGCATCCCCGTCTTCGAGCTTCAAAAAGCCGTCTACGTTGACGCGATAGTTGAGCGTCACGAGTACGACGCCGTCTTCGGCAAAACGCGTGCCGTCAAAGCGGGGATCGTTATTGTCGCAGTTCGTGGAGCCGCCCCCAGGGATCCACACCATGACGGGAAGATCCTTGCCGCCCGCAGGAGCCCAGAGGTTGAGTACGAGCGCGTCGCCCCCTCCGATCATCCCGGGGCCGTTGCGATCGGGTTGCAGGGGAATCGCCCCCGGCTTCGTGCAGTCGCGCACACCCGTCCAGGGTTCGGGAGGAACCGAATGGCGGAAGCGCCGTTCGGGCGTGTAGGGGTTCGCTCCGAAGGGAACATTTCGGAAGATGCGAATGCCGTTTCGAATGCTCCCACGGATTTTCCCGGCGGGCAACGCGACGACGTCGTCGGCAGCGCCCGTGTTCTCGACGAGAGCGGGCGTCGCGGTGCAGCCCGCGAGCGACGTCGCCAACAGGGCGCCCGAAGTGCAAAGAAGGTTTCGACGGGTGATCATGGATTTCCTCCCTGGAGAAGATGTTTGGGAGGAAGTATCGCCCGCGGGGTTACGCGCGTAAGAGGGGGGTGAGGAGATTGTTCTGCTCGGTGAGAGCTGCAGATACAAAAAACCGATCGGCTACCCGGTCGGAGCAAGGCGCAAGACTTGGCGGAGATGGTGAGATTCGAACTCACGAGCCCGTTAGGACCACCGGTTTTCAAGAACCGCTCTGCCACTTCTCCTCGCCTGCGTCCGCTGATTGTACTGAAGGGAAACCGTTTTTTTTAAATGGCCCACTGAGCGTTCCGGGGGCGGTCCCCACGAATATATTAGACTAAAGTACAAAAAGTGAAGAAAAGAAAAGGAAAGGCACCCTACGGTGCCTTTCCATCCCCGGATGTGTACTCGAAATGGAGCAAACAGTGGCCGGAGCCAAGCTTAACTTTAAGGGATTTCAGCTCGCCCGGAGGCGATTTCCCCATCAGAACTTGATCTATCATTGACGCAACGAATCTTAGGAAAACTTCGAAAAAAAGCAAGAAGCAATGCAACCGAACGGTTTTCGAAGTTGTGAAGAGTCGAAAGCTGTTTAAAGATCTGTAAATGCGAAAATAATCGGGCTGTGTCAATGATGATCAATTCTGGTGGTAACTGAAACCCGATGAAGCGAAAGCTTCTCAATTGCCTGGTCGGTGTGTCAATGATATATCAATTCTGGGGCACGCTGTTGAGCAGGTAGCTACGCAAACATGAGGGGACTTCCAAAAAATCGAGAACCTCAATCGAATTCTCGAACAGATACGGTTTGCACGACAGCGCGACCAGCACCAAGAGCCTCGGCATCCGAATGATGCCGAGGCTTTTTCTTGTTGAGAAACCGGTTATTACGAAGGGTTGGTGGCGCGATCTCGAACGCACCGGTCGTGTAACGTTTACTCGACTTGCTTACAGTTAATGAGCGTCTTTTGGCGGCAGAGGTTGTAGCAGAACATCGTGAGCAGGCAGTGGCCGCGCGCACGCGTGAAGCCGACAGTGCGCAGGGTCGAGCCCTTCATCGTGCCTTCGATGACGCCAAATACGTGCTCGACGCGCGAGCGAGTCTTCGACTTCTCTTTGTTGGCAAACTTCTGGAGAGGTTTAAGCGGGTGATTTTTCTGACCTTTTTCGCAGATGCACGGGGTCAAGCCGAAGCTGCGCACCAGTTCGATGTGGTTTGCGCCGCTGTACGCCGAATCGGCGTACAGTTCCCGTCCTTCGTCTGCCTCTTTCAGGGACATCAGGTCGAGAACCTGAGAATCATGCTCCTTGGACGTCGTAGTTACCATATGAATCACGAAGTTACAGTCAGATTCAACCAGAATATGGATTTTGTATCCGAAGAAAACCTGATTCCTTTTCTTCGTCCACGTGGCCTTGATGTCCGGCCTGCATGCACACATTCATGTTGACGAGCTTGGCGCCCGCCGACTCGAGCATCCGTACACCGTCCCCGGTGCGCCCTGGCGAACCCGAAACTCATAACGCCGTCGGATGAAGTTCGGCGGCCGTGAGTTATCGGTCAAAT
>ENA-OWPP01000435-OWPP01000435.1-human-gut-metagenome-genome-assembly--contig:-NODE-435-length-48401-cov-6.137178_pt1 | contig 48401 bp, 40 predicted proteins | sample MGYA00248265_ERZ651848 | MGnify/ENA primary metagenome ERZ651848 (study PRJEB26924, sample SAMEA4378233) | human gut metagenome | biome: human gut; feature: human-associated habitat; material: faeces...
TCATGCAGTTCAACCGCAAGGCCAGCGGCGAACTGGAACTGCTGCCGGCCCGCCACGTGGATACCGGCATGGGCTTCGAACGGCTTTGCATGGTGTTGCAGGGCAAACAGAGCAATTACGATACCGACGTATTCCAACCGACGATCCGGCGTCTGGCCGAACTGTCCGGAAAAGTTTACGGTCAGGATCGCAGGGCCGATATCGCGATGCGGGTGGTTGCCGACCACCTGCGGGCGATTGCTTTCTCGATTGCCGACGGGCAGCTGCCGTCGAACGTGAAGGCCGGGTACGTGATCCGGCGTATCCTGCGCCGCGCCGTGCGGTACGGATATACTTACCTCGGTTTCAACGAGCCGTTTATCTGCCAGTTGGTCGACGGACTCGTCCGGCAGATGGGCGAACAGTTCCCCGAACTGGCGGCGCAGCAGGATCTGATTACCAAAGTGATCGCCGAGGAGGAAGCCGCATTCCTGAGGACATTGGCTACCGGGATCAATCTGCTCGACAATGTGATCAAAAAGGAACAGGCCGCCGGCAGCCGGGTGATCAGCGGCAGCGAAGCGTTCCTGCTGTACGATACTTACGGATTCCCGGTAGATCTGACCGAAGAAATCCTTGAAGAAAAGGGCTTTTCCTATAATGAGGACGAGTTTAAGGCCTGTATGGAAGAACAGAGGCAGAAAGCCAGAAGTGCCCGTAAAGTGACAAACTACATGGGTGCGGATGCAACGGTTTACGAGCAGATTGATCCTTCCATCACAACAGAATTTGTCGGATACGAGAATCTGACATATACTTCTAAAGTTACGGTTATGACGACAGAGACCGAGATCGTGGAGGCACTTTCTGACGGCGATGCGGGAACTATTATTGTAGAAAAGACACCGTTTTATGCAACGATGGGCGGCCAGCAGGGCGATAAGGGACAGATCCGTACCGCAGAGGGCGTATTTCAGGTAGAGGATACGGTTAAGCTTCTGGGCGGTAAATACGGACATATCGGGCATATGGTGTCCGGCATGATCCATACCGGCGAGGAAGTGGAACTGATGGTAGATGCAGACCTTCGCGCAAAGACCTGTGCAAACCATTCGGCAACCCATTTACTGCAGAAAGCACTCCGAGAAGTGCTGGGTACACATGTCGAGCAGGCGGGTTCTTATCAGGACAGTGAACGTACCAGATTCGATTTCACCCACTTTGCAGCCATGACTCCGGAAGAGTTGCAGAAAGTGGAAGACATGGTCAATGAAAAGATCAACGAGGGCATGGAAGTCCGTACCGATATCATGACCGTTGATGAGGCAAAGAAGACCGGGGCAATGGCTCTGTTTGGCGAAAAGTATGGGGAAAAAGTCCGAGTCGTTTCCATGGGAGAGTTCTCCAGGGAGTTCTGTGGCGGTACACATGTAAAGAATACTGCAGAGATCAAGACATTTAAGATTCTTTCAGAGAGCGGTGTTGCAGCCGGTGTGCGCCGTATCGAAGCACTGACTGGTGACAATGTGATTGCATACTACAAAAAGATGGAAGAAGAGTTTCAGGAAGCAGCGAAGGTTGTAAAATCCACACCTGCAAACCTTAAGGAACGTCTGGAGCATCTGACCGCAGAGATGAAAGAACTGCAGAGCGAGAACGAGGCGTTAAAGAGCAGGGCAGCCAAGGATGCACTTGGTGATGTGATGAATCAGATCGAGGATGTCAAAGGTGTGAAGCTTCTGGCAACCAGCGTATCCGGTGTGGATATGAATGGTCTGCGTGATCTCGGTGACCAGCTGAAGGACAAGATCGGTGAGGGCGTCGTAGTGATCGCATCCGATTGTGACGGAAAGGTAAACCTGATTGCCATGGCAACCGATGCGGCGATGAAGCAGGGGGCACATGCCGGTAATCTGATCAAGGCGATCGCCGGAAACGTCGGCGGTGGCGGCGGCGGACGTCCGAATATGGCACAGGCCGGAGGAAAGAATCCGGCGGGTATTCCGGATGCCATTGCACAGGCGAAGACGGCACTGGAAAACATGTTAAAATAATCTATAACTGATAACACTTAAAAGAATATAATAAAAATGCAAAAAACAGGTAAAAAAGCGCAATAAAAATGCAATTTTGCCTGTTTTTTGCAAATATTTATAGTATAATAACAATAAATCCACGGTGAAATTTGTGTATATACAACAAGAGGTGGAAACGACATGAAGAAAGGGAGAGACTTTATGAAGAGAAAGAGGTTATTGTCGGCCGTGCTGGCAGGAATCTTTGCCGTGTCCATGCTGGGCGGCTGCGCATCGGCGGTACCTCAGGGTGCAACGGAGACCACGCAGGACAGTGCACAGGAGACGGACAGGACGAGCGGAACGGTAAAACTGAGAGTGTGGGCGGAGGAATCAACGTATGATGCGTTGAATAAGATGATCGACAGTTTCAAGGAAGAGTATAAGGGGCAGGCAACTTTTGATATCACCCTGGAACAGAATGCGGATTCCGATACGCGTGACAATGTGCTTGGAGATGTGCATAACGCAGCTGATGTGTTTATTCTTGCAGATGACCAGGTGGCTTCTATGGTGGCCGGCGGTGCATTGTATCCGGTTCCGAATGCGGACGAAGTGAAAAAAGCAAATGTGGAGGGCGCAATAGACGCTGCCACAGTCGATGATACGCTTTATGCATATCCCATGACTGCAGACAATGGGTATTTTTTGTATTATAACAAAAAGTACCTGAGTGATTCGGATGTCAAAACCCTTGACGGCATTTTAAAAGTAGCAGAAAAAAATCATAAGAAGTTTATGATGGACTGGTCTTCCGGCTGGTATCTGTATTCGTTTTTCGGAAATACGGGACTGGATTTCGGTATCAATGATGACAATGTGACAAACCACTGTGACTGGAATTCCACCGAAGGGGAGATCAAAGGTGTGGATATTGCGCAGGCGATGCTTGACATCAGTTCCAGCAGTGGATTTGAAAATGCGGTGAATGAAGATTTTATTACAGATGCCAAAAAAGGCAGTGTAATTGCAGGGGTAAGCGGTGTATGGAGTGAGACCGAACTGAAAAAGATCTGGGGAGATGATCTTGGCGCAGCCAAGCTTCCGACCTATACCGTGGCAGGAAAACAGGTACAGATGGCTTCCTTTACCGGCTATAAGCTGATGGGAGTCAGTGCTTATTCGGCAAATCCACAGTGGGCAGCAAAACTGGCAGACTGGATGACCAATGAGCAGAACCAGACTGTCCGGTTTGAGATGAACGGACAGGGACCTTCCAATACAAAGGCAGCGGATTCGGATGCGGTTAAGGCTTCCCCATCCATTCAGGCAGTGATTGCACAGTCGGAATTCGGAAAACTGCAGCGTGTCGGAAACAGTTACTGGGATGCAAGCAAGGCATTCGGGAATACGATGGCAGCAGGAAATCCAAACCACGTAAAGTTACAGGAACTGATGGATAATCTGGTCAGTGGTATTACAAAATCAGCAGCAGGCTAAGAGGTGGAGTATATGAATCAGAAAAAGAAATTAAGTACCAAACTTATCATTTTAATTCCGGTATTTATACTTGGAATATTCAGTATCATCTCGAATGTGATGTCTGTTTCCAATATCAGGAACGTTAACCGGAGTGCCGTACAGATTTCGGAAGTATCTTTAAAGAATGTTTCGGGTCTGGCAGAAATCCAGAAACAGACGCAGGACATCCATAATCTGGGTCTGTCCCATATCATAGCGGTGGATCTGGATTCCATGATCCAGCTGGTGGAAAAAATCCGCAGTCAGGAAGATGCATTGGAGAAAGATCTGGAAAGTTACAAGATATACGTGACACCGGATACCAAAAAAGAATACAATGATATCAAAAAAAATTACGAAGAATTAAAGTATGAATGTGCCAATGTTATGGCATTTTCCGCAGCAGGGAAAAGTGAAGATGCCTATGAACTTGCCAATGGAAAAATCAGCAAGTGTGCAGATGCCATTGAGTCGGATATCGAAAGTATCAAGAAAATTGTAAATCAGGATGCAAATGCACAGAGACAGAAACTGACATCTGCATACCATAGTTCAATAGGAACAAGCATAGTGACGATTCTGATTAGTATTGCGGCACTTTTTTCAGCAATGGTGGCAGTGCTTCGGTGGGTAATTTATCCGCTTGCAAATACGAACAGGGAAATGAATGAGATTATTTCCGAAATTGATAACCGGCAGGGTGACCTGACCCGCAGGGTTACCATTACCAACAACAAAGAAGTGGCATCTGTCGGTGGAGGCATCAATGCTTTTATGGCAAAGCTGCAGGAAATTTTCCGGATGATCAGCAGCAATTCCAGGGATCTTGAGGGTGTTGTAAATGAAGTGCGTGAGAGTGTGCAGACTTCCAACGGAAGTGTATCCGATCTGTCCGCACTGACGGAAGAACTTTCTGCAACGATGCAGGATATTTCCGACAATGCTTCACGGATTAATGAAAATACCGAATCGGTTGCCGGTGAAGTCAAGTCAATTGCAGAGAAAACGATTGAAATCAATCAGTATACCAAAGAAATGAAAGAGCATGCAGAGGCAATGGAACATGCTGCGCGTGAAAATATGGATACAACGGGTGCGAAAGTAAATGACATTGTTTCCGTGCTGAGTCAGGCAATTGAGGACAGCAACAGTGTTAATCAGGTAGACAATCTGACAAACGACATCTTAAATATTGCAAGCCAGACAAACCTGCTTGCATTAAACGCATCCATTGAGGCTGCCCGTGCCGGGGATGCAGGAAAAGGATTTGCAGTGGTTGCCTCCGAAATCAGCCAGCTGGCAGCCGCCAGTCAGGAAGCGGCTAACAATATCCAGAGCATCAATGCCATTGTCATAACTGCAGTACATAATCTTGCAGACAATGCAAACGGACTGGTAGAGTACATGAATGAAAAAATCCTGCCGGAATTCCAGAAATTTGTGGAATCCGGTGGCGCATATCATGACAAGGCAACATTTATCGAAGGTGTCATGGCAGATTTCGAGGCAAAGACGGATTCTTTACAGAATTCCATGGATGAGATTGCAAATTCCGTAAATACGATTTCCCATGCGATCGAGGAAGGCGTCAGTGGAGTCGTTTCAGCAGCGGACAGCACACAGGTTCTTGTATCCGATATGGATAAAATTTCCAAGAAGATGGATGAGAACTTTGCGATTGCAGAGGGATTGAAGAAAGAAACTTCCGTGTTTACAAAGCTTTAAGCATGTGGAAGAAAAAAACTATGCAAATTTCGGAAAAACTATTGACAAATCAGGATATTTTGTTAAAATAATCGATAGTGCAATTAAGATTACCTTACAGTTGATGCACAATATCGCAACTGGAGGGAGGTTAGGAAAGAATGTCTAGTGTAATCGTAAAAGAGAATGAGACTTTAGATAGCGCATTACGTCGTTTCAAGAGAAACTGTGCGAAGGCTGGTATCCAGCAGGAGATTCGTAAGAGAGAGCATTACGAGAAGCCAAGCGTAAAGCGTAAGAAGAAATCTGAAGCTGCTAGAAAAAGAAAATACAACTAATGTATTTAACCCCGCGGGATAACTCGCGGGGTGCTTTTTTGCAGAAATGATCAGGATGAGGTGAACCATGAATCAAAATCTGAAAAAAATGATAAGCTATTACAAACCCTACCGGGCAGTTTTTGCGGCAGACATGTTATTTGCGACACTTTCTGCGGCAGTGGCACTGACCATTCCACTGGTTGTGCGGTATGTGACATCGACTCTGATTTATCAGCAGCCCCAGATGATGTTGCGGAAACTTTTTTTGATTGGCATCGGATTGTTTGTGCTTCTGGCATTGGACTGTTACAGCCGGTTTTTTATCGGAAATTATGGACATGTGATGGGGGCAAAAATGGAATATGACATGCGGGCCGAATTGTTTGGGCATCTGCAGAAACTGTCTTTTTCCTTTTATGATGATGCAAAAGTCGGACAGCTGATGAGCCGTGTGACGGCAGATTTATTTGATATTACAGAACTGCTGCACCATGGCCCGGAGAATATTATCCTGTCGGTATTAAAGATAGTGGGAGCGTTTGTGATCCTGCTCAACATTAATGGGTGGCTTGCGCTTGCCGCGTTTGCAGTGCTTCCGGTTATGTTTGTATTTGCATTTGCGTTAAATAAGCGGATGCGCCGGGCTTTTCAGCAGAACCGTATTAAAATTGCCGAGATTAATGAACAGATCGAGGATAATCTGTCGGGCATCCGTGTGGTGAAATCGTTTGCCAATGAGGCGATTGAAAACGAAAAATTTCGTCATGGAAATGACGGATTTCTTGAAGCAAAGAAGAACAGTTATCATTACATGGGTAGTTTTCAGGCCGGGGTTGGCGTTTTTACAACACTGATTCAGGTAAATGTCATCCTTGCCGGAGGGGTTCTTATTGCAAAGGGAATGGTCACGGTCAATGATCTGGTTACGTTTTTGCTGTATATTGGGGTATTTACGGATCCAATCCGGACACTGGTGGACTTTACCGAGCAGTTTCAGAATGGGTATACGGGATTTGAACGGTTTCAGGAAATTATGAATATCGAACCGGAAATCCAGGATGCAAACGATGCGGTAGCACTGACCGATGTGAAAGGAACCATTGATTTTGAAAATGTTTCTTTTCAGTACAAAGACAATCAGGAGAAGGTGCTTAACCGGATCAATCTGCATGTGCCTGCAGGGGCATATATGGCACTGGTGGGATCATCCGGTGCCGGAAAGACAACGCTTTGTTCCCTGATTCCGCGATTCTATGATGTAACCGGGGGATGTATCCGTGTGGATGGGAAAGATGTCCGTAAGGTGACGTTGAAGAGCCTGCGTGACCACATCGGAATGGTGCAGCAGGATGTATACCTGTTTGCGGGAACAATTTTTGAAAATATACGATATGGAAAGCCGGATGCGACAAGGGAAGAAGTGATTGCCGCTGCAAAAAATGCCAATGCCCACGAATTTATCATGGCATTTCCCGATGGATATGATACAGATATCGGACAGCGTGGAATCAAACTCTCCGGAGGACAGAAGCAGCGGCTTTCCATAGCCCGTGTCTTTTTGAAAAATCCACCGGTTCTGATCTTTGATGAGGCAACTTCCGCACTGGATAACGAGAGTGAGAGGGTCGTACAGGAATCATTGGAGAAACTGGCAAAGAACCGTACGACATTTGTGATTGCCCACCGTCTGACAACGATCCAGAATGCACAAAAAATTCTGGTTCTGACAGAAGACGGGATTGCGGAATCCGGTTCCCATGAAGAACTGCTGGCACGGGGCGGTGTGTATGAAAAACTTTATCATATGCATTATTAGACCGGCTGTGTCACAACTTGCATTATTATAAAAAAACGAGTAAAATAGAATAGATTTTGAAAAAACAAAAAGGAGTGGATTATCATGACAAAAATAGATATTATCTCCGGATTCTTAGGAGCCGGAAAAACAACTTTTATCAAAAAGATGATAGATGAGGCATTTACCGGGGAAAAGATTGTCCTTATCGAGAATGAATTTGGCGAGGTCGGCATTGACGGTGGTTTTTTAAAGGATGCTGGAATCCAGATTACAGAGATGAATTCCGGATGCATCTGCTGTTCTTTAGTTGGTGATTTCGGAAAGAACTTAAATGAAGTCATCACCAAGTATCATCCGGACCGTATTTTGATTGAGCCATCCGGAGTCGGTAAGCTTTCGGATGTTATGAAATCCGTAATCGATATTGAAAAAGAGCAGGATGTAAAATTAAACGCACTGGTAACGGTTGTGAACGCGCTTAAGGCGAGCAAGCAGATGAAGGCGTTCGGTGAGTTTTTCAACAACCAGATCGAGTATGCGACAACTGTCATTTTAAGCCGCAGCCAGAATGCAACACCGGAACAGCTGGAGTTTTGTGTCAATAAAATTCAGGAACTGAATCCAAAGGCTGCCATTATTACAACAGACTGGGCAAAATTATCCGGAGAACAGATTCTTAAGGTAATGGAAGGACAGGATAATCTGGAGATGAAGGCTCTTGCCGAGGCACATCATGCAAAGGAAGAGGCAGAACATGAGCATGAGCACCATCATCATGACCATGACCACGAAGAACATGAGCATCATCATGACCATGACCATGACCACGAAGAACATGAGCATCATCACGATCATGACCATGAGCATGATGAAAACTGTACCTGTGGCTGCCATGACCATGAGCACCATCACCATCATCATGCAGATGATGTATTTACCAGCTGGGGCAAGGAGACACCGCACAAATTCGAGCGTGCAAAACTTGAGGAAGTACTTAAGAAGTTTGTCGATTCTGACAATATCCTCCGCTCCAAAGGTATGGTGGAGAGTACCGATGGTACCTGGCTGTACTTTGATATGGTTCCGGGCGAGTATGAGATCCGTGAGGGTGAGCCGGATTACACCGGACGTATCGTGGTAATCGGAACGGAGATTCATGAGGATGAATTACTGAAGACATTTGGTCTTTAAAATGCTGTAAACCCCAATAAAAATGTAAGGAGAGCAATTATGGCACAGGATATTCCGGTATATTTATTTACAGGATTTATGGACAGCGGAAAAACAACTCTCGTAGAAGAAACGCTGTTTGAGAATAACTTCGGTGATGGTTCGAAAGGAATTATCATCATGTGCGAAGACGGCGAGAAAGAATATGACGAAGCAAAACTGGCAACCATCAACTTCAAGCTGGTAACGGTCGAAGAGGAAGAGGATTTTACGCCTGCAAAACTGCAGGAAATCCAGGACACCTATCAGCCGGAACAAATTTTTATCGAGTACAACGGCACCTGGGGGATGGACAAGCTGCTTGAGGCAAAAATGCCGGAGGGCTGGGTGATTGTACAGTCACTGGCAACCGTAGATTCCACGACGTATGATCTGTATATGAATAATATGCGTGCAATGATGCAGGAACAGGTTTTTTCCAGTGATGTGGTTATTTTTAACCGTACAGATGATGATACTGACCGCGGACATCTGCGCCGTACCATTAAGAACATCAACCGGAAAGCACAGATCGTCTATGAGCGCAAGGACGGAACGATTGATGAGCGCCCGGAGGAATTACCGTTTGATATCAATCAGGATGTGATTGAGCTGACCGATGCGGACTATGCGATCTGGTACATGGATGCCATGGAAAATTATAAGAAATACGATCGCAAGAAAGTAAAATTCCTGGCTCTGGTATATAATCCGGATAAACTCAAGAAAGGCGTGTTTGTTCCGGGACGGTTTGCGATGACCTGCTGCATTGAGGATGTGACATTTATCGGTTTCAAATGTAAATATGACAGGGAAGAGGAACTTCCGCACAAGTCATGGATTACAATTACGGCAGAGATCCGTGTCGAATTTGCACGGGAATATAAGGGAAAAGGACCGGTTCTTTACCCGGTTTCCATCGAAAAAGCCCAGAAACCGGAAGATGAGCTTGTATATTTTTCGTAAAAAGTCGTTGCGAAAAGTGAAGAAGTCATATACAATAAAGAGGTGTGTTATGCACCTCTTTTTGTATTCAGCAGAAAAAGAGAACAGGGATTAGATTAAATTTATTACATACAGGAGGCAGTTTATGTACCCGATTGTTCGAAAAGAAACATTGGCAGATAACATTATCCTGATGGACATCAAGGCACCGCGTGTGGCCAATGAGTGTCTGCCGGGACAGTTTATCATTGCAAAGACAGATGAAGTAGGAGAGCGTATTCCGCTTACGATCTGTGACTATGACAGAGAGAAGGAGACTGTCACCATCGTGGTACAGACGATTGGCGCAGGAACCGAGCGTATGATGGCCTTAAATGAGGGCGATGCTCTCGAAGATTTCGTTGGACCTTTGGGATGTCCGTCCGAACTCTGTGAGGAGGAGAACCTTGAGGAGACCAGAAAAAAGAAAATTGTATTTATCGCAGGAGGTCTGGGAACCGCACCGGTATACCCACAGGTAAAATGGCTGCATGAGCACGGAATTGATGCAGACGTGATCATGGGTTCCCGTACCAAGGATCTGCTTTTTTATATGGATGAGATGAAGGCAGTAGCCGGAAATGTATATGTATGTACGGATGACGGTACTTACGGATTTCACGGAAATGGCTGTCAGCAGTTACAGGCATTGATTGATGAGGGAAAACATTATGACGTATGTGTTGCAATCGGACCGATGATCATGATGAAATTCGTTACAATCCTTACCAAGAAGCTTGAGATTCCTACCGTTGTATCCATGAACCCGATCATGGTAGACGGAACCGGTATGTGTGGCGCATGCCGTCTGATGGTTGGCGGTGAAGTAAAATTCGCATGTGTTGACGGACCGGAGTTCGACGGACATCTCGTTGACTTTGATCAGGCAATGAAGCGTCAGCAGCAGTATAAGACAGAAGAAGGCAGAGCAAAGCTCGCATATGAAGAGGGCGCTACCCATCACGGTGGATGCGGCCATTGCGGAGGTGACAAGTAATGGAAGGATTAGTCAGAGTACCGGTTCGTGAGCAGGAACCAAAGGTTCGTGCTACGAATTTTGAGGAAGTATGTTATGGATACAACGAGGAAGAGGCAGTTGCAGAGGCTTCCCGTTGCTTAAATTGTAAAAACGCACAGTGTATGAAGGGATGTCCGGTTTCTATCAATATTCCGGCATTTATCGCACAGGTCAAGGAGCGCAATTTTGAGGAGGCTTATCATATTATCTCCGAGTCTTCCGCACTTCCGGCTGTCTGTGGACGTGTCTGCCCACAGGAGAGCCAGTGTGAAGGTAAATGTATCCGCGGTTTCAAGGGTGATCCGGTTGCCATCGGTAAATTAGAGCGTTTCGTTGCAGACTGGGCACGCGAGCACGGTATCAAGCCAAAGAAAGCAGAGAAGTTAAACGGACACAAAGTAGCAGTGATCGGTTCCGGCCCTGCAGGTCTGACCTGTGCCGGAGATCTGGCAAAGCTTGGCTACGATGTGACCATTTTTGAAGCACTGCATCGTGCTGGTGGTGTGTTAAGCTACGGTATTCCGGAGTTCCGTCTTCCAAAGGACAAGGTTGTAGCAGCCGAGGTAGAAAACGTAAAAGCACTCGGTGTGGATATCGAGACCAACGTTGTCATCGGTAAATCCGTAAAGATCGATGAGCTGATGGAAAAGGAAGGCTTTGAGGCTGTATTTATCGGTTCCGGAGCAGGACTTCCACGTTTCATGGGAATCCCTGGCGAGCAGGCAAACGGAGTATTCTCTGCAAACGAATTCCTGACAAGAAACAACCTCATGAAAGCATTTGAGGAAGGATATGAAACCCCGATTTCCCATGGAAAGAAAGTTGTCGTTGTCGGTGGTGGTAATGTAGCCATGGATGCTGCAAGAACCGCACTCCGTCTCGGCGCAGAGGTACATATTGTATACCGTCGTGGTGAGGAAGAACTTCCGGCACGTAAGGAAGAAGTACATCACGCAAAAGAAGAGGGAATCATTTTTGATCTGTTGCAGAATCCGACGGAAATTCTTGTCGATGAGAATGGCTGGGTAAAGGGTGTGCGCATCATCAAGATGGAACTCGGTGAGCCGGATGCATCCGGAAGAAGAAGTCCGGTGGAGATTCCTGGTTCTGAGTATGAGATGGATTGTGATACTGTGATCATGTCACTCGGTACCTCTCCAAACCCACTCATTTCTTCCACAACCAAGGGGCTTGAGACAAACCGCCGCAAGTGTATCGTTGCAACCGAAGATACCGGTGCAACAAGCAAAGACGGTGTTTATGCAGGTGGAGATGCCGTAACAGGTGCCGCTACCGTTATCCTTGCAATGGGAGCAGGTAAGGCAGCTGCAAAGGGTATTGATGAGTACCTTTCCGGAAAGAACAATTAGACAATAACGGATAGAACTGATAAAAGTGGAGACGGCTGCCGCGTAATGTGGCAGCCGTTTTTGTATGAAGAAAAATGTCAGATACGAAGAAGCGTTTGACTTTTTCTTCTATGATGTATACAATAATCTGTAGTAAAAAAAGAGGAGAACCCTAGGATGAAGACATTAATAGATCTGATCACCGAGCAGGTGACAAATGCATTTACCGGTCAGGGATATGATGCAAAATACGGGAAAGTTACACTTTCCAATCGTCCGGACCTGTGTGAATACCAGTGTAACGGAGCAATGGCTGCAGCAAAGGAGTACAAGTGTGCACCATTCATGATTTCGGATAAGATTGCGCAGGCGCTGGCAGAAAACGAATTGTTTGAGAGCGTAGAGTCTGTAAAACCGGGATTTATCAATATGAAAGTAAGTCCTGCCTATCTGGCGAAATATGTCAGCGATATGAAAGCAGATGAGGGAAGATTTGGCTGTGACAAAGCGGCACATCCGAAGACCATTATTGTAGATTACGGCGGGGCCAATGTTGCCAAGCCATTGCATGTCGGACATCTGCGCTCTGCTGTCATTGGAGAGAGTATCAAGCGGATCGGCAAATTTATGGGACATCACATGATCGGTGATGTGCATCTGGGAGACTGGGGTCTGCAGATGGGACTGATCATTGTAGAATTAAAAGAGCGTAAGCCGGATCTGGTATACTATGATGAAAGCTATACCGGAGAATATCCGAAAGAGGCGCCGTTTACCATTTCCGAACTGGAGGATATCTATCCGACTGCCAGCAAAAAGAGTAAGGAAGACGAAGCGTTCCGTGAGGCTGCCATGGAGGCAACCAGCCAGCTGCAGGCCGGCAGACGGGGATACCGTGCACTTCTTGCACACATTCTGGATGTTTCCGTGACAGATTTAAAGAAGAACTATGATAACCTCAATGTCTCCTTTGAGCTCTGGAAGGGAGAGTCGGATGCACAGCCGTATATTCCGGATATGGTACAGATGATGAAGGACAAGGGCTTTGCCTACATGAGCGAAGGGGCTCTGGTTGTGGATGTCAAAGAGGATACGGATACAAAAGAGATTCCGCCATGTATCATTTTAAAATCCGATGGAGCTTCACTATACAGTACAACGGATCTTGCTACGATCGTGATGCGTGTGCAGGATTACAACCCGGATGCCATTATTTACCTGACGGATCAGCGTCAGAGCATGCATTTCGTACAGGTATTCCGCTGTGCAAGAAAGACCGGACTCGTCGGACCGGATGTGGAACTGACCCATATCGGATTCGGTACCATGAACGGAAAAGACGGCAAACCGTTTAAGACAAGAGATGGCGGCGTTATGCGTCTGGAATATCTGCTTGATGAGATCAATGAGGAGATGCTCAAAAAGATTACAGAGAACCAGAAAGAAAAGGAAAACCTCGATATTTCCGAGGAAGAGGCAAAGCAGACTGCAAAAACGGTTGCTCTGGCAGCAGTCAAATACGGAGATCTGTCCAATCAGGCAAGCAAGGACTACTGTTTTGATATTGAGCGTTTTACTTCTTTTGAAGGGAATACAGGACCGTATATTTTATATACGATTGTGCGTATTAAATCCATTTTAAAGAAATACACTGCAAAAAATTCGCTGCCGGATGCACCGATTCTTGGGGCACATTCTGCAAGTGAGAAGAACCTGATGCTTGTATTGTCACGTTTCAATGCCATGATGGAAAATGCATATGAGGAGAAAGCACCGCACAAGATCTGTGCATATATTTATGAACTGGCCAATGCATTCAACGGATTTTATCATGAGACAAAGATTCTTTCCGAGGAAGATTTTAAGGTACAGGCTTCTTATATCGGTCTTTTGGTACTGACCAAAAATATTCTTGAGACCTGTATCAATGTGCTTGGTTTTTCCGCACCGGACCGTATGTAAATCGGATGTTCTAAAATCACATATAAAACATATAAATGAGTCATAGGGATTTGTCCTTATGGCTCATTTTTTATGGAAAGAAACATGGAGGAAGTGACAGAATGGAGATTACAGAATATCTTCCGGTAGATTTTCGAACGCAGATGGAAGCAGAAACGTTGTGCGGGGCAGAAGAAATCCGGCTTCGGGTCGGACAACCGCTGGAAATTTTATATGCGGATGAGAAAGAAAAAGAGATTGGGCTGCTCACGGAAGCACATATGCGGGAGGTACTGAATTATCTGAGTGGATATTCCGTGTATGCACTGGAAGAAGAACTGCGACAGGGGTATTTTACGCTGGAAGGCGGGCACAGGATCGGGGTTTCCGGGCGGGCAAGCTATGAGAAACACGGAACCTCAAGCTGTATGAAGCTGTTAAGCTGTATCAGCGGTTTAAATATCCGTCTGGCTCACGAAAAAAAGGGGTGTGCATCGGTACTGATTCCATGGCTGTATTGCGGAGAGAACGTATATCATACGTTTTTCTTTGCACCGCCGGGGGTCGGAAAAACAACATATTTAAGGGATTGTATCCGGCTGCTTTCGAAAGGAAATCACCTGCGTGCCGGGAAAAAGGTCGGGGTAGTCGATGAACGGTCGGAAATTGCCGCGTGTTACCGGGGAATTCCGCAAAACGATCTGGGCCCCCGCACGGATGTGCTGGACAATTGTCCGAAGGAACATGGAATCCATATGCTGCTTCGTTCCATGTCCCCGCAGATCATTGCAGTGGACGAACTGGGACTTCCGGAGGACTTTGCTGCGGTGGCAGACTGTGCCCGGTGCGGGGTATCGATCCTTGGAACCATACATGCCGGCAGTGTCTTAGAGGTTTTGCACCGCCTGCAGATGGGCGGACTGGATCTGATCCGCTCACAGATGCGGCTCATCGGTCTGCAGAGAGAACCGGACGGGCGCCGGATTCTCACCGTATATGAGGGAGGAGGAAATCCATTGTGGCAAGGATTTTCGGAACCGTCCTGATACTGGCAGGGTGTGCCGGATTTTTGTACAAATGGGCAGAGGGGGAAAAAGCCAGACAGCGGATGGCGGAGGAATGGATACGCCTGTTTGTGCGCTGGGGATATGCACTGGAACAGGAACACGTGCGGTTGTACGATTTTTTGTCTTTTTATGAAACGGCAGATGCATCCATGCAGGCATTTCTGGATGAGGTCTGTGTATGTATGCGCAACCATCAGAATCCAAGCGGGCAGAAAATCTGGCAGGATTGTCTGCAGAAGCACAAAAGAGAACTGCAGATCGGGCAGGAGGGCTGGGAAATCCTTACGTCTGCCGCGGGAGCATTTTATGGCGAAAGCAGTGCAGAGAATCTGCGATGCAATGAAATCTGCAGAAAACGGATGGAAAAATTTCTGGCAGAGTCACGATTGGAATTTTTTAAAAAACAGCGGGTGTATCTGCCTGTTGGAATGCTGACCGGCGTGGTTATGATCATTCTTCTGGTGTAAAGGCGTAGGAAGGGAACCTTGAGTGTATGAGTGTAACAATTATTTTTAAAATTGCAGCGCTTGGAATTGTTGTGGCAGTACTCAGCCAGATTCTCAAGCATAGTGGAAGGGAGGAACAGGCATTTCTGCTGAGCCTGGCAGGTCTGATAATAGTGTTGTTCTGGATCGTGCCTTGTATCAGTGAACTGTTTACAACGATGGAAACCCTGTTTCGTATGTGATGTCTATGATAAAGATAGGAATGATCGGAATTGCTGCGGTTTTTCTGGCTCTTTTGCTGAAAAAAGAAAAGGGAGAGCTGGCGTTGCTTGTGGGAATTGCAGCATCGGTTTTGATTTTCGGATACACACTGTCAAGAATTTCGTTTATCCTGGATTTTTTACGGGAACTGATGGACACGCTTCCGGTAGATCCGGCACTTTTGAAAGCACTGTTAAAGATGCTTGGAATTACATATGTTGCCGATTTTTCCGCATCGGTCTGCCGGGAAGCGGGATATGGATCTGTCGCAGGACAGATTGAACTGTTTGCAAAATTATCGATCGTTGCTTTGTCCATTCCGGAATTGTGGGTTTTGTTGCGGCTGATCGAACAGATGACCGGGGGGTAGAAATGAAAAAAATAGCTAAAATTTTGTTCTGGTCTGTTTTGTTCGTATGGATGATTTTTTTACAGCCGCAAAATGTGATGGCGACCGAGGCGGATGAGATCATAAAAGAACTTGATTTTACGGATATCAATGCACAGACGCAGGATCTGCCGGAAAAGATGGATTTTGAAAAAATGGTGAATAAACTGGTGACGGAAGGAACCAACGGACTGGATGCGGGAATGATCTGTGAATATATTGCAGATTTATTTTTTTATGAAATCACGGCTGCAAAGCCAATGTTTTTACAGATGTTTGCCATAGGACTTTTATTTGCGCTTTACGGAAAAGTGATGATGACGCGACAGGGGTATGTTACGCAGATGAGCTTTTTTATTGTTTATCTTGGGGTGGTTCTGTTGTTGCTGCAATCATTTGCCCTGATCTCAGAGGTGGTAGATCAGGGGATTGACCGTCTGGTGGCATTTATGACCGCATTTGTGCCTTTGTATGCGGCAACGCTGTTTTGCTCCGGCAATGCGGCATCTGCGGGTTCCTTTTATCAGCTGGCATTCGGACTGATGTATCTGCTGGAACTAGGAATGAAATTTATTTTTCTGCCGGGGGTTCATGTGTTTGTGCTGCTTCTTCTGATGGATAACCTGTTTGAGGAAACAAAACTTGGAAAGATGGCGCAGCTGTTCGAAGACGGAATACGACTGGTCTTAAAAGGCGGGCTGACTGCCGTTATGGGAATCGGTGTTGTACAGTCTCTGATTGTACCTGCAAGAGACAGGCTTTCCACAAACAGTATTTTTAACAGTATATCCGCGGTTCCCGGAGTAGGAAATACCTTCGGTTCCGCAGCAGAGATCCTGCTCGGAAGCGGAATCCTCATAAAAAACAGCATTGGCGCGGCTTCCCTTATCCTTCTTCTTGTAATCGGGATGACACCGCTGCTGAAATCTTTCTGTTTTTCTGTGATGTACCGCCTGACCGCTGCATTTTTGGCACCGGTCGCAGACAGCCGGATTGCGCAGTGTGTGCAGGCCGCCGCCAGGGGATGCGCGCTTTTTTGTACCATACAGCTGGATGCGCTGCTTTTGTTTTTTATTACCACATCCATGATCAGTGTTTCCACCAGTTTCATCTATTGAGAAGGGAGGAGAACATGGAAGTTGTACTTACATTTGTGAAAAATTATTTCGTGCTGATGCTGATTTTTTATCTGTTGTCATATCTGACACCAAAGGAAACCTATCAGAAATATTTTCATTTTTTTGTCAGCGTGCTCGTGATCACCGTGCTGGCACAGCCGCTTTTGGTCTATGTGGGAGGAATGAAAAAAGAAGAGGCAAGGCAGCAGCTGCATGAGATTGTCGAGCAGATGGAAAGCATAGAATATCAGGAGAAGGGAGAGAATATTTTTGAACAGTATCTTGGGAAAGTGGATCAAAAAGAGGAATAAATCGGATTTCGTTGTACTGATTCTGCTTGGGGTGATGGTAATGATCGTTGCGATGCCGACGGGGGCAAAACAAAGCCAGAAAGAAACACAGACGCAGGAACAAAAGGAGCAGCAGCTGCAGACGGAAGATTCCTATAAAGAGCAGCTGCAGCAGCAGCTGAAGGAGTTGCTTGAACACATGGACGGGGTGGGAAAAACCCGTGTAATGCTGACATTTTCCGATGAGGGAACCGACCAGCTGGATAAAAATGTGACAAAAGATGGAAACAAAAAGGAAGAGACAACGGTGGTGTACGATACCGGTGATACCAGACAGCCCTATGTAATCTGCAGGCAGATGCCGAAAATTGAAGGGGTTGTGGTTGTGGCACAGGGTGGAGGAAATGCAAAGACCGTTACAGAAATTTCCAACGCGGTAATGTCATTATTTCCGGTGGAAGCGCATAAGGTAGTAGTAGTTAAAATGTCGGTACAGGAGGAATAGACGTGAAAAAAAGAGTGCATAAAAATCAGATTGTTATTACAACGCTGGCGGTGCTGATTGCGGTGGCCGGTTATGTTACTTATGACAAAAAGGGCGCTGATATCAAAGATGCCGAGACGGTAGCTAATATGAATCAGGGTGCCGTAAGTGACCAGGCGGATAAAGATTATGAAACCGGGGAGGATCTGGATATCACAAGCAGCAAGGAAGATCTGGCGGATGCATCGACGGAAGATGTGGAAAATCCGGGAGAGACGGTACTTACCTCTGTGACAAGCGGGGATTCCGACTATGCGGCAAAAGTGAAACTTAACCGGGAACAGGTGCGTTCCAAAAATAAAGAAACCCTGCAGGCAATCATTGACAATGATTCTTTGGATGAGTCCAAAAAGAAAGATGCGGTCAATGAAATGATTACACTGACGGATATTGCGGAGAAAGAGTCCAATGCAGAAATGATGCTGGAGGCAAAAGGGTTTACGGATGTGGTTGTCAGTATGAATGATGACGGCTGTGATGTGGTTCTTAATATGGGGGAGGCAACCGATGCCAAGCGGGCGCAGGTCGAAGATATTGTAAAGCGTAAGACCGGAGTATCCGCAGATAAGATCGTGATCACTCCCATCCAGTAGCACTTGCAAATACATAGTTTTTAGTATAAAATGAGGTACAGTGTGCAATTGGTTTGGAGGATATACTGTGAGTGACTTAAGAAAAGAAATAGAAAAACGGCGTACATTCGCTATCATTTCCCATCCGGATGCAGGTAAGACGACTCTGACGGAGAAGTTCCTGCTTTACGGAGGAGCCATCAATCTTGCCGGTTCCGTAAAAGGAAAGGCAACAGCAAGACATGCGGTGTCTGACTGGATGGAGATCGAGAAGCAGAGAGGTATTTCGGTCACCTCGTCGGTGCTGCAGTTTAACTATGACGGATATTGTATCAATATTCTGGATACCCCGGGACATCAGGATTTCTCGGAGGATACTTACCGTACACTTATGGCGGCGGATTCCGCAGTCATGGTGATTGATGCAAGCAAAGGAGTAGAGGCGCAGACACGTAAGCTGTTTAAGGTATGCGTAATGCGCCATATTCCGATTTTTACATTTATCAATAAGATGGACCGTGATGCAAATGATACGTTTGAGCTTCTTGATGATATTGAAAATGAACTGGGAATCGCAACGTATCCGGTCAACTGGCCGATCGGTTCCGGAAAAGAATTCAAAGGTGTATATGACCGTCATACCAGAAAAGTTATGACATTTGCCGATACATTAAAGGGAACAAAAGAAGGTTCCGAAAAGATTATTGATATCGATGATCCGGCACTGATCGACGAGATTGGTGAGGAGAAAAAATCAATTTTGGATGACGAAATCGAACTTCTTGACGGTGCCAGTGCGGAATTTGATATGGAACTTGTGACAAAGGGAGAACTTTCCCCGGTATTTTTCGGTTCTGCCCTGACCAATTTTGGTGTGGAAACTTTTTTGCAGCATTTCCTGAAGATGACTTATGCGCCAATGGCCCGGAAATCAGACATCGGAATGATTGATCCGTTTCAGGAAGATTTTTCTGCGTTTGTCTTTAAGATTCAGGCAAATATGAATAAAAATCACCGGGACCGTATTGCGTTTATGCGTATCTGTTCCGGTAAGTTTACGGCGGGCATGGAAGTATTCCATGTGCAGGGAAACAAACAGATCAAGCTTTCCCAGCCGCAGCAGATGATGGCAGACGAGCGTAAAATGGTAGAAGAAGCATATGCGGGAGATATTATTGGTATTTTTGATCCCGGCATTTTCTCTATCGGGGACACCCTCACGACGGCAAAGGACAAGTTTCAGTTTGAGGGAATCCCGACATTTGCGCCGGAACATTTTGCACGTGTACGTCTGATCGACTCCATGAAGCGCAAGCAGTTTGTAAAAGGAGTAACACAGATTGCACAGGAAGGTGCCATCCAGATTTTCCAGGAATACAAAGGCGGTATGGAGGAAATCATAGTAGGAGTAGTTGGTGTGCTGCAGTTTGATGTACTCCGGTTCCGTCTGGAAAACGAGTATAATGTGGAGATCCGTCTGGAGAATCTTCCATATGAACATATCCGCTGGATCGAGAACAAGGATGAAGTGGATGTGGACGCGCTGACTGGTACTTCAGATATGAAGAAAGTTATTGATATGAAGGGAAATCCGCTTCTTTTATTTGTCAATGCATGGAGTGTCGGCATGACACTTGACCGAAACGAAGGACTCGTATTATCCGAGTTCAGTAAGAATTAATCAAAGGAGGAAAGATCATGGGAGTTGTAACAATTACAAAAGAAAACTTTGAAGCAGAAGTAGTCGGTGCAAAGGTGCCGGTCGTGATTGATTTCTGGGCATCCTGGTGTGGCCCTTGTCAGATGCAGTCACCGGTTGTGGATGCAGTTGCAGAATCGATGGGAGATCAGGTGAAAGTATGCAAAGTAAATGTGGACGAGCAGCCACAGCTTGCATTAAATTACCAGATTGTGAGTATTCCTACGCTGGTATTCATGAAAGATGGAATGTTTCAGAAGAAGATGGTAGGGTTACAGACGCAGGATGCGATTGAGGATTACCTGAAAACACTTCTTGACGCGTAGCAGGATACAACGTATAATAAAAGGCAGTTGCAGGGCGACTGTCTTTTTTTATTTCCCCATTTAAAATTTTGCATTGACAATACAAACAAAATATACTACTATTAGAACATAGATACGAACATAAGTTCGATAAGAAGGAGAATATTATGGCAAAGGACGATAAATTAAAAGCACTGGATGCGGCAATCGCACAGATCGAGAGACAGTATGGCAAAGGATCTGTGATGAAGCTGGGGGACAATTCCGCAAATATGAACGTGGAAACGGTTCCTACAGGATCCCTCAGTCTGGATATTGCATTGGGACTCGGAGGACTTCCGAAAGGACGTATCATTGAGATTTACGGACCGGAGTCCAGTGGTAAGACTACCGTTGCACTGCACTGTGTGGCAGAGGTGCAGAAGCAGGGCGGAATTGCCGGATTCATTGACGCAGAGCATGCGCTTGATCCTGTCTATGCAAAGAATATCGGTGTTGATATTGACAATCTCTATATTTCCCAGCCGGACTGCGGAGAGCAGGCACTTGAGATCACCGAGACCATGGTGCGTTCCGGAGCAGTCGATATTGTAATTGTCGATTCGGTAGCAGCTCTTGTGCCAAAGGCGGAAATTGACGGAGATATGGGAGATTCCCATGTGGGCCTGCAGGCACGTCTGATGAGTCAGGCGCTTCGTAAGCTGACCGGTGTGATCAGCAAGTCAAACTGTATTGTAATCTTTATCAACCAGCTCCGTGAAAAAGTTGGTGTTATGTTTGGAAATCCGGAGACGACGACCGGTGGCCGTGCACTTAAGTTTTATTCTTCTGTCCGTCTGGACGTGCGCCGTGTAGAACAGCTGAAGCAGGCAGGAGAAGTCATTGGTAACCATACCCGTGTCAAAGTCGTAAAAAATAAAGTAGCACCGCCATTCCGTGAAGCAGAGTTTGATATCATGTTTGGAAAGGGCATTTCCAAAGAGGGAGATATTCTGGATCTGGCAGCAAATGTCGGAATTATCAGCAAATCCGGTGCATGGTATGCTTATGAAGGAGACAAGATCGGACAGGGACGTGAAAATGCAAAAACGTATCTGCGTGAAAATCCGGAATTCTGTAAGATGATCGAGGAAATGGTGCGTGAACATTATTTTGCACAGGAGGATGAGACCCCGGAAGGCGAAGAAGAGACTCCGGTATCTGCAGATGCGGAAAGCAAGAATGAATAAGATATGGTTACAGTGACAGAGTGTACGACTCTGGGAAAGGGCAGGCTTCGTTTCCATCTGGATAATGGAACGGAGCTTGTTCTTTACCGGGGAGAGGCAAAACAGTTTCGGATGCGGGAAGGAAGCACACTTTCGGATGAAGAGGAGCATCAGCTGATTTATGAAGTGGTGGGAAAGCGTGCAAAGAGAAGAACCATGCATCTGCTGGAACAGATGGACCGTACAGAGCAGCAGCTGCGGGAGAAACTGAAACAGGGCGGATATCCGCAGGCGTGTATTGATCTTGCACTTGAATATGTGAAATCTTTTCATTATGTCGATGATTACCGCTATGCATGTACCTATATCAATTATCGTCAGGATCGTATGAGCCGCTATCAGCTGAAAGTAAAACTGTATGGAAAAGGAGTTCCTGGAGAAGTGATTGATCGTGCCCTTGAGGAATGTTATGAGGGGGACGAACAGGAGCAGATCATACGTCTGCTGGAAAAGAAAAAGTTTGACGCGCAAAATTCTGACCAAAAAGAATTTACACGTGTTTACCAGTATCTGATGCGCAGGGGCTTTCGGAGCAATGATGTGCTGCATGCTATGAAAAGTAAACAATGAAAGCACGTATTGCTTGACATATTTAAGCAAAAAGGATAAAATTATAATGTTGTAGAAGTATGACATGGAAGACTAATATTTCTTTTTGTTATATGTACAATGAAAACTTAATAAAGGAGGTGCTCCTGTGCCACAAGTAATTATTGCTGTTGTTATCACACTTATAATTACTGCGGTTGCTGTATGGTTTATCTCGACTGAATATCACAAGAAGGTAGCAAATGCCAAGATTGGAAATGCAGAAGAGCAGGCCAGAGGCATCATCGACGAGGCCGTGAAAAATGCCGAAGACAAGAAGCGCGAAGCTATGCTTGAGATCAAAGAAGAAACCATTCGTTCCAAGAATGAGATCGACAAGGAGATCAAAGAGCGTAGAAATGAAATTCAGCGTAACGAGCGTCGTATTGTGCAGAAGGAAGAAAATCTGGACAAGAAACTCGAAGCGATTGAAAAGCGTGAGGCAAGTTTCCGTGCCAAAGAAGAAGATTTAAAGAAGCAGAAAGTTGAGATAGCAAAGCTCAACGAACAGCGCGTACAGGAACTGGAAAGAATTTCAGGATTAACCTCTGAACAGGCAAAAGAATACCTCTTAAAGACCGTGGAAGAAGATGTGAAGATTGACACTGCGAAGATGATCAAGGAAATGGAAGCGCAGGCGAAGGAAGAAGTCAACAAGAAGGCAAAGGACTATGTAGTTACTGCAATTCAGAAATGTGCTGCGGATCACGTTGCTGAAACCACAATCTCTGTTGTACAGCTTCCGAATGATGAGATGAAAGGCCGTATCATCGGTAGGGAAGGACGAAATATTCGTACACTTGAAACGATGACAGGAGTAGATCTGATCATTGATGATACGCCGGAAGCAGTTATCCTTTCCAGCTTTGATCCGATTCGAAGAGAAGTTGCAAGAATTGCACTTGAAAAGTTGATCGTGGATGGACGGATTCATCCGGCTCGTATCGAGGAAATGGTTGAAAAAGCGCAAAAAGAAGTAGAGACAATGATTCGTGAAGAAGGCGAGGCTGCTGTATTAGAAGTCGGCATCCACGGCATTCATCCGGAGCTTGTCCGGCTTTTAGGCAAAATGAAGTATCGTACCAGTTATGGACAGAATGCATTGAAACATTCGATTGAGGTCGCACAGCTGACAGGTTTGCTTGCCGCAGAAATCGGTGAGGATGTCCGTATGGCAAAACGTGCGGGATTATTACATGATATTGGTAAGGCTGTAGATCATGATATGGAAGGTTCCCATATCCAGCTGGGTGTGGAACTGTGTAGAAAGTACAAGGAATCACCTCTTGTCATCAATGCAGTGGAAGCACATCACGGTGATGTGGAGCCGGAGAGTCTGATTGCATGTCTGGTACAGGCAGCCGATACCATCAGTGCTGCACGTCCGGGTGCGAGAAAAGAAACTTTGGAAACATACTCAAACCGCTTACAGCAGCTTGAGGATATTACAAATAGCTATAAGGGTGTAGAAAAATCTTTTGCAGTTCAGGCAGGTAGAGAGGTTCGTATCTTAGTTGTTCCTGAGCAGATCAGCGATGCGGATATGGTTCTTTTAGCCAGAGATATTTCAAAACAGATTGAGACTGAGTTGGAATATCCGGGTCAGATCAAGGTAAATGTGATCAGGGAATCGCGTGTTGTTGACTACGCTAAGTAATTGTGAAAATGAACTTAAAAAGGCTTAAGACCGCGGAAAGCGGGATTAAGCCTTTTTTTATATTATAATGTGCTGTAAAATAAATACATTGGGATTTCACGGAACGTATAGAATAAAAAGGAGGGACCAGTACAGCACGGCTGCACTGGCCAGATTATGAAAAAAATGATCGAAAGGTTTTGGTTCCTTTTGATGATTTCACTATACCGGAAAAGTGTGAAATGGATATGTTACAAATTTGAAGAAACTGTGAACGATGAAAAATATCCGGGGATGATGTCCGGACAGGAAAGAGAGGTTTGAAATATGGTAGAGCATGTAAAACGATTGAAGAGAGAACTGGTATACAAGGGAGCAATTCTGGATATCTACAAAGATACGATGGAACTTCCGGATGGAAACAAAGCAGAGTGGGATTTTGTATCCCATCGTATGGGCGCAGCCGCCATTCTTCCGGTTATGAAGGATGGAAGAATTGTGATGGTGCGTCAGTACCGCAATGCGCTGGAGAGAGAAACACTTGAAATTCCGGCCGGCTGTCGGGACAGCAAGACGGAAGATACGGCGTATTGTGCGGCACGGGAGATGGAAGAGGAAACGGGATACCGCAGCACGAATGTGAAACATTTATTATCCCTGCGTACGACGGTGGCATTTTGTGATGAGGCGGTTGATATTTTTGTAGCTACCGATCTGGAAGTGGGAACCCGGCATCTGGATGAAGCGGAATCCATTGATGTGGAAATTTACACACTGGAAGAGTTGTGCGATATGATCTATGAAGGGAAAATTCAGGATGGAAAAACCATTGCTGCAATTATGGCATATGCGGCAACAAAAAAAGGTGGAATGGGAAAACATCTGGATTTATAAAAATGGAATAAAGAAAACGGACAGGGCATAGGCTGAAAAGAAAAGAGTTTTAGGAATTTTTATGAAAAAGGAACTGGCGATTGGAATCTGTTTTGGCCTGGCGGGAATTTTATGTACCTGTCTGTTTGGATATGAATATTTTACGACTTATGGATTTTTAAATGCGTATCATATGAAAGTATTTGCGGCATCGGATACCGGGTATTTGCCGCTTCTGGCAAATATTTTATGGGAAAGGGGAAAAGTGTTTGTGATTATTGCAATCCTTTCCCTTACTGCTTTAAAAGCAATTCTGCCATTATTATTGCGCTGCCTGATTTATTTTACCGGCGGGGTATTTTTTGCTGCCTGTGTGATGAATATGGGGATTCTTGGAATTGTTTTTTTTCTGGTATCGTGGCTGCCGCATGGAATTTTGTATCTTGCAGCGCTTGCGCTTTTACTGCTGGTAGAACCGCACAGGTTTTATAACCGGAAAAATCCATGGCTGCTGCGGCTGGCATGGGGGATGGGAGTTGTGGTACTGGTACTTCTTGGATGTGTATTGGAGGCATCTGTTGGAATCCGGCTGTTACGTTTTGTTGTAGAAAAATTATAAAAAAATGGAGTGCAAAAGGAACACTTTTTACACTCCATTTTTGTTTTCAGACAAAAACTGTTTACTTTGCGTTCATCTCCGCAATGTCATAGATCAGCTGTTTGGAATCTTCCCATCCGAGACAAGGATCGGTAATGGATTTTCCGTAAATATGATCTCCGATAGACTGATTTCCCTCTTCGATGTAACTTTCAATCATCAGACCCTTTACCAGAGAACGGATATCGGAAGAAAGCTGGCGGTTATGCATCACTTCTTTTGCGATACGGATCTGTTCCTTAAACTTCTTTCCGGAGTTGGAATGGTTGGTATCAATGATGGCTGCCGGATGGATGACATCCATTTTTTCGTACATCTCATGAAGACGGATCAGATCTTCATAGTGATAATTCTGGGTGGTATTGCCGTGCTTGCTGACTGCACCGCGAAGAACCACGTGAGTCAGAGGATTTCCGGTTGTCTCCACCTCGTATCCGCGATAAACGAAATGATGCGGATGCTGTGCCGCGTATACAGAATTGAGCATAACAGAAAAATCACCACTGGTAGGATTTTTCATTCCGGAAGCGACATCAAAACCACTGACCGTCAGACGATGCTGCTGATCTTCTACCGAACGTGCTCCGATGGCAACGTAGGAGAGAAGATCCTCGACATATCCCCAGTTTTCCGGGTAAAGCATTTCATCGGCACAGGTAAGACCGCTTTCTTCGATTGCACGGATGTGCATTTTACGCATGGCGATCAGACCCTCGATCATATCCGGAGCTTTTTCCGGATCTGGCTGGGAAGCAATACCTTTGTAGCCTTCGCCGGTTGTACGTGGTTTGTTGGTGTAAATACGCGGAACTAAGATGACCTGGTCCTTGACATCTTCCTGGATTTTGGTCAGACGGCTCACATAATCACATACAGAATCTTCGTTATCTGCAGAACACGGTCCAATGATTACGAGGACACGTGAATCTTTACCTGTAATTACATCAGAGATCATGAGGTCTCTGTGTTTTTTTAATTCACGAAGCTCCGGGGAAAGCGGATAATCGCGCTTAATGTCTGCCGGAGTCGGTAATTGGTTTAAAAATTCAAAACTCATTTTTTTCTCCTATCTCTTAAGTTCGGATATCACATACCGTGACTATCTTAATGGAAAACGGGAAAATTGTCAAATAACAGGAATCGGTTGTTTCTTTCGGGCTTTTAGAATATAATAACAGAGAATTACAACATAGCAGGAGGTGCAGAGATGGAAAATCTGCTTTGTATAAAAGGAAAGATTATAGGAAAAGGGAAACCGCTCGTGTGTGTGCCGGTCATGGAGTCTTCGAAAGAAGAAATTTTAAGAGAAACCAGAAGGCTGGAAGAAGCACACACGGAAATGATTGAGTGGCGTGTGGATGCGTTTGAAAACGTGGAAAGTCCGAATGCGATCCGCGAAATATTAAACGAAATGAAACATATCATAAAGGAAAGTATTCTGGTGTATACCTTCCGTTCTAAAAATCAGGGAGGGTGCAAAGCACTTTCCGCGGCGGATATTTATGATATTCATCAGGTGGCGGCAGAATCAGATGTCGTGGATTTTATTGATGTGGAATATTTTGAAGCAAAAAATCCGCAGAAAGAAATAGCAATGTTGCGGGAGATGGGAGCATATGTGATTGCTTCCCATCATGATTTTGAACAGACGCCGGACCCGGAGGTGATCCGCATGTTGTTGGAACAGATCCGTGAGAGTGGCGCAGATGTCGTGAAACTGGCAGTTATGCCGCAGAATATGTGGGATGTATTGCATTTGCTGGAGGAGACCAACCGCTTTCATGAAAACCATCCGGATCATCCGCTGATTACCATGTCCATGGGTGCAAAAGGGGGGATTTCCCGCGTGGCCGGAGAGTTTTTCGGATCGTGTGTGACATTTGGCGCAGGCGGGCAGGCGAGCGCACCGGGGCAGCTTCCGGTAAAGCAGCTGGAAGAAATACTTCATATTTTACATCAAAGTGTGGATTGACTCTAAATTTGAAGTGTGATATAGTAAAAAGGCGCTTGTGAAATAAGAGTGCTATGCAGCCGTAGTATAATGGATAGAACGCAGGACTCCGACTCCTGAGATGCGGGTTCGATTCCCGCCGGGTGCAGTTTATGCTATGTGGCAAGGAAACAACTTACCCATGGAACAACAGGAAAAGCGGTGCGTCATGCACCGCTTTTTTACTGGACGAATAGTATGAGGTGTGGTATCATAAATGGAAAGATGCATTTTTATGGAGGGTTCATATGCAGAATGAAAAATTAAAAAAGTTTACAGACTTTTTTGTGAAATATAGACGATATTTTTGCGCAGCTGTTTTATTTGTGATTCTTGTTGTGATTCTGGTAAAGTGTACCGGTCCGCAGAAAGATCAGAAAGAGACACAAAACGGTACACAGGGAGTGACACAGACTACAGAATATCAGGAAATTGGTAAGTTGCAGAAAGATGCAGATCCGGAACTTGTGACACTGATGGAAAATTATTATGCGGCATATGCCGGTGGAGATACGGATTCGCTGGAGATGATTGCACAGCCGCTCAGTGACAATGAAAAGAGTTATATCACGACGTTTTCTGAGTATTATGAGGATTATCAGAACATCACCTGTTATTCCACAAAGGGGGCAACCGATGATTCTTATCTGGTATCTGTATGCTATGATCTGAAATTCAAAGGTGTGGATACTCCGGCACCGGGAATGGATTTCTTCTATGTGGAGAGAGATGGAAAGGGAAATCTGATCATCAATAACATATACTCTGCATACAATTTCAATTTCCTGGATCAGGATCTGGATGCAAATCTGTATTCCCTGATTCTGGCATATGAGAAGAGTGATGAAGTGGTTGCTCTGCAGAAAGAGGTGCAGACAAGCTATAATGAAGCTGTAAAGAGTGATGAAAAACTTGCCAATATGGTGGGTGGAACACTTCGAAATGCCATGGCAAAATGGAGAGAAACGATTGTAAGCAATACCGAAACCCAGACGACAGAGACGGAAAGCCAGACGCAGGAAACCCAGACCACAGAGACAAAGAAACAGGAAGAAACTCAAAAGACCGAGGAAACCCAGACAACGGAGTCTACGGAAAAGAAGGAAGATACCCAAAAGAGCGATTCCAAGAAATCTACCGGTACGGTCAAGACAAAAGATATCTGTAATGTCAGAAAGAACCCGAGTACGGATGGTGAGCTCCTCGGAAAAGTGGATATTGGTGTGGAACTGAAGAAACTTGGAACGGAAGGTGACTGGACCAAGGTAAAATTCCAGGGAGAAACCGGATATGTAAAGAGCGAATTTGTAAAGGAAGTGTCTTCCAAGTCAGGTTCCGGCAAGGGGACTGTAAAAACGAAGGATATCTGCAATGTGCGTAAAACCGCCAGTACAGATGGAGAACTTCTTGGAAAAGTGGATGCGGGCGTAAAATTAAAGAAACTTGGCACCAAGGGAGAATGGACGAAGGTGAAGTTCCAGGGAAAAACCGGATACATCAAGAGCGATTTATTAAAAACGGTAAAATAATAAAGACATCATAAAGAAGCGGAGGCTGTGAGGTCTCCGCGATTTTTGTCAGACAGGGAAGAAACGTGGAAGTCAGAATTAATAAATTTTTAAGTGAAGCAGGGGTATGCTCCAGAAGAGAAGCAGATCGCCAGATTGAAGCAGGAAATGTAACCATCGGCGGAAAAACCGCGCGGATGGGGGATCAGGTATCGGATGGACAGGAGGTCTGTTTCTGTGGAAGACCGGTACAAAAAGAAAAAGAAATGATACTGATCGCGCTTAACAAGCCGGCGGGTATTGTCTGCACGGCGGAAAAAAGGGAAAAAAATAATGTGATTGATTTCCTGCATTATCCGAAACGGATCTATCCGGTCGGGCGTCTGGATAAAGAGTCGGAAGGACTGTTGCTGTTGACGAATAACGGTGAGATTGTCAACAAAATTATGCGGTCGGGAAATATGCATGAAAAAGAATATCTTGTTACCGTGAACCGTCCGGTGACGGATGCATTTCTGCATGGTATGGCAAACGGTGTTCCGCTTGTGGAACTTGGCACGACAACGCGCAAATGCAGGGTAGAACGGACAGGAAAAAAACAGTTCCGGATCATTCTGACACAGGGATTAAACCGACAGATCCGACGCATGTGTGAATATTTTGGGTACCGTGTACAGAAACTGGTACGTGTACGGATCATGAATATTGAACTGGGAGATCTCGAATCAGGAAAGTACCGGGATGTTACACCGGAGGAATTTAAAAAGTTAAAACAGTTGATCGCACATTCGAGCAATCAGCCTGTGCGACCAATGGAAAAATCACAAAAATCAAAACGAAAACCACGCAATTCTGCCATACATGGCACGTATACGGTGGTAAATCATCATATAGATAGAGAGAACAAAAATGGAAACAGAAAAGCAACGGATTGAAGAACTGGTAAAACAGTTGAATGCAGCATCAGCTGCGTATTATAACGGACAGGATGAAATCATGCCAAATTATGAGTGGGATGCTTTGTTTGATGAGCTTACCACGCTGGAAGAAAAAACCGGATATATTATAAAGGACAGCCCGACGCAGAATGCCGGATATGAAGAATCCGGAAGCGGACAAAAAGAACCGCATGAGTATCCGGCACTTTCTCTGGCGAAGACCAAACAGGTGGAAGAACTGCAGCAATGGGCGGGAGCCTATCCGATCTGGCTGTCATGGAAACTGGACGGACTTACGCTGGTTCTGACGTATGATAACGGAAATCTTGTAAAAATTCTTACCAGAGGAAATGGAAACCTGGGTACCAACATTACATTTTTAAAGGGTGCTATCGGAGGATTCCCGCAAAAGATTTCGTATCAGGGGCATCTGGTTGTGCGAGGAGAAGCTGCCATATCCTATACAGATTTTGCACAGATCAACGACATGATTGAGGATGACGATGAAAAATATGCAAATCCGCGAAATCTGGCATCCGGAACGCTGAATCTGGAAGATCCGGCAGAAGTGAAGGCACGCCATGTCAGGTTTCATGCATTTACACTGGTGCATCTGGATGAGCCGATGGTATCGTGGGGAGAGCGGATGCACTTTCTGGAAGAACTGGGATTTGATGTGGTAGACAGGGAAGCGACAACCGCCCAAAAACTTCCGGAAGTCATTGACCGATGGACGAAACTTGTAGAGAGCGGAAAAATGGATATTCCGGTAGATGGTCTGGTGATCTGTTATGATGATACGGATTATGCGGCATCGGGAAGCGTGACCGGGCATCATGCGACACGCGCCGGTTTTGCGTTCAAATGGCAGGATGAGGCCGTGGATACAAAACTAAAATATATCGAATGGTCGTGTGCGGTGTCTACGATTTCCCCGGTTGCCGTGTTTGAACCGGTGCAGATTGAGGGAACAACGGTATCGAGAGCATCTCTATGCAATATCAGCGAGATCGAGCGTCTGGGAATCGGAAAAGAGTGTACACTTTCCGTGATCAAAGCTAATAAGATCATTCCGAAATGTATTGCGGTAAAAGATGCTGTAGGTGCTCCGGAGATTCCATCCCAGTGTCCGGTGTGCCATGCACCGACAAAAGTTCATGTGAGTGAAAACAGTGGCACAAAGACCCTGCATTGTACCAATCCGGACTGTACAGCCAAAAATGTCAAGAAATTTACCCGTTTTGTCAGCAAGTGGGGGATGGATATCGACGGTCTTTCCATTCAGACGATGCTCCGTTTTATGAATGCGGGATTTATCCATGAATTTGCGGATATTTTCCGTTTGAAAGAGCATTTCGGGGAGATCAGCCAGATGGAGGGCTTTGGTGAAAAATCTGTGGCAAATATGGAACAGTCCATTGAAAAAAGCCGGCAGGTACATCCGGTGAACTTTATATTTGCCCTGTGCATACCGCTGATCGGTGTGGATGCCGGGAAAAAAATTGTTGCCGCCATTGGTTTTGAAGGCTTTTTGCAACGTCTGCATCAGGGGGACGGGTTTGAGGATATTGAGGGGATCGGAGCGGAACGTTCCCGATCAATTGTAACCTGGTATCAGAATGAAAAAAACCACAGTGGGTTTGAGGATCTGCTTCATGAACTTTCGATAGAACATGTAGAAGTGCAGGATACTTCTTCCGGAAGCTGTGCGGGACTGAGCTTTGTGATCACCGGAGATGTGCATCACTATAAAAACAGGGATGAATTTAAGGCCTATGTAGAAAGCCAGGGCGGAAAAGTGACAGGAAGCGTCTCAAAAAAGACGGCATATCTTGTCAACAATGACGTAGAATCCGCATCATCTAAGAATCGTAAGGCAAAAGAACTGGGAATTCCGATTATTTCCGAAGATACATTTATAGAACAATTTGGTGGGAGGTAGAAAAAGTTATGCCAATCAGAACACAAAGTGATCTGCCTGCAAAGGAGATCCTCGAACAGGAAAATATTTTCGTGATGGATGAGTCCCGTGCGATGCATCAGGATATTCGTCCGATCAATATCGTGATTCTGAACCTGATGCCACTGAAAGAAGAGACGGAATTGCAGATTTTCCGGTCATTGTCAAACACCCCGTTACAGGTAGACGTATCGCTGCTTGCACCGGCATCCCATGCATCCACGCATACTTCAAAGAGCCACCTGAACAAGTTTTATCAGACGTTTCAGGAAATTAAGAACCAGTATTTTGACGGGCTGATCATTACCGGTGCACCGGTGGAACAGATGAAATATGAAGAAGTCGATTACTGGGATGAAGTGTGTGAGATTATGGAGTGGTCCAAAAAGCATGTGACATCCACCCTGCATTTGTGCTGGGGGGCGCAGGCTGCACTTTATTATCATTACGGAATCCAAAAATATGATCTAAAGCAGAAAATGTTCGGGGTATTCCGGCACCATGTAATGAATCGCAAGATTCCGATGGTACGCGGATTTGATGATTATTTTTATGCTCCACATTCCCGGCATACCGAGATCCGGGAGGAAGATATTTTAAAGCATGAAGAACTGACCATTCTGGCAAAATCAAAAGAGGCGGGGGTTTTTCTGGTAATCAATCAGGATGGCAGCCAGATTTTTGTGATGGGACACCCGGAATATGACCGGATGACATTAGACAGTGAATATAAGCGTGACAGGGAGAAGGGACTTGCGATCACGCTTCCGTGTAATTATTATCCGGACGATGATCCAACGCAGCGGCCGATGCTGCAGTGGCGGTCACATGGAAATATCCTTTATGCAAACTGGCTGAATTATTACGTTTACCAGCAGACACCGTATGAGTTTATCAATACCGATGAAATCATTGGGAAATAGCGGTATTTAAAGGGTTTGACAATAATTTTAAAAATCGTGAAAACCAAGATAAGTTGATATATTTTCGTATAAATTGATATAGTTTTATATATCAATGGAGACAAAATGGAGATTCCTGAAAAATCAAATGGAGACAAAATAATATAACAGTTTTGCCGCAAAGAACTTTTGCAAAATCGTAAAAAATAGGGACAGGTAGAAATTCATCTACTTGTCCCTAAATTATTATTACATCATATTACAACATTTGTCCGTTCCATTTTCGTCTATTCTCTGTTTATTACCTTCCTTTCTTTAACCTAAGTGGATAACTAACGGCATGTATCTAATATCTGTAAGTATTTGGTTTGTACGCCCAGTGAATTTAATGGATAGATTCCATACTGATGCACTATTTGACAAATTGCATCGAATTAGTGAACCTTGTATATCAATATTCTCTCCATTAAGTGTATTTACATCAACAATAACAATGCTATTAGCAGGTAACGATAATGAGACCGTAAGATTAGTAACCGTTCCTGCAGGATACTTTATGTTTTTGACCCTATAGCCGCCATTGTCTATATCCCAATCGGTTTGTACACTTATTACATCGGAACCATTGTTGACTATACAAAACGGGTTTCCAGTAAATATGTTTTCGATGCCAAATGATGGTATTTTCTTACTATTTAGACTGCCGTTTAAAGAAATTAATTGATCCTGTAAAGCCTTGCCCTGTCTTGCATCCAATACAAAATTAGCCTCGGTTGTAGTAAGATTATTTGCAACATTAGCTTTATCAATCTTATTATCAACCAAGGCTATTTTATCTTGCAATGTTTTAGCTAGGGCAATTACTTTTGTAGCATCGTCTCTTGTGATTGTGATTCCGTCAACTTGAATTGTGTCTGCACCATGAAGAGTTCCGTCTTCGTCAGCAGTGATAGTAGTACCGTCAGGTGTATATTTTGTCAGTCCATCTAACTTCTTTGCGTATTCCTTTGTCATAAGTCCATCGACTTCATTTGTAGCCTTTGGAATGGCGTTAGCAGAAATTGCAACCCATTTAGTACCATTATAACGATATGTATAATCAGTATCTTTTACATTAACCGTCCATCCGTCATTTGGAGTAGGATATGTAGTTGCAATGTCATCAAAAGTGCTAACAGCATCTTTCCATTCGATATTGGTTTCGAAAGTAGAAAACTTGTTATCAACCTCAGATTTGGTATATTTGTCATCCCAAACCTTTTTCCCATTTTCAAGGTCTGTTTTTAATTGATTTTCCACACCTTCTGCTCGTGTTTTTTCCGAAGAAACCGCTGTTTCAAGTGAAGTGATCTTTTGGGTATTGTTTGAGATATTTGTGCCATTTTTTGAAATATCTTCTGTATTCTTTGACACATTTTTCTCAATTTCATCAACTTTTGCCTTTACGACTTTATTCTGAATTGGATTTGTTGAGATAGAAGAGAGAGCATCATCAACAGGCAATCCTCTGACAATGCCATTCTCGTCAATAGTAATTGTGCTTCCATCTACTTTGGATGCAATATGTCCATTATTATCATTAATAGTAACAGGGTATCTTTTTATATTCTCATCTTCGCTTTTCTTACAAATATACAATCTATCATCTGAGTATTCAAAGTAATATCCATTTAACTTGCTATTAATATTTCCAATGGCTTCGTCAATCAGTCGAATGTTACTTTTACCACCAGTACCAGTCAAGGCTTCAAATACACTTGTCTGTAACTCATCATAGTCATCTCTAATAGACCACAATGTTACACCAGTATTCTGTAATATTTCAGACATTTAATTCTCCTTTCATTAAATTGCTTTCTTTCTTCCCAAAGTTTCTATTGATTCATTTGGGATTTCGCCTAAAGTACCAGATAAATTTCCTAACTTTAAAAAATACCAAGCTGCTGAATTTACAGGTGGATTCTCAATTGAAATATCATTATTTGCGATACGGAGTACACTGCTAACAGAAGTGTTAGCCACTCCATCGAAAATGATAGAATTATCTTTCACTTTCTCAGGAATAGCAACATTATGTTTTACATCGTTTTTAATTTTTACTTCATTAATTATCTCGGAAATTTTGGCAATATAGATCCAGAAAGTGTTTACGATTTTTAGATTTGATTCTGATGGATGTAATTTTACCATCAGTTTGTTTAAGAAGTTATTCTTTACAATGATATTGTTTTCTGTTATCTTAGGATAAATTTTAAGAGATGTATCAACAGTTTTTGTTGAGATTTTTATAACATTGGGTTTTGTTTTTAATCCGAGTCTTAACTTTGTTACAACTGTATTTTTGATTTTAATAACATTCGCCCTAAATAATCCTTGAGTATAAGCAGTAATTCCATGTATCATCTCAGAATAACCATGTGAATTATTTATAATAGCCTTGATGCTATGGTAATTACTTCTCATATTATTGCCTCACATCTTTTTTAATTATCAAGAATAGTGGTGGTCAATCCATTCTCAGGAAACTCTAAAATTGCACCTCTTGGAACTTCCTGTGTTTTAGTAAGCTGTCCATAAAAAAGCATATTGCCACCAGTTTCTTGATCGAACATAGCCCAGTGAGTAATTGGTGCGGCTTGTGTTGTCCATGATTCTTCTGCTTCAGCAAAACGAAGTGTACTAGAATTTGAAATACTTCCACCATTAGCTGCACTCCAATTTACGGAATTAGAAGAAATGGCTAATCGTTTATAACTTGCTGCGTCTGGTTCAGTACAATTTGATCCATTACTTGCAGGAGCTGATTTACTCAACGCAACGTAAATAATGCTTGGTGGAGTATAACTTTCTCCTCTGAACTGATTATCAAGTGTTTTATTTTTTAAATATGTGGTCATTGCCATAATAGCTTTCCTCCTTATTTTTAATTATTTGATTAAAGGTTTGATTGAAATTTTGCCGAGATCAGCAACAAAGATAGAACTGTGAATATCTCGAATTATGATTTGATGTGTGAATTTCCCAAATAAGTTCATAGTGTCTGATGGTAGAAGAGTAATAGTAATTACATTTTCCTCACATTTGACTTCATCTGGACTATCTGTTGAAGTTTTAGATGCCAAACATTCTGTTTCTCCGTAGCTACTCATTCGCCATTCAACAGATTCTATTGCTACATTTTTAAATTCTTCTCCAAGAATTGTATATAAATCTAGCGTAATTGTCTGTTGTGATCCTTCAATCATACCAAAGTCTGAATTATTAAATACTTCGCATGACATTTGATTACCTCATTATTCTTGTGACTCCTTTGTTACATTTTTTGTTTTGTCCTCTACAATTGGGCTGTTAAGAATTACACTAATCTGTGCGATTCCCTGTGCTTGCTGAATTCCAGAAAAATTCATAGAATTCAAAATATTAAAAAGAAGCTGAATCTTATCTTTTGAATAAGAAACAACTTCCTGTTCTTGCGTGTTATTCTGTTTTTGTTCCATTTTAAGCCCTTTCTTTACTTCTTTTTAAATGTACTGTTACACCATGATTTTGTTGCATAATTACTCCTTATCCATGATTTCATATCATTTAATCTGTCCTCAAGATGGGAATTTGTTGTACTTCCCGGATGACTATGGGTTGTTAATGCAAATTTATCATTACACCATTCTTCTCTGGCAAGATAACTACTATATTTATCAATATAAGGTGTATTATAAAAATGCACATTATTTATCGTATCAAATGTAATATAACCACTAGGACACGTAATTTTTGGATTAGAAGACATAATAAAATTTAATTGTCTTAATGATAATTCTTGTGTTGTTATAGAATCTCTTTTTATCAACGAGCATAAATCATTAGAGTCCCAACCAATATTTAATGCATTTATAATCATAGTATTATTTTGACCTAATAAATCAAATGATAACCCACCAGGAGATAATACAGCATTCATGTATCCGATAGAAGTATTTATATAACCACTATATAAAGACGTTTCTCCAATATTCCAACCTCCTATTATTCCAGAAGATGCATTCACATTACCACTAAAACTTCCGCTTGCTCCGTCCAATGTCCCCTTAAATGTACAGTTCCCACAAAACGTTCCGTTGTTTGCAAAAACATTGCCATCCTTATCAACCGTAAATGTTCCGTTACCAAGATTGATAGAACCACCACTAATGAGTCCTGAGAACGTACCTGTTGCACCTTGCAAATTTCCACTAAATATTACATTACCATCTGAGTCAACGTAAAACTGTTTGTTATTTCCCTTATAAAGAGAAAATAATTCTCCGCTCTGATTCGGTTGAATTCGTACAGAGTTATTTCCACTAGAAGCAATAAAACCAGCATCATTAAATTTATAAGTACCCGAATCATTTTCAATCCATAGATTTTCTGACATCACTAATTTTGACATTAAAACTTCCGCATTGATTCCATATGCATAATTTCCATTTTTATCAATGGGAATCTTACCGATAGCCATTTTACTTGTCTGAAAACCATCATCGGAAAATACCATCATATTATTGATAATCTTAATCTGTTCAGGTTCGAAGTCATTGCGCTCATTGTTCCACATCCTAAAAGTCATACCTGTTTCATCCCAAACTTGACTCTGATTTGATGCATTATGAATCTGGACAGTTGCAACATCTAATCCATATTTCCGCATTTCTTCGACAAAATTACTTTGATTTACAGACTTATCATATTGGTTTTTATTAAATTTGAAACTCATTGCAGCCGAATTAGCTTGTGCTTGAATACTAGATGCATCTTCATAAATATCATGAACACGAATAGCATCAGAGAAAGTTACATCAATCTTACTCGTGTCATTATAATCAACTGTAAAACTAATTAGTCTCAGTTTAATAATGGTGTCATAATCAGTAGCCATTCTTATAAAATTACCAAGTTGAAAATACTTCAAAAATCCTTTGAATTGTGGAATAGTAAGAACATTAGAAAGGGTAGAAGAGTATTGATATTGTGGTCGGCATTTCTTTGATAAATCCTTCCATGCAACATTAAATAACTGTCGCTCAATATCAAATCTTTCTGTGTCTGTTGTATTATCTGTGGTGATATAGTTGTCATTACTATATGTTTCCTCTACGACATAAGAATCAAGTGTTTCCCATTCATCCTTAGTAAACCATTTATCCATATCCAACTGAGATTGAATAGCGTTTCTTTCTGCGATAATAGAATTATATACATCTGTGGCAGAATCAACCTCAGTTTTTCTTTTGTTGTATTCGGCAGTAACATTATTCAAATCTTTAAGGTTCTGCTGATATAGATTATAGTTAAAAAAATTTGGTTTATTCATACCTTGGGCACAATAAACTTCATCTATATTCTTGAATGATTTAACCTTAGAATCCAAAAACTCTAATCCATATTTAGTCCAATCCTTAGAGTCCAAACTATCAGGTAATCGTGTTTCGAGATCCTGAATTACACCAATCTGATTGCCAAGACGCTTCATAATTTCTTCATACTGTGGCTTTAATGACTGATATTTCTCATTATATACCTTCACCTTATTCTGAATAGATTCTTCCATTTCTGGTAGATAATACTCAAAATTGTAAATCTTATTTGTGCTATTTGGGTTGACTTCATTGATATAAATTCCATCACCGCCATTTACACGATAGCATGTGATAATACTATTTTCGTCAATGGTTTCTGTCATAGATTGTGCAAGATTATCCATAGAAACATAGATATTTGTATCATCGCCATAATTGTCTAAGTCATATGCATTTACAGTCATATTGAATGTATCAAAAATAAACAAGCAATTAAACGCCTCTGATACATCACCAGTCAAGAATGAATATACATCATTATCATCTACATCAAAACTACGTTGTTTACTCGCAAGAGTTGCATCTACATGACCAACTGACCAATTCGGAGCAACATTTAATACTCGATTCAACAGACTTCCTTTTGGGTTGGCAGGATCGTAGAAGATGGTCTTTACATAATCGTCATACAAAATCTCGCCCGTATTACATTCAAAATCAATAAGTCGCTTATTACATAAAGTGCATTCCAATGAGTTTGCAGTAATACCTTTTGAAATACCAGTGTTCTCAATATTAGTCTCCACATGAATTTTGTACCAACCAATACCTTGAATCATAATCAGACGGTCTTCTTGAAAATCGTCATAATGTTCATATTTCTTACCATTGATGTCTCTATATATTTTAAAAGAAGCAGTCTGATAAGCATTTAGATTAAAAGTAAGAGATAAATCATCATAAATACTTACTGCACCAAGAAAAGTTTTATCCTTTTTAGCAATGTAGATAATTGGTTTTTCAAGATTATTCAAAAAATCAACTGGTAAATTGAATGATTGAACTGCCATCAGATCACCACCTTCCTTATTGGTCTATATTTCATCGTAAGAGTGCAATTGCCCTCTACCTTAAATTTATTCGTTCTCTTATTAATGTCATTTACAATACGTGGAAACTTATAATTTGAATCTTCATAGAGCTTATGCGATAGAGCGGTAGAAGTCATTTCTAATATAGTTGAGTCAATATTGATTATCTCATTATTTATGCAATTATCCAGCTTAAAAAATTCACCCGATGTTTCATTGGTAATTTTAAGGTTACAATCACTGGAAATGTCGATTTCTATATCGGGATAAATATAACCAATTTCATCACTCATATCTACAAATTTTAGCACACCAATACCATTTTCTGTTGTTGCTTTTAATGTTATTAACTGTCCAAATCCAAATGGAGCATCGGTTATCCCTGTGATTGCAATTCCCATAATATCACCAGCTATAGAAATAGGGGATACATTTAATTGTGCGTTAAAATGAACTGTATCATAATCTAATCGTGTAACTGTGAATTCCTTATAATCATCTTTCCTCTGTAACCATCGAGCAATTGCAGAATACTCATATGAATCAATTGGCTCAAAATTCTGTTTCATAACTTGGAATTCAAACTTAATCGCTTCTGAATAATTTGCATTTCCATTTTTACACCATCTATTTTGAATAGGAGAGGAGGTTAGTGTAAATTCAATATTGCCACCTGTTGTATCAGATGGAGTATTCCCGTCAAATTCACATACCATCAGTCCATACTCATCAGAAGTTTTATTATCAAAAGTAAAACCACGAGTTTGAATTGTCATGGTAGCCTCCTTTCTTTTTACATCACTTTCTTCATTTCTTTTTCATATTTCTTTTTGAGTTTTTTCATTTCTCTGTTAGTGCCAGAAAACTCTCTATTTAACTTATGTGTCTCAGAAATAATATCTTGTAATTCCTGAATATCATTTCCAAAACTTTCAATTTCTTTCTCTAATTCAGTGTTCTCTTCCTGTAACTTCCGAATCTGTTCATCACGTTCAAGAAGCAGTTTTTCGAGAATACTTACTTTTCTTTCATTAGTCACTTCTGACATATGTTTTCCTCCAATCAAATAGGAGAGGACTATTACATCCTCTCCATAAATTATTTTCTTACACCTTTGGCATAAGTTGCTTGGTTGATCTTTTTTACAACATTTTCAGCCTGTTTCTGAGCAACACCTTCCATTTGTTTAACAATCTGGTCTGTAGCGACACCTTCAACAATAGTTCTATTGTCGATTTGATAAGTAGGAGATTGTGATGAAACTTTCTCGGGAATGTTCTTCAGATTGCCAATAATAGAATTAATCTGTGGAATAACAGGCTTAAAATTCAACAATGCTTGTGTCTGTTCCTTAGAAAGTACAGCTTCGCCACGTTGTAAGAAACTAATACCATCTTCACCAGAAAGTTTAACAAGATCCTTAATCACACCGCCAGTTGAGAACGAAGCGTCTTTTATAAGTTTCTTGAGAGCTGAAGTAATTTTCTCTCTATCGTTTTTACCAGACAAATCACTTTTTACAGATACACCAAGTTTCTTCGCAAGGGCAACCTCATTAGCTTTACTCAGAACTTGTCCATGCTGTTTATCATAGAGGTACTGATTAAGAGCACCGTAATACGATTTCTTGTGTGTTGCCGATACTGAATGCTTAGATATCCATTCTGTAATATCACTTGCTTTCTTTCTGAGTTTATTCAATTCCTGTTGCTTGTCATCATCGTTACTTCCAGAAGAACCAGAGCCGTTTCCGCTTGAAGTTCCTGAATCGTTTGACGATCCAATTGATTGTGTTCCATTGACAGTTGCCTCTGCATACTTGGCACTTGCTTCAGCAGCTTCATCCGCAGCTTTACAAATAGATTGCCATGAAGATGCAATCAAACTAAGCTGTGCAGTAATGTTTGGAATGTTAGAAGATAATGTACTTGCATAATCACCAACAGCAGATCCACTGTCTTTCCAAGCATTCACAATATAAGTAGACACATCATAACCAGTATCCTTTGCAATTTTCTCAATGTTTGATGCAACCTGTGAAGAGTTAGCATTAACATATGTGAGAGCATCGGAAAATACCTTATTGGTATCTTTCAAATAGTCTTCAGCAGACTCTTTACTCTTGGTGAGCATTTCATCGAGTGCTTTTTCTTGATCGGATATGGAACGATCATACAAAGTATCTGACTGTTCTTTTTCGGCATCTTTCAAATCGGATTTCAATTGCTGAAGCCTTTTACGATTCGATTCTGAAGAATCACCTTCCAGTGCCGCAATCTGCTTGCGCAAATTAGCAATGTTCTTGTTTTGATCAGAAATCTTGGATTGAAAATCGTGCAAATCTTTTTCGGTTTCTAATAATTCCTTTTTCTTCGAAATTGCTTCTTCCAAAGCATCATTTTGTGCATCTAATCCTTGCTTTACATAGGCAACTAATGACTTCTTAGCTTCGTTTGCAGACTTGATAGAATCACGCTGACCTTGTTGATACTCACGAAGTTTAGAGTTATAATCGTTAAGACCAATTTTTCCTTCATTATACATCTCATTCAAATCAGCAATAGCATCTTTGTACTTTTGAGCCTCCGCAAGATATGTATCATAATTCTGCGCAGTAAGTCCAATAGCAGTAATACCATCATCAGTAATCATTCCTGTATCACTGTCAAACAGATTGTCAGAATCGAGCATGTCAATTAAGAAATCTGTCTCGTCTGTGATGTCTCCAAGCTTATTAAGTAACTCATCAAAACGATCAAATTTCAATTCATTGATATACTTTTGAAACTCTGCAAGTTCCTGCTCATCCTGTTGAATAGATTCATAGACACCATTTAAGGCTTCTTGAGCTTCATACCATTCATCGCTACCAAACTTAATCGTAGATAATTTCTTTGCAAGTTTTCCAGCTTCTTCTTGTTTAAGCTTCATGTCAGATTTGACGGCATTTGCCTGACGTGTATAGTAAGCCTCACCAATCAACTGACCTTTTGCTTCAGCTATACTAAGAGAATTAGAGACAGCGTTCTTTTTCTGCTCAATCAGCCCAGTTTTATTGTCGTACCGTTCCTGCACCTTATCAAAGCGATCTTTCCTAGCCTGACGTACATTAGAGGTATGATCCTCTTTAGCCTGATTATAATTATCAGTTGCGGTATTCTTTGCAAGAAGATATTCATTATGTGCTATGCACTTTTCCCTAAGACTGTCATTTTCAATCTTGTTAATAAGATTATACGAAATTGACTTATTGGATTTTAAATTACTCTTAATAGAATTAAATTCCTTTTGAGTAAGACCAATGTTTTTAGCTTTTGTTTTTTTAAGAGACTTTGTAAGAGAACTCTTATTGGATTTATAACTCTTTGTTGCACCAGTATAAGCAGTTTTTGAAGCTGACAACTGACTATCGTAGTTCTTAATAATCTGTTTATACAAATCATCAATGTCAGATGTACTGATTTTCTTTGTTGGATTAAATGTAAGATTACCTACCTTGGCATTCAGAATATCCATCTTAGTTCCAAGTTTTTCAATCTTATCAGAAGCATTGTCAACCGGGTTGTTCGCTAAAGTCTCATATAAATCCTTTAATTGATCCGTAAGACTGGCAACTTGTTCCTTACAAGCTTTTGCTTTCTCATAATAGGTCTGATAATCCTTTAATGCATTTTTCAGGTTTTCATTCTTAATAGAAGCAATACCATCTGAACCAAGTGTTCCTTCACGGATAAGTCTCTTATAATGTTCAAGTGTCTTGGATGATACACCTTTGACCTTTTTTACATTCTTTCCGCTTGTCTTTGTAGAACCACTTATTCCACTAAAACGTGAACCAGATACAAAATCCTTACGAGATGAAAGCTTGGAAACTCTTACAGATGCACCAGTATGAGGGGATTCAATAAACTTATCGTCTCCACCATAAATACCTACATGTGTGATGTTGCTCTTACTACCAAAGAATACTAAGTCACCAGCTTGCAAATTTTTCTTCGATGTGATTTTTGTTCCCATCTTAGCCTGGTCAGCCGCATGATGTGGTAAACTTACACCAAACTTCTTATAAATCTGCTGTGTAAATCCAGAACAGTCAGCACCTTTCGTAAGACTTGCTCCGCCCCAAACATATTTCAGCCCAAGATAATCTGTAGCAGTATCATATACAGCGTTTCCACCTGAAGAAGATGAGGAGGATGAAGAAGTTGTCTTTTTACTGTTCTGTGTTTTCGCAGCTTTATTGGCATATGCCATGTATTTCTTGTATGCTTTTTCCTGTGCAGTAATAGCTTTGGTAGTAGCTTCAATAGCTTTTTTGGTTTGATTTTTCTTCTGACCAAATGTGAGAAGATCATCAATTTTATCCTTTGCTTTTGAAGCCTTGTCTGTAAGATTGTTAAGTTTAATCTCAATAAAATCAAATACTTCGGCAGCGTCAGACTTTGTTTTTGATTTAGATTTTGATTTTTTTGATGACGGAGATTTATAACTTGATGAACCAGAAGAATTTACTTTCACTTGTGGTATATCTAACTTTGCACCAGCAGAAGTTGTTACACCATTTACAATGCCTTGAATTGCACTGTTAATATTGTTGCGCATTTCATTAGACATAATTGGATTGTCTGATAGTCTTTGTTTTAATGCTGCAAGTTTATTTAAAGCTTCTGTACCTGCGCCAGCCATTTTAGCAAGAGTGTAAATATTTTGACAATCTGCATCAGTTACAATAGTGTTTTTGTTACAATACTGTTTTTCTAATGTGAAAGCTGCAAGTTTTGCTTTTTCCTGTTCTGTAATATCGCCAAGATTTTGAAGTTTAAGAATATCAGCAACTGTGGCATTTTGCAAATCTGTGGATGCATCGGCAGAAAGAAGTTTTTCAAATCTAAGTTCTTCTTCCTTTTTTGTCAAAGCCTCTGTTACAATTTGCTCGGCATTTTTAACACCCATATCTTCAAGCTGAGTGATATAATACTGTTTGTTTTCATCAGTAAGGTTTGCCAAGAAATTGCCATCGTTTACCCATTCAGTAGCAAGAGCATTGGCAGCTTTCTGGCACTGATCCATGCTAGATTCAGAACTACCCATTACCTCTTCAAACTTATCCCAAGATTCAAGACCACGGACTGAAACATCAAATCCTGCTAAATCAGAAGCGGATGCAACTGTACCATTCTTCTTGTCAGCAAGCATATCAGACATCTTAGAAATCTGTGCAGACATAGAAGAGAGTTGTGTAGAAGCGTTTACAAGACCGTTAATTTTTTGTGCAAGTTCTTCAGCTGATAAACCTGTGTCAGACATAAGTTTCTGACCACCAGCAAGTTCTTCGATAGAATTTTCGGTTAGTTGTCCTGCATTCGCTAAATCGAGAAGGTCATCGGCTGCACCTTTGAGGTCTGAATCATCTGCACCTTTCAGGTTCATCCATGCTTCTTCGAAAGAAGTGAGAGAGGCTGTAGCTGATGCTGTATTTTCTGTTATGTGGTTTTTCCATTCTTGCATAGCAACATCAGCGTCATAAATCCCTTGTTTAGCTTTGTCTGTTGCGGAATATACATCGTAAAATTCCTTTACTTCTGATGCTGTATTAATACCTTCTTCGTTGAAAAAAGCTTTGATTTTATCAGGATCATTAAAACGATTGATTGTATCTTCATAATCTTTTACATTATCATCTACAAACTCAAATCCTAATCTTATCTTTAAATCTTGCCAATTATCTTCACCTAAAGCTTTTGCAAGCTGTTGAATTAATTTATTGACCTTTTTTTGAACTTCCTCTGGGCTAAGATCTGTATCATCAATATTAAATGAGAACAAATCATTATAAGCTTTCATTATTTCTGGCTTGCCAGACTCGATATCATTAATAAGATTATTTATGAATGTTCTAGCAGTTGTTTCGTTGGTGAGATTATTCTCATCTATAAAATCTTGTGACAGACTATTTATATATGTATCAAGAAATTGCTGTTCTTGATCAGATAATTTATAATATTCGTCACCAGACTGAGCAATAGCAGACAGCGCATTTTGAATAGCTGACACGCTTGCATCAATTTCTGATTGATACTTTTGAATTAATGCTGTCTTTTTCTCGATATCTTCATTAGTAAGTTTGTTTTGACCAAAAATTCCATCATAACCACTGTCAATTTCTGACTGAAGTGCTAAAATCTTTTCATAATTGCTATCACCAAACATCTTTCGTTTGCCGACAACATTGCCATTTGCATCTGTATGTGCAGTCTGATATTGGTAATTATCAAATACATCTTTGATGGAATCACCGTTATCATTTTCACCATTAACAAGATCCATTGCTTTGTTCTTTTTGTATTTATCATATTCAGCGTTTAAATTACTGAGTTTACCTTGAACAAAACCGATTTTGTTACCCTCATCATCATACCGAGCAAGAAGACTTGGCATCATGTCTGAAATTTCAGATACAACCTGTTTGTATTCATCATATTGATCAGTTGTAAGGCTAACATTTTCTCCTAATGAATTTACACCCTTGGATAATTCGTCATACTGTTTTTGTAAGTCAGATAGTTTGCTATCATTAGAACTGAATTCATCGTTCATTGAACTGAACGAACTCGCAAAACCTTCGGCTGATTCCTTTGCATTGTCGGCTGCATGAACCAGATTATCTAATCCTTCAATAGCTTTAGATATTACGAATCCTGCTAAAATTCCGACAACCATATTTCCTGCAAGAGCAAGACCTTTGAGAGCCACTTGACCTGCTTTAGCAGAAAATGTCATAGTATTTGTCGCATTAGATATAGTTTCTTCAGAAAGTATTACAGAATTTCCTGACTTTATTAAATTTTCTTCATTATCAAACAGTTCCTTTGCTGCACTCGAACTTGTCTGCATAGTTTTATACCATGCTGTTTGTGAAGACACACCTTCTTCCGAAACTAATCTATTGAATTCTTTAATATTGTCTAAATCTTTTGATGTTATAAAAGATGATAAGGAATTCCCAACACCTTTTATTCCTCCAACATTATAAGCATTAGCTATGTCTGCATAGCTTGAATTTCGTATTCCATATTTGTTTGCATTTCCTGTAACATTTTCGTCTATTGTTCTGAATATCGTACTATGATATAATAATCTATATATGTTTGAGTTATATAAATTAAGGAGATTAATTATGAAATATTGTTCAAAATGTGGAAGAGAGCTATTTGATAAAGATATAGAATGTGATAAATGTAAATCTATAGATTTTATTTCTGAAAAAGAATGTAAAGAAATCATTCGAGAAATAAATAATGCCAATATGTTTTCAAAAAAGAAATTATTGAAAGATCCTATCTATAAAATGGTGAATGATTTTATTATAAACAAGCCAAAAAATTATTTTGCCCAACATATCACAAATAGCAATAATGAATCAAATGAAGAATATTTTAATAGGATAAATCAACATACCATTAAGCAATCTACTAAGCATAATACCAATTGTCCATATTGCCATTCAACAAATGTCACAAAAATTGGCACAGTTAATAGAGCAGTATCAGTCGGTGTGTTTGGTCTTGCCAGTAGTAAAATTGGTAAAACACACAAATGCAATGATTGTGGTAGCACTTGGTAGGATTTATATTATGAAATTTTCCCCTAAATCAAAACATAAAAAGAAGAAAAAACATCAGCAAAATAATTATAAAAAACAAGATAATACAAATATTCCTGTACAAAAAGTTTCAACACCAAAAATCAATCAAAATCAAGAAAAAATAAAACAAAACTGTCCTTGTAATAAAAAAGGATGGTGCATTTTTGCTGATAGAAAATGTGTCCCATATGCTCTGAAATGTAAATATAATAAAGAAATTTTGAATCTTTTAATAAGCAAAGATTCTCAAGGAAAGCAAACTAGATCATTTATAGAAACTTTTTACTGTAACAAAGCAATTGACTTAAGAAGTGTTATTAATGATTTAAAAGAAATGACAGATAATACAGAATTAATATCCGATATATTTTCATTACAAAGAGTAAATGGAAATGAGGATGCTTACATTTTCACGGAAGATGAACAGGGAAAGAGTATTTTTTGGAAAAGAGAAAGATGTTTCTTTATATTTGAAAATGCTAGTAAAGAGGTAATTGAAAAAGCATTAGCCGAATGTTTAAAGTATTCAAATAAGGAAAACTATATTTTATTTTTAGATGATATGAAAGATTACTTTTCTTTACAAGAACTATATGATTATTTCATCAAAATTTCCAATTTGAAATATGAAGGTCATTACTCTGTTATGGATTATCCGTTGCAAGAATTGTTAGAACTATTACAAAAAGAATTTATTAATGATGATGAAAAATGTATTTAAGGCAGTTGTGTGCCTCTGTTGTGTCTTTACATCTCTTTCTGCTCAGGACCGTGTAGTCGAATTGACAAATCCGGATGAAAGTTGTACAAGTATTGCTGCCGGAAAGTTGGCTACAGCCGATGGTTCGGTTATGACATCCCAAACCTGTGATGGAACTTCACGGACTTGGATGGAAGTTGTACCTGCTCATGATTGGCCGGATACGGCGAAGGTTGACATCTATTGGGATCTCCGCCATACCGAAAGTAAAAACGACCGTTTGGGAGTAATTTTGAAAGGCTCCATACCTCAAGTCCCTCATACGTTTGCTTATCTGAACACTGGCTATCCTTGTATGAATGAGAAGCAGTTGGCAATGGGTGAAACGACAATTGTAGGACGTAAAGAACTGCGTAACCCGAAGGGACTTTTCCATATAGAAGATTTACAAGGAATAGCCTTGCAACGTTGTAGCACTGCGCGTGAAGCCGTCCTGTTGATGGGACGCTTGGCTGAACAATACGGCTACCGCGATGGAGGCGAATGTCTGACAGTTACCGATAAAAAAGAACTTTGGTTTTTTGAGATTACCGGTGCGGGACCGGATGATCCGAGTGCATTATGGGTCGCCCGGCGCATACCGGACGATCATGTGACGGTGTCTGCCAATACGCCCCGTATCTCGGATGTGGATTTTAAGGATAAAGATAATTTTATGTATAGCAAAGGGCTGAAAGAAAAAGCTCTTAAATTGGGATATTGGGATGGGAAAGAACCGTT